>Ga0209268_1001840_pt1 | contig 10314 bp, 10 predicted proteins | sample GraSoiAngelo_143_FD_185900 | JGI IMG/M metagenome (GOLD analysis project Ga0209268, IMG submission 185900) | Grasslands soil microbial communities from the Angelo Coastal Reserve, California, USA - 14_1009_02_30cm (SPAdes) (version 2) | ecosystem: Environmental > Terrestrial > Soil > Grasslands ... | reverse complement strand
CTCGCTTGCGGGGTCAATGCAGCCGCCAAAGCTAAAACCAAAGCGAAAGATGATCTGGAGAACGATGGTATGGAAAACATGAGGTACCTCAGCGGGAATGATAGCTGGTCAGTTTGAATTCTGACCACGATTGTCACGATCAAGAAAATTCAAACTGGCCCGTTGCCCGAGGAATTCCCGATGGGAACGTTTGAGGGGCGAAGTATAACACCAGGATCGCGGGAGGGGGAATGGTGGAAAGCCCTGGCTGGCCGCCGCGGAATCTCGCTTGCTTATCTCCGTGCGGAAGTATATATTTAGGTAAGTTATTCGGGTTCACCTACCAGGGAAATCGAACTATAACGAGGTGCTCAAATGCGACGATTTATTGCCGCGAGTCTGGCATGTTTTTCATGCTGGCTAGCTTGACTGAGGCAGGCGGCCTAGACAGTAAGAAAGCCATGTACGTTGGTGGCACCGTAGCTTCTGTCAAGGAACGAACTGAGGGACGGCGATAAGGAGAGCAAGCTGACCGTCCCATACGATCGTATCAACAACCTGGAATACGGCCAGAAGGCTGGACGTCGTCTCGGGCTGGCGCTCACGGTTTCACCGTGGCTGCTACTCTCAAAAAAGCGTAAGCACTTCCTCACAGTTGGCTACCAAGACGAAAACGACAAGCAACAGGCTGCGGTATTCGAGTTGGGGAAAGAGATAGTTCGAACGATGCTTGCCTCCATGGAGGCTCGTACGGGGAAGAAGATCGACTGCCAGGACGACGAAGCGCGCAAGAGCTCAAAGGGCAACTAGGACACGTTCATGGTTCATAGTCTCATCGTGTTGCTTATCCTTTTTGCGACGATTCAGAATCCGCCGCCACAACAAACTCAAAAGGCCCCGGAGCCTCCACCGACAACAGTTGACCCAGAGATTTCGACGCAGTTTCTAAGAGTTCACAGGATCTGCGTTGAAAGTTTTGGCAACGACCCCGCGTCGATAGAGCTTCAAGCAATGGTCATCAACGCCCTGAGCGAAAGCAAGAGGTTCGCCCTCACTGAGAATTCTGACGAAACAGGAAAATGCACCGAAGCAAAGGCGGACGCGGTCCTGAAGGGAGTTAGTTAGCGTCCAATCAACGAGAGTTCGCACTCCACTGAGCTAATTGATGAGGCCAGGTTGGCCGTGCGGCTCGTAAGTAAGACGACTGGTGACGTGATTTGGTCGACCACACAGGAGAGCAAAGGCGCGAAATACAAGAGGGCGAACGCCGACGCGGCTGGCAAGGTCGTCAAGCAGCTCCTGCGGGACCTCGATAGGATTAAGGATGAGCGAGCCCGCGATTCGAAGAAGCCGAGTGGAGCGCCATAGCTGTGACTACAGGGCGAATGTTAGTTCGCGCGCTTTTCCATCTCCGCTTTCAGATGTACATTGCTGCCAGCACTAACCTTTAGCTTCTTTTCCCAAGTCTGGAAACCGCTCTTCTTCACTGCAACTGTGTGGTCGCCTGCGGGCACGTCGATGTCGGATGGTGTGTTGCCTACGAAGCTGCCATCCACTTCGATGTCGGCCCCGTCTGGAAGCGATGCAACCGATAATTTTGCAGTTGTGGGTGTCGCGGCGAGTGTCGCTGCGGCAGGCGATTGCGCGGCTGCGATTTTGGTCTGTGCTGCTGCTGCGGCGGCGCGAATGGCGGGGCCGTGTGCGGCCCAGTCCTGATCGATGGCTTCACAGGCGGTTTGCACTGAACCACCGAGCGAGAGTGTGGATTTACTGACAACAGAATCCCCGCTAACCCGGTTAAATACGGCAACCTTGTTCCTGTGTCGCAGGAGACCCTTTCCGCCCTCATGGTCCAGAACTACAACATAGTCGGTATTTGCCTGGATATTGTTGGTCACTACCTGCGGGCAGCGTTCACCGAAGGTCTTGATGATTTCAGCGGTCTGTGGGCGTGCGCCACCGTGCACCTCGCCGCCAAAGCCAGCGTTGGACCCTCCGCTGTGGCCGCTCATTTCCCAAGATGTGCTATCGGTGACGAAAACGCGGGCTTTGTCTTGCGGTGCGGGCGCGCTTTGCTTGTCTTGAGCAACTGTTGTGGAGACCAAAAGGGATAGAGACGCTAAACATAGCGAGACAGGGATGGGTCTTTTCATCGGAACACGTCCTCCGTGTGTTACCGATGGTAGCACCTCTATGATTCCTCGCTGCTTTTTCGCGAGAGTGGAGCGTGCGAAGAGTAACTAGCGGCGGTCGGCGATGTTGTGGCGGATGTCCTGGCCCTGGACGAGGTAGATGACGTCTTCGGCGATGTTGGTGGCGTGGTCGCCGATGCGCTCGAGGTTTTTGGCGACGAGGATCAATTCGAATGCGGGAAAGACGACGCTGGAATCGCCCATCATGTAGGTAAGCAATTCACGGAAAATCTGATCGCGGTAGTGGTCCACCTGATCGTCGGTGGCAAGGACGCTTTGTGCAAGCTCCACGTCGCGGCGGACGACAGCGTTGAGGGCGTTGCGGACCATTTCCTCGACCAGTTCGCTCATACGCGGAAGATCGACGTAAGGCTTGACGCGCGGGTGGCGGAGGACGCGGAGGGCGCCTTGCGCGATGTTGACAGCCTGATCGCCGATGCGCTCGAGATCGTTGTTGATGCGCGAAACCGCCAGGACGAAGCGGAGATCGGTGGCCATGAGCTGGTGCAGGGCGAGAAGCTGGACGACGCGGTCGTCAACTTCCATCTGAAGCTCGTTGATGGCGTCTTCTTCCTCGAGGACGCGCTTGGCGAGCTGCTCATCGGTTTCCAAAACGGCGTGAACGGACTGGTGAACGGCGCGCTCCGCGAGGCTGCCCATCCAGAGCAGGCGCTCTTTCAACTCGTTCAGATCTTTTTCGAAGTGGCGTTCCATGAACCCTTCCCGTAATTCTCAGGCCCAAAAGCAGATTCCTCGCTCCGCGAAACCGACCGGAGCGCGAAAAGCGCGCTTCGCTCGGAATGACAAACAAGAAAAAACGTCAGCCGAAGCGGCCAGTGATGTAGGCCTCCGTGCGCGGATCACCGGGAGTCGTAAAGAGCTGCGGCGTGGGGCTGAATTCAATGAGCTGCCCGATGAGCAGGAAGGCGGTAAAGTCGCTGACGCGGGCGGCCTGCTGCATATTGTGAGTGACGATGGTGATCGTGCAGATGTCTTTCAACTGCACGAGCAGCTCTTCGATTTTTGCGGTGCTAACGGGATCGAGCGCGGAACAAGGCTCGTCGAGGAGAAGAACTTCGGGTTCGACGGCGAGAGCGCGGGCAATGCACAGACGCTGCTGCTGGCCGCCAGAAAGCTCGTAGGCGGACTTGTGCAGGTGGTCCTTCACTTCGTCCCAGAGCGCAGCGTGCCGCAGGCTTTTTTCGACGGCCTCGGAGATGGGAAGTTTGGAACCGTTGATTTTCAGACCGTAGGCAACGTTGTCGAAAATGGACTTGGGGAAAGGATTGGGGCGCTGGAAGACCATGCCCACGCGCCGGCGAAGAGCGGTAACGTCCTGCGCGAGGATGCTCTGGCCGTCAAGAAGGATTTCGCCACGGAGGCGAGCGCCACGGATGGTCTCGTACATGCGATTGAGGGTACGAAGAAGAGTGGATTTGCCGCAGCCGGAAGGGCCGATGAGAGAGGTGATCTTGTTGACGGCGATGCCCATGCTGACATCGAAGAGGGTCTGCTTGCTGCCATAAAAGAAATCAAGCTTGGAAATGGTCATGCGCATGGCGAGGGCTTACTGGCCTCACAGAAGCTTGCATAGGTTAAGACCTCGGGACCGCAATGCCCCGGGAAAGAATCGCCCGAGCAACGATGTTAATGACGAGAATTAAAACAAGCAAGACAAGCCCCGCGGCCCAAGCCTGCCGGTGCCAGTCATCGTAAGGGGCGAGCGCATAGGTGTAGATCATCACCGGCAGGGAAGCCGTGGGATGAGTCCAGCCAGGGCTCCAGAATTGATTGCCAAGAGCGGTGAAGAGGAGCGGGGCGGTTTCACCGGCAACGCGGGCGAAGGCCAGGAGGATGGCGGTGAGAATGCCGCGATACGCGGCAGGCACAATGACGGTGGCGATGGTCTTCCATTTGCTGGCGCCGAGGGCCATGGCGGCTTCGCGCAAAGGATTCGGAACACCGCGCAGAAATCCTTCGGTACTGCGAAGAGTGATGGGGATCATCATCAGGCCAAGAGCGAATCCGCCGGCGAGCGTGGAGTATTGCTTGAAAGGGTGAACGACAAGGCCGTAAGCAAAAATGCCGATGACGATGGAGGGCACGCCGTTGAGCAAGTCCGCAGCATAACGAACAACAAAAGCGGTGGCGCTGCCGCTGAATTCGGCGAGATAGATGGCCCCGAAAAATCCGATGGGAACACCAAAGAGGGTAGCAAGCAGAAGCATCTTGGCGCTGCCGAGGATGGCGTTGGCCAAGCCGCCGCCCGTTTCACCGACGGGAACGGGCACTTTGGTGAAGAAATTCCAGTTGACGGAAGCTCCGCCATGAATAGCGAGATATCCAAGAATGAGGAAAAGGACGGAGACGGCGACCATGGCACACACGCCGGTCATGGTCAGCATGAAGCCGCTTACAAATTTGCGCCAGCGGAGACGAGGGCTCATACGTTGCCCATCCCGCTGCCGCGCCGGGAAGTGGTGACGATCAGCAAACGCGCAAAGCCGTTGAGAAGGAAGGTCAGGAGGAAGAGCACCAGGCCAAGCTCGATCAAGGATTGCGTATGGAGCTCGCCGGTGGCTTCGGTGAATTCATTGGCGATGACGGCGGCAATGGAATATCCGGGAGAAAGGAGAGAAGTGCTGACGATGGGCGTATTGCCGATGACCATGGTGACGGCCATCGTTTCGCCGAGCGCTCGGGCAAGGGCCAGAAAAATAGAACCAAAAATTCCCGCACGGGCAAAGGGAACGACGACTCTCCACGTGGATTCCCAGCGCGTGGCGCCGAGAGAGAGTGCGGCTTCGCGCTGGTCACGCGGGACGGAGAGAAGCACTTCACGGGAGACGGAAATGATATAGGGGATGACCATGATGGCGAGGACGATGCCCGCGGTCAGGAAGCCGACGCCGTAGGCGGGGCCTTGAAAAAGCGGGAGGAAGCCGAGCGAGTGCTTGAGAGCCGGCTGAACGTATTGACGCATCAACGGAACGACGATGAAGACGCCGAGCACGCCGTAGATTACGCTGGGGACGGCGGCGAGAAGATCGATGAAGAACTCAAGCGTGTCGGAAACTCTTGCGGGGGCCAGCTCGGCAAGAAAAATGGCGGCGCCGATGCCGAGCGGCACGGCGATCAGCAGAGCCAGCGTCGCAGTGACGAGAGTGCCGTAAATGAAGGGCAGAGCGCCGAACTGTTCGAAGATGGGATCCCAAACAGAGGTGCGGAAAAAATTGAAGCCAAACTTGTGGCGGGCAAGAACGGAACCTTGCCACAATTCGAAAACGAGCAGCACGGTGACGAGAACGACGGAGGCGGCGAACAAGAAAGTGATCATGCGGGCGATTTCATCGCGTTCGCGGAGCCGAGAAAGAAACGAGCGCGAGCCCGCGACGGGGCCCGCGCTCGGAACAATGGTGGTGGTCGTTGCCACGTTATTGGACGCTATTCAGGGCCTTCAGTTCCTTTTCGACGACTTCCTTTGGAAGCTTTGCGTAGGATAGAGCCTCGGTATAGTTCTGACCATCCGCCAGCATCCACTTAACGAAACCCTTGATGGCGTCGCGCTTGGTGGTATCGGAGAACTTAGCGGGAACGAGCAGCCACGTAAAACTGGAGATAGGATAAGCCGTCTTGCCGGGAGCGTCCGTAATGGAAACGCGGAAATCATCCGGCATGTTCTTCGAAGCGCCAGCCGCGGCGGCGGTGACGCTCGCAAGGTCTGCCTTGACGAAAACGCCCGAAGAGTTTCTCACGCGGCCATAAGGCATGTTGTTCTGGATCGCGTAGATCAATTCGACATAGCCAAAGGAATTGGGCGTATTTTTGATCGTGCCGGCAACACTCTCATTGCCCTTGGCGCCCAGGCCCACGGGCCAATTGACTGACGCACCCTTGCCGACTTTGGTTTTCCACTCCTCGCTGACCTTTGAAAGATAGTCGGTCCAGATGTAGGTTGTGCCGCTGCCCTCCGAGCGATGCACCACGACGATGTCGTTCGCGGGGAGGTTCACTCCTTTGTTCGGGCCGGCAATCGCGGGATCATCCCATTTCGTAATCTTGCCCAAGAATATCCCTGCGATGGCATCCTGGGTGAAATTGAGCTCTGCGGTCACACCAGGAATGTTGTAGGCCGGCACGTCAGCACCCAGCACGGTGGGAAAGTGCAGAATCCCAAAGCCGTGCTTGTCCTGATAAGCCTTGAGCTGGTCGTCGTTCATGGGGCCATCGGTGGCGCCGAAATCCACGGTGCCTTCGGTGACTTGCTTGATGCCGCCGCCGGAGCCGATGGATTGATAGTTGATTTCAAGATTGGAGTTCTTCTTATGGTACTCGTCAAACCCGTGATCGAGAGCGCGCTATCCGCCCACAGAACACCGGCCACGGCGAGAGCTACCAAGAGCATCCCTGCGATTCGCTTCATGCTTTATCTCCGTGTGGAATCATCCGTATTTTCCCGCGTGTACAAAGTATGTCTTTCGATTGTTACGACATTGTTACAACCGGTTCACTGTTGATTGAATCGAAGAGGAACGAGAGTCAGCAAAGGCCCTAAGGTTTTACCGATGAAGGACTGAAGGATTTAGACCAAGTGAGGATCGTGAGAATAAAAAAGGGCAGCTCCTCACCGGGCTGCCCTTTTTCCGTCCCCAGGGGAGGGACGAGCCGCAATCGCCTAGCTAGCCCGAACTACGGCAGGTAATAGCGGAAAGAGGTGAACACCATGTTGTCCACGGCGTGCGGGCGGACGCTTGGGCCAGCCACACCTGTAGCGGAGTTGAAGTTGTTCCCGGACCAGCCATATTTCGTCAGATAGGAATACTGCAAGCCCCACTGCAGGCGACCCTTCGGACCCTGATAGAACTTATGCCAGAAGCCGAGGGTTCCTTCGACGATGTGGTGAACGTCGCCCGTGCACGTAGCGGTATTGTTGCCGGGAGAAGGATTCGTCACCGCCCCGCTCGGGAAAACTTCCGCAGCGCACCCTGAGTTGTTGAACAACGCCGAGCCGTAGCCTACCGGGACTTGGAACCCTCCCCCATTTGTGAAGGTATACGCCGTACGCGCGGACGGGCCGAAAAAAGAAGGATGTCCGAATCGCGTCTCGTCCGCTTGCGGGCTGTATGACAAACTGAGCCATCCGCAATCTCCAAAGGGCGGCTTCCCCTCTGCACCACGAGGAGGGACCTATTTCGGTGAGGAAATCGTATAGGCGAGAACGATTGGGGTCAAGCGATAAACTTGTCGACTGCCTGCCCTGAGGGCGGTCGAACCGTCAGCCATCGGAGAGGGAGGAGATGGGGACCGGAGCCAGGGGTGCACCGGTCCCCGAGGTAGGACCTTACGTGAAGATCAAGCGCGCTCAGTGTTGCAGGCCGGAGTCAAGCCTGAATGAAGGACGTGTGAATTCTCGGTGATGGCAGAATCCGGAGCGGGTGCTGAATCGGTCTGTTCACTCTGGCTGGGGCGGACTTCCAGACCGCGGCCATGGCGGACGTCAAGTCCGCGGACCCAGAAGATGATGTCTTCGGCAATGTTGGTGGCATGGTCCGCGATACGCTCGAGGTGACGCGTGGCAAGAATGAATTGCATGCCGGGGCTCACCAGTTTGGGCTCCTGAGTCATGTGCTGGAGCAACTTCTCGAAAATGCGATCGCGGTATTGGTCCACGACATCGTCGCTTTCGAGAACCTGGGTGGCCATCTCCACGTTGCGGAAAATCAGCGCGCCAAGACTCTTGCTGACCATGGCGCGCACGGCGGAGGCCATCGGAGCCAGTTCCTCGGGAATCTGCGCGCCCTGCATTTCGCGGAGGGAGACGACGCGCTCGGCGAGATTCACCGCGATGTCGCCGATGCGCTCGAGGTCATTGGTGATTTTCAGAGCGGCGACGATGAGCCGCATCTCATCGTCCGAGAACGAGCCGCGACGGAGCAGTCGGATCGCATGCTCATCGATGACAATTTCCATTTCATTGATGCGGGGCTCGAGGAGGAATACTTCGCCGGGGAGAACACTAATGCGCGGATTCTCAAGACTGACGATGGCGTCAAGCGCGCGGTTCATGGCGCCTTCAACGGTACGCGCCATGGAAACGAGATAGTTCACCAGGGTGTCGTAAAGCACGACTTCCGTGAGTCCAGCGGTTGCTCCCATTGGTCCCCTCTTGGAAGGGAAGGCATACTTCCCCTCGTACGCAAAATTCTGCGCCGGGAATGGTTACAGCTTGTTCACACGATTGTGAAAATGGTGCAAAAGAAGGGATTTAGCGGGCGGCTGAACCTACGCGGTATTTTCGTCCGCGCGACATTAGCGCGCGGAGCGAACGGCAGCCCGCTCCGGGTCGAAAATGGGCACGGTGAAATGAAACTGTGAACCCTGGCCCACTTCGCTTTCCACCCAGATGCGACCTCCGTGAACTTCCACAAGATGTTTGGCGATGGAAAGTCCCAGGCCGGTGCCGCCGACTTCGCGGGAGCGCGCGACGTCGACGCGGTAGAAGCGCTCGAAGATGCGGGATTGATCCGCTCGCGGAATGCCGATGCCGGTGTCGGAAACCGTGAAGATTACTTCGGTGCCGTTCGCAGAAGCGCTGATCATGATTTGGCCGCCAGAGGGAGTGTACTGCATGGCGTTGTCGAGCAAATTTTGCAGCACTTCGGCGATGCGGCGGCGATCCGCGGCGATGTCCGGCAAGGGCTGTTGCAGATTCACAGAAATGCGCAGATCTTTTTCGGCTGCCGGGCGCTGCGTGGTTTCGATGCAACTCTCGACGAATTGGGAAACGCTGAGACGGCGAATCTCCAGCTCGAGCCTGTCGGCGTCCATTTTCGATAGCATGAGCAAGTCTTCCGTGAGGCGCGCGAGACGCCGGGAGTGCTCGAGGATGATTTCGAGGAAGTGGAGGCGATTTTGCGGATCGTCGATGGCGCCGCCAAGAAGCGTTTCCGCAAAACCCTGAATCGCGGTGAGCGGTGTCCGGAGTTCGTGGGAAACGTTGGCGACGAAATCGCGGCGTACGCGCTCAAGCTTGCGCAGCTGAGTAATATCGTGCAGCACGATGACGGCGCCGGAAGTTTCCGCGGCGCGGACCGATGCGACGGTAGCCGCAAAAAAACGCTGGCGCAGGGTGCCGGTGACGATTTCGGTTTCGACGCGGGGCTCGCCCTTCAAGACGCCACGGACCGCCTCAATCAGTTCTGTTTGACGTACCACTTCAACGAGCGCTTTTCCGGATTGCGGCGGCATGTCCAGATCCAGGATTTCGACGAAGCCTTCATTTGAAAAGAGCAGGCGCTCAGAAGAGTTCACGACGGCAACGCCCTCCACCATGCTTGCGAGAATCGCCGAGGAGAGATTGCGCTCTTCGGTTAGCGTGCGAATGGTGCCGTCGAGCTGGGCCGCGGTTTGATTGAGCGAGACTGCCAGCGAATCAAGAGTGTCACCCGAACGATCCGCTTCGATAGGATGAAAGTCACCTTCGGCGACGCGGCGCGAAAACTCCTGCAGCCGGTCCACGCGGTCGGAGAAGGACCGGGATATCAGCAGGGACGCCGCGCCAGTAACGAGCAGCATGACGAGCGACGCCAACCAAAGGCGCCGGCGGAATTCCCAGATCGCCTGGTCCACGGTTTGCAAAGGTAGAGCGAAACGCAGGACCACGGGCCGCGCGCCAGCAGGGGACAACCGAACGGCATAATAAAGCAGATCACTCTTGATGGTGACGCTGTGGCGAATGGACTGGCCATCGCCCTTGGCAAAGGCATCGCGAATCTCGGGGCGACCGGCGTGATTCTCCATCGTCGAGGGGTCGGACTGCGAGTCCGCCAGCACCTGGCCGTTGGATGCGATGACCGTGACACGCACTCCGCTGGCGGCCATCTGCGCGACCCAGGTTTCAATGCAGGCGAATTCCCGCGATGCCGTGTAGGAGCAGTTGACAAGCTGGGGTGGATGCGCGAGAGCGATACGCGCAATAGCGGCGAGCTGTTCGAAACCAGCGCGTTCATAGTCGCGGCGCAGCGCGCGCTCGGCGTAGAAATCGACGGGGAGCAGGACCGCGATCAGCAGGGCGAAAAAGGCAAAACCGAGTTTCCAGAAAAGATTAAGCCGCACGGGTTTCAAACAAGTACCCCGCGCCCCG
>Ga0209268_1001833_pt1 | contig 10326 bp, 8 predicted proteins | sample GraSoiAngelo_143_FD_185900 | JGI IMG/M metagenome (GOLD analysis project Ga0209268, IMG submission 185900) | Grasslands soil microbial communities from the Angelo Coastal Reserve, California, USA - 14_1009_02_30cm (SPAdes) (version 2) | ecosystem: Environmental > Terrestrial > Soil > Grasslands ... | reverse complement strand
ATCCGCGCTCGCAAGAACGCGGGCAATGACATACCCGACACACGCGCCACGATCAGCCCGAGCAGCACGTAGCCGGAGTTGCTGTAGCGATACTGGGTGCCCGCTGGGAAGTAGCCGGAGTCCTGCGCCGCAAGGAGTGCGAGCACGTCGTTGTCATCCAGCTGCGTCGTGCGGGTTTCGGGAATCAGGTCTTCGTAATCCAACAGGCCTGATGTGTGATTGAGCAGGTGGCGCACCGTGACTGCGGCTGTGGCAGGCGGTAGCTCGGGGAGAAAGTCCCGAATGGGCTGGTCATACCGCAGCTTCCCGTCTTTCACCAGCAGCATCACGGCCATGGCGGTGAACTGCTTCGACACCGACGCCAGACGATAATCGGTCTCGGGTGTCGCGAGGACGCGATGCTCGAGGTCTGCCATGCCATACGCGCGTCGTACAATCAGCTGGCCGTCGCGAATGACGACGACGCTCGCGCCGGGCACGCTCGATCCACTGTACGCCGTGAGCAGATCATCCACGGTCACGCGAGCGCCCCTTCCGCTACCGGTCGCACACGCGCTGCACAGGGCAACGATCAGGACTTCGCGGCGGCGTACCACGCGTTCCAGGTCTCTTGCGCGGCGCCCCCGCCGATGGTGAGCTGCTGCTGATGGCGCACGAGCGGCATGCGTAGCAGCAGGGGCTCGAGACTGAGTTTCTCGAGCCAACGCTCCTCGCCCAGGATCGCGGACTTGAGGCCCAGCTCCGCGAAACGGCGCGACTCGCGGTCGATGAGCGCAGCGATGCCGAACTGCTGCGCAAACCGCCGCAGCTCGCCCACCGATGCGGCTTTCTCCTTCAAGTCGACGAAATGCACCTTGATGCGCCGCTCTGCGAAAAACCGCAGCGCGGCGCGTGTGTCGGCGCTCTTGCGGATACCGAAAACTTGCACTTCCACGCGCCTAATATATTCCCCGCCACCATGAGCCCTAGATCCAAGATCATCGCGGCCGCGGTCCTGTTTTCGACGGGCGGCGCCGCCATCAAGTGGTGCGGCTTCGGCGCCTGGCAACTCGCCGCCTGCCGCGCGTCGATTGCCATGCTGACGATTCTGATTCTCCTTCCCGAGGCGCGACGCGGCTGGAGCTGGCGCACCGCCGTCGTCGGCGTCGCGCATGCGGCAACCACCTTGCTCTACGTGCAGGCGAACAAGCACACGACTGCGGCCAGCGCCATCTTCCTGCAGTCCACCAGTCCACTGTTCATCCTGCTGCTCGCGCCGTGGCTCTTGGGTGAGCACGCCACCCGCCGCGACATCGCGCAGATGGCGGTCATGGGTGCCGGGATGGCGTTGTTTCTCCTCGGGATCGATCGGCCGTCGGCAACCGCGCCGAATCCGGCGCTCGGGAACGCGCTCGCCGCGGTTTGTGCGGTGACGTGGGCGTTCACCGTCATGGGGTATCGCTGGCTCGCGGGACGGGGCCTGTCTGTGGCCGCTGCGGCCGTGTCAGGGAACGCGGCAGCGGCGACGCTCTCGTTCGTGATGGCGCAACCCCTGGCGGCGGGACGGCCGGCGGATTGGGCGGTGGTCGTGTTTCTCGGCGTCTGCCAGCTCGGTATCCCTTACCTCTTTCTCGCACGCGCCGTCCCGCAGCTGCGCGCGCTCGAGGTGGGGCTCTTCCTTCTTATCGAGCCGGTGTTGAATCCGATCTGGGCCTGGCTGGTGCACGGGGAAACGCCGGGTCCGACGACCATCGCGGGTGGCGTTCTGATTCTGGGAGCGACCGCGGGTCGCATGATCCTCGATGTGAAGCAACCCATGCGCGCGTCGATAACAGCGTAAGAAACGGGCCCGCCTCGCGGCGAGCCCGTCTCATGACCAAACGTAAAGGCACGGCATTAGGGAAGCGCACCCACGGCGCGGCCCGCGTTGAGACGGCCGTGGCCATAGAACGGATCGGTCCCAGGTGCGCCCAGGTCGTCGCTCGAATTCTGCAGCCTCGCGCGAATCTGCGAGGGGTTGCCGGGTCCCATCATTGCCACCAGGGCCGCGGCGACACCCGCCACATGCGGCGCCGAGAAGCTCGTACCGGCGCCACTCAACCGGAATAGTCCCGCGTTCTCGGGGCAGAGGGGTCCGTCAATGACGGGCGGCGGCAGCGGGGCCCCGGGTGTCGGCGGCGGGGGCTGATGCCAGGCCAGCGCAGTCTGCGAGCATGGTCCGGACACCAACACATTGGAGGACGTGATTCCGCGCCCGGGCGCCGCCAGGCTGACGGCGGAGCGGCCGTAGTTGGTGTAGGGCGTTACCGCGTCCGGATTCGTGAAGGGACCGACGGGTGTTGGAGCCGCCGTCGGACCGGTTGCCGACACGCAGACGACATGCGGCGAATTGCAGTAGAGAGAGTAAATGTTCCCGTTGTGATCGAGGTCGGCCGCTTCGTTGCCGGCGGCGACGACGATTAGCGTGCCCCGCCTATTCGCGTAGTTCAAGACGCGGCTGAAAATGGACACGAGTCCTGGGGCCGCGCTCTTCGGGAAGGCACCGCCGAGGCTCATGTTGATCACGTCTGCGCCGTGATCAGCGGCGTACAGGATGCCGTTCAGGGTCGCCAGGGTGGAGCACGTGTTGAAGACCGTACACACCTTGATCCCGAACAGGGTGGTTCGCGTTGTAACTCCGGCAAAGTAATTGGAATTACTCGCCACGATGGACGACACTATCGTCCCGTGCCCGTTCAGATCCGTGATCGGATTGAGATTGAGCGCACCGAACCATGTATGCAGCCGCGCGTCCTCATCGGGTCGCATCGAAATCGAGCGAGCCAGATCCACGCGGCCGTTCAGATCGGGCCAGCGATAATCGATTCCCGTATCGAGGATCGCCACTGACACGTTTGGAGATCCGAGCGCGCCGCCGGCCCACGCGGCATCCGCTCGGATCGCCCGCATGTTCCACTGCCTCACAAAGAAAAACGCCGTCTGGGGGGACTCGGCACTCTGCGTCCCGAGATCGGACGCATCCAGCGCCTCCGCCTGGCTCGGCGATTCAAGTGCGAATTCGATGTCGCCTTCGACCGAGCCAACGCCGTCTGCTTTGGCGAGCCGTCCGGCTGCTTCGGACGTGATACCGGACACGACCGCGAACCCGAGCTGCTCGTGCAAGCCTTCGAGGTGGCCGCCATTTGTGCTCAGCTCGGTAGCGATCGCCGCGGCGGCGCTGCGACCAGGGTTAAAGACGATGAGATAGCGTCCTCCCGGTTCTGCCGTGGCTGTGGCGGCAATCTGCAGCGAGGGGCCAGTCGAAACGGTGGCGGCGCTGATGTAGTGTCGTGTGGAGTGACCGGCGCGTCATAGACGCATGCCGCGGCGACGATCGCGCCGGCGATCGTGGCCGTTCGGATGGCAAGTCTCAGCATTGGAGCGCTCCTGAAGCTGTGTGGAACGGGGGGTAGGGAGGCAAAAACTGCCCCCTTTTCCGCGCGCTGTCTAGACGATCGCTTCCTCCACCTCGCCGAGTGGATTCGCTTTCCGTCCCGCGCGCTCCATCGGCTTGTCGAGCATCGCCCGGTTCTTGTCCAACACTGTCCAGAAATCGACCGCGCGCTCGACGAGCTCGCGCGACGCCTCGCGCAGCGCATCGCTTGCCTTCACCTGCCGCACGTTGTTCTGCATGTCCTCGGCGTCCCAACCGCGCGAGTGCGCGATGAACGGGAAGGGCGGGAAAACAAAGCCCAGCTCCGACCAGAAGGTCAGCATGCTGCCGGCGACCGCCTGAATGTTGTCCTGTCCGCCGGTGATGATGAACGCTCCCACCTTGTTGCGGATCAGGAAGCGGTTGTGAATCGTGATCTGGTTCTGCACGCAGTTCAGCCGCTCGGCCATCTTGTAGTAGAGCGACGACGCATTGCCCCACCGGATCGGCGTCGCCACTACGACAACGTCGCACCAGTGGACCAGCCCTTCGTAGACCGCCGTGAGCTGGTCGGTCGGATCCCGTTCAGTGATGGCGCACGGCCAGGTGCACGCGTGGGACGCCTTCGAGTAGTTGCCTTCACAGTGCTTGAAATCCAGCGACCGCAGGTTGATGAGCTGCGTGTCGGCGCCCAATTCCCGCGCCCGCTCGCTCGCGTGGCCCAAGAGCGCGTCCGAGGTCGAAAAACGCGGGTTTCCCTCGTCCATCGCCGTCGTCGAGATCGCCAAGACACGACAGGGGGCTCCTGGCTCTTTGGGGTGCTCCGCCAGCAGATGACTGGGCTTGTGCTTCAGCAGCTTGCGCGGCGCGATGGGCGGAATCTGGACATAGACTCCATCGGGCCGTTCTTCCAGGGCATAGACCGGGACTTGCTCTTCGTCGTAGCCAGCCGGTCCCTTTCCCGTAACCACACTGTATTCCCAGCCGTGCCATGGGCAGGTGACGAATTCGCCGCGCAACCGTCCTTCCGAAAGCGGACCTCCCTTGTGATTGCAGATGTCGGAGATCGCGGTAAGCCGCCCGCCATGGGGGAACACCGCGATCCGGTGCCGCTCGACATCGACGGAAAAGGGGATGCGCGCTCGAAGGACAGTCGCGTCTCCGAGGCGATGCCATGTGGCCATAACGGCGCTCCTGAGATAGGCAGCGTAGATTCTAGCCCGAATGTCGCGATCACGCCTGTACATGGTGATGGGCGTCGCGTTGCTGTCGTGTGGAATTGCGCGCGCCGGTCGTAGCCAGGAATTCACGCCGCGCGCTCTCTCCCCCTTTGAAGCTCAGAAGGCGCGGACCCTGTTGCGCGAGCGACTGCCGTGTCTTGGTTGTCACCAGCTGGATGGGGAAGGCGGCCGGCTCGGTCCCGACCTCGGGGTCTCGTCATCCGGTGCCAGCGCCGCGTTTGTCTACGCGATGATTCGCGATCCCCAGCGGATGCGGCCGGGAAGTGCGATGCCGAAGACTCCCATGTCGCCCGAAACGCTCGAGCTCGTGGTGAGTTATCTCGTTGCCCGACGCGGGAGCCCGGCCGGAACCGTAACGCTGCCACCGGCGCTAGCCGCCGCGCCCCGTGACACTCATGCTCTCTACCTCACGTTCTGCGCGGGCTGCCACGGAACGACGGGACGAGGTGACGGCCCCAACGCGAAATTCCTGCCCATCCGGCCCGCCGTGCACACGGATGCGACCACGATGTCCCAGCGCTCGGACGACATGCTCTTCGACGCAGTCGCCGCGGGTGGCTACGTGCTCGGCCGCTCGAACCGCATGCCCGGCTTCGGCGCCACCCTCACGAGTGCCGAAATCCGGGGTCTCGTGCGCTACATCCGGGAGCTGTGCCGCTGCGCAGGCCCTGCGTGGGCTCGATAAGGGCCGCGGCGGTTTTCGCGCTCGCGCTCGTCGGATGCAAACGCGAACGCGTGCCGTTCCCCCCGTCCCAGCCCGCGTCGCGCACCGCCGAACCTCGCGCCGCTGATTTCCTCGGCGCGGAGGCGTGCGCAACGTGTCACGCCGCACAGTATGCCGCGTGGCGGCGCTCGACTCACGGCCGCGCCGGTGGCAAGCCCGCGCCCGGCGTGGTCATAGCACCGTTCAACGGGGTGCCGATCCGGTTTGCGGATGCCGTAGTAACCGCGACGGCGGCAGGCGGCGAATACCGGTTCACGGTCTTGCGGGAGGGAAGCCCCGCCGTCGTGCTGCGGATCGACGGGGTCATCGGGGGCGGGCACATGGTCGGCGGCGGCACGCAGGGGTTCGTGTCGCGCTTTGCCGACGGCACGGTGCGGTTCCTGCCGTTCGAGTTCGCGCGGCACGAAGGGGGGGGCGTGTGGTTCTGCAATACCAACTCGCGGAGCAAACGAGGGTGGATCCCGATCACCCGCACCGTCCGCCTCGCCGAATGTGGCGACTGGCCGCCGGTGCGCGTGCTGGGTGACGTGGCGCGGTATGCGAATTGCCAGGCGTGCCACGGCAGCCAGATCGTGGCCCGGTTCGACTCGACGCAACGACGCTACGAAACGCGGTTCACCGCGTTGAGCATCAACTGCGAGTCGTGCCACGGCCCCGGACGCCGGCATGTCGAGCTCGCGCGCGCGGGGAAAATTGGTCGCTCGGCCGACATCGGCATGCGGTCGCTCGCCACGCTGGACAAAGACGCGTCGCTCGGTATCTGCTTTCAATGTCACGCGCTCAAGGACGTGCTCGAGGCCGGTTATCTGCCCGGTCGGCCCTTGGCCGAGTCCTATTCGCTCGGCCTGCCGCAGCTCGGCGAACACCCGCTCCTCCCTGACGGGCGCGTTCGCACGTTCGCGTATCAGGAGACGCAAGCGTATAGCGACTGCTATCGTAACGGTTCAATGAAATGTGTGGACTGCCACGATCCGCACTCGCAAGGCTATCGCGACGTGAACGGCACACCTCTACCGGACCGCTTCAGCGACGGGCAATGCACGTCCTGTCATCCGAGCAAGGCGGACCATCCGGAATCCCACACGCATCACCGTGCCGGCTCGGCCGGCGGTCGCTGCGTCGCGTGTCACATGCCGTACCTGCAGGAGCCGGAGGTGGGCCGAGCGATCCGGTACGCGCGGTCCGACCACACGATTCCGATTCCGCGTCCCGCGGCCGACGAGGCGGAAGGTGTGACGAGCGCCTGTCGCCAATGTCATGTCGCCGAGACGCCTGACCGCTTGGAGACGCAGGTTCGCGCGTGGTACGGCACCCTAAAGCCCCCGGCGCCGCGCGAGTTCGCGCTGACCGAATTCTTCGAGGATAGTCTCGAGCCGGATATGCCCTCGCTCTCCAAGGACGTGGTGCAGCGGCTCGAAGGCCTGGCGCAGAGCAATGACTTAGATGAGCGCGCCCTCGCCCTCGCGAGCCTGCACTTCGCCCGGGGGGAAGACCCGTGGGTGCGCCGCTTTCTCGCCGGCGAGATCGCGCACCTCGACTCACTCGATGATGTGGTCCGCAAACGCTGGAGCATTGCCCTGGGCTTCGTCGCCGACCGGTACCGCCAGCGAGGCGATCCCGGACGAGCGATCGCGACGTATCGAAAGGCGCTCGAGATCAGACCGAACGAGGCACGCGTGCTGCTGAATCTTGGACTCGCGTTCGCCGACGCGGGCGACTTCGCCAACGCAATCGAGCGGTACCGGCGGAGTCTTGCGGCCGACCCGGCGCAGCCGCTGGCGCACGTGAACTGGGGCATTGCACTCGAGGCGCTGGGGGACACGGCCGGTGCTGTCGCCGAGTTCCGCCGGGCTCTAGCCGTCGATCCTAACGAGCCGCTTGCGTACTTCAACATTGGTGTCGTGGGTCTCGCGCGAGGGGCTAGCCGCGAGGCGCTGGAGCCGCTCGCGCGGGCTGCGGCGCTCGATCCGGGCCTCGCGCCCGCTCATTTTGCCCTGGCGCAAGGCTACCTGCTCGCCGGGGATGCGCGGGCGGCGACGCGCGAGCTCAGACTGGGGCTCGATTTCGATCCTGACAATGCGGCGGCGCGACAACTGCTCGAGCAGATCGAGCGTGCCACAGGAGGACGCTGAGTGCGGCGCTTCGCGGTCATCTTCTTCACCGTTTTAATCGACCTGTTCTATGCGCAGCGCTTCGGTGCCGCCGGGCTGGGGTACGGCGGCGTCATCGGCGTCTTTTCGCTCATGCAGTTCGTGGCGACGGCGCTGCTGGGGAAACTGTCCGATCGGATCGGCCGCCGGCCCGTGTTACTGACGACGATGCTCGTCAACGCCGTGGGTTACACCCTGTTCGCGTTCGCGGGCTCATACTGGGTGCTATTTCTGTCTCGCGTCGTTTCCGGGTTTGCCGGTGGTAACATTTCGGCCGCGCAGGCGTACATGGCCGACATCACGACTCCCGCCGAGCGTTCGCGCGGCATGGGAGTCGTTGGGGCCGCGTTCGGCATCGGCTTCAGCATCGGGCCGGCCATCGGCGGTTTCGCCGCGCATTTCGGCACGGCGGCTCCCGGGCTCGTCGCGGTCGCGTTGTCGCTGGCGAATTTCGTGTCGGCCTACTTGATCCTTCCCGAGTCGCTGAAACCCGAGCATCGGGTCAAGCGACGGCTCTTCGATATGGCGCACATCGGTGAGGCGATCGACCGTCCACGGCTCCGGCCGCTCATGATCGTTTGGGCGCTCGTGCCGCTCGCCTTCGCCGGCTATACCGTCGCGCTGCCGCTGCGCGCGGCCGCGGTCCTCGGCTGGAGAGAGCGCGAGCTGGCCATCTTGTTCACGCTGATCGGCGTCACCGCCGCATCGGTTCAGGGTTACTTCTTTGGAAGGATCGTGCGCCGGCTCGGCGAGCGAACACTCGTCATCGCGGGCACGTTCGGCATGGCCCTGACGATCGCGATCGTGCCGTTCGTCTCCAGCTCCGCGCTGCTGTATGCCTGGACTTTTGTGCTGGCTGTTTCAAATAGCGTCTTTGCGCCCGCGGCGACCGGGCTCGTGTCCGTGTACGCCGAACCGAACGAGCAGGGGACGGTCCTGGGAGCGGCACAGGCAATCGGTGCGCTCGGTCGCACCGCGGGCCCGCCATTGATCGGTACCGTGTACGACGTGAGCGCGATCACTTCTTTCTTGCTCGCTGGTGCGGTGATGGCCCTCGCCGGGCTCGCGGCATTCGGTCTCGCCCCGGTTCCGCATCACGCCGCGCCCCATCGCGTGCCCCCCGTTGCGTTACCTGAACCCCCTCCCTCCGAGTCTTAACGGCGTCTACACTTCCGCGTCAAAGAGCCAGACTTTTTCACGGAGCATGTGATGTTGAGAAAAATGACCGTCGCAGTCGCCGCATTGAGCTTGGCGGCGGCTTGCAACCAGGACCCGACCGGTACGTCTTCGACGAATGAGCTCATCCTCGCGCAAAATGCGCAGACCATTGCCGACAATGTCGCGGCCACCCCAGGGGGCGGCACGACGTGCGAAGGGTGGTTCCGGCGGGTGCTGGATACCCTGCGAACCACCGATGATCCCGTCGCAATAGCGTATTTGGACTCCGCGCGTATGAATCGCGACTCGGCGCGGGCTGCGTTTGAGCGTGGCGACACCGCCGCCGCGCGTGCGTTCCGCCGCGCAGCCTTCAGGGATGTGCTGGCGGCGGTGATCGAGCTGTTCCCGAACGCGCCGGAGCGCACCGGTCTCGCGGTCGACAACGCGATCGACAAGATCGAGAAGTTCCTCGGCGGGCGTGACGCGCCACGGATTCGCGCGGTGCTCGCGCACGTAAAAGAGCTCCGCGTACAAGCCGATCAGGCGTTCGTGAACGGGGACAAGGTCACGGCCCTCGCGCTCAATCTCAGAGCGATGCAGGTCCTGCACAGGCTCGTGGAGCACGTGCGATACGCCAACCATGACCACGATGCGGTTGCTGATGGTGAGATGGAATCAGTGGGAGACTAGATGCCGAGGTAGACGCCGAGAGGCCAAGAGGCTGAGGGGCCATGGGGGCGGAGCTAACAGGAAAACCCTGCTAACTGGCCCTCATAGCCCCTCAGCCTCTCGGCCTCTACCTGATCATCTAGCCATCTCATTCCCTCCCAAATCATATTTCTTTCCCCCCCAGCTGGAGCTTTGCGCTGTATGCGCGTCTACAAGACGAATGAGATTCGCAATGTGGCCGTAGTCGGCCACGGCGCGAGCGGCAAGACCTCCCTGGTCGATGCGCTGGCGTTCGTGGCCGGAACGAGCAAACGGCACGGCTCAGTCAAGGATGGCACCGCCCTCACGGATTACACCGCTGACGAAATCGAACGCAAATACTCCATCAATCTCGCGCTGGCCGTCGCCGAGTGGATGGACACGAAAATCAACCTGATCGACACTCCCGGATACCTGGACTTCACGGGCGACGCCTTGGCGGGCGTGTATGCTGCCGACTCCGCCGTCGTGGTGCTGTCCGCGACGTCGGGCGTCGAAGTGGGAACCGAGAAGGTGTGGGACTACTGCGAGCGCCGGGGGCTGCCCCGCCTGTTCTTCGTGTCGTTGATGGACAAGGAGCACGCCAATTTCGAGCGCGTCTTCAATCAGATCAAAGAGCGGCTGACGTCCAAGGTGATCCCGGTCGAGATCCCCGTCGGAGAGGGAATGGAATTCCACGGGATCATCAATCTCTTCTCGAAGAAGGCGCATCTCTACAAGAAGGGCACGAAGGCGGGCGAATACGACGAGGTCGACGTCCCCGATGAGTACAAGGATCGCTTCGAGAAGTACTCCCAGGAGCTGATCGAGAGCATCGCGGCGACGGACGACACGCTGCTCGAGCGCTACCTCGGCGGCGAAGAGATCGGGCGCGATGAAGCGATCGCCGCCATGAAAGCGGGAATGACGAAGGGGGAGCTGTTTCCGCTGTTCTGCGGCGCCGCCGAGCTGACG
>Ga0209268_1001830_pt1 | contig 10331 bp, 8 predicted proteins | sample GraSoiAngelo_143_FD_185900 | JGI IMG/M metagenome (GOLD analysis project Ga0209268, IMG submission 185900) | Grasslands soil microbial communities from the Angelo Coastal Reserve, California, USA - 14_1009_02_30cm (SPAdes) (version 2) | ecosystem: Environmental > Terrestrial > Soil > Grasslands ... | reverse complement strand
TCTACCAGATGCGGAAGCGCTTGAATTACAGACCTGCGTATAACGAGGTCGCTGTCGCTGCTCGATACTTTCGGCTACCGGCATAGGCGTAATAGGGTACGTAGGAGTTTTCCGGTATCTCATTCACCGCCCGAGCAACCCAATTAATTGTTGGATCGAGGACGAAGGTTACAGATGCGCTTGTCCATTCAACCCAGGTGTGGGTCGAACGGCTGGTTGGGGCGCGTCTGCCTATAACCAGGCGCAGGTCCCACGCGCCGTTCTCTCGCATTCGTTGATAAAGCGCGACAGCCTTCCCCTTGCAATCTCCGGTTGGCTCGTGCGCCAGTTCACCCGGCGTCTTCCATTCCATGGAATAGCGATAGGGAATAGCGCGCAGCTCGCCGATCCAGTGGTTAACGAGAAGCAGCGATAAGTCCCCGCGCCGTGGCGGTACGGGTGTGCTCAGCACCGGCTGAATTCGGGCCATCTGATGATCGTAAGGGGTCCTTTTGGCGGAGAATAGGAGCGAGTTGGCAAAACAATTGGCAACGGAAAGGGCGGAAAAGACAGCAACCCAAACAAGAATCCGTCCGGGGGCGAATGGAACAATACTTACTATAACCATCGTAGTTATGGTTCATATCAGCACTGTCCATGCCATTGCGTTCTTCGCACCCCTGCGCTTTTTCCTCGGGCCGCCCGGAACCTGTTACTGCTTAACGTCTTCGCGATACGGAAGACCAGCTTGGTAACCAGCAATCTCCTGCTGCAACGCCTTAGCAAGCGGGCTTTGCCGGTCTGTCAGCGATAGGGCGATTTGCCCCACTTCAACAGCCCTGCTGAATTGCCCTGCATTTGCATATGCAGCGGCCAGCGTGCGCAGAACGGTGGCGTTGCCGCCGCCGGAAAGTTGATTGGCGCGTGTTGCCAGCTCCAGCGCCCTATCACGGTGTCGGATTGATGCATCGGGATTGGTAGCCAATAACCAAGCCAGATTGTTCGCAGCAGCAACGGACTGCGGCGAGATCTCCAAGGCCTGTTCGTATTGCTTTATTGCCTCGGCTATTTGGCCTTTTTCATCGAAGGCAACCGCCAGGTTCGTGTGAGCGTCGGTATTTTGGGGCTGAATCGATACAGCAGCCCGGGAGTGAAAAACTGCGGCGTCGATTTCACCTTTCTCAAGAAAGATATGACCAAGAGCATAGTGGGCGATGAAGTAGTCAGGCCGAATTGCCAGGGCCTTTTTGTAATGAGCAATCGCGTCATCAACTCGTTCCTTTTGGGCAAGTGAGTTGCCGAGAGCAACCTGGGCATCTGGATCATTTGGCGCGATGGTTACAGCTCTCGTGCAATAAGCGATCGCTTCGTCTATCTCCCCTTTTTTGAGAAGAGCGGTGCCGAGATTGTAATCCGCGTCCCAAAAATCCGGCTGCAGATTCAAGGTTATGCGGTAATGGCTAACTGCTTCGTCGATTTCGCCTTTCTGAAAGAGAACAATTCCCAGATTGTTGTGAGCCATCCAACAGTTCGGATTTTTCGCTAGCGTCGTTCGCCAGAGCGCTTCGATGTCACCGTACATCGCGCTCTGTCGCCAAGTCAGCGCCCATAAGACTGCCGCCGCACATGCCGCCGCGCTCAAAATAAAGGGGCGAGCCCTGGTAAACACGCCAGCCAGATTGGCTGTACCTGCCGAAAAGAGCGCAATCGGTGCGATGCAAGCCAGATATTGATAGTGGTCTGCGACAAACGTGTAGCGAAAGGTGTAGAGCATGATGAAGCCCAACACCGGACTGAGTGTCGCAACGAAGAAAACCGCTGCGACTTCAACCCCGCGCCCCAGGTACCGTCTGGCCAAGTAGATCGCGAAGCATAACGCGACACCTGCTAACAGCCATGTGTAATCCAATGCGCGTGTCGCCGCGATTGTCCATTTCGGGTAAATGAATATTAGATTCGACGGGCACAGTAATTTGCCGAGATAAAACCAAACGGCGTGGCTAGCGACGAGAGTACGTTCGAGAGAACTCAATGCGAAAAGCGGGCCGTGCGTGCCCTGGTGGTATCGTTCCCACCAGACTGCCACTAATCCCATGCTGAATCCCAGGATTAGGAATGGAAGGATCTGTATTAGCCGTCGCTTGCCGATGGGCTTCTTCTGCAACCACAAAATCAAGAGCAGCGCTGCGGGCAATGTGCAGGCCGTTGTCTTAGCCGAAAGGGCCAACGCATAAAGGATCATTGCCAGCACATAAAAGCGCCACGGCCGCCTCGTCGATTCATCAGTAAACGCAATCCACGCAAACAGCGTGAGCAAAAAGAAAAACCCCATCAGGACATTTTTTCGCTCTGTGATCCATGCGACCGACTCCACCTGGACAGGATGCAAAGCGAAAATTGCCGCGGCCAGCCAGGCACCGGGCAGTTTCAAACGCGCCAACAAGCGCCAGACTAGCAGGGCATTGGCAACATGAAGAAAAATGTTAGTCCAGTGATAGCCGGATGGGTTCAGCCCCCAGAGGGCTCGTTCGATTCGGAAGCTCGTGTAGGTGAGAGGAAAATATTGCGACGGGGAATCGAAGGAGAGCCAAATTCGGCGCAAACCATTTGGCGCAGTCAACAGTTCGTTATTCGTAATATAAGCATCGTCATCCCAAAGGAAGCCGCCATTCCAAGCCGGCCGGTAGGCCATAATTGTGGCAGCCGCCAGGCTGAGGACGAACAGCGCCGGCAACACACGTAAATTAGACCGCCCCTTAGCTACACTCTGCACATTATCCTTGGTAAAGACGGGTTGAACCTAGCCTGGCCTGTCAGTGGACCCTCATAGCGCCAACTACTCAAGCGCGAAGTCCGGCATAGGACGAATATTGAAACGATGTTGATGATAACGCAATCCTGTGGCAAATCGCTGCCGGCGGCTGTGACTGTCAATAATTCGGTGTGAAGAACAATCTCGCCAGCAAGGGAAAAATCGGCCGCCTTGCATTGATTCTGTCTTTGCTCGTAATCGCCCTCATCATCCTGATTCGACTCCGACTGCTGCGGATCCCGCTCGAGCGCGATGAAGGAGAATACGCTTACGCTGGCCAACTCATGCTGCAGGGTATCCCGCCGTATACGCTGGCCTACAATATGAAATTTCCGGGAATCTATGTCGCTTATGCGGTGGTTATGGCTGTCTTCGGGCAAACGATCACTGGAATTCACCTGGGTCTACTCCTGATAAACTTCGCAACGATCGCGCTCATCTTTTTTTTGGCTCGCCGATTGGCAAATGAAACTGCGGGAAGTGTCGCAGCGGTGAGCTACGCCGTCCTCTCTGCCAGTCCGTCAGTCCTTGGATTGGCTGCTCATGCTACTCATTTTGTCATGCTACCCGTTGTGGCCGGCGCATTTCTCTTGTTGGGCCCGCAGTCGAGCAAACGACTTCTCGCCAGCGGATTGTTGTTTGGGGTCGGCCTATTGATGAAGCAGCCAGCTTGTTTCTTTATTTTGTTTGGCGCGGTCTATCTTTTCATCCGCGATCTTCGTGGCGGCCGCGATTTAAAACAAGCTGCTCTGAGAAACCTTCTATTCCACAGCGCTGCCATTCTTCCCTTAGCTATCGCTTGTCTGCTTTTGTGGCACGCCGGCGTCTTCAATAAGTTTTGGTTTTGGACAATCGATTACGCCCGCCAATATGGCAGCCAGGTTCTCGTCACCCAGGCGCCGCAGCTTTTCTTTCCCAGCATAAAGGAAGTGATTGGAGCTGGCTGGGCACTCTGGATGATGGCTGGAATTGGAATAGTTGCCGGAGTGTGGGACCGGCGAATGCGCGCGAGCACAATTTTTCTGCTCGCCTTCCTGTTCTTCTCAGCATTGGCGCTATGCCCGGGATTTTATTTCCGGTACCACTATTTCATCCTGATTTTGCCAGCAATTTCGCTCCTAGTCGGCGTTGCAATCAGCAAGATGTCGGATCTTCTGTCCGATCGGATGATGGCCGTTAGATTCCTTCCCCTTCTTCTGTTTGGCGCAGCTCTAAGCTTGCCGATTTTTAAAGACAAAAAATTCTTTTTCGCGGCTTCTCCAGTTGAAGCGTGCCAAATGGTTTACCCCGAAGGTCCATTTCAGGAATCCGTCAGGATTGCCGAATACGTCCGTGACCATACATCTCCGCATGACACCATCGCAGTTTTAGGGTCGGAGCCGCAGATTTATTTCTATGCACAACGGCATTCTGCAACCGGCTACGTTTATACGTACGGCTTAATGGAAGCGCAAAAATATGCGCGACAGATGCAGGAAGAGATGATCCGCGAGATCGAAGGCGCACGTCCAAAATATCTCATCTCCGTGATCACGAACGACTCCTGGTTGCAGCGGCCCCAGTCTGATCGACTGATCTTCAGTTGGGCAAATGAATACACCGCGCAACATTACGCCGTAGCCGGTTTTGTGAACATGGTGGCGCCAGGGCGGACAGATTATTACTTCACGAATATTCCGCAAGCAGTGCCGGAGCTCGGCAATTACATTTTGATTTACGAAAGGAAATCCTAGCAGTCGCTCGAGGCAAATCGAGGAATGACGACAATGACGAAAACCGAATTACAAATGACGACGACAATGAGGAAGCTCGAATACGAAAAGCACGCACAGCAGCGTCCGCTCTTTCGTTTTGTGATTTGGATTTCGTTTGTCATGCGTCAATCATGCTTAGTCATTCTCTTTCACTCCTCCCTTATTGGCCATTTGGCCTTCGTCATTTTCTCCAAGATTAGCGCAACGGAGCAAGTTTGAAGCATGCACCAGCGCGGAGCTCAATCGACAGGCCGTCCTAAAATCAGCCGCCGCTGGTTGCGTCTCGGCATTTGCATTAGTCTGGCCGTGCTCACGTGGGTTGTCTTTGGACAGCTGCTCCAGGACGACTTTATTAACTATGATGACCCACGTTACGTTTACGAAAATACCAACATAACCAAGGGCCTTACCATTGGCGGTATAGCCTGGGCATTTACCCATATTCATTCGATGAATTGGCATCCGCTGACGACGATCTCGCACATGCTTGACTGCCAGCTGTATGGTCTTAAGCCCGGCGCCCATCACTTTACGAATGTCTTGTTACACTCGATTGTGGCGATCCTGCTTTTGCTCGTGCTGCAGCGGATGACCGGTGGTCCGAGCGGGACTGGCAGTATTTGGCGGAGCGCATTTGTTGCAGCGGTATTCGCAATTCATCCGTTGCGTATGGAATCTGTCGCGTGGATAGCGGAGCGAAAGGACGTGCTGAGCGGTGTTTTCTTTATGCTCACACTGCTCACCTATTTCCGTTACGTGCGCGTGCGCTCGATCGGCCACTATTTGGCGGTGCTATTCATGTTTGCCCTTGGTTTGATGTGCAAGCCGATGCTGGTCACCCTGCCATTCGTGCTGCTAGTTCTGGATTACTGGCCGCTCGGTAGAATCAGAGGTCAGAAGTCAGACGTCAGCGGTCATGAAAATTTAGTTATGCTGGTCGTGGAGAAAATTCCACTCGTTGGGCTCTCCGCAATCTCCAGCGTCGTGACATTTCTTGCCCAGCGAGGTGCGGTCGGCTGGACCGAGCAGTTGCCGGTGTTGGCCCGAATCAACAACGCCGTGGTGACATACGCCGCCTATATGTGGCAGATGCTCTGGCCGGTGAAGCTAGCGGTGTTCTACCCTCACCCGGAGAGTCGACTACCGCTTTGGGAAATCATCCTATGTCTTTTACTTCTAATTGGCATTACGGCGGCGGCGGTCGTTCTGCGAACGTCGCGGCCCTACTTCATCACCGGTTGGCTGTGGTACCTGGGGATGCTTGTGCCGGTGATCGGATTAGTGCAAGTCGGCTGGCAGGGCCGGGCCGACCGATATACCTACCTACCACAAATCGGCCTTTACATAGCGATCACCTGGGGTATTGCCGATGTCACGGCGGCTTGGCGTTGGCAACGTGAAATTTTAACTGCCGGCACTGCAATTGTGGTTGGTCTCTTGAGTTGGCGCGCCTCGGCTCAAGCGTCTTACTGGCGCGATAGCGAGACGCTGTTTACTCATGCGCTTGCAGTCACCTCAAACAATGATGTTGCCGAAAATAACCTCGGCATCGTCTTTTTGCAAAAAGGTAACCTGGACGAAGCCATCTCTCTGCTGCAAGCCGCCGTGGATCTTCGCCCCGAAAATAGCCCTGCCCATGAGAATCTTGCCAAGGCCCTTCTTCAAAAGGGACAGGTGACCGATGCGTTGGTTCACTATCGCAGATTACTCGAGCTACAGCCAGACAACATAGAGGTGCACAATATTGTGGGCACGGTCCTGATCCAGCAGGGTCAAGCCCGGGAGGCGGTCGAAGAATGGCAGAAGGTCCTGGCTATTCAGCCCGACAACGGAAATGCCATGAGCAACCTCGCGTGGGTATTTGCAACTTCGCCAGACGACTCGCTTCGAGACGGTGCGAAAGCCGTCCAACTGGCCGAGCAGGCCATGCGCATTTCCGGCGGCAGAATCCCGATAATCTTCCGCACATTAGCAGCGGCCTATGCTGAGAATGGCCGGTTCTCTGAGGCAATTCAAACAGCGCAGCGCGGCATTGAATTAGCCAATAGCCGGGGTAACTCTGGTTTAGCTACCGAGCTCCAAAGCAATATTGTCCTTTACCAAGAACGGCAGCCGTTGAGGGACCCTAGTTTAACAAATGGCAGTTCGTCGCCTCACGGTGAATAACAACAAGCGGCAGTCTGGCCACGGTCAGGGATTACTAAGAGGTGTTCGCAGTCATAGTTTAACTATCATTATATATTTGTTTCTTGCCGCAATCAGCGTGACCGTATTCGGTCAAACAATCCGCTATGATTTCGTTAATTTCGACGATGACTTATACGTCTATGACACTCCCGGGGTTTCGAAAGGACTAACGATTAATGGGATACTGGCCGCATTTACTCACCCGCACGCGCATAACTGGCACCCGTTAACTACTATCTCGCACATGCTGGACTGCCAGCTGTATGGATTGAACGCTGGCGGCCATCATTTCACTAACGTTTTATTGCATACAATTGTCGTGCTCCTGCTCTTTAGGGTGCTACGGCAGATGAGCGGCGCAGTATGGCAAAGCGCGATCGTCACAGCATTATTCGCAGTTCACCCGCTGCATGTCGAGTCAGTAGCGTGGGTGAGCGAACGAAAAGATATGCTTAGCGGCGTATTCTTTCTGCTTACGATCGATGCATATGTTCGATACGCACGCGGTCCCTCACCCTGGCGCTACTTCGTTGTCGCTGCCCTGCTCGCCTTAGGGCTTTGCTCGAAGCCAATGCTGGTGACTGTGCCGTTTGTCCTTTTGCTTCTGGATTACTGGCCGTTGCGTCGTTTTGAACAGCCCTCTTTGCCCTCGGGCAAGGGCAAGATCTCACAATGGTGGAATAAAAAACCGGTAATGCCACGTCTGCTGCTCGAGAAAATTCCACTGCTGGCCCTCTCCACCGGCTCATGTGTCGTTACGTTCATTGTGCAGAAGCAAACTGCTGGTGCGATCGAGCCGTTACCTTTCCGCTGGCGAATTGAAAACGCATTCGCAAGTTACGTGACTTACCTGTGGAAAACGTTCTGGCCGACGCGCCTGGCCGTCTTCTATCCTCATCCAAACAATAGTCAGCCAGTTTGGGAAATTATTCTCGCGATCGGACTTCTCGTTGCAATCACGGCAGCGGTAATCGTCTTACGGCGCGAACGGCCTTACATCTTCACCGGATGGCTGTGGTATCTCGGCATGCTAGTGCCGGTCATCGGTGTTGTTCAGGTGGGAGAGCAGGGCCATGCCGACCGCTATACCTACCTTCCGCAAATTGGTCTATTTCTTCTGGTCGTCTGGACGGTCGCCGATATTTCAGGCTTTTCACGGTTGACGCGGCGGTTTGTCACCGTCGCTGCGGTCGCGATTATCATTGCCTTGGGTTGGTGTGCATTACTTCAGACGAAGTATTGGAGGAACAGCGAAACTCTTTGGACGCACACTCTTGCCGTCACTTCGAACAACGATGTTGCCCACAATAATCTTGGGTTCCTTTGCGTGCACCGCGGTGAGCTGGACAAAGCGATCTCGCATTTTGAGGCTGCGCTAAAGATCAGGTTGAACAAGGTGCAAACGCACTACAATCTGGGTTCGGCGTTTGTTCGAACCAATTTGGGCAACGCTCTGGCCCGAAAGGGACAATTCGATGAAGCCATCGTTCACTATCAGGAAGCAATAAAGCTGCAGCCTGACTACGCCGACGCCTACTACAACCTTGGCCATGCGCTTCTGGCAAAAGGCCGCGTCGATGAAGCGATCCCACAATGGGAAAAGGCCCTGGCAATACAACCGAATGATGCCGATGCCCAGACGAGCCTTGGTAATGCTCTTCTGCAACGAGGTTCGCTCAGGGAGGCAATCACTCATTACGAAAAGGCGTTGGAACTAGTTCCACAGGATGCCAACCCTCGCAATAACATCGCCTGGGTCCTGGCGACGTCTTCCGATGCCTCAATCCGCGACGGCGCCAAAGCAATCGACTTGGCCGAAGTAGCAGCGGCGCTTTCAGGTGGTAGAGAACCACGCTTTCTCCGGACGCTGGCAGCTGCTTATGCACAGAGCGGTCGGTTCTCTGAAGCCCTCGCCGCAGCCCAGCAAGCCGCAGCGATAGCTAGGATACAGGGGAAGACCGGACTGGCAAATCGGCTCAATAAGGACCTTATGCTCTATCGCGGGCATTTCCCGCTTCGGGAAGACTCTCTTGGGGATTAACTCGCCACAAATTATTCATACCACAGATACATGACACAACTGAAAGCAGCGCTGAAATGACGAAGCACGAATGACACGTGACGAAGGGAGCACAAAATCCGGATGATGAAGAAGCGACTTCACAATCACCCGTCATTTAAGCAGCCGCTGAGCGACGCTAGCCTACCCAATGGTAACTCGCTCCGATGACGAAAACGCCCAATACCTAAGCAGAATGCGCAAGTTATTTGAATTGGACGTCGAGCGTTGGACGCTAAAAACTCTTTCGTGGGATTCAGCCTCGCTGCCGGAAGGAGGATGTTGGGCGGTCACACTCGCTTATGCTCGATGGCGCGGCTGTTCCTAACATACCTTGTGTGCCTCAATAAACACAGAGAACTCAGGAAAGCGCGGAGCGCGGCAATTAAGTATCACCGTTGCGACGGCTTCGCGATTTTGCACGGATTAGCGCTGCTTCACGCATAAAATTTGGATTCCGGGTTATGCGTGTGGGCTTTTCCTTGGCGGGATCACTTCGCGCGAGCAAAGAAAAACAATCAATCAGGCGTCGTCCACGCCAATTGATAAGCTCTTGGCTGACGCAATGCAGGCCCTGTTGTACGCATAAGGCTCGAAATAAGTCGGCGCTCATGCTCGGATTACGACGATGTTCCCGATCGAATATCTTCGCCTTGATCAGCGGTTTGATTACCGCTCGGGGAAGTCGCTTACGCAGGGAGTTAGCATAGTGGCCAAGATTGGAATGGTGGATAAAACCTTTACCGCCAATTTTCAGCTTGGTTCCCAATTCACACAAATACGCCTCCACTACCTTGCGGTCTGTATGCACAAAAGAGTCGAAACTGAATACGAAATCGACTGACCCATCGGCAATCATCGATAGTGAAAGCCCGTCATTAAGATAACACTTCACGTGCGAATCGGCGGCGAAACGCCGGCGACACGCATCAATACAGTCAGTGGCGCGATCAACAACCCACAGCTCCTGGCAATAATCCCTGAGGTAGTGCGTCCACCGCCCGAAACCAGGCGCGATTTCCAAGATCGTTCCCGCGGGGAGGCAATCACGGACCCGCGGAAGAATGGCGCCAAACCATTGCGCCTCCGAAGTTCCCCACGGTTCCGACCATTCCTCTCCCGCGTCTTTCCAATCGTATTTCATTAAATCGCGCGCGTTCGCGCGAGCAGTAGCGCGATCATGACATGTTCGACCCGTAATATATCGGGCATTGGCCGGCCGGCGACTAGGATTTGGCGTGAAGCGATTCGGCAGCTGCGGATCGCCTTAAAAAGCGCGGCCAATGTGCGCGGACTCCAAGGGCAAAAGCAAACGGCCGGGCCCTGTGGACGAGCCCGGCCGCTGTGAATTGTTCAGTCTGCGCTTTAGAATCTCTTCTTTAGCCCGACGTACCAGAACCGACCTTTGATAGTGGTGAGCGATTCGTCGTAGCCGTTTTCGAAGCTGCCAGCCACAAACGGCGGCTCCGAATCGAGCACGTTCTGTAAACCGGCGCTGACCGTAACACCGTTTAACCATGCGCGCCATCCGCATTCGTTG
>Ga0209268_1001828_pt1 | contig 10343 bp, 9 predicted proteins | sample GraSoiAngelo_143_FD_185900 | JGI IMG/M metagenome (GOLD analysis project Ga0209268, IMG submission 185900) | Grasslands soil microbial communities from the Angelo Coastal Reserve, California, USA - 14_1009_02_30cm (SPAdes) (version 2) | ecosystem: Environmental > Terrestrial > Soil > Grasslands ... | reverse complement strand
CGCGGCCGGCGCGGGACGAGTATACGTCACGCTCCCGTGAGTCGCTTCGCCACGTCGTCAGGAATGGGCGTCGCGTGGAGCGGCTCACCCGCCGCCTCGGGCCGCGCGACCCACGCCCGGACCTCGAAGCCCGTCGCGCAGAGCCGCGAGCCGACCGAGATTTCGTGCTCCATGCGGAACGTCGTCGCCCGCACCCAGGCCACCCGCGACCGGATCGTCAGCACGTCGCCGTAGCGCGCCGGGCTCACGAACCGCGACCCCGACTCGACGATGGGCACGCCGACGATCGAGTACTTCGGGAACGCCTCGGGCCACGCGAGTCCGAGCGACGCGAAGAGGGCTTCGCAGCCGAGGTCGTACCACTCGAAGAAGCGCGGGTAGAAGACGATGCCCGCCGCGTCCACGTCGCCCCATCGCACCTGGACCGTCGTCGTGTGCTCGATCACGTTGGGAAGCGGTTCTGCTTCCAGTCGAAGCGCTGCCAGAAAACATCGATGCGGTCGACGATCCCGTGGAACTTGTGGCGGCCGTCGGCGTGGGCTTCCCAGAGGTCCTCGATCGACCCGAACTGGGCGAGCCACGCCAGACCATACTCCGCCGGCTCGGCCATCGTCATCTCGTCCGCGAGGAAGCGCCGGTAGCCGAGGCCCGGGTGGATCCAGAACCCTTCCGACGTCTCCTCGGTGAAGAGCCGCGGCTCCTGATCACTGGGCGCGCGGCAGAGGAAGAAGCGCGCGCTGAAGCGAATCGGGCTCGAGCGGGGCGTGATGAAGTGCGACAGGTACCGGAGGCCGCCGAGGTCGCAGTACCACCCCTCGCGCGCGAGGAGCTCGGCGAAGGGCGCCTCCGCCGCCATGAGCGCCTTGCGGCAGCGCTCGATCCGGGCGGCGACCGCGCGCTCCCGCGCGTCGAGCGGGCGGCCGTGGCCATCACACACGAGGAGGATGCCGCTCTCCTCGAGGAGCTCACGGACGGCGGCCACCCAGAACGCGAACGCGGGCGCGGCGTCGTCGCCCCGGAAGATCGTCTCGGCCCCGACGGTGTCGAGCCCATGGCAGCGGGCGAGCGCCGCCGGTGAGCCGTCAGCCGGATCGACCTTGCCGCCGGGGAAGGCGTAGAAGCCGCCCAGGAACTTCATGGACCGCTGGCGCCGGATCATGTAGACCTCGATCGGCTCCGGCGCGCCGGGCGGCGAGGGGCGTACGAGGACGACTGACGCCGCCGGCTTCGGCTCCACGGGTGTCACGGCCGCACTCATGACGGGCTTTGTCAGCGAGTCCGCTGGAGCGAGCGAGGCTCAGGCTCGCTCGAGGCGCGAGTCGGGGGGTCTGGGGGGCGGGTGGATCGCCGAGGCAAGCGAGCCCCCGGCTCGCTTGAGACGCGAACAGGGTAGTTTGAGGGGGGACCGCCGCGGGTCACCCCTCAACATCACAGATTAATGAGCTGGGCGACCCGCTCGCGGTGATACGTCGCGTCGCCGAACGTGAACTCCGACGACTTGGCGCGCTTGAAGTACAGGTGCAGGTCGTGCTCCCACGTGAAGCCGATGCCGCCGTGGAGCTGGATCCCGGTTCCCGAGACCTCGCGGTACGCGTCGGAGGTGTACGCCTTCGCCATGGACACGGCGAGCGGCGCCTCCGGGACGTTCTCGTCCACCGCCCACGCCGCGTAATACGTCAGCGACTTTGCGTTTTCGACTCCGACGAGCATGTCCGCCGCCTTGTGCTTGACGCCCTGGTAGGTCCCGATGGGCTTGCCGAAGGCGACCCGGATCTTGGCGTACTCGCTCGTCAGGTCGAGGACCTTCTGGGCGCCGCCGCACATCTCGGCGCAGAGCGCGACCGTCGCGCGCTCGATCACGCGCGCGAGCGGGGCCCAGCCGCCGCCCTGGGCGCCGAGCACGGCGTCGGCGCCGACGGCGACGTCCTTGAGGCTCACCTCACAGAGCTTCCGCGTCGCGTCCATGGTGGGCAGGAGCTTCACCGTCATCCCCGTGGCGCCCTTCGGCACGAGGAAGAGCCCGACGCCGTCCTCGGGCGATTTCCCCTCCGCGGTGCGCGCGACCACCACGACGACGTCGGCCGTGTGCGCGTCGAGCACGAAGAGCTTCGTGCCGGACACGACGAACCCGCCCTTGCTCCCGCGAGCGGTCGCCGTGACCCCAGCGGCGTCCCAGCGCGCGTTCGGCTCGGTCCACGCGAGTGCGGCCTTCGCCTCCCCCGCCGCGATCCGCGGGAGCCACTCCTTCTTCTGCGCGGGGGAGCCCGCCTCGAGGATCGTGCGGCCGCCGAGGAGCACCGTGGAGAAGAACGGTCCGGGCATCACCGCGCGCCCCATCTCCTCCATCAGCACCGTGAGGTCCACGAAGCCCAGGCCGCTGCCGCCGTACTCCTCGGGGTAGACCAGGCCGAGCCAGCCCTGCTCGGCGAGCTTCATCCAGAACTCGTCGGTGACGCCCGCCGGCTCCTCCATCCGCGCGCGCACGAACGTCGAGGCGCACTCGTTTTCGAGGAACTTCCGCGCGGTCGCGCGGAGCATCTCCTGTTCCGGGCTGAACCCGAAATCCATGACTAGTCCTTCGGCAGGCCGAGCAGCCGCTCGGCGATGATGTTCTTCTGGATCTCCGTCGTCCCGCCCTCGATGGAGTTGGCGCGCGAGCGGAGGAAGGAGTGCTGCCAGACGCCGCCGTCGACGGCCCAGTCCGCGCCCTTCCAGAGCTGCGCGTACGGGCCCTCGAGCTCCATCGCGAGTTCTTGAAGTCGCTGGTGCGTCTCGACCCAGATCATCTTCCCCGTCGACGCCTCGGCGCCCGGCATCTCGCCGCGGAGCAGCTTCGTGATCGCCCGGGCGCCGGTGACGCGCAGGCACTCGGTGTCGATCCAGAGCCGGGCGAGCTTCTGGCGCCACAGGGGGTCCTTCGTGATCACGCGCCCGTGCTTCTCCATCCGCCGCGCCAGCTCGATCACGCTATCGAGCGCGATCCGGAGGCGCATCTGCAGGCCGAAGCCGAGCGTGAGCCGCTCGTACATCAGCGTCGTGATGCCCACCTGCCAGCCGTTGTTGACGCCGCCGAGCACCCGCGACTCGTGGACGCGCACGTTGTCGAGGAAGACCTCGTTGAACTCCGCCTCGCCCGTGATCTGCCGGAGCGGCTTCACCACGACGCCGGGCAGCTTCATGTCGAGCAGGAAGTAGGTGATCCCCTTGTGGCGGGGCGCGTTCGGGTCGGTGCGCGCGAGCAGCATCATCCAGTCTGCGACCTGGGCGAAGGACGTCCACACCTTCTGGCCGTTGATCACCCAGAACTCGCCGTCCTTCACCGCGCGCGTCCCGAGCGACGCGAGGTCCGAGCCCGCGTTCGGCTCGGAGTACCCCTGGCACCAGATCTCCTCGCACGAGAGAATCTTCGGCGGATAGCGCTTCTTCTGGTCCTCCGTGCCGTAGGCGATGAGCGTCGGGCCGGCCATGCCCACGCCGAGCACGTTCAGGATCGGCGGCGCCTTCGCGAGCGCCATCTCCTCCTGGAGGATCAGCTCCTCCATGAACGTGAGGCCGCGACCGCCGTACTCCTTGGGCCACGTGAGACCGATGAACCCGGCGTCAAAGAGCGAGCGCTGCCACTTCCGGAGGAGCTCGTACGCTTCGACGCGCGGGATCTCCGAGCTGCCAACGTGCTTCCACTCGCGCGGGATGTTGTCCCTGAGCCAGGCGCGCACCGTCTGGCGGAACGCCTGCTGTTCGGGAGTCAGCGAGAAGTCCATTGCCCCTCCTGAGGTGGGGTGCTCCGACCACGCTGAACGGTGGTTCATTCTAGGAACCCTTCTCCGGGGAAGTCAAGGCTATACTCGTCGTCCGTGATCACGATCTCGGCGTCACGCCTGCAGTCACGGATCGAGGCGCTCGCCCGCTTCGGCGCCTTGCCCGGCGCGGGCGTGACGCGCCCGTGCTGGTCGCCGCAGCACGAAGAGGCGCGCGCCTGGCTCGCGGGGGAGCTCTCCGCCGCGGGGCTCGAGACGTGGGTGGACCGCGCGGGCAACGTCTTCGGCGCTCTCGGACTCCGCGCGTTCGGGGCCGACGCTCCCGCGGTGCTCACGGGCTCGCACATCGACACGGTGCCCGAAGGCCGCTACGGGAGCCTCTTCGGCTCGCGCGCCTTCTGCGGTCGGCTCGACCTCACGCGGGTCGAGGCGATGGCAGCCGTCGACGGCGAGCGGCTCGTCGACGCGATGGCGCGGGCCGGCTTCGACGCGCGCCGGGTCGCCGAGGCCCAGGCCCCCGCCGGCGCGGTCGCGGCGTACGTCGAGCTCCACATCGAGCAGGGGCCGCGGCTCGAGGAGGCCGGGATCCCGATCGGCGTCGTGGACTCGATCGTCGGCGTGCGCCGCACCCGCGTCGCGTTTGTCGGCCAGGCCGATCACGCGGGCACCACGCCGATGGAGCGGCGCCGCGACGGCTTCCTCGGGGCCGCCGAGTACGCGCTCAAGGCACGCGACCTGGTCGTCAAGCACGGCGGCGGCAAGAGCGTCACCAACATCGGCGTGGTGCGGGTTCACCCGGGCGTGACGAACATCGTGCCCGCGCGCGGCGAGCTGGTCCACGAGATGCGCGGGCCCGACGCGGAAACGCTCGCGCGACTCGACCGTCGCGCGGTCGCCCTCGCGCGCAGCGTGGCGCGCCGCCGCGGGCTCGAGGTCGAGATCCAGCCGATGTCCGCGACCACACCGGCGGGCTGCTCGGCGCGGGTCCAGGAGGCGATCGAGCGGGCGTGCTCGGCGCTCGGCCTTCGATCGACGCGTCTACACTCCGCCGCGGGCCACGACGCGCAGAACCTCGCCGCGATCACCGACGCGGGGATGATCTTCATCCCGTCCAAGGGCGGACGAAGCCACCGCGTGGACGAGACGAGCGACTGGGATGCGATCGAGCGCGGCGCCAACGTCCTCCTCCACACGCTCCTCTCGCTCGCGGCGTAGCGCGCCCCTTGCGGAGCGGTCGGCGCTCCGGTAGCTTCAAGCTCCGTGAATCGACGGACAAGCGGCCGGGCCTGCGTGCGCGCGGCGCTCGCGGCGCTCGTCCAGACGCTCGGCGGGTGCGCGTGGGACACGCCGATGACCACCGTGATCCCGCGCTCCGACTTCGGCCGCGACATCCTCCACCTCTACGCGATCGTCACGTGGGTCGCGGCCGGGATCGCCCTCGTCGTCGGGGCCGCCCTCGTCCTGGCGCTGCTGCGCTTCCGCGCGAAGCCCGGCGCGCCGCTGCCCGTCCAGACGCGCGGCCACACTCTGCTCGAGATCGGGTGGACGATCGCGCCCGCGCTCGTCCTGCTGGTCATCGCGATCCCCACCCTGCACGTCATCTTCCGCACCCAGGCCGCGCCGCCGGCCCAGGCGCTCGAGGTCACGGTGCTGGGCCGCCAGTGGTGGTGGGAGTTCCGCTACCCGACGCTCGGCATCACGACGGCCAACGAGCTGCACCTGCCGGCCGGCCGGCCCGCCGCGCTCCGGCTCGAAGGCCCCGACGTGATCCACAGCTTCTGGGTGCCCCAGCTCGGCGGCAAGCGTGACGTCGTGCCCGGCCGTCGGAACCAGCTCGCGTTCACACCCGAGATCGCCGGGGAGTACTGGGGACAGTGCGCCGAGTTCTGCGGCGTGTCGCACGCCAACATGCGGATGCGCGTCATCGTCGACGCCCCCGAGGCATTCGAGCGCTGGGTGGCGGCGCAGCGGGTGACGCCGCCCGAGCCGAGCGGGCGTGCGGCCGAGGGCAAGGCGATCTTCACGAGCCGGGCGTGCGTCGGGTGCCACGCGATCCGCGGCGTGTCGGCGGGCGTGCTCGGGCCCGACCTCACGACGTTCGGGAGTCGCCGGACGCTCGCCGCGGGCCTGGTCCCGAACACGCCGGCGAACGTCGCCGCGTGGGTGAAAGACCCGGGTGCGCTCAAGCCCGGCGTCAAGATGCCGGTGCTGGGGCTGACCGATGACCAGGCGAAGGCGGTCGCGGCCTATCTGGAGAGCCTCAAGTAATGAGTGGAGACCCTCAAGCCATGGGTGCGGAGCGGAGCCACCGCGCGCCTCCGGCAAGCCACTCACGCTCGGCGCCGGTCTCCTGGGTCCTCGCGACAGCATCCTGGATCACGACCGTCGACCACAAGCGGATCGGCATCCTGTACGGCGTGACCGCGTTCGCGTTCTTCCTGCTGGGCGGCCTCGAGGCGCTCTTGATCCGGCTCCAGCTCGCGGCACCGGACGCGCACGTCGTCAGCGCCGAGACCTACAACGCGCTCTTCACGATGCACGGCACGACGATGGTGTTCCTCGCGATCATGCCGCTCAACGCCGCGTTCTTCAATTACATGGTCCCCCTGCTGATCGGCGCCCGCGACGTCGCCTTCCCGCGCCTCAACGCGCTCTCCTACTGGATCTTCCTCTTCGGCGGCCTGTTCCTGAACGCGAGCTTCCTCGTGGGGACGCCCCCCGATGTCGGCTGGTTCGGGTATGCCAACCTGACGTCGAAGCAGTTTTCGCCGAGTCACAGCGTCGACTTCTGGCTGCTGAGCCTTCAGCTCCTGGGCGTCTCCTCGATGATCGCCGCGATCAACTTCATCGTGACGATCGTCAACATGCGCCCGCCGGGCATGCGGCTCATGCGGATGCCGGTGTTCGTCTGGATGACGCTGGTCGTGCAGTTCCTCATCGTGCTCGCGTTCCCGCCGATCACGGTCGGGCTGATCTTCCTCATGTTCGACCGGTTCTTCGGCAGCCACTTCTACGACGTCGCGGCCGGCGGCGACCTCCACCTCTGGCAGCACCTCTTCTGGATCTTCGGGCACCCCGAGGTCTACATCCTGATCCTGCCCGCCTTCGGGATCGTCTCCGAGGTGCTGCCGACCTTCGCGCGCAAGCCGCTGTTCGGCGCGCCGGTCGTCGTCTATTCGGGCGTCCTGATCGGCTTCTTCGGCTTCGGCGTGTGGAGCCACCACATGTTCGCCGCGGGCATGGGGCCGGTCGCGGACGCCGCGTTCTCGATCGCGACCATGCTCATCGCGATCCCGACGGGCGTGAAGATCTTCAACTGGCTCGCGACGCTCTGGGGCGGATCGATCCGCGCGACGACTGCGTTCCACTTCGCGGTCGGCCTCGTCGGGCTCTTCACGATCGGCGGGCTCTCGGGCATCATGCACGCCTCGCCGCCCGTGGACCTCCAGCAGACCGACAGCTACTTCGTCGTCGCGCACCTGCACTACGTGCTCATCGGCGGCAGCCTCTTCGGCCTCTTCGCCGGCGCTTACTATTGGTGGCCGAAGATCACCGGACGGCTCCTCGGCGAGCGGCTCGGCAAGCTCCAGTTCTGGGTCCTCTTCGCGGGCTTCAACACGACCTTCTTCCCCCAGCATTACCTGGGCGCGATCGGGATGCCTCGCCGCATCTACACCTACGCGGGGGCGACCGGCTGGACCCTCTGGAACACGGTCTCCACCGTCGGCGCCTTCGGGATCGCCGCCGGCGTCCTCCTCTTCATGGTCAACGCGTGGCGGAGCCTGCGTGCGGGCGCCCCTGCGCCCGCCGACCCGTGGGACGGGCGCACGCTCGAGTGGCGGACCTCGTCGCCGCCGCCGCCGCACGATTTCGACACGATCCCTCCGGTCCTCGGGAGAGACACGTTCTGGAGAGAGAAGTATGGTCCGCGCGGGGCCCCCCCTGCCCCCTCCCACGACCACATCCACCTCCCGGCTCCGTCCCACTGGCCGGTCGTGGTCGGGCTCGGCATGGCGGTCCTGGCGGTCGGCGCGCTCACCCATCTCACGATCGTGCTGATGGGCGCGCTCGTCACGATCGTCGGCATCTTCCGCCTGGCACTCGAGCACCACCGGACCCCCGCGCACGAGCACCAGACGGGCGGCCTCGGCCTCGACCATCGGAAGGTCGCGCTGTGGGTGTTCCTCGGCTCCGAATGCTTCTTCTTCGGCACGCTGATCGCGACCTACCTCGCCTATAGGGGAAGGAGCGTGGTCGGCCCCGAACCCCACGAGATCCTCAACATCCCGCTGACGACGGTCTCGACCTTCGACCTCCTGATGTCGAGCCTGCTCATGGTGCTGGCGCTGGCGGCCGTCGAGCGGGACGACCGGCGTCACGCCCGCCTCTGGCTCTTCGGGACGGCGTTCTTCGGGCTGATCTTCCTCGCCTTCCAGGCCTGGGAGTTCACGCAGTTCGTGCGGGAAGGGCTGACCCTTCAGCAGAACCTGTTCGGCTCGACCTTCTTCGTGCTGACCGGCTTCCATGGCGCGCACGTGACCGTGGGCGTGGTCTGGCTCCTCTCGCTCTGGCTCCTCGACCTCCGCGGTCGCCTCCGGGCCGCCGACGCCGTCAAGGTGGAGGTGGCGGGGCTCTACTGGCACTTCGTGGACGTCGTATGGATCGCGATCTTCACGCTCGTCTATCTGATCCCGTGAGGGCCGCAGACGTGAATGTCACAGGCGCCCACGCCACCGTCCGGACCTACCTCAAGGTGGCGCTCGTGCTGACCGGCGTGACGATCCTGGAAGTCGGTTCGATCTACATCCGGCAGCTCACACCGATCATCGTGCCGCTGCTGCTCGCGATGTCCGCCGCGAAGTTCGCGCTGGTCGTCCTCTTCTTCATGCACCTGCGCTACGAGTCGCGCGTTCTCACGCTCCTCTTCTGCGGCCCGCTCCTCCTCGCGACGGGCATCGTGATCGCGCTCATGACGCTGACGGGCGCCTTCCTCGTCTTCGGCAGGTGAATGGAATGAGACGGGGCTTGAGGCACACTGCCGGGTCGCACCTTGTCTCAGGCCACCCACGGAGTGCGCCGGGCTCGCGGCCCCCGCTACAAAGGTAGGCATGCACGCCTCCCCCGCGCCGCCGCCTTTCGCCTGGACCTCGGGCGAGATCCACGCCGACGTCCTCCTGGGCGCCGGGCTCCTCGGGGCCGCGTACGCCCTCGCCTGGGCGCGGGGCCCGCGCGTGGGCGCGACGCGGCCCGTGGCGTTCCTCGCCGGGCTCGGCGCGCTGCTCGCGGCGCTCAACGGGCCGCTGCACGACCTCAGCGACTACTATCTCTTCAGCGCCCACATGGTGCAGCATCTTGTGCTGACGCTCGTCGTCGCCCCGTTGCTCCTCGCCGGCACCCCCGGGTGGATGCTCGATCGGCTGCTCGCCCCGCTGCTCCGGCGGCCGCTCGGTCGGGGCGCCGTCCGCCTGACGCGACCCGTCCCCGCGATCGCCCTGTACGCCGCGGCGCTCATCGCGTGGCATCTGCCCGGACCGTACACCACGGCCCTCGAGATCCACGGCTGGCACATCGTCGAGCACCTCGTCCTGCTCGCGACGGCCGTGCTCGCGTGGTGGCCGGTCGCCTCCGCGTCCACGCTGGCGCCGCGGCTCCATTACGGCGCGCAAATCCTCTACCTCTTCGCCTTCGGGATGCCGATGACGGTCGTCGCGGCGATGATCACGGGCGCGGAGCAGGTCCTCTACCCCTTCTACGGGGCGGCGCCCCGGCTCTGGGGCCTGACACCGCTCGCCGACCAGCGCCTGGGCGGCGTCATCATGTGGGTGCCGGCCGGCGTGATCCCGCTCCTGGCGTTCACGGTCGTGTTTTTCCGCTGGGCCGCCGCCGAGGCCGACGAGGAACCATCGCCCGTCGGGAAACCTCTGCTATGATCGAGGGTCTATGAACATCTGCGTCGTCGGGACCGGGTACGTCGGCCTCGTCACCGGGGCCGTCTTCGCGGACCTCGGCAACGATGCCGTCTGCGTCGACAACGTCGTGGAGAAGATCGCCGTCCTCCGCGCGGGCCGGATGCCGATCTACGAGCCCGGGCTCGAGGAGATGGTCGCGCGCAACGTGGCCGACGGCCGGCTCGCCTTCACGTCCGACATCGCCGACGCGGTCCGCCGTTCCGTGGTCGTGTTCATCACCGTCGGGACGCCGGCCAAGGACGGCGGGCAGACCGACCTCGGCGCGGTCGAGGCGGTGGCGCGCGAGATCGGCCGGGCGATGGAGCGGTACACGGTCGTCGTCAACAAGTCCACGGTGCCCGTCGGCACCGGCGACCTCGTGCGCGAGGTCATCGAGCGCCACCAGCCGAGGCCCGTGGCGTTCGACGTCGTCTCGAACCCCGAGTTCCTTCGCGAGGGCTGCGCGATCGAGGACACGCTCCGCCCGGACCGCATCGTCATCGGCGCGCCGACCCAGCAGGTCGCGATGACCCTCCTCGAGCTCTACGCGCCGCTCGAGCGCCCGATGATCATCACCGACGTGCCCTCGGCCGAGATGATCAAATACGCGTCCAATGCGTTCCTCGCGACGAAGATC
>Ga0209268_1001826_pt1 | contig 10346 bp, 10 predicted proteins | sample GraSoiAngelo_143_FD_185900 | JGI IMG/M metagenome (GOLD analysis project Ga0209268, IMG submission 185900) | Grasslands soil microbial communities from the Angelo Coastal Reserve, California, USA - 14_1009_02_30cm (SPAdes) (version 2) | ecosystem: Environmental > Terrestrial > Soil > Grasslands ... | reverse complement strand
GCCGCGGGGCGCGGCGCCGCAGCGCCTCCATCCTCTCGCTTGTTACAATTGATCCGATCTCCACGAATTGCTGTTTTTTCCAACCGACTTCGGCCCGTCGAATCACTTGCGGCAACAAACTGCGCATGACCGCTTCGATTGGGCAGCAGTAGTAGCTCGCGATCCAGCGGGCGAGCTGGAGCAGCGGTTCGCTCAAGGTCGGGCCTTCGCCAATGACCGCCTCGATCTCGCGAATTCCCTTGGCGTTTGTTTCCTCAAGCAAAGCCACCACCGTGGCCAGCGCTCGGCGATCACGAAATGGAACCCGCACTCGTGCCCCAATGCCGACCCGCGCACTCAACGATTCGGGAATGGCGTAGTCTAACTCCCGACGAATGGCGCGATCGATAATGACGCGCGCGAATTTACTGTGCATGGTTACGCGGCTTTGATGTTCCGGTTTCTGCTCAAGCTAATCATTTGTCTCGGCCTGGCGATTGCCGCTGGCCTGTTTCTTCTCGCCTTCCGTTCCGGTGACGTCATCTACACCGCTTACGAGTGGGTTAGTCCGGCGCGTTTTCATCAATTTGATAATCTCATTCGCACAGTCGCGGCCGAGCACGAGCTCGATCCGATGCTGGTGAAAGCAGTCGTCTGGCGCGAGAGCCGTTTTGATCCGCGGAAAATCGGCAGCGCCGGTGAACGTGGCCTGATGCAGGTGAGCGAGCGGGCCGCGCGGGAATGGGCGCGCGAAACTCAGGTCGCAAATTTTCACGCGGACGATTTGCTCGACGCGAAAACGAATCTTGAAGCCGGCGCCTGGTATTTGCACCGGGCTTTTCAACATTGGGAGCATCAAAAAAAGCCGGCCGTTTTCGCCCTAGCGGAATATAACGCCGGCGCCAGCCGGGCTCAGCGCTGGGCCAATAACGACCCCGAGGCGCCGATCTCTGACCGGGCTTTTCGCAACAACATCGATTTCCCCGGCACGCGTAACTACGTCACGAGCGTGTTGCAGCGCTACGAATTTTATCGGAAACGCGGCCGGATGTAGTGGATGACGGGGCCCTATTGCTGCGTCGTGCGCACACAAACCATTTTGCGGAGGGCAAATTTTACGCGGAAATTGCTGCTCTGCCAATCATGACGACCAAGGAACAAATTGCCGAAGCGCTTGAGGAAATCGCGACGCTGCTGGAACTCAAAGAAGAGAATCCATTCAAAATTCGCGCCTATCAAAATGCCGCCCGCTCGATCGAAGCTTTTGGCGCGAGTTTTTCCGATCTGCAAAATCAGGAGACGCTGGAAAAGATCCCGGGAATCGGGAAGGCGATTGCGGCAAAAATCAGTGAATTGGCGACCACCGGCGCCCTTAAATTTCTCGACGAACTTCGCGCGGAATTTCCGTCCGCTATTCTCGAATTGTTTTCCATTCCCGGTCTGGGCTCGAAGAAGATCAAGGCCCTCTACGAGCAGCTGAAAGTTAGCTCAATCGCGGATCTGCAAGCAGCCTGCGAATCGGGCCGGGTGGCGGAGTTGCCGGGCTTTGGGGAGACGACGCAGACAAAGATTTGCAACGCCATTGCTAATCGGGCCAAGCACGCCGGCTCGTTTCAATTCGGGGAGATTGCGGCTGAGGCCGAACAACTGCGACGCGATCTGGCCGCGCACAATGATGCGCTGCAAGTGAGCGTGGCGGGAAGTTTTCGCCGGCGCAAGGAAATCGTGCGCGATCTCGATTTCATCGTCGCCAGCAAATCTCCCGACGCGATCACGGAATTTTTTCGCGCTCATCCATTCGTGGAAGGCTTGATCGCGCGCGGTCCGACCAAGACGAGCGTGCGATTAAAATCGGGCATTCAATGCGATCTGCGTGTGGTGATGAATGCCGAATATCCCTTCGCTCTGAATTATTTTACCGGCAGCAAGGAACACAACATCGTGATGCGAAATCGCGCGCTCAGTCGCGGCTGGACCTTGAACGAATACCGGCTTGGACCCGCGCCGAATCTGGAAACCAGAGGCAGGGGCGATTCACCTCAGTCGTCCGTCAAATCCAACAAGAAAGCTGCGCGCGGGCGATCGCGATCAATTGCATCGGTCAAAATCCCGACCATTCGCGACGAAGCGGAATTGTATCGCGCGCTTGGGCTTGATTTCATTCCGCCGGAGCTGCGCGAAAATTGCGGCGAATTCGAAGCCGCGGAATCAGGGAAATTGCCGCGCCTGATCGAGCTGGAGAATTTGCGCGGTACCTTTCATTGCCATACCACCGCCAGCGACGGGCACAATTCGCTCGAGGAAATGGTCGCGGCTGCGCAGGAACTGGGGTTCGAATATATTGGCATCGCCGATCACAGTCGCAGCTCGGTGCAGGCGCATGGACTCGATGCGGCGCGGCTGAAGGTGCAGCGTGTGCAAATTCGGAAACTGCAAAGCACACTTTCTGATATTCGGGTTTTCAGCGGAATCGAATGCGACATTTTGCGGGACGGCTCGCTCGATTTCGACGACGAGATTTTGGCGGAACTCGATTTCGTTGTCGCTTCAGTGCATTCGACATTTAATCTAAGCGAAGCGGAAATGACCAAGCGCGTCATCCGCGCGATGTCGAATCCGTTCGTGACGATGCTGGCGCATCCCACCGGCCGTTTGCTCTTGAAACGCGAAGGTTACGCCATCGACATTCCAGCCGTGCTCGAAGCCGCCGCGGAGACCGGCACCTGGATCGAACTCAATGCCGCTCCGAAGCGGCTCGACCTCGACTGGCGGTGGTGGCCGCTGGCGAAGGAAAAAGGGGTGCGTTGTGTGATTAATCCCGATGCTCACCGCACGGTGCGCTTACAGGACCTGTGGTTTGGCATTGGCGCGGCCCGCAAAGGCTGGCTGACCAAAGAAGATGTCGTGAATTGTTTGCCGCTGGCGAAGATCGAACAGGAACTAAAACGAAAGCCCGACCGAAGTTCGTCATCCCGAGCGAAGTCGAGGGATCCCGCAGCGAACCTTTAAGATAACTCGATATCGGCAATCTGGGTGTAGCGGGCGACACCGCCAAGATTCGCATCGGCAAGCAAGGGACACAGACTGCGACCTATGTCGCCGGGATTTACGGCAAAACCGTAGCCAGTGGAACCAAGGTAGCAGTCATGATTGATTCGACCGGCAAACTCGGCACGGTCGTTTCCTCGGCCCGGTTCAAGAACCAGATCAAGCCGATGGATAAGGCGAGCGAAGCCATCCTGGCCCTTAAACCGGTTACATTTCGTTACGAAGAGGAGCTTGATCCAGATGGTATGCCGCAGTTCGGCCTCATCGCTGAGGAAGTAGAGAAAGTGAATCCTGATCTGGTTGTTCGTGATGAGGATGGAAAAGTCAGCACCGTACGCTATGAAGCAGTTAACGCCATGCTACTCAATGAGTTTCTCAAGGAGCACCGTAAAGTTGAGGAACAAGATCGCCGTTTGCAAAAGCAGGAAGCGACAATCGCCTCGCAGCAAAAGGAGTTTCAATCGGCTGTCGCGCAGCAGCGAAAGGAAATTCAACTTCTCAGAGCAAGCCTGGCAGAGCAGGCGGCCCAAATTCAGAAAGTGGGCGCGCAACTTGAAGTGAGCAAGGCAGTGCCGAAAAGCGTCTCCAACAATCAGTAAGCTTTAAGTCTCAAGGGATGACCGATACCGGAGTCACTCCACTGCTTCCCTCTGCGGCAAAAACATGGTCAGGCATTTGCCCGCGCCGCCGCGCAACCCCCGTCATTCCGAACGAATGTGAGGAACCTCGCAACCGAAGTTGTGAGCACACATTCTTCCACGCGCGAGCCTATACCGTGTGAGAGATCCTTCGGCGTCTCCGCCTCAGGATGACAGCGGGCAGAGTAATGGAGTGATGGAGTAGTTGAGTGATGAAACCTCCAATGGGATCAGGGCTGTTCTATCTACTTAAAACTTAACACTTTCCCTTTGGGGCAAAAACATGGTGAGGCATTTGCAGGCGCCGCCGGCTTTGAGGAACTCGCTCATCGGTAGCTGGTGACAGCGATAGCCACGATTCGTTAGCGTTTTAACAAGATTTGGGGCGCCTTCCGGCAGCACGATGTCCCGCTCCAGCACGACAGCGTTGCAGGAAAAACATTTCGCCTCCTCTTCTTCGACGTCGATCAGTTCCTGCACGTGCGCACGAATAGCGCGCTGTCCATATTCATCGAACGCCCCTGGAAACCAGGCCGCTCCGCCATCGGGTAGAGGACAAAAACAAGTATCGAGATGATAAAAGCGCGGATCGACAAGTTCGACCGAGATGACGAGGCAGCCAAGCATTTCCGCGACCACGCGATGCGATTGGATGTCGCTGCGGAATTTGTAACCGCAAAAAAGAGTGTCGCCGACAAAAAGCGCGTCGCCTTCGCCTTCAAAATACAAGTTTTCCGGCAGCCGAAGAATTTCGTAACCGCGCTCTTCCATCCAACGCGCGAAATAAGGCGCTTCACCGGCCCGTTCCTGGTGACGAAAATTACTCGGAATAAATTTCTTGCCGACGGCGAGCCCGGCGTTAGCGGTAAACACCATGTCGGGCAATTTGGGTTGGGGCGGCACGAGTTCGATTTTGTTATCGAGGGACGCCAGCGTTTGATGCAAACCCTGCCATTGTGATTGCGCGAGTTCGGTTTCCGCGCCGCGCGCGCGACTCATCCAGGGATTGATTTCGTACTCGATGCCGTAGTAATCCGGCGGACAAAGCAGCAGTTCGCGCATGGAAACTTATGTGCGCGAAGTTTTCGCGACCCCGCGCAATTGGCTCAAACATTCGGTCAATTCGCGCAGGAATGGCTCGATGTCGGTAACCAGGCCGAGCGCTTGAAAAGTCTGATCATCGGTTAATTTCGCCACCGCTGCAGGATTAATATCAACGACCAGCGTCTTCACACTCGCCGGCAGCAAATTCGCCGCCGCGACCGAGTGCAGCATCGTTCCCATTAACAGCGCCAGCGTCACGCCTTCGATCTTCTCGCGCATCGCGCGCTGCGCTGCGACTGCGTCCGTAATCACTTCCGGCAAGGGGCCGTCATCGCGCACCGAGCCGGTCAAAAGAAATTCGACTTTATGTTTCACGCACGCGCGCATGATCCCGCGAGTGAGCGTTCCATTTTTCACAGCGTTACTAATTCCACCGGCCGCGCGTACGAGGTTGATCGCGCGCATATGATTTTCGTGTCCGGCATCGGCACGCGCGTCCTGTTCGAGATTCATCCCAAGGGCAGTACCAAAGAGAGCACTCTCGATATCGTAAACCGCGAACGCATTTCCAGAGATGATGAGGTCAACGTATCCGCCTTCGATCATCCGCTCGAGATATTCGGCCGCGCCGGTGTGCACGACCGCCGCTCCGGCTACGATCAAAATTTTCCCTTTCGCTTTGCGCGTTGCTTCAAACTCGCGCGCGATTTCGCGAATGAGCGCGCCTTTCGGTCGCTCCGCCGAAATGTTCGCATTCAGAAATTGAAAAATATCGCGGCGCGATGTCGCCCGTTGCCGCGGGGCTACGCGCACGCCCTTGTGTCCAACCACGATTTCCATCCCTTTGCGAACATCGGCAAATCGCACGGTGCGCGCGATTTCCTGCTGCCGATCGAACATGATTGCACTGTCCAACATCGGCGCGCGGACTTCGAACTCTCTGCCGCCGATACGCACGAAGGTCTGCTGATTCGTTGTCACGTAAAAATCGGCCGGAAAAATTCCGTCGCTCGGCGCAGGCGCAAGTTGGGCGTCCCCTTTTTCGGCGACTTCAGCGCCATGTTGCCGCAAGCGCAGGATCAAATCATCGAGCGCTTCACTCGATTCCGCCGACACTTCAATTCGCGCGAAACTTTGGTCGGTACGCTTCTGTCCGATTTTAACCTGCGCGATCTTGAAATTCGCGCCCCGGGTCAAAATCTCATCGAGCACCTTCGGCAAAATTAAGGAATCGATGATGTGCCCGCGCAATTCGACTGTTTCGGAAAGCATCGGTGGAACTTAACCGAATGGTCTTGCTACGCCAGCGCGCGCCAAACTCTTGTCGAGGCGCTCGCCGCGGCGAGCGCCGAGCCTTGATAATCAGGCGTTTGGCACAGATTGGAAATCTATGTTCCACTGTCGCGATTCGGGTTTAGATTTCGTCAATGGAAAAACCGAACGTGCGCGGACCCTCGCCCTCTCGCAAAGCACATCTCGCCCTGCGGGGAAAATTAAATCGCCCAGACAAACCGCCACCGCTCCTGCGGACCCCGATCAACTCTCGCGGAAGAAAACGTCACCGATGAGCCCGAACCTTATCGCAGTCGAAAACAAAATTGCGCGTGTCCTCTCGACCAAATCGGAATGTTTCATCACCCACCCAACCGAGCTCGCGGCTTTGAAATCGATGTCACCTGAGGAGATTGAAGAATTTGCGCTCGAGCATGGCTGGCGCGCGGTCTCGCGCCTTGGCGGGCGACAAATCGAATTCTACAACGATGCTGGGGCGCGCTTGGCTAACGAGGTTTAGAAAGCCCATCATCCCGAGTCCCGCAGCTGCGGGATCGAGGGATCCCGTGGAAGTTACCTTAAAGATTCCGCCTCGGGATTCCTCGGTCCGAGCCGGACTGGCATTTTCGCTCGGGATGACGGACCACGCTACGCTCCGTGCGGAATGACAGGCTAGTCCGAAAAAAATTCGCTCACCGGACTCGTCGCCGAAGCGCTCCAACGTTTCTCGCCGAGCCCAATCTCGCGCGCTTCGCGTCCGGCCTCGACCGCCATCTTAAAGGCGCGCGCCATTCGATTTGGGTCGGCTGCGATCGCGATCGCGGTATTCACCAGAACGGCGTCCGCGCCCATCTCCATCGCTTCTGCCGCCTGGCTCGGCGCACCCAGTCCGGCATCAACCACCACCGGGACCGTCGCTTGTTCGATGATGATTTCGATCTGAGCCCGCGTTTCGATTCCGCGATTGCTTCCGATTGGCGAACCGAGCGGCATCACCGTCGCAGTGCCTACATCCTGCAATCGTTTTGCCAAGACCGGGTCGGCATTGATGTAGGGCAGAACGGTGAATCCTTCCTTTACTAAAGTTTCCGCAGCGGCCAGCGTCTCGACCGGATCGGGCAACAAATAATGCGGATCGGGATGAATCTCGAGCTTGACCCAGGTTGGCAGTCCGGCGCTGGCGGCGAGCCGCGCAATTCGCACCGCGTCATTGGCATCACGCGCCCCGCTCGTGTTCGGCAAGAGGAGAAATTTTTTCGGATCGATGAAATCGAGAATGTTCGCAAACGGATCATGTTTGCCGGAAAGGTCCGCGCGCCGCAGCGCCACCGTCACGATCTCGGTGCCGCTGGTAACGAGCGCGTCGCGCATCGCTTCATTCGAGGAAAATTTTCCCGTGCCGACGAGCAACCGCGAAGTGAATTCGCGATCGGCGATTTTCAATTTCGATGGCTTGTCCGACATCACAGAAACATATTCGCAATCGTGCCGGCTGCGAATCGAGTTGTACGCGCCTGGGATTTGCAATAGCTTGATTGCATGTGCAGCGGCGTCATCCCGAGCGAAAGCGAGGGACCTCTCGATCGTTCGTTTAACTTAGGCGAGGTCCCTCGGCGTCTGCGCGCCTCGGGATGACAATATTTCACCTAAACCTCGAAGATTGCGTGCGCGGAATGGCGAGATTGCTAGCGGGATCGATCGATCTCGTCGTCACCTCTCCTCCCTACAATCTGGGCGTTCGTTACTCGAAATTTTCCGATCGAGCCGATCGCGCCGGTTATTTGCGCTGGTGCAAAACCTGGGCCGCGAAAGTCGCGCGCCTCCTCAAAGTCGATGGCTCATTTTTTCTCAACGTCGGGGCATCTCCCGTTCTCGAGCTGCGCGATCTATTCGTCCTGCAAAATACGATTCATTGGATCAAGTCGATCAGCATCGAGGAAAAAAATGATGAAATCGTATCGCGCGGACACTTCAAACCCATCAATTCGCGACGTTTCCTGAACGATTGCCACGAATATCTGTTTCATCTTACGGCCGAGGGAAAAACACCACTCGACCGGCTCGCCCTTGGCGTTCCTTATCAGGACAAAACGAACATCGCGCGCTGGTCCCACACGCGTGGGCGCGACCGGCGTTGTCGCGGTAATACCTGGTTCATTCCCTACGAAACAATTCAGCGACGCGAAAAAGAGCGTCCGCACCCGGCGACCTTTCCGGTGGAACTGGCCGAGTGGTGTATCAAATTACACGGCGTCTCGCGCGTCCATACCATGCTCGATCCGTTTTTGGGAATCGGGAATTCCGCGGTCGCGGCCCAAAATTGCGGAGTCCCGAAATTCATCGGTTTCGAGATCGACGAATCGTATTTGGCGGAAGCAAAGCGAAGGATCGGGTAGCGCGTGCGTCTCGCGTGCTGCCAATGGCGTCCTCCCCATTGCGAACTTTTCTGGAGGCAAGACTCTATAACCAGCGATCGCGCAGAGAAAGATTGTTTCGGCGAGACGCCGAAACCAGCACGCGAGACGCGCGCGCTACCCAGACCGAAACTTTTCCAACGATTTCACCAGATTCCCCGGCAACGGCCGGACGCGATCGAAGATGCGCTCGGCAATTGGTTTCGCGGTTAAATAACCGGCGGCGAACATTTCCAACCGCGCGTCCAAATTATCGATGTAATGCAGTGTCATCGCTTCCGGGGTCTTGGGATAAACTGGCGAGCCAAATTGCATATCGCCATGATGCGACGCGATCAGATGCAGCAAATGCAACCGGCAATCTTCCGATGGTGGCACCAGAATTTCCCACGCTCGCCAGTTCTCTTCCGTCTGCAATTTGCGCCAGAGAGAATTGACCAGCTCGAGCCCAATCGAGATGTGTCCCATTAATTCGCCGCGCTCATCGAATCCCATGGTGAATCCATCTTCGGGAAGATGATTTTCCCAAAGCTTTCCTGAATCGTGGAAGAGAATACCGGCGAGAAGAAGATCGAGATTCAGTTGCGAATAGATCGGGGAGAGCGCAAGCGCGACGCGCATCATTTGCGCGGTGTGCTCGACCAATCCGCCGCGGCGGGCATGATGATAATTTCGCGCTGCGGCGGTGCGCCGAAAGCGTTCGCCAAAATCCTTTAGGAATAATTCGCAAATTCCGCGCAGCCGCGGATCGGAAATCGCCGTCACCGTTTGGGTGATGAAAGCGGAATCGGTCGATTGCTTGGCGCGAAGCTCGGCCGGCCCGGCAAGGAGATTCGCAATCTCATCCGAGGTAAGGGTTCGAGATTTCCAAGTCTTCGCTTCCAGTCCGAACTGCTGGTGCTGGGCAAATTCACCATCGATCTCGATGAAATCGCGATTCTGCAATGCGCTGCAGGACTTGTAGTCGGGGTGATTATCCCAAACCCGCAGCATCATTCGATCGCACGCATCGGCAATGCTGATTTCGCAATAAGGTTTTCCTTCGCGTGTTGCTCGGGCTGCTGCGCTCTCGACTTGTGCATGCACCCGTGCCGTCACAAATCCGTTCTGGGTGCGCCGGCGAACTTCGCTGATCGTCAGCAGCTCGATCATTCTCTGGCGCTCACGGTTTGGCCACGCCAATTACGCCGCAGGCGAGACGACCACCAGCATTGCCAGTCGGTTGCGTGTTCAAATCATCTGCTTTTTCGTGCACGATCACAGCGTGACCCACGATCGAATCAGCGCCGGAAAGTTTCATCACTTTATCGCTCCATTCCAAATGAGCCTTGCCGGAAGCGTCGGCTTCAATGTTGCCCAGATCGCCAGCGTGCCGATCGCTCGCGTCTGGCGCGCCGTGTTGCTTATGCGTCGGATTAAAATGGCCACCGGCGGAACTCCCATCGCCGGAAGAACAATCCCCGAACTCATGAATGTGGAAACCGTGTTTGCCCGGTGTTAATCCGGTGACGTCAGCCACAACTTTTACGGTCTCGCCAGATTGGGTGAAGGTGACGGAACCCGTGACGTTATTACCAGCGGTGGGGTGCAGAACCGCGATCGCCTTTGTTCGCTCCTGCGCGTTCGCCACGCAAACGCCGAGTCCAAGCGCGATCAAGCCGAGAAGAAATTTCATTTTCATCCCCCAACCTACGCGGCGAACCGCCAAAGTGAAACTGCGCTAATCGATCAACCGTTGCTGAATTCCCGCGTAGGCATCGACCCGTCGGTCACGCAGGAACGGCCAGTGGGTGCGATGTCGATTGATTACGCTCCAATCGATCTCGGCCATGACAATTTCTTCGCGATCGACTGAACCTTTGGCGATGATTTCTCCATCTGGTCCGCAAACGAAACTTTGTCCCCAGAATTCGATTCCGTCGCCGCCAGCCGGCGCTTCATGTCCGATTCG
>Ga0209268_1001825_pt1 | contig 10347 bp, 8 predicted proteins | sample GraSoiAngelo_143_FD_185900 | JGI IMG/M metagenome (GOLD analysis project Ga0209268, IMG submission 185900) | Grasslands soil microbial communities from the Angelo Coastal Reserve, California, USA - 14_1009_02_30cm (SPAdes) (version 2) | ecosystem: Environmental > Terrestrial > Soil > Grasslands ... | reverse complement strand
AGGTCAAGGTTGGCGCCAACTCCACGCCTCCCCAGAACGTACGGCTCGAGCTGGCCAGTGCGAAGGAGGAGATCACGGTGTCGGCGCGACCGAGTTCGGACCCGCTTTCTGTCGATCAAACCGCCACTGCTGTCGTGTTAGATCACGACCTGCTGAAAAGCCTACCAACGAAGAAAGATGATCCTTTGGCGATTGCCAACCTCTTTGTGGATCCCGTGGCAAACGATGCCCAAGGGACGAAAATCGTTGTTGACGGAGTGGAGGCCGACACGCTGGACGTACCGAGAGGGAGCATCAAGAGTATTTCTGTAGATAAAAGTCCTTATTCCAGCGAGTTTGGCCGCCCGGGAAAGGGACGCATCGAAGTCGCCACGCGTGCTGGCTCCCTTCTTCGTTTCCACAAGCGTTTCGAGTTCGCCATCCGGGATGCCAGCCTGGATGCTCACAACCACTTCACTCTGCTTGCCCCGCCTAGACGTCGCGAGTGGCTCGAAGGAGAGCTTGACGGGCCCCTGGTTGGTGGCAAAGCGACTTTCTTCCTTGGGGGGGATCTACTGAGGGACAACGACAATGAGTTCGTCACCGCCATAACACCGAGCGGTCCCGTGTCGGACACGGCTCCAGTCCCTCGGCGCACAGGACATCTGCTGGGGAGGACGGACATCCGGTTGACGCCGCTCAACCTCCTATCGGTGAGATACAACTGGAGCGTTGATCGCTGGGCCAATCAGGGCGTGGGAGGCTTCGATCTCACTGGCCGCGGGTGGACCTCGAACAAACGGACGCAGGAACTGCGTGTCTCCGATATCTTCACGCCTTCATCCGCGTTCTTGAACGAATTTGTCTTCGACTTCAGGCGTCGGCCGAAGCTGTTTTTCAGCTTGAGCGATGCCCCCGCGATCCTGGTGAACGGCGCGTTCAACAGTGGAGGCGCTCAGGTTTCGCGCCAGGACATGGAGAAGGACGTGGAGTTCCAAAACGTAGTCTCCTATTTCCACGGGAAACACTCCCTTCGGTTCGGTGGTGTGGTGAAGTCCAGATTCATTGACTACACCGACCGTTCCAATTTCGGCGGGACGTTCACGTTTTCTGATCTAACGCATTTTGCAAATAACCTCCCGTTTCAGTACACGGTGAATCGCGGTGATCCGCGGGTGATGTTCACCCAGAACGAGATTGCATTTTTTTCCCAGGGTGAGATCAGGCTCTGGCCCCGGCTGAGCTTGCTGCTTGGGTTGCGTTATGAACTCCAGTCCAATCTTTCCGAATACAACAACCTAGCGCCACGCATCGCGGTGTCTACCTCCACGGCGGACGGTCGGACGATCCTGCGAGCGGGCGGCGGTATTTTTTACCAGCGACAGCCGGTCAGCCTGCTGGAGCAGGCCCTGCTTCTCGACGGCTCTCACTTGCAGCAGTTCGTCGTGAGCAATCCAGGCTTTCCTTTGCCAGGGATTGTTCCGGATTCACCCCCCAGTATCCTTCGGATCGACCCACACATCCGTACGCCGTACGTTATTCAGTCCAGCCTGGGCCTGGAGCGCAGGCTGGGCAATAGGACTTGGCTCACGGCGGATTACACGATGCTCCGCAGTATCAGGTTGTATCGCATGCGCGACGTCAATGCGCCCTTGCCGACGACGGAAGTGCGCCCGGATCCGAATTTCGTGAATGTCGATCAATTCGAGACTACCGGTGCGTCGCATAGTAACAATTTGACCTTGGGGTTCCGGACCACGGTAGCTCGGCTGCAAATATTCTCCCGCTATACGCTTTCCCACTCAGTGGACGACACTTCCAGCATGACCTTCCTGCCGGCCGACAATTTTGATCTGCGCGCTGAGCGCGGGCGCTCCGATTTCGATCAACGCCATCGGCTGGTCATCGGCAGCGTCCTCAAGTTGCCTCACGGATTCAACTTCGGACTCCTGTCGACACTACGTTCAGGGATGCCCTACAACATCACGACGGGATTTGACGACAACCATGACAGCGTGTCTAACGATCGCCCTAGCATGGGCAATCCCGGGGCGCCCTTCAATTCTTTCGGGATCGATGGAAGCTTGGTTGGGGGGACTCCCGGTGTGCTCTATAACGGCTCCCAGGCCGTGGGAAGCGGCGGCTTGGTGCCTGTCAGTGCGACGAGCGTCCACTGGTTGGTCCTGCCGGGGCCTGGGAAGGTAGGGCGGAATACGGGAAATGGTCCGGGTTGGGCCGACGTGGACCTGCGTTTCGTCAAGAAGTTCATCCTTCACAAGGCGTCGGACAAGAGGGAGACTACCCGCGAGATCGAGCTCCGCGCTGATGCGTTTGACCTGCTGAACCAGACCAACTACAAAACTTACGTTGGCACGCTCACTTCACCCGTTTTTGGCTTTGCCAATACCGCCTACCCATCGCGGGAACTCCAGCTAGGCGTCAGGTTTAGTTTCTGAAAATGCGAGGCCGGCCTGGGCTTGCTCACACCGGCGATGGTGCACTACGGCCAAGCAGGAAGCGTGTTGCAGCAACGTCAAGCCGTGCTCGATGTTGCTTATCAGCTTCATCCGGAGCGCTTCGTACGAAGCGCTCCCAAACCACCCCGATGTTCAGGACCTCATCACTTCGCTGCTGCATCGCTCTCGCGGCACTCGCGAAAACGTTGTGGATGACCTGTTTCGGCTTTTGGACGAAGCGCGGAAGCTCTATCCCGGCGTTCCCACCCTGCGGAAGAAACTCGATGCCCATCCCTTCGTCGAACAGGTTATGGGTCACATCGCCTACAGCGGAGAAGTTCGCTTTCGAATTTGAGATTTTCAGGCTAACTCTTGTCCCCTTGGGGGAAGGAACCCTAACTGTGACGAAGCAACCGCAGAGACTCAAGTTGCGAGTAAGGGAAATGAGTTGCTTCCGTGATTCTACATTGATCATTTCCACGGCGCTTACGAAGTGATGGCGGGTGCGCGACGCCGTTCGATCTGCGTGGGGCGTCGGATGCTCAGCTGGTTTTTCTCTCTTGGGTTAGTACTGTGCACGCTGTAGTAGGCCATGTTCACTTCACCTCTGGAGCTGAGTCCTTTTTGCGCCGGTTTCAAGAGGGGGGCATTAAGGGCTCTTGCTGCTCCGATCCTAGGGTGCACACGATTACGAAGCTATCTAGGGAAATACCCTAATGTCGTTATTTCGTTACTGTTCAATTAAGGTGCCGAGATATTGAACGAAGGTGTGCAAAAGTGCTCAGTCGTGCAGAACGTACGCTTCAAGTCACAATACCCTTTTCCGGCGTATGACGGCCGACACCTCATCTGGCTATAATTCGTATCGAAGGTCGTGCTTGATGTTTCGGGTCATTATGAGAACTACGGGATTGGCCCTCCTTTGCCTAGTTTCGATCCCGGCACAATCGAGCGGTCTCCCGCAGACGGACAGTTTGGCGCTTAAGTCCCAGCGCGCCAAGCAGTTGATGGCGGAAGGTAATTTTGCGCAGGCCATTCCTCTCTACCGCGAGCTGAATCAGGCCGTGCCCAACAACCCAGGCCTGATGCTAAATCTGGGCATGGCACTGCACATGGCTGGCAAAAAGCGCGAGGCCATCCCGGAATTGGAGGCGGTGGTCAAGCTTGATCCCGCCCTAGCTCCGGCATGGCTCTTCCTGGCGACCGCTCGTCTGCAATTGGGCGAGACGGCCGCAGGCGTTGAAGCGCTCAACATTCTGCTGGATCTGCAGCCGGACCACCGGGAGGCGCGCCAAATGCTCGCGGGTGCACTGCTTTCCCTGGACCGAATCGAAGAGGCAACGTGGCAATATCAGAAGCTCACTGAATTTGATCCCGAAAGCCCGCAGGCCTGGTATGGACTTGGGCGTTCTTATGAAGCGCTTGCTGGCCGCGCTTTCGACAAATTGCAAGAGGCTGCTCCACAATCTTCCTACTCTCTGAGTCTACTAGCGGAAACGCGTTTGCGAGGACAGCAATTCTCGAGCGCGTTTTATCTTTATCGTCGTGCGCTAGAAGCGAAACCGACGTTGCGCGGCCTTCACAAGCCGGTAGCAGAGATTTATCGGCAAACCGGACATCCGGATTGGGCAGAAGCGGAAGAAAAAAAAGAGTCACTTCCCTCGCCGGACTGTCGCGCTCAGACGCAGGAATGTGATTACCAGGCGGGACGCTACAACGAGTTGATCGCCACTGCAAAAGAGGACAATACGGCGGACTCGTTTTACTGGCGGTCAAGAGTCTACAACGAGTTGGCAATCAACGCCTTCACCAGGCTCGGTCAGTTACCGCGTTCTGCGGAGCTGCACGAGCTTAAAGCCCGCATTTACGACAGTAAAAAAAAATACAGCGAGGCCGCCGGCGAGTGGCGCGAAGCGCTGAGGCTTTCACCTTCTAGCGCGGAGATCAAGAAACAGCTCGCCATCAGCCTAAAGCTTGGGCAGGACTACGGCGCGGCCCTACCAGTGCTTCAGGACCTTCTCCGGCAGCAGCCCGCATCGGCGGAGTTAACTTACCTTGTGGGTGACACGCTGCTCGATTTGCAGCGCGTTGAAGAAGCGATCCCCCTGCTCAAGCGCGCCGTAGTTCGCGACCCAAAATTCCTAGCTGCACACAAATCCTTAGGTCGAGCCGAACTGGCCGCTGGAAAGCCCGTCGAAGCAATCCCCCACCTAAAGGCAGCGCTGCGCACCGATGATGATGAAAGCCTGCATTACCAGCTAGCGCAGGCCTACCAGGCGAGTGGCCAGTCCGAACTTGCCAAGAAAACCCTTGCTGAGTATCAGGCGATTCAACGCTCGGATGCGGCCGTGCGTGAGTCTGCCAAGCGGGAAACGGAGATCACAGCTCCGTAACTGGTGGGAAGTGTACAAACTATTTCGAGAGCTCGTGGACTTCGAGGACTTGGTTGGTCGCGACGCTTCGCAACACCTGAACTGTGCCGCTTGGCCAGCGAATCTCGATCCGGTCAATCTTCCCCAGCTTGCCGGTCCCGAAGTGTATTGTTGAGGGGCTCGACGAAGCGTAACCTACCGCAGCCAGTGGTTCGCGTCGGGGCTAACGTTCTGCCAAAGTTCCGCCGGCTCACCAAGGGCGCTAACGACCACGTCGATTTTTCCATCGTTATCAAAGTCCGCAAAGGCGCTGCCGCGGTGCGCACGCGCAAGATCAAAGCCCGCTTCCAAAGAAACGTCGCGGAACGTGCCGTTTCCAAGATTCGCGAAGAGACTGTTGGGCTGTTTGTAGTGCGTGGATCCAAAAAGATCAATCAAGTCGTTGACGTCGGAGTTGGCCGTGAACAGGTCCTTCCACCCGTCATTGTTGAAATCGAAGAAGCCGTTGCTCCAGCCGCTGCGCGTCGTGGAGAGCGCCGCTAACCGGCTCTTGTGGGTCGCGTCCTGGAACGAGCCTTTGCCTAGATTCTGAAACAAGGGGAACGTCTCGCCCGCCAAGGCCGTAACGCTGAGATCGCAAAGGCCGTCATTGTCAAAATCGCGAAAGTCCGCTCCCATGCTGGCCACGGGCAGCCCATTGTTAGTTAACGCCACGCCAGCCTGGAGCCCTACCTCCTCGAACGTCCCATCACCTCGATTGTGGAACAGGAAGTTGGGCAAATTGTCATTCGTGACAAAAATGTCCGAGAATCCATCGTCATCATAATCGGCAAAAGCGACGCTCATGCCGCGCCCGATGTGGCCTTCAATGCCAGCTTTCGCCGTGACGTCCTCGAAGGTTCCATCGCGGCGGTTCCGGTAGAGTGTGTTGGGCAATCCTTCGAAATACTTGGGGTGGCAGTAAACACGCAGATTGCGGTCGCGCTCACCGCAGTAGCGGTCAAAACCGGTAGTCCAATGAGCGTAATTGACCACGAACAGGTCCAGCCAGCCGTCGTTATCGTAGTCGAACCAGCCGGCGGCAACCGACCACTTGTCACTCTTGATTCCCGCTTTCTCCGTCCATCGAATAGCCGACACCAGCGACCCCGGCTTCCTGCGTGACATCGGTGAATTTCATACCACCATCGTTCCGGTAGAGCCGGTTGAAAAACTTCGGCGAATCCTTTTCCAGCGAAGGAATTGACGCACCATTTGTGAAAAAGATGTCCATCCGTCCATCGTTGTTGTAATCAAAGGCCGCAACCCCGCCCGCCATGGTTTCGATCATGTGCTTACGCGGTGTCGGATTGTTCTGAAGCACGAAGTCCAAACCAGCATGTTGGGCAATCTCTCGAAATCGAATAGGCGAAAGTGCGGACGAGGACTTCGCGTTCGTACTTTTTCTAGTCAACTGCGAGAGCAGAAAGGTACAGACGCCGCCAAGGAAATCTCTTCGAGAAAACATCAAGGGCAGAGACCCACATCAGAGTTTGCGCGGGAATTGCGCGGATCTTTTCGCATAGGCACTCAACCGCGGCCGATGACTAACCGATCGAACCGCTTGCACACGTCACGGAGATACTTTTCGTCGCCTCCTTCGAGCTCAGTTACCGCGCTGCCAGAGTAACCTATGTCGCCAAACGCTTGCCGTACTGCGGGCCAGTCCACGTCCCCGTCACCCAGATTGACCCAGGCGTATCCGTCTTTCTTGCGTTTGAAATCTTTGAGGTGCACCTTGACGATTCTGTTTCCAAGAGTGTAAATCCAATCCTGTGGATACCCGTAGAGCAGCACGTTACCTACGTCGAACCAGGTCTTAATCCAAGGGCTCTGAAATTCGTCGATGTAGTTGGCCATCTCGAGCGGACTCAGGAGAAACTTGTTCCAAACTTCCTCGATGGCAATAACTACTTTCAATTCCTCCGCGAGCGGAATCAGCGTGCGAATTTCCTTTTGTGAGCGCGTCCAGGCGTCATGATAAGACGTTTGGGGATTCACCACTGCTGGGACAAGCAATACGGCATCCGAACCCCAGAGCTTGGCGTTGTGCAGAGAGGTGCGCATACCTGCGAGGCTCTTCTCCACGACCGCACGGTCGCTCGATGACAATGGATACTTCCAATGATCCATGTTCATCACAGAATCGATTCGGATGTTCGCTGCCTCGGCGGCTTCCTTGATTTCCTCCGCCTTTCGCTCATCCGGTTCTGTCGGTACCTGCGCGACTTCGAAGCCGACGTCTCGCGCCAGTTTAAAGCGGTCCGCGGTGCTCAGCTTCGCGGGCAACATTTCGAACCAGACGCCCTTCTTGATAGCGAGTGTTGGGGGAAAGGGAGGAGGCGCAGAGGATGCCGCCTGCGAGTTGGCCAATGCTCCATGGCCGAAACTCGCTGCGCAGACGGCCGTAGCCGAGGATTTCAAGAACTCGCGACGCGATGGATGACGCATAAGTTCACCTCAGTGCAGTTTATTCAAGTCGATTTTCGGGTCCCACACCTCGGTGGATTTCATGGTTTCCTCCCACGTGACCTCGTTTCCTTTGTACGCCGCGGTACGCGCCATCATGCAGGAAAGCGCGGATTCGGACCCTTTAGCGGCCTGGTTATGAAAATTCCCACTGGTGATGCTTTCCACGAACGCTTTCTTTTTCTCGCGGTCAGCGAATTCCAAATTGGACGTGAAGCTTCCCGTCACAGAAAATGCTTGTTGGTCGGCGCCCGGCTTAACGGTTTGCGGAGATTGCCAAGGTTCGTCGCCCCAAATGCCGAGCGGTCCTGTGTATGGAGATTGCGATGTGCCTTTTGTGCCAAAGAAACGTTCAGTTACGTCCCACCAGCCCTTGGCGAACTGTGTAGAACTGAAGGTCACGTCCACTTTATCCGGATAGTGGAAGATGACGTTGTAGTTCCCATAGACATCGCCATCATTCGTCGGACGGCCCTGCCGGCCTCCCGTCGCGGATGCCTTCAACGGATGGTTCTTGAGCACCCAGTTGCAAATGTCAATGACGTGAATGTTCTGCTCTACGATGATGTCGCCGGAAAGGACGCGGTCGTAAACCCAGTTGCGCAGCCGTTTCTCGACGGGAGCTGCGTTGGACCAGGGTGGCCTGTCGATGTAACCCGCCAGATAGTGCGCCTCTCCGCAGACAATACTACCGATCGCCCCGTTGTGGATACGCTTCACCAGTTCCACGAACGGGGGGCAATCGCGGATCTGGAATCCAACGTCCAGGCTGATTTTGCCTTCCGCGCGCTTGCCGATCTCGATTACCTTTAATGCGCCCGGCACGTCCACAGCCACGGGTTTCTCCAAATAGACATGCTTTCCGCTAGCAACGACCGCTTCCAAATGCTGAGGATGATAATAAGGCGGTGTGGCGATCACCACGGCGTCCACTTCTTTAGAGGCTGCCATCTGCTTAAAAGCGTTAGAGCCAACGAAGACCTGCGAAGCATCAATCGCCGCATAGTCCTTGGCCTGCTGCATCTCGTCGAAGTGTTTCTTGGCGTTGTCAAGTTGATCCTGGAACATGTCGGCCAGCGCGACAACGCGAGCGCTGCCGGTGTCAACGGACTGCGGAATTCGCGGCCGTGCCGCGTGCCAACGCCGGCTTGAGTAACATCGCCCCGGCCGTAACCGCGGCTACGCTAATGAATTTTCGGCGGTCGACTTCATTCGAGAAATTTGGCCGCTTTGTTTCCCCTGCCATGTTGTCCTCCTGCGTCTGCAAGCTACCCGATTAGTTTTTCCAGGTATGTCTTCGCATCGCGAACGTCTTCCACTTGCTTTGGCCCCGAAATCTCCCGCTCAATGGTGACGGCCCCGCGATAGTTCAGTTGCTTCAGTCGCTCGATGATGCGCGGAAAATCTACTTTGCCCTTGCCAATAGGAACTTCCTTGCCGAGTTCCTTCGGATTCGAAGGGAACAACCCGTCCTTGGCGTGGATTCCCTGCACGTAAGGGCCAAGGAGCTCAATGGCATCGATGGGATTGGCCTTGCCGTAGAGAATCAGGTTTGCGAGATCGAAGTTGACGCCCTGATTGTCCAGGCCCACGTCCTGAATCGCGCGCACCAGCGTGATAGGCGTCTCCTGGCCGGTCTCGTACCGAAAATTCTGGCCGTTGTTCTTGCAGTAGGCGGCGACCTCTCGCATCGCCGCGATCGCTTCCTTGTAAACTGGATCGTTTGGATTCTCGGGGATGAATCCGCAGTGCGTCTGCACCGCCGCGATGCCGCATTGTTTGGCGAAATCCGACGCCTTCTTGATGTGCGCGATTCGCGCCGCACGCGTCTCGCGCGGAACCAGGCCAATCGTCAGCGGCCCTTGATAAAAGTCCCAAACTTCTTCACCCGGTCCACCAACGACAACAGACGTCCCCTCGATCTGGTGTTTTTCTAGGGCTTGACGCACCCGGCCAACAATCTCCGGTCCAAACTCGTCCACAAAGACCTGGCTCGTGGGCAGCCCAAGGTCGCGCACCTTGGCCATGGCCGCGTCGGGATCCTTGCCGATGCCGATAATCAAACCGAGCCGCAGCGGCTTCTTGCCCTCATTGGCGGCAACTGTAGGCGCGTTTTGCGCAGGATTAAGGATCTCCGCGGGCAAAACACCAGGAACGGACGCGTCTTTTGCGGCGATCGCTACTCCGCCGAGAGGCGCGGCCAAGGCCGCTGCTGCGGACGCTTGCAGAAAAGCACGGCGATTCCGTTTATTCATGGTTGCCTGTTGTGCATAGGTTCGGTTGTGCCAAACAAAGACTCCTCTTCTTATTTCTTATTGCTCTCTGATGGAAATGTCCTTCCACCGCATTTTCACGCCGCCGCCGGTGTTGATCTGCAGGCCGATGACCCCATCTGCGAATTTGGGCGCCGGGTCCGTAAAGTCCACAATCTTTGCGCCATTGAGCTGCGTAACGATGTGGGTGCCATGCACGGACACTTCCAGCTCATTCCAGTTCCCAGGCTTCAGCACCTGCTCGCCTTCTGGCGTGGGCTGCTCCACCCAGCCACGCCCGCCGCTTTCGTATGGCCCGCCCGTGTGCTTGCCTATGTTCGGGTCGACCTCCACCTGCATCCCCTCAATGTCCGGACCATGCTGTGGGTCGATTCCCGTAATCTTGGCATGAACGAATACGCCGCTGTTGCCCTCGGCCTCGCCTTTGAATTTTAGGCGCAGCGTGAAATCCCGATACGTTTTTTCCGTGGTCAGGTATCCGTACTTGTTGGCCGTGCTTTCGCAGAGGATGGTTCCTTGCTCGACGACCCACTTTTCATCGCCATTCTTCTTCCAGCCGCTCAAGTCTTTCCCATTGAAGAGAGCAACCCAGCTGCTTTCACGAGGAGCCTGGGCTGCCGTGCCGAGTCCGAGGAATAGATCGCTGCGAAAATGCCACTCCATCTCTTCACGGCAAAGCCTCCGCCTTCACTGGGCTGTGGGTTTTAGCACTCATCGGGAGAAAAACACTATCATCCTGAGGGCCGGAGAATCGAATTT
>Ga0209268_1001813_pt1 | contig 10391 bp, 9 predicted proteins | sample GraSoiAngelo_143_FD_185900 | JGI IMG/M metagenome (GOLD analysis project Ga0209268, IMG submission 185900) | Grasslands soil microbial communities from the Angelo Coastal Reserve, California, USA - 14_1009_02_30cm (SPAdes) (version 2) | ecosystem: Environmental > Terrestrial > Soil > Grasslands ... | reverse complement strand
TCCCGCGGCGCGCGCAGGTCTGCGGACCGGCGCAGCCGCCGGCGGTGCACACGCCGCCGTCGCGGCACATGTCCGGAGCCGGCGTCACGCCGGCCGGCTCGCCGGGCTGACGGACGCACGGCGTCTCGGGCTTCGCGCCCGGCTCGGGTGCGAGCGTCGACGTGCCCGTGGTGAGGGGCAGCGTGATCTCGAGCGTCCCCGCTCGCGCGCCGGCCGCCGGCGGGCAGTCCTTCGAGAGCGGGAACATCTTGTTCGCCGCCGGGGACCCCGCGACGAAGACCGTCCCGTCGATCGCGCCGGTCTGGAGGTTCGCCGTCCCCGTGAAGACCGGCGACTGGAACTCGTTCACGATGCAGGACGGAACGCCGGCGACGAGGACGGGCAGCGGCGGCCCGAACGTCTCGCCGTTGAACGTGCCCACTCCGGTGTTGACGGTCGTGTCGCAGATCGGATCGCGGTCGTCACAGCCGCCGAGACACATCTGCAGCGTCGTGCCCGCGGGGATCGGCAGATTGAGCGACGGCCCCGCCCACCCGTTGTCGAGATCCGTCCCCTCGGACTTGACGATGAGAACGAGCTCGTTCGGCCCGTCGGGGTTTCGTGGGCACGCGGCAGGAGAAGGGACGCTGCCCGCCGGCAGGCACACGAGCATCGCGTTGTCGCGGTCCGTCCGCGGTGTGATCGAGGAGCGCGCCGTCACGGGGAGATGAACCTTCCCGGGCCGTCTGACGCGCCCGCCGCGCCGGAGCTTCACCGGGACGTCGACGTCGACGAACGCGCCGCACGCCGAGCTGTCGAGCGGCGGGACCGCGAGGCCGGCGGCAGCGCGACGGGTCCTGACGTCCCGCAGCATGCCGGGAGGAACACACGTCGGTCGGGCCGTGTCCTGGTTCAGGCACAGCGCCACCCGGAAACGGCACGAGTCGTTCGCCGTCCCGTCGGCGTCGCAGCGCGTATCGCCATCCGTGCACTGCGCCACGCGCCCGCTGGCGGCGGCGCCGTCGACCTCGAGCTGGGCGTAGCAATCGGTCCTCGGATCGTCGCCACCCGGGATCCGCGTTGCCGCCGCCGGGACGACGAGCGCGAGCACGGCGAGCAGCGAGGCGGTCGGCAGCCCGTACCTCTTCAGGCGACGGGCGAGCGACCAGCGCGTGATGCCGAGGAGTCGTGCGGCGTGCCGCTGGTTTCCCCCCGCCAACCCGAGGACGTGGGCGATGTGATGGGCCTCGAGATCCCGCAGCGTCGGAACGATCCGTTCGCTGCCGACGTCCGATTGCTCGTGCCTTCCGGTCTCGGTCGTCGTCGCGTCTCCCTCCCGCCGACGGTGCGGTCGGCGTCTCGTGTGTGGGAGGGCACGGATGCACCGGTCATGCCGGTCGGAGCTGCGCACGATCGCGCGTGCCGTGGTCCCGTCGGCTTGGGTCGTTTCGACACACGGGTCAGAAGGTGACCGCCGGATGGAAGCAGCCGGAGGCCGCTACTCTTTCGGGTGCTTCGTGCGTTAGGCTTGGTTCCGGTCCGCGGCCAAAGGTGCCCCGGCACCCGGTCCGCAGCGGGGGAGAGAGATGAAACTGGCTGCCAAGCTCACCATCACGCTGGTCCTCGGGATCGTCGCCGTCATGGGGATCTACGCCTGGGTGCAGATCGCCAGCGAGGTCGTACTGTCCGAGGGCGACGCGCGTCGCGCGCGCCGAAACGGGCTCGCCTGGCTCGGGACCATCGAGTCGGTGTGGGCGCGAGAGGGCGAGGCGCGGGCGCGCGAGCTGATCGAGCTCTCCGGCCGCCGCGTCGGCAGGCCGGAGTTGACGTTGCGCATCGTATCCTTCGACTCTGTTCGCCCCGACCTCTCCGCCGACGACATTCGGGTGCTCGAGACCGGCGAGGTCGTACGGCGTGCGGTGCGTGACGACGAGGGCCGCGACTGGCTGCACGGGTGGGTCGCGATCAAGACGGCCGCGCGCCCGATGGCGATCGAGCTGGTCGAGCCGCTCGACGAGAAGCAGACCTTCGTCCGGATGAGTCACATGGCGATCGTCGGTGCGACGATCGGGATCATCGCCGTCTGCGCGCTCCTCGCGACGATCCTCCAGATCCGGCTCGTCGGCCGCCCGCTCGCTCTCCTCCGCCACAAGGCCCGGCGCGCGGGCGCCGGGGACTTCTCCGAGCCGCTCCTTCTCCGCCAGCGCGACGAGATGGGCGACCTTGCCGCCGAGGTCAACGCGATGTGCGACCGGATCGCCGACGCGAACCGCCGCGTCGCGGAGGAGACGGCCGCCCGCGTCGCGGCGCTCGAGCAGCTCCGGCACGCGGAGCGACTCGCGACCGTTGGTCAGCTCGCCGCGGGCGTCGCCCACGAGCTCGGCACGCCGCTGAACGTCGTGTCGGCGCGTGCCGAGCTGCTCGTCACCGGCGCGCCGTCGCCTGCGGATGCCGCCGCGAACGGGCGCATCATCCTCGAGCAGGCCGACCGGATGACCGCCATCATCCACCAGCTCCTCGACTTCTCGCGGCGGCGGGGCCCGAAGATGGGGCTCGCGAACCTGGAGCAGATCGTCACCCGGACGCTCAACCTCGTCTCGCCGGCCGCCGAGCGGGCGAAGGTGCGCCTGGAGTGTACGGCGAGCGGGCCGGTGTTCGGCCGACTCGATCAGAGCCAGATCCAGCAGGTCCTGGCGAACGTGTTCATGAACGGCATCCAGGCGATGCCGGACGGCGGCACGCTCCGCGTCTCGGTCGGCGCCCGGCGCGCGCGCCCGCCCGGAGAGAACCGTGCCGTCGAGAGCGACTACGTCTGTGTCACGGTCGAGGACGACGGGCGCGGCATCGCGCGCGAGGACCTGGCGCGCGTCTTCGAGCCGTTCTTCACCACCAAGCGGGTCGGCGAGGGCACCGGGCTCGGCCTCGCCGTCGCCCACGGGATCGTCGCGGAGCACGGCGGCTGGATCGAGGCCGAGAGCGAGGTCGGGAAGGGGAGCCGGTTCTCGATCTTCCTGCCGCGGCCCGCCGAGCCGGCGGAGGCGGCGTCGTGAGCGGTAGCATCCTCGTCGTCGACGACGAGCTGGAGATGTGCGAGGCGATCGCCGCCGGCCTCGACCCGCGTGGGTTCGACGTCCGCTGGGAGACGTCCGGAGAGGCGGCGCTCACCACCCTCGCGGGCGCGGAGGTGGACGTCGTGCTCACCGACCTCAACATGCGCGGCATGGACGGCCTCGCGGTCTGCGAGCGCATCGTCGCGAGCCGCCCCGACGTCCCGGTGGTCGTGATCACGGCGTTCGGGAGCCTCGAGACCGCGATCGCCGCGATCCGCGCCGGCGCCTACGACTTCATCACGAAGCCGGTCAAGATGGACGCGCTCGCCGTCGCGCTCGCGCGGGCGGTCCAGCATCGGTCCCTCCGTGAAGAAGTGAAGCGGCTGCGGCAGCTCGCGGGCGAGACGCAGCGCTTCGAAAACCTGGTCGGCGACAGCCCGGCAATGCGGCGCGTCCGCCAGCTCCTCGAGCGGGTGGTCGACTCCGATGCGAGCGTGCTGGTGACCGGTGAGAGCGGGACCGGCAAGGAGGTCGTCGCGAAGGTGCTCCACCGGTCCGGCCGGCGAAGGGCCGGACCGTTTGTCGCAATCAATTGCGCCGCCATGCCGGAGCAGCTCCTCGAGAGCGAGCTGTTCGGTCACGTACGCGGCGCCTTCACCGACGCGCGTGCCGCGCGGACCGGTCTGTTCGTCCAGGCCGGCGGCGGCACGCTGCTCCTCGACGAGATCGGCGATCTACCGCTCGCGCTGCAGCCGAAGCTCCTCCGTGCGCTGCAGGAACGGGCCGTGCGCCCGATCGGCGGCAACGAGGAGGTCCCGTTCGACGTCCGTCTCGTGGCCACCACGAACCGCGACCTCGAGTCGGCGGTTGAGGAGGGCCGCTTCCGGGAGGATCTCTACTTCCGCGTCAACGTGATCCACGTGGAGATGCCACCGCTGCGCGCGCGCGGGAGCGACGTGCTCGTGCTCGCGCAGCATTTCCTCGTCCACCACGCGGAGAAGGCGGGAAAGCGCGTGACCGGTCTATCGCCCCAGGCGGCGGAGCGGCTGCTCGCGTACGCCTGGCCCGGAAACGTGCGCGAGCTGCAGAACGCGATGGAGCGCGCGGTCGCCCTCGCCCAGTACGAACAGGTGACCGTCGACGACCTGCCGGAGAAGATCCGCGCGTACCGGCCGTCGCACGTGCTCATCGCGGCGGAGGACCCGTCGGAGCTCGTGCCGCTCGAGGAGGCGGAGCGACGCTACATCCTGCGCGTGGTGGAGAGCGTCGGTGGCAACAAGACGCTCGCAGCGCGCGTCCTCGGCATCGGCCGGAAGACGCTCTACCGCAAGCTCCAGCTCTACGGGGTCTCGGGCGAGTAGACCCGGCGCATCGCGCGCCGCGGGTCGAAACGACCCGTCGCGGAATGCTCCCCGCTGAAGCGCCCCGCGGGTGTACGGTCGGCACGGTGCATGCTCGAGCCCCTCTTCGGAACGCGGATGCCGCCGGAGCTCTCGACCATGAAGGTCCCAACCAAAGGCCCGAGAAAGACGTCAGATGAGCGGCCACTGGTGGAGCGTCCATTCCGGCCCGCCGCGGACCAGTCCCACCGCCAGGGACCGGGAACGGCCGAGGAGCCGTTCTCGGTCCCCCCTCCGTGTGCGCCCCGCCGGTGGCCGCACGACTTCGACTGGCACGCCTGGTTCCGCAACCTCGGGCGGCAGATGCGGGCCTTGCGCGAGTTTCTCGGTGTCTCGCAGGCCGAGCTCGCGGCGCTGGCAGGCGTCAGCCAGGGCGCCGTGAGCCGCTTCGAGATCGGCCGGGGCTGGTTCACGCCCGCGGTCGTGCTCCTCAAGCTCGCCGCCGCACTCGCGCGACATTGCGGGGCGAAGGGTCACACCGTGCTCTCCCAGCCACTCGTGCGGGTCCTCGACGATCTCGAGGAGTTCGTGCCCGTCGCCGGCGGGAGAGGCCTTACCCCGATCACCCGGGACGGGGAAGCGGAGGCGCTGCAGCGTCTCTTCAGGGCGGCTCCGCCGGATGCCCGGAGGGCGACGCTTGCGATACTTCGGTCGTTCGCGGCTACCGCAAGCGATACGGCTCGGAGAGAGGAACCTTGACGGTCTGCCGCCGGCCGAGCTTCGACCCCGGCTCGAGTGCATTCGCAACCGCCGTCATGTCCGTATTCCACGCGGTCCGCCCCGGTGCGCGCGAGCAGCTGCCCGATAGTCTCCCCCTCGTTGCCGGCGACCAGGCGGAGGCGTGTCTCGCGGAAGCCGGCCCGCGGTGAGCCGCCGAAAGCTCATGACAGTGTCGCGGAAGGCGCGTGTGTAGGTGCCGGTCTTCATCTGTGAGGTTCGCGCTGACGAAGCGGTAGATCCGTTCGTCAAGAGCAATCCAGGTGAGCTCGAGGGCGACCGGTCCTTCATCGCTCCTTCTCGCCCATCTCGCGCTCCTGCGCGCGCGAGACGAGGACGACTTCGGGACGGCCGGAGACGGGGTTCCAAGCGCAGCCGGGCGCGCCGAGGGAGACGAGCGCCAGCAGAACCGCGAAGCGCATCACGGTCGCTGCGCGGCAGCTTCGGATTCGAGGCGAGACCAGTATGGTACCCAACGGGAGAGGATCCGCTCGCGCGTGCCGTCGGTACGCCAGCGAGCGAGGACCGCGTTCACCGCGGTCCGGAGCTCCTCGTCGTTGCGGCGGACGCCCCAGCCGAGCGGCTCCTGATCGAGCGCGTGGAGGACGGGCGCGAGCTCCGCCTCGTTGGCGGACACGAACGAGAGCAGCACCGGTGCATCGTGCACCACCGCGTCGACCCGGCGCTGTCGAAGCTCCTGGACCGCGGAGCCGATGTCGGGGTAGACGGAAACGGACGCGAGGGGGGCGCGCTCGCGAACGAAGCGCTCGGCGGTCGTGTTCTCGACCGCCCCGATCGGGCCCCTCGTCTGGAGCACGCGCTTGGCGTCGGGGTAGCGTGCAGCCTCGCCGCGACGCACGACGGCGATGAGCGCGGAGAGCAGATATGGGTCGCTGAAGGCGATCCGCACCTGGCGCGCCCGGGTGATCGTCATGCCCGACATGATGAGGTCGATCCGGCCGGCCTCGAGCGCCGGGATGAGCTCGTTCCACTCGAGCTCCCGCAGCTCGAGGGACCGGCCGAGAGCCCCCGTCAGCTCGCGGGCAAAGTCGACCTCGAGACCGGCGAGCCCGCCTCCCTGGGGAGAAACGAAGGGCGGTGAGTTTGGGGTGACCCCGACCCGCAGCGGTCGTACGGAAGTCGAAGCCGATCCGACGGTCTGGCGGGTGGTGCAGCCGGTCAGCGCCGCGAGGGCGAGTCCGAGTGCGAGGGCGGAACGGATCTTGGGTCGGAACATCAGGGGTCCTCCGTGGCGTCACCGGCCGCGTTCAGGGCGCGGGCGGGCGTGGGATAGCATGTCAGACCGGAGTTCGTCACGCTTGCTCGCCGGCCGGCCGACCCCGTGTCTATCACCCCGGCCGTCGCTCCGTAACGAGAAGTTCGAGCCCGCGGGCTTTGCCGCAACGCTGGGAGAGAAGGATGTCCAGCTCACCCTCGGCGCGGCGCCCGCCTCCACCGCGGCGTCGTATCGGGGCGATGGATCCGCCGCGGCGGCGTCCGGCAGGTCGCCGGTCGCGCCGAGCCGACGGCGCAGCCGCGGCACGCGCGCATCGGTCACGCCGGACTTGAGCGGCCCGCCCTCGGGGATCGTCTCCCATCCGCCGGCGGCCGCGATCCGCCGGTATTCGGCGAGCGCGCCCCTCAGCCGTGTATAGAACGGATAGCGCGGCTTCAGCTCCTCCAGCGCGTCGCGGATGCGCGCCTGGTCGATCGCCTGCTGGAGGACGGTCACGGGGTCGATCCCCCCGAGCTCGCTGTCCATGTTCCAGTCCGGGTCGAGGGCCTCGGGGTCGACCTTGCCGAAGCGCAGGTGGTAGGCGAGCCGGACCGCCGCGTCCGTCAGCAGCAGGTCGAGCCTTCCCTGGGTGTCCGGCGTCTCCGGTGCCGCGCGCAAGCGCTCGATCGTCGCGAGGTGATAAATCCGCGAGCTGTTCCACGCCGGTCGGAAACCGCGACGCTCGTAGAGCTCGGGCAGCACGACGACGGAGGCGAGGGGATCGCCGTCGACGACGACGTTTCCGCCACCGTGGATCGTCTCGATGGTTGCCGCGATCGCCTGCTCCGGACCTTCCTCGGCAACCGTCGATGCGCTCGAACGCGCGACCGGGAAGGCGACGAGCCGGAGAACGAGGATCGCGAGCATGGTCCCGTCCGGCATGGCTAGTAGCCAGCGGGCGGGTTCGTCATGAAGTACGCGACGTCTCCGCCGCTGTAGACGCGGACGTACCAGGCGGATCCACACTGATAGTAGGTGGTGCCGCCGACCACGACCGTGGTCGGAACGCAGGAGAGCGTCCAGTACGCCGGGGTCGTCGCAGCGGCCACCGCGGCACCGACCGCGGCTCCCGCGACCACGCCCGCGGCAACGCCGGGGTGGTCGTCGTGGTGCTCGTCCCAGTGGTCGTCGGCGTAGTCTTGCCAGTCCTCTCGTCGGTGCGTGGCGTTGTCCTGACGGTCCTGTCGCTGCGCGGCGCCGCCGTCCGGGGGGCCGAGCCGCCCGAACCGCTCCCTCTGCCGCTGCGCGACCTCGCTGCGGTCGATCTGCTGGCCTCCGCCGACATTGCCACCACCGCCGAAGCCGCCGCTCGGCTGCTGCCCGGCAAAGTCTCCGACCGCCGCCGGTCCGCGGTTGCTGAATCCGCCTCGCTCGACACCCCTAGCAGGGCGCCCCTGGCCGAACGAACCGCCCGCCGCCGCGCCGGTCCGGTTGAATCCTCCTCGCGCGCCGCCGCGAGCGCCGCCCCCGCCCCCGCGGCCGCGCGCGATGCCGCCGCCGACCGCCGCCGCGACCAGGACCGCCGCAACGCCGACCATCATACGACGTGGCGCGCGGATCATTTCTTCTTCTGTTCCGGCGGTGTCCCGCTACCAGCCCCGAGGATGGGAATCTGCTCCGCCCCGGCCGCCGGAGTGAAGGTGAACAAGGAGTCGGGGGCCTCGGGCTTCAGGTTCCAGCCGCTGAAATCGGCTTCGAACTGAGGCATGCCCGCGGACAGCCGATAGGTGATCACGATCCGCTGCGGCAGCGGATCGCCATCGCGCGGGATCCAGAGCTGGACGTCCGCCGTATCGCCCCGGAACGCGACGTGGTCCGTCGCGATTCCATCGACCTTCTCCTCGCCCACCAGGCGTGCCGCCCCGAGCGCGTCCTTCAGTTCCTGCGGAAGATCGCTCGCGAAGAGCTCGCGGAGCGGCAGGCGCATCGCGAGGTCGCCGGCGAAATAGGCAAACGCGGCATCGACCGTTCCCGGTTTCGGTATCGTCGCGTACACCTTCTCGTCGAGGTCGAACGCCGTGAGCTGCTGGCCGTCGAAGAGAAGCCCGCGACGAGCCCCGTCGCGTCGTGTGACGTCGATGCGGGCTCGATCGGGCCGCCGCAGCGTCAATTCCCGTCGCTCGCCGAACTCGATCTTCTGGCCCGAGTCCTGGAGCACGTCGTAGGAGCAGTCGGCGATCACCCCGAGCCTCGGCGCCTTGGCGAGGAAATTCACCATCGCCTCGATGCGAGCGGCGGCCCGGTTTTCGTCCCCCCTGGCGACCGGAGGAAGCACGACCCCAGCCAGAACTCCGGCGAGGATGGTCCGCCGAATGCCTCGCATGGCCCCTGCCCTCCGATCCATCGACCGGCCAGGTGCAGCGAGCCGATCGCGTCGCGCAGGACGGAGGCGCTGCGCTCGAGCGACGTGCGTTCGGCCTCGTCCAGCGGCGGTGCGATCGTCGCGAGCGGGCCGCTGCCCGAGACGAGATGGGGCAACGCGAAGGTGATCCCTGCGAACTCCGGCACCCCCTGCCTGCGACCAGGTGAGCACCTCGGAGTCGCCGTGCTCGCCGAGCACGTACGCGTAAACGTGCTGCGCGTCCACCTCGAAGTGACGGCCGAGCATGTGGCGGCTCCCTTCCGGCAGGCGCGACGCGGACGTCGCCCATGAGGCCGGCGAATCGATATTCCTTCCCGCGGGGCGCGTCTTGCCCCTTCACGCCACGACCTCGGGACCGTCGCGACGCCGCGCCGTCGCTGGCCGTGCGGCGACGGGCGCTGTAAACGGGCCACGCGCATGTGTCTGGGACCCGCCCTGGAGCCCGCAGATGATCCATCCCGAGGGACGCGAGCGCCTCGGGATGGATTGAGCCTCCGTCAGAACCGGTGGTCGAGGACGCAGCGCAGAATATCGCTCGTGCCCGCGAGCGGTCCGCGATGCTCCGTGTCGTAGGCGAACGAGAACATCCAACCGTTCCGGCGCCGGTGCATGACGTCGAAGGAGACGATCCGGTCGCTGTCGGCCAGCGCGCGGGGCGTGCGGCGGCCGATGTAGTCTTCCACGTCGATCTCGTAGCCGTCCTCGATACGCAGCTGCGACGGAAGGAGGCTCGTGATCGACCGTCCGCTCCGGTCGATCCCGACCATCTGGGGCGTCTTCGAGGCGGCGGACGCGACCGCGATCGCAGTCACCAGTGGCAGAATCAGGTTCGGGCCGTTCTCCGCGAACGCCGGCAGCGGGAGGACCGCGAGCATAGCGACGGTCGCCGCGAGCGCGTTACGCGTCGCGCCATGCCGGCGCGCCGGGTCCATAACCAGCAAACGAGCAACCGTCATGCCGCGCGCGGCGAGGCTCGTTACGGAGCGACGGCCGGGGTGATAGCCACGATCGGGGCGGATAACCCCTTTGAGGGTCCTATCTTCCCCGACCGCCGCATCGACTACATCCTCGTCGGCGCCCCCGACGTCCGCGGGCGGGGTGTCGTGTCGACGGCGCGGCTCGTGTTCGACGAGCCGGCGGGCGACGTGTTCGCCAGCGACCACTTTCGGCGTCCTCGCCGAGATCCGGGTCTGACCGCGACGCCCCTGCGGGCGGTCAATGTCCGCTGTCGCGCGGGCTCAGCAACGGAAGTTCCATCTCGAACGGGGCTCGCACGTGCTCGGCTTGCGGCTCGACGGCGTCCCGTGTCCGATCGACATGGTCCTGGCGCCACTTCCTCATCACGTCGTGCACGAGATCGCCGATCCTGAACCACGAGTCCCGGCTCGGCTCGTAGACGCCATCGGCCTGGGCGACGCGGTCAGCGTACGCCGCTCCTCGGGATGTGCGTGCTCCGCGCGCCGAGTCGGGCACGGTCGGCTCTCGACCGACCGACGCGATCGATGGCGGCTGGCGAGCACCGACAGACAGCAAGGCCGCCAGGATCACGACGCCGATCCGCTGGCTGGGGACGACGTCGAACTTCGGCCGAGGCGTGACGTCGGTCA
>Ga0209268_1001811_pt1 | contig 10395 bp, 13 predicted proteins | sample GraSoiAngelo_143_FD_185900 | JGI IMG/M metagenome (GOLD analysis project Ga0209268, IMG submission 185900) | Grasslands soil microbial communities from the Angelo Coastal Reserve, California, USA - 14_1009_02_30cm (SPAdes) (version 2) | ecosystem: Environmental > Terrestrial > Soil > Grasslands ... | reverse complement strand
TCCAGACCCGCAAGGACGGCAGCGTGATCGTGGTCGACGGCAAGCGGGTGCTCGACCGTGACGCCGGCCGAATCCTGGAGGTGACCCGGGAGATCACCGACGAGATAGCCCACTCGGAGAGGTTCAAGGTCCTGGTCGAGAGCGTCAAGGACTATGCGATCTTCCTCCTCGACACCAAGGGCCGGGTCTCGAGCTGGAACGAGGGCGCCCGGAGGATCAAGGGCTACGAGGATCACGAGATCCTGGGCAGGCACTTTTCGGCGTTCTATCCGCAAGAGGACATCGAGGCAGGAAAGCCCGAGCGTGAGCTTCGCATGGCCCGAGAGTCCGGCCACGTCGAGGACGAGGGCTGGCGCGTGCGCAAGGACGGAACCCGCTTCTTCGCGCTTGTTGTCGTGACCGCCCTTTACGACCTGTCCGGAAAGCTGACGGGTTACGCCAAGGTGACCCGCGACATCACGGCGCGGCAGCTGGAACGCCAGCGCCTGCTCGACCTCGAGCGTTCGAAATCCGCTTTCCTCAACCTCGTCGCGCACGAGCTGCGCAGCCCGTTGACGGTGCTGCGCGGCTACCTCTCGATGTTCCGCGACGCCTCATCCGAGCGCAGGCGCGACCTGGAGGAACGGTCGCTGCCGGCGCTGGAGGCGAAGACCATCGAGATGAGCCGCCTGGTCGACCAGATGGTCGAGGTGGCGCGACTCGAGGAGGGCAGCCTCCGGCTGCGCGCCGACCGCGTGGACCTCTGTGCTATCGCCGACGAGGCGGTGGGCCTTGTGCGGGCGCTCGAGGAGCCACCTGCCCACAGCATCGTCTTCGAGCCGTTCCCTGGCGAGCTCAACGTCCTCGGCGACCCGGAGCGCATCCAGATGATCCTGAGCAACCTGCTATCGAACGCCATCAAGTACTCGCCGTCCGGCACCGAGGTGACGGTGATGCTCGATCAGACCGCGGAGCTCGGCCGCGTGGCGATCAACGACCAGGGGGTTGGCATCCCGCTTTTGGAGCAGATCCGCCTGTTCAGCCGGTTCATGCGCGTAGATCGCCCGGGGTCGGATCACGTTCCGGGCACCGGGATGGGGCTCTACCTCTCGCGCGAGCTCGCCCGGAGAATGGGAGGAGACATCGTCCTGCAGTGGTCGGGCCCTGGGGGCTCGTCGTTCGCGCTGCTGATGCCGCTGGCGGAAAAGTAAGGCTCAGCTCACCAGCGACAAGACGATCAGTGCCTGGCCGGCGTGATACAGCACGATGTTCGCGAGGCGCCCACCCGGTAGCGGCTTGACGAAACGGTTCCACGCAAGCACGCCGTCTGAATAGAAAAAGAGCAGCGCCCCGGCCAGGGCGACGAGCGAGCCGGTGCTGCCCGAGCTCGAGACCATGATCACGAACACCGTCACGTAGGCGACGACCGGCCATACCAGTCCTGGCTGTTTCTTGCGAAGCGCTCTGATCACCGGCGGGAGGACCACCGCCACCGACACCAGCGCGATCACCGAGGCCACTGCCACCAACGCGGCCTGGAGCGGGCGATGATTGAAGCCGGCGATGTACGCCAGGTGCTCCACCAGCGCGGCGACCAGGCCGAGCAGGAACATGTCCCGCGGCAGCATCAGGAAGATGTCGCTGATGAGCCCAAAGGCCAGGGCCACCACAAAAAAGGTGCGCTCGGTGGAATCAACCGGGTGGAGAACAATCGCGACGGCTATCAGCCCGACCATCACCGCGGGCTTGGCCGCGTACTCGAGCCCGCGCCGCGAGGCGGCGACGGCTGCCCAGTCCGCCAGCGCGAACGCCGCGGTCACCGCCAGGGCGAGCCACGCCAAACCTGTCAACGATGCCCCTGCTGGGCGCCGGCTAGCGCGCGGCTTTCAGCGCTGCCTTGATGTCCGAGACGCCCATGTAGACGGTGGCGCGCTTTCCGCCGCCCGGCCCCGCGTACACATACTCGATGTTCACGCCCGCGGCGCCGAGCTTTTTGGACACCTTGCCCAGGGTGCCGGGGTTGTCGGTCAGGGTCACCGCCAGGACCTCGTCTTCCGAGGCGTCCCACCCCATCGATGAGCAGATCTTCTTGGCCGCCGCGGTCTTGTCGACCACGATGCGCACGGCGCCCCTGCCGCCTTCGGTGGTCGCCATCAAGGCGCGGATGTTCACCTTCTTGGCGCCCAGGGCGGCCCCTATCTCGCCCAGGCGGCCCGGCTGGTCAGAGACCGATATCGTCAGCTGCTTTGCTCGCGGCATCTATCCCACCTCTCAGCAAAATGCCGGCCCATGCCGGCCACGACCCCAGCGTACCTTCGCGGTAGTCTGAGGTCCATGACTGCGATTGGCTGGAACCAGAAGACCATCGAGGAGTTTCACGCCAAGCAGGGGCGTGGCGTAGGTCCATGGCGGGACAACCTGCTGCTGCTGACTGCGAAGGGAGTGAAGAGCGGCGACGAGATAACGACGCCCCTCGTGTTTCGGAAAGATGGCGACCACTACGTCGTCGTGGCGTCGAAGGGCGGGGCACCGCAGCATCCGCAGTGGCTGCACAACCTCGAAGCCAATCCCATCGTCGAGATCGAGCTCGCCAAGGACGGCGGCACCGAGACGTTCAAGGCAAAGGCGAAGCCGATCATGAGCGGGCCCGAGCGCGACCGCCTGTACGAGCACCTCAGCGAGGTGTGGCCTGGCTTTCGTGACTACCAGCAGCGCACGGAGCGGACGATCCCGGTCGTTGTGTTGGAGCGCGTCCCGGGCTGATAGGCTCCCGGCGTGAGCACCGCGCTTCCGCCTGGACCTCAGGTCTCGCCGGACGGCAAGTGGTACTGGGACGGCAGCAAATGGGCGCCGGTGACGGCGCCGGCTCCAGTGCAGGCCGCCTACCCACCCGCGTACGCATACCCATACGCCGCGCCGCGCACGAACAGCATGGCCATCGTCTCCCTGGTGAGCGGCATCCTGGCGTGGCTGCTCTGCCCGCTTCTCGGAGGCGCGCTGGCGGTCATCTTCGGGCACGTGGCCAGAGGCCAGATCAAGCAGTCGGGCGAGGCCGGCGGAGGGATGGCGATCGCCGGGCTCGTGACGGCGCTGGTGATCGTTGCCTGGATCTTCCTGGTCGCGGGCGTCGCGATTCTCGGGGCGTTCATTCCGTCCGTGAGCCCGACGCCCTAGTCGGGTCATGACCGACTGCTGCACACCGAAGGGGTATCGGTGGGTCTTCAGCGAGAGATCGGCCCGGGCTGAGGCGAAGCGCTACCGGCGCAAGGGCCTCGACGCGACCTCGCGACGCATCTTCGACTTCGTCAAGAAGCAAGGCGTCGAGGGCCGCACTGTGCTGGAGGTCGGTGGCGGCATCGGCGCGATCCAGATCGAGCTGCTGAAGGCAGGCGCCGCGCGCGCAGTCAGCGTCGAGCTCACGCCCACCTATGAGGAGGAAGCCACAGCCTTGCTTCGCGAGATGGGCCTGGAGGAGCGGGTCGAGCGCCGCATCATGGACTTCGCTGCTGCCGGCGCGGCAGTCGATGGCGCGGACATCGTGATCATGAACCGCGTCATCTGCTGCTACCCCGACATGCCGCGCCTCGCGGGCACCGCGTCCGAACACGCGCGGGAGTTGCTGGTGATGAGCTTTCCCAGGCGTACCTGGTGGATGCGCATCGCGATGTTCCTCGGCAACACGATTCTTCGCGCCACCCGGCGCGAGTTCCACATCTTCCTGCACCCGCCCAGCGGCATCCTCGCGACCTCTGAGCAGCACGGGCTGCGCACGGTCCACAACCAGTCAGGCGTGGTCTGGACTGTGGCCGCGTTGTGCCGCTGAGCGCGTAGCTCTCAGAGCTGGATAAAGACCGTTTCCTGATCCCCCTGGAGGTGGATGTCGAAGCGCAGGCCGCCCTCACTCGCCGACGCTATAAGGGTGTGCCTGCGCTCGGGTTCGATCATCCGAAGGAGGGGGTCGCCGTCAGGATCCGCGTCAGGAAAGTACAGACGGGTCGCCAGGTGGCGAAGGAGTCCGCGGGCGAAGACGATCACGTCGAAGGACGCCGCCTTGCGGACGGTGAAATGGAAAGCGCCTTCGCGATCGGTTCCGCACCGTGCGAACTGGTCTCCTTCTGAGATCTCGACCACGGCATCTGGCACGGGCTCGCCGGCGCCGTCGAACACCTGGCCCTCGATGCGAACCGCCCCGTCCGAGCCCGGCGCGATCGTTTGCGTGTCGTCCTCGAACGGCATCGCAAAGCCGAAGAAGGGACCGACGGTCTGCGACGGCGTCGGAATCGTCAACTTTCGTTCGGCGTCGCGTCGCGACCGCGCAGGACGACGTCCCACCGGTACGCGAGCGCCCATTCGGGCTCAGTGGCCTCCGGGTCGAACTTCGCAACGAGCAGGTCGCGGCCCCGGGCATCGGCGATCGAGTTGAGGATCGGGTCGAGCGGTATGAGCGGGTCGCCAGGGAAGTACATCTGGGTCACGAGCCGGCTCGCAAGCTGCGGGCCGAACAGCGAGAAGTGCACGTGCGCCGGCCGCCAGGCGTTGCGGTGGTTGCGCCACGGGTAGGCGCCGGGCTTGACTGTCACGAATCGGTAGACGCCCCCGCCGTCGGTGAGACAGCGTCCCGCGCCGGTGAAGTTCGGATCGAGCGGCGCCGGATGGGTGTCGACCGGATCGACGTACCGGCCTGCGGCATTCGCCTGCCACACCTCGACCAGCGTGTGGCGTACGGGCCGGCCGTCGCCGTCCAGCACCCGACCGGTGAGGATGATTCGCTCTCCGAGCGGCTCTCCCCGATGCTGCCGCGTGAGGTCCGAATCCTCCGCCTTGACCGTAATGCGCCCGAACGCAGGGCCGCCGCGGTGGTGGAACCATTCATCGGGCAATCGCACCAGCTCGCGGCGCGGCGCGCGCAGCTGTGTCGCGCGATAGTCGGGAAAGAGATATGGCGGCTCGAAGTCCGGCTCGGTCAACGCCCTTGACGAGCATTATGGCTTGGTGCAGACTCGGATCGTCTGTACACGGACCATTCCCGCAGGCCTGAACAACAGCAAGGAGTAATCAGGTGAGCAAGAGGAAGGTTTCGGCGCCGTCGATCACGCGGCGCGAGATGCTCAAAGGTACCGGCGTAGTCCTTGGCGGACTGGCGGTGCCGGGTCTGCTCGAGGCGTGTCTCTCCTCCTCGTCGTCGTCGTCGAGCGGTTCGATCAAGATCGGTTACGTCAGCCCCATCACCGGGCCGGCCGCGGGCTTCGGTGAGCCGGACGCTTATGTGCTGAGCCTGGCCAAGAAGGCTTTCCAGAACGGCATCAACATCGGCGGGAGCAATTACTCGGTCGAGATCCTCTCTCGCGATGGGCAGTCGACACCGTCGGTCGGCGCCCAGGTGGCGCAGGACCTCATCCAGAGCCAGAAGGTTGACCTGATGCTCACCACGTCTACGCCGGAGACGACCAACCCTGTGGCTGCCGCGTGCGAGGCCGCGGGTGTGCCGTGCATCTCGACAGTCGTGCCGTGGCAAGCCTGGTACCTCGGACTCGGCGGCAAGATCGGACAGTCGACGACCTTCAAGTACATCTATCACTACTGCTTCGGCGTCGAGCAGTTCTTCAACGCCTATACGCATCTGTGGCCGCAGATATCCACCAATAAGAAGGTCGGCGTCATGTATCCGAACGACGCCGACGGCAACGCGATCCGCGGCGCGCTCGCGCCTGCGCTGAAGAGCGCGGGCTACACGATCGTCGACCCGGGCGCGTACGAGGACGGCACCAACGACTACACCGCGCAGATCCAGAAATTCATCGCCGAGGACTGCCAGATCTTCAACACCTTCCCCATTCCGCCCGACTTCGCCACGTTCTGGCAGCAGGCGCACCAGCAGGGCTACACGAAGCACGTGAAGATCGCGCAGATCGCCAAGACCGGCCTTTTCCCGTCGCAGGTCAGCTCGCTAGGCGCGATCGGCAACGGCCTCGCGTCGGGCGTGTACTGGCATCCGACCTGGACGTACAAGTCCTCGCTCACAGGCGTCACGTGCAAGCAGCTCGCGGACGGCTACGAGAGCTCGAGCGGCAAGCAGTGGAACCAGCAGCTGGGAGCGAGTCTCTCGCTGTTCGACGTCGCCGAAGCGGTGCTGAAAGCAAGCGGCGATCCGAAGAACAAGACCAAGGTCGCGAACACCGTCAAGACGCTTTCGGTGGACACGATCGTCGGCCACCTCGACTGGACAAAGCCGCCCACGTTTGCCGGGGCTCCTATCCCGAACGTGCAGACCACGCCGATCATCGGCGGCCAGTGGAAGCAGGGCGTCTCGAAGTGGCCGGTCGACTTCGTGATCTGCGAGAACTCGTCCGACCCCAACGTCCCGGTCGCGGGCACGCTGCAGCCGTATACCGCCGGATAATTCCGGACCGTGACTGAAGGCCCGGCGACGCTCGCCGCGGTCGAGGTTCGCAAGCGCTTTCGGGCGCTTGCGGTGCTGGACGGCGTCAACCTCGTCCTCAATCGCGGCGAGGCCGTAGGCGTCGTCGGCCCGAACGGCGCGGGCAAGACCACGCTGCTCAACGTGCTATCCGGCGCCCTTGCACCAGACTCGGGCGCCGTCGTCTTCAACGGCCAGGTCGTGACCGCGAAGGGAGCCGCTGACCGCTGCAAGCTCGGAATCGCGCGCACCCACCAGGTGCCGCGGCCATTCGCCGGCATGACGGTGTTCGAGAACGTGCTCGTCGGAGCCACCGCCGGGGGGCGCCGGCGCGGCGCGGACGCCTACGACCTCTGCTTGAAGGTGCTCGATCAGACCGCCCTGACTCGGCTTGCGAACCGGCGCGCCGAAAGCCTGGGCCTGCTTCAGCGCAAGCGCCTCGAGCTCGCACGCGCCCTTGCTGTCGAACCTGTGGTGCTTCTGCTGGACGAGATCGGCGCTGGCCTCACCGACGCCGAGTCGGCAGCGCTGGTCGAAACCGTCGCGGGGCTCAAGAACGCCGGCCTCGCCGTGCTCTGGATCGAGCACATCGTCCACGTGCTGATGCAGGTGGTGAACCGCCTGGTCTGCATGGACGCCGGCAGGATCATCGCCGAGGGCCCGCCCGAGGCCGTCGTGTCGCAGGCCGCTGTCATCGATGCTTACCTGGGCAATCGCGCATGAGCCTGCTTGCCGTGGAGGAACTGGACTGTCGCTACGGGCTGCTGCAGGCGGTGCGGGGCGTCAGTCTCCAGGTCGCGGAAGGCGAGACCGTCGCGCTGATCGGCGCGAACGGTGCGGGCAAGACGACGCTCATGCGCGCGATCGCGGGGGCGCACCCGCCGCATGCGGGTCGGGTGAAGCTGGATGGCACTGACATCACGAGCCTGCCCGCGCACACAAGGGTTCGAAGGGGCATCGCGCTGGTGCCCGAAGGCAGGCGGCTGTTCGCGGGTCTCACTGTGGAAGAGAACCTCCGCGTTGCAGCCGCGTCCAGAACCGGCGGGCGCTGGAACGTGCAAGCGGTGCTCGAGGTCTTTCCTTTCCTGAAGCCACGGCTGCACATGCCAGCCGCGACCCTGTCGGGCGGTGAGCAGCAGGCCGTCGCGATCGGGCGTGGGCTGATGACCAACCCGCGACTTCTCCTGCTTGACGAGGCGTCCCTCGGGCTCGCTCCGGTGGCGGTCGACGCGGTGTACCGCTCGCTAGCTGACGTGATCCGCGAGGGCATGACGGTACTGCTCGTGGAGCAGGACCTCGGGCGGGCGCTCAAGGTCGCCGACCGCGTTGTGTGCATGCTCGAGGGGCGGGTTGTGCTGGAGGGCGAGGCGCGGTCGCTGGACCGCGATCGCATCGTCAACGCGTACTTCGGGCTGCGGCGCGCGGCGGCCGGAGGCACCGGCGCATGAGTGTCGCCAACGCGATCCTGCAAGGCATCTTCCTCGGCGCCTTCTACGCGGTGCTTGCCTGTGGGCTGTCGCTGATGTTCGGGGTCATGCGCATCATCAACCTCGCGCACGGCGACGTCGCGGTCCTCGGCGCGTACCTCGTATTGGTCATAGTGCAGGGCACCGGGCTGTCGCCCCTGCTCGCGTTTGTGATCGCGCTGCCGGCGATGATCGCACTCGGCTACGTGCTGCAGCTGACCGTCCTGCAGCGCGCCCTGAAGGCGGGCATCCTTACGCCGCTACTGGCCACGTTCGGCCTGTCGATCGTGATCCAGAACCTTCTCTTGCTGAAGTTCTCGCCTGACGTCCACTCCCTGGGCGCGAGCGCAGGCGCGCTGACCACTGAGAGCTGGAACCTGTTCGGCAGCATCACCATCTCGGCCCTCGGCCTGGTGGTGCTGGCGGTTGCAGGCGTGGTCTTCACCGCGCTCCACCTGTTCCTGTCGAGGACGCGGCCGGGCTGGCGCATGAGGGCCACGGCGGAGGATCCTGACGCCGCCGAGCTCATCGGCATCGACAGCCGGCATGTCTACGCGAGGGCAACAGCCATCGCGGTCGCAATCGCAGGGCTGGGCGGTCTGTTCCTCGCGATCCGGTCGGTGTTCGATCCCGTCAGCGGGCCGACCCAACTGATCTTCGCGTTCGAGGCTGTGGTCATCGGAGGGATGGGCTCGCTGTGGGGCACGCTCCTGGGCGGCCTCGCACTCGGCGTGGCGCAGACACTCGGCGCGCAGCTGAATCCCGAGTATGCGGCGCTGTCGGGACACCTGCTGTTCCTGGCTGTCCTGATCCTCAGGTTCGGCGGCGTCCGTCTGGTTCGATTCGGTGCTCGGGCATGATGGTCCGGCGCTGGACGCGCACCTCGAAGCTGTTCACCGGCGGCACCGGCGTGGTCGCGCTCCTGCTGGCAAGCGTGCCGCTGGTCTTCAGCCCCGACATCGTTCAGAAGACGACCACGCTCCTGATCCTCGTCTTGCTGGCCGCGATGTGGAACGCATTGGCCGGCTACGGCGGGCTTCTGTCAGTAGGCCAGCAGGCGTTCATCGGTCTCGGCGCTTACGGCACAGTGTTCTTTGCGGGCTTCGGCATGCCGCCATACATCGCGATGGTCGTCGCGCTGGTGGTCGCCGGCTCGCTGTCGATCCCTATCTCGCTGTTCGCGCTGCGTCTTCGCGCGGCGCAGTTCGCCATCGGAATGTGGGTCATCGCCGAGGTGGCTTCGATCGCGGTTCGCCTCGACCAGGACCTCGGTGCGGGCACAGGCATCTCGCTCAGCCAGCTCTACCAGTACGACCCCAACTACCGGCAGGCGTACACGTTCTGGCTTGCCCTTGCCTTCACTGCCGTGTTTCTCGCCGCACTCTTCTTCCTGCTCCGCTCGCCACTTGGCGCGTCGCTTCAGGCGATTCGCGACGACGAGGACGCGGCTCGCTCGCTGGGTGTGCGTGTGACCGCGCGCAAGCGACTGCTGTTCGTGCTCGCCGGATTCGGCTGCGCCGCCGCCGGCGTCCTGATCGTGGCCAACACGCTTTTCATCGAACCCAGCTCGGTGTTCAGCGTGCAGTGGTCCGCGTACATGATCTTCATGGTCCTGGTCGGCGGCCTAGGCACGTTCGAAGGCCCCATCCTCGGCGCCATCCTGCTGTTCGCAATCCAGACCACCTTCACGCAGGGAGGACCCTGGTACCTGGTCGGCCTTGGCGCGACGGCCGCGCTGTTCGCGCTGCTGCTGCCGAGAGGCCTGTGGGGCACCATCGAAGAGCGCCTCGGCCTGCGACTGCTGCCCGTCGGCTATCAGGTGGTCGAAAAGAAGTGACGAAGCGGAAGGAGAAGGCCGACTCGGGGCTGCCGCCGGAGGATCTCATGCTTCATCCCGGGCACCTGCTCAGGCGTGCGCTTCAAGCCATGAACCTGCTCTGGGACGAAGAGGTGTCGCACACCGTGACGTCCCCGCAGTTCGCCACGCTCAACGCACTGCTTTGCGAGCCGCACGGCCTGGACCAGCGAACCCTCGGCAGTCGAGTGTCGCTCGACCGGTCGACGATGGACGGGCGTCGCAAGGCCATCACGCTCACGGCCAAGGGCGCGGCCGTGATGCAGAACCTCATCCCGCGCACCCACGTGATGACCGGCCGCCTCGTTCGCGCGCTCGATCAGCGCGAGCGGGCTGAGCTGCTCCGGCTCTTGAAGATCATCGTCGGCACGAACGAACGCGCCTAGGGCAGAGCTCCCGGCTTCGCGTTCACCTCGTACCAGCGCAGGACTCCGGCGAGGATCGCCAGCGAGTAGGGGAAGGTGAACAGGATTCCGACATAGCAGAGGTACGAGCCCAGCCCGGAGATGAAGTAGCTCACCAGCGCGAGCGCAGCCGCGGCGACGGATTCCTGCGGGCTGCTGCGGATCGCGTGGACGAATCCGGCCACGTTGAATGCGCCGCCGAGTCCCGTGCGGTCCGTGAACACGATGAGCGGCGGAATGAGGACATAGATCGCGACGATGATCAACCCGAAC
>Ga0209268_1001810_pt1 | contig 10397 bp, 8 predicted proteins | sample GraSoiAngelo_143_FD_185900 | JGI IMG/M metagenome (GOLD analysis project Ga0209268, IMG submission 185900) | Grasslands soil microbial communities from the Angelo Coastal Reserve, California, USA - 14_1009_02_30cm (SPAdes) (version 2) | ecosystem: Environmental > Terrestrial > Soil > Grasslands ... | reverse complement strand
TGGATGCATCGTTCCCACGACGCGGCGCGGATCGGGGGGGCGGTGCGGACGCTCCGCGACGCCGGGGTCGACAACCTCTCGCTCGACTTGATCTTCGCCCTGCCCGCAGAGCTCCAGCGCGACTGGGAGCGGGACTTGGAGCTGGCCCTGTCGCTCGGTCCCGATCATCTGTCTCTGTACGGGCTCACAGTGGAGGAGCGGACGCCCCTCGCCCGCTGGATCTCGCGCGGCGCCGTCGTTGCTCCTGAAGATGACCGCTATGCAGAAGAGTATTTGCTGGCGCACGCGCGGCTTGCGGCTTGCGGCTATCGTTTTTACGAGGTCTCGAACGCCTGTCGCGACGGCTTCCGCTCCCGCCACAACTCGGCGTACTGGTCTGGTCGCGCCTACGTCGGGCTCGGCCCCGCGGCCCACAGCTACGATGGCCGCTCGCGGCGCTGGAATATCCCGGCGTGGCCGGCATACGCCCGGGCCATCGCCGCGGGCCGCTCCCCGGTCGAGTGCGAGGAGATCCTCACGCCCGAGCAACGGGAACTGGAGCGCCTGTACCTCGCGTTACGCACCGATGCCGGACTGCCGGTGACCGCCCTCGACCGCCCGCGACCGCCCTCGACCGCCCGATGGATCGAGCATGGCTGGGCGGAGGTGAACGCAGGACGGTTGGTTTGCACGCCCCAGGGGTGGCTCCGCCTCGATGCTCTCGTCGGCGACTTGACCAGCACCGACGCGATGGTCTAAATTGTTAGTAGTTAAGAGGTTGGGTGACATGCCGAAGTCCCTCACAGAACGCGAACGGCAGGTGCTCGAGGCGGTGATCGAGACGTACGTCGAGACCGCTGAGCCGGCGGGGAGCCGGACGATCTCGAAGCGGTTCGCCATGGCCCTGTCCTCGGCGACGATCCGCAACACGATGAGCGACCTCGAGGAGAAGGGGTACCTGTACCATCCCCATACCTCCGCCGGTCGCATCCCGACTGACCTCGCCTACCGCGTCTACGTGGACTCGCTGATGCGGCTGCGGCAGGTGTCGCGCTCCGAGTCGGATCAGATTCGCGAAGAGCTGACGGGGGAGCGCGCGGCGGTGGATAGGATCCTCGAGCGCGCGGCGCAGGTGCTGGGCGTGCTCACCAAGGAGCTGGGGGTCGCAGTCGGTCCGTCGCTCGACGACGCGGTGCTCGAGCGGCTCGAGCTGCTCCAGGTGTCTTCGGAGCGGCTGCTGCTGGTGCTGTCGCTCAAGAGCGGCGTCGTCCGAACCATCTTCGTCGAGGTGACGTCGCGCATGGCGGCCGAGGCGATCGCGCAGGTCGCCGTTGTGCTGAACGAGCGGCTCGGCGGGCTCACACTGCGCCAGATTCGCACCACGCTCTCCGATCGGTTGCGCGACGCGGCCAGCGATTCCTCCTCGGGCGAGCTGCTCAACATCTTTATTCAGGAGGCGGACGAGTTGTTCGACGTGCCGGCCACGGGCGCCGCAGCGGCGGGCGTCGTGCTGGGCAGCGCGCAGCTGCTCGCCGGCCAGCCGGAGTTCGCCACCAAGGAGCGGCTGCAGGGGCTGCTCGCGGTCACGGAGCGGCGCGATCTGCTGCGTGAGGCGCTCGCCAAACAGCTGGGTCACGGCCTCACGATCACGATCGGCGGCGAGCACCAGGATTCCCGGCTCTCGCCCTTCACGCTCGTCACCGCTTCGTATCGCATGGGCGCCCTGTCGGGCGTCATCGGCGTACTGGGCCCCACGCGGATGCCGTACGACAAGATCGTGGCGCTGGTCGACCATACCAGCCGCCTCGTAGGCGAGCTGCTCGAGTGAGCCGGCCATACGACTACTACGCCCTGCTGGGCGTCGCGCGCGACGCGGGCGAGGCGGACATCAAGAAGGCGTACCGCCGCCTGGCGATGCAGTACCATCCCGATCGCGTCGCCGCCGCCGAGAAGACCGCCGCCGAAGAGAAATTCAAGGAGATCACCGAAGCCTACGAGGTGCTGCGCGATCCCGACAAGCGCGCGGCCTACGACCGCTACGGCGTGGCGGGCGTGCGCGGCGGAGCAGCGGGAGGGTTCGACTTCGCGCACTTCGACCTCTCCGAGGCGCTCAACATCTTCATGCGCGACTTCGGCGGGCTGGGAGGGTTCGATGCCTTCTTCGGCGGTGGCGAGCGCGCCCGGCGCGACCGCCAGCGCGGCCAGGATCTGAAGGTCACGCTGGAGCTGACGCTCGACGAGGTCGCGAAAGGTGCCGTTAAGACGGTGCGGCTGCGCACCTTGGACCGCTGCACTGCGTGCAGCGGGACCGGCGGGCAGGACGGGGCGCGCCCCACGACCTGCGCCGCCTGCAGCGGAACCGGCGAGGTGCGGCGCGCGGCGCGCTCGATATTCGGCCAGTTCGTGTCCGTCTCGCCGTGCCCGAGCTGCGCGGGCGAGGGCACGGTGATCCGCCAGCCCTGCCCCAAGTGCCAGGGTGACGGCCGGGTGCGCTCCGAAAAAACGATCCAGATCGACGTCCCAGCGGGCGTCCAGGAGCATCACTATCTCACGATGCGCGGCCAGGGCGTGCCGGGCCCCCGCAACGGGCCCCCGGGCGATCTGATCGCCGTGCTCGAGATCGCAGACGACCCTCGCTTCGAGCGTCACGGCGACGACCTGGTGTACGACCTGCCCGTCTCGTTCGCCCAGGCGGCGCTGGGCGCCGAAGTGGTGATTCCCACGCCGTACGGCGATGCCGCGCTCAAGGTGCAACCGGGGACGCAGACGGGCGCCGTGTATCGGGTGAAGGGAAAGGGGCTGCCGCGGCTGGGCGAAGGCGGCCGCGGCGACCTGCATGTGCGCGTCCACGTCTGGACGCCCACCAAGCTCACGCCGGAGCAGCGGGCGGTGCTCGAGCGGCTGGCGAAGGTCGAGACCGCACCACCGGCGGAAGACCGGGTGGGCCGGAAGCTCTGGGAGCAGCTGCGGCAGGCGTTCGGGCGATAGCCATAGCCCCGGGCGTGAGCCATAGCCCCGGGCGTGAGCCCGGGGGAAGCCCCGCGCGGAGCCCGGGGAAACCGATGGGAGGGATGATGGCCGGTTGCGTTTTCTGCAAGATCGCGGCGGGCGAGATCCCGGCGACCATCGTCAAGCGGGCCGACGGCATGATGGCCTTCCAGGATCTGAACCCGCAGGCGCCCACCCACCTGCTCGTGATTCCGACGGACCATCTCGCCTCGCTCAACGACGCCAGGGACCCCCAGCTGCTCGGACGGCTGCTCGGGTTCGCGCGCGACCTGGCGCGCGATGGATGCCGGGATGGCGCAGCGCGGCTACCGCGTCGTCGTGAACACCAACCCCGACGGCGGCCAGACCGTGTTTCACCTACATCTGCATCTGCTGGGCGGCCGGCCGATGACGTGGCCGCCAGGCTAGCCCCGGGCGTTTAGCCCCGGGCGTCAGCCCGGGGTTCACGTACGTCCGAGGTTCAGGGTTGCACGAGGGTCCGTCCCGGGCTAAGTTTTTGCGTCGATCACAGTTAGCGAATAGCCATGCCGGAAGTCATCATTCATGATGACGAGAGCTTCGAACGCGCCCTGAAGCGCTTCAAGAAGAAATGCGAGAAGGCGGGGATCCTCTCCGACCTGCGCAAACACCGTCATTACGAGAAGCCAAGTGAACGAAAGAAGCGCAAAATGAACGCCGCGCGCCGCAAGAACCGGCGCACGCGGCCGGTCTGACCGTGCCCGATTTGCCTGAGCGGCTGCGCGCCGCGATGAACGAAGCCCGCAAACGACGCGATCAGGCGCGCACCCTTCTCCTCTCCACGACCCTCGCAGACCTCAAGAACCGCGAACTCGAGCTTCAGCATCCCCCCTCCGACGACGAGGCGGCCGAGGTGCTGCGCCGCGGTATCAACCGGCGCCGCGAGGCGGCGGAGCAATACGCCGCCGCCGCCCGGCAGGAACTGGCCGACCGTGAGCTCGCCGAAGTAAAAATGCTCGAGGCATTCCTCCCCGCTGCCGTCGACCCGGAGGAAATCCGGCGCGCGGTGCGCGCAGCAATCGCCGCGGGAGCGAAAGACCTGGGCAAGCTGATGGGGCAGGTGATGCCGCAATTCAAGGGGCGGGCGGACGGCAAGCTGGTGAACCAGATCGCCCGCGAGGAGCTGGCGGCGACCGTATGAGCGTCGTGGGAGGGGTCGCCCCCTCCGTGCTGGACACACTCGAATTCCCAGCCGCGCTGGAGCGCGTCGCGGCGTACGCCGCCGGGCCGCTCGGGGCCGCTCGCGTGCGCGGTCGCGCCCCTGCGACCGATCCCGAGCCGATCCGGGCCGCGCTGGCGCAGGTCGCCGAGCTCGCCGCGCTGCTGCTCCACGATGATGCGATCTGCGCCGAGCCGGTGCCCGATATCGGGCCGGCACTCGAGCTGCTGGCCGTGCCGGGCAGCGCGCTCGAGGGCCTGCAGCTGGCTGCGCTCGGCCGGGCGCTCGGCGCCGCCCGCCTCACCGCGGCGACGCTAGCGCGTATCGCTCGCGACGCCCCGCGCACCGCGGCGCTGCGGATCGAGCCACCGCCCAAGGAATTCGAGCAACGACTCACGCAGTCCGTCGACGCCGAGGGCACCGTGCTCGATGCGGCGTCGCGGGCGCTGGCCCGCGCGCGCCAGCACGTGCGGGAGGTACGCCAGCGCCTCGTCGCCAGGCTCGAGGCGCTGCTCGGCGCCCTCGACCCGACCGACCGCGCGCCCGACGCCGCGGTGACGCTGCGGGGCGGCCGCTACGTGATCCCCGTCCGCTCGACCGCCCGCGCCCGTGTGGGCGGCATCGTGCACGACGAGTCGGCGACCCGATCTACGGTGTTCGTCGAGCCGCCGGAGGTCATCGAGCTCGGCAATGCGCTGCGCGCCGCCGAGGCGGAGCAGCAGCGCGAAGTGCTCCGCGTGCTGCGCGAGCTCACCGATCTGCTGCGCCCGCGGCGCGACAGCCTCGCCGCCGCATGGGAGATGTGCATCGCGTTCGATGACTTGTGCGCCCGGGCGCGCTACGCCGTCGAAGTGAACGGCTTCGCGCCCGAGATCGGCGGCGCACCGCTCGCGATCCGCAACGGCCGCCACCCGCTGCTCGTTCCGTCCTCACCCCCTTTCCCCCTCTCCGTTCCGGAGAGGGGGGACGTCACGAATTCCCCCTCTCCCGAAGGGAGAGGGGGCCAGGGGGTGAGGACCGATGGCGCGGAGAGAGGGTCAGTGGGGGATGTCGTGCCGTTCGACCTCATCCTCGCCCCCGACGAGGTCACGGTGCTCGTGTCCGGTCCGAACACCGGCGGCAAGACGGTGCTCATCAAAGCGGTGGGGCTGCTTTGTCTCATGGCGCAGAGCGGGATCATTCCGCCACTGGGTCCCCAGTCGGTGCTTCCGGTGTTCGGCGCCGTGTTCGCGGATATCGGGGACCGGCAGTCGATCGCTGCGAGCCTCTCGACGTTCTCGGCCCACGTCGCCGCGCTGCGCGACATCCTGGAGCATGCGGGGGCGGGCGGCCTCGTACTGCTCGACGAGATCGGCAGCGGCACCGACCCCGCGGAAGGCGCGGCTCTCGCCGCAGCGGTGCTGCGCACGCTGACGCGCCGCCGCGTCGTGACGCTCGCCACCACCCACCTCGGCGCCCTGAAGCAACTGGCGGCCGAGACGGTGGGCATCGTCAACGCCTCGCTCCAGTTCGCGGCCGAGACGCTGACGCCGACGTATCGCTTGCTGAAGGGCGTCCCCGGACGCTCATACGGGCTCGCCATCGCGCGCCGGCTCGGGATCGCGGCCGACGTCCTCGACATGGCGGAGCGAGCCGTGCCGGATGCCGAGCGCGCCCTCGACGCGCTGCTCGCGACGGTGGAAACGCGCGCCCGCGAGCTCGAGACGCGGGCCCAGGAGCTGGCCGCGCGCGACGCGGCGCTGCGCGAGGATGCGGCGAAGCTCGACGCGCGGGCTGACGAGGTCGCCGCCCGCGAGCGGGAGGTGCGGGCCCGTGCCCAGGCGCTCGAGCGCGAGGCGCGCGAGCAGGCGCGGGCCTACCTGCTCGAGGCACGTCGCAAGGTCGAAGCGGCACTTGGGCGGGCGCGCGCCGCCGTGGACGAAGCGACAGCGCGCGAGGCGCGGCGGCTGGTCGAGCAGGCGATCGAGGAAACCGGTGGGGAGACGGCCGGTGACAAGGCTGGGGAAGGGGGAAAGGGGAAGGGGTGGGTGTCGCTCGAGGACCTGAAGCGGACGCGCGGCAAACCAGCGCCGATCGCCCGACCGCCTGACCGTCTGACCGCCGCCGTTGCCACCGCCGAGGTCTCCCTGCGCGGGCTGCGCGTGGACGAAGCCGAGGCTCGGCTCGTCAAGGCGCTCGATGACGCCGTCCTCGCGGATCTGCCATACCTACGCGTCATCCATGGCAAAGGAACCGGCGCGGTGCGCGAGCGTGTGCACGAGGTCCTCGCCGCCGACCCGCGCGTGCAGCGCTTCGGCTTTGCGCCCGCCAACCAGGGCGGCCACGGGGTGACGATCGTGGAGTTTACCGCATGAGTATGATCCCGGACGATCTGATCGAGCAGGTGCGTGAGGCCGCGGACCTGGTCGGGATCATCGGGGAGCAGGTCGAGCTCAAGCGCACCGGCGCCGACTACCGCGGCCCCTGCCCGTTCCACGGCGGGACCCATCGCAACTTCGCCGTCATCCCGAAGAAAGGGATGTTCTACTGCTTCGTGTGCCACGCAGCCGGCGACGTCTTCACCTTCTTCATGAAGCGCCTGGGGATGGACTATCCGACTGCCGTGCGCGAAGTCGCCCGCCGGGTCGGGATCACGATCCCCGAGCGCGGTCCGGCAGGCGGGGGAGGCCCCGACCCCCACGAGCCACTCTACACCGCCGTGGCCACGGCGGCGGACTGGTTCGGCCGCCAGCTGGGGGACAGCCCCGAAGCCGCGGTGGCACGAGACTACCTCGCCTCCCGGCACGTCGAGCTGGAAACGGCGCTTCCCCTCGGCCTGGGCTACGCGCCGCGGGGCAAGCCGTTCCTCGACGCGATGAAAGGATTGGGGCTGCGTGACGAGGTGTTGCTCGAGGCGGGGCTCATAGTTAAACGAGAGGACGGCACGCTGGCTCCACGGTTCCGCGGCCGGCTGCTGTTCCCGATCCACGATCAGCGCGCCCGCATCGTGGGGTTCGGCGGTCGCATCCTGGGCGAAGGAGAGCCCAAGTATCTCAACTCCCCGGACACCCCGATTTTTCACAAGGGGAGGCTGCTCTACAACCTGCACGCAGCGAAGCACGCCATCCGCAAGGCGGAGCGCGCGATTCTGGTGGAGGGCTATTTCGACGTGCTGCGGCTCGCGCTCGCGGGCGTGGAGGAGGTGGTGGCCCCGCTCGGCACCGGCCTCACGTCCGACCAGGCCCAGCTCCTCCAGCGCCACGCTCCCCACGTGATCCTGTTGTACGACTCCGATGAGGCGGGGTTGCGCGCCACGTTCCGGGCCGGCGATGAACTGTTGCGCGAGCGCCTGCGCGTGAGCGTCGCGACCCTGCCGGCGGGCGAGGACCCCGACACGCTGGTGCAGCGCCGGGGCGTCGCCGGTCTCGAGGCGGTCCTCAAGGACGCCGTGGACGTATTCGAGCGGAAGATCCAGATCCTCGACCGCAAGGGCTTCTTCGGCAACCTGCCGGGCCGGCGACGGGCGCTCGATCGGCTGCTGCCTACCATTCGCGCGGCGGCGGATCCGATCATGCGGGAGCTCTATGTCTCCCGGGCGGCCGAAGCCGCCGGTGTGCGGAAGGATGTGCTGGAGCGTGAAGTCGTCGGGATGCAGGATGCGGGAAGCGGGATGCGAGAAGGCTCAGCCCCGCATCTCGCATCCCCCATCTCGCATCCCGATCTTCCGGCCTCCGCTGAGAAAGCCCTCCTGCTCCTGATGCTCGAGGGCGATCCATGGAAGAGCCGGGTGAGCGAGGCCGTCGACGCCGAGGAGTTCGAATTCGTCCCCTACCGCGAACTGTTCGAAGCGATCGCCGACGACGCGGTGCTCTCGCTCAGCGAGATCTCCGCGCGCACCTACGAGGAGCTCAAAGCCGAAGGGCTGGGCGATCGCGATGCGAACACCTTGTACGAGCGAGCGGTGAACTGGATCGAAGCGCGCCGGCTGGAGCGGCAGCTGGAGCAACTCGACCAGCGCCTCCCGTTCGAGAGCCCGGAGGTGCAGGCGTCGCTGATCGCGGAAAAGCGGCGCGTGTTCGACGAGCTGCGCAAGCGGTATCCGCGTTACAAGATCGCTATGAGGAGGCGAGGTGCATCCGGAACTTGAGGCGTTGCTGGCGCTGCAGCAGAAGGACCAGGCGGTCACGGCGACCGACGAGGCACTCGCGGCGCTCGACCCCGCGGCCCAGGCGCTCGACGAAGCGCAGGCCGCGGCGGAGCGGACGCTCGCCACGGCGCGGGCGGGGATTCAAGCCGCCCACGATCGGCGCGACGAGCTGGAGGGGAAGATCGCCAACTACCGCAACATGCAGGAGCAGCGCCGGCAACGGCTCGAGTGGGTGCGCGGGGCGAAGGAGGCGTCGACGCTCATGGCCGAGCTCGATCTCGCGCGCTCGGTGCTGGCCAAGGAGGAAGCCGAGTTCATGCGCTCGGGCGACGCGGTGGCGGAAGCCGAGCGGCGCGCCGCGGAGGCCGAAAAGGCGCTGCACGAGCTGCGGGCGCGGCAGGCGGCCGAGCGCGAGGCGCTGGCCGGACGACGCAACCAGATCGCGGGCGAGCGGGAGCGTGCGGTCGCCGAGCGGGAGGCGGCGGCGGCCCGCGTGAGCGCCACGCTGCTGGCGCGGTACGAGCGCATCCGCCGCGGGAAGGCGCCGCTCGCGCTCTACCCGCTGCACGCCGATGCCTGCGGTCACTGCTTCACCGCGGTCCCGACGCAGCGCCGCGCGCTGATCCAGCGCGGTGTGTCGATCGAGGGCTGCGAGGCCTGCGGCGTGCTGCTCTACGCCAGGGAATGATCCCCGCCCGCTGGGCGGTCGCCGCGCCGCCTGATCCCGGGCTCACGACCGCGCTCGCCGACCAGCTCCATATCCCCGAGCCCCTGGCCGCCATCCTGGTGCAGCGCGGGCTCACGGCTCCCGAGCGCGCCAAAGCGTTCCTCCGGCCCGGCCTCGAGCGCCTCTCCGACCCCCTCGCCTGGCTCGACATGCAGCGCGCGGTCGAGCTCGTGGCGCGCGCCGTGCGCGCCGCCGTGCCGATCCTGGTGCACGGCGACTACGACGTGGACGGCCAATGCGCGGCGGCGCTGCTCACCCGCGTGCTGCGCAGCGTAGGCGCGCAGGTCCAGGCGTTCGTGCCGCATCGCCTGCGGGACGGTTACGATTTCGGCGAGGCCGGCCTGCGGGAGGCCCGACGCGTAGGCGCCGGCCTGGTCATCACGTGCGACTGCGGAATTACCGCCGTGGAGGCGGTGCGCGCGGCGCGGGAAGCCGGGATCGACGTCATCGTCACCGATCACCACCTCCCGGGCGACGAGCTGCCGCCGGCCTCCGCCGTGCTCGACCCGCGCCGCCCTGCCTGTCCTTCCGAAGACAAGGACTTGTGTGGCGCTGGGGTCGCCTTCAAGCTCGCCCAAGCGCTGATGCCGGCGCTCGGCCAGTCGTCCAACCTGCCGTTCCACTTCCTCGATTACGTGGCGCTCGCGACCGTGGCGGACGTGGTCCCGCTCACCGGCGAGAACCGCATCCTCGTGCGCCACGGCCTGAAGATGCTCGCCGATTCGCGGTGGACGGGGCTGCGCGCGCTGGTCGACGCAGCGGGGCTCGCCGGGCGGCCGATCAAGGCGGGGCACGTGGGGTTCATCCTCGCCCCCCGCTTGAACGCCGCCGGCCGCATCGGCGAGCCGGCCGAAGGGCTGCGGCTGCTGCTCGCCGATGACTCCACCGAAGCGGCCGCGATCGCCCGCGAGCTCGAGACCCTGAACGCGCGCCGCCAGGAGCTGGACCAGCGGATCCTCGACGATGCAGTGGAGCTCGCCGAGGCGACGCTCCGGCCCGAGGACCGGGCGCTCGTGCTCGCGGCCGATGGCTGGCATCCCGGGGTCATCGGGATCGTGGCCTCGCGGCTGGTGGAGCGCTACGGGCGCCCGACCTTCCTGATCGGCTGGGAGGAGGGGAGCGACACTGGCCGGGGCTCCGGTCGCAGCATCGTGGGCTTCGACTTGCACGCAGCGCTACGCAGCGTAGCGGCTCACCTCGAGAAGTACGGCGGCCACACGATGGCGGCTGGGCTGACGATCCGGCGGCAGCGCTACGAGGCGTTCCGTGTTGCGTTTCTGGACGTGGCGGGCGAGCTTCTTGGCCCCGACGATCTGGTGCCCGCCCAGCGCGTGGACCTGGAGCTGCCGTTGGGGTTGGTGAGCGCCGAGCTGGAGCGG
>Ga0209268_1001800_pt1 | contig 10425 bp, 7 predicted proteins | sample GraSoiAngelo_143_FD_185900 | JGI IMG/M metagenome (GOLD analysis project Ga0209268, IMG submission 185900) | Grasslands soil microbial communities from the Angelo Coastal Reserve, California, USA - 14_1009_02_30cm (SPAdes) (version 2) | ecosystem: Environmental > Terrestrial > Soil > Grasslands ... | reverse complement strand
AAAACGGCGACTCTGCCAAGAACGCAAAAGGCCCCACGGGGTTGCTCCGCATTTCCACGCAGTGCCACACCGCCTATCACTGGTTTCCGCCCCGCTTGCTTCTTTTTCAGAAGAAATTTCCTGGCGTGGAGGTACAACTGGTCATTGAGGCGACGAATAACCCTTTCGAAGCTCTTCTCGAAGGCAAGCTGGATCTGGCGCTCGTTTGCGAACCCATCCGAAACCGCAAGATTCACTACACTCCTCTTTTCGAGGATGACGTGGTAATCGTTGTTCCTCCGAAGCATCCGCTCGCCGCCAAGAAATGTGCCGCCCCTCAGGACTTTGTCGCCGAAAACATTCTGCTGTACCCGCCGAAATCGGACAGCACGCTCTTGACGAAAATTCTTGAGCCTGCGGGAATTCAACCGCGGAAAATTCAGGAAGTGCTGTTGAATGAAGTGATTCTCGAGATGGTTATCGGGGGACTCGGAATTGCCGCGCTTCCCCGTTGGGCTGTCGGTCCGCAGATTGCTTCGGGTTCCTTGATTGGCGTGCCGCTGCAGCCGCCGGGCTATCGCTGGCAGTGGTCCGTCGCCCAGTTGCGCGACAATCACTCGCCCGTTTACGTTCAGGAGTTCATCCGCCTGCTCGCCGAACGCCCCATCCTCGCGGATTTTTTTCCGCGCGCGTCCAGGTCCAGGCGTCGCCGCTCGCCCGGCAGCCTGGCCCACCAAGCCGCCGCAAAGTCCTCAGCTGCGTGACTCCGGTCAGCATCTTCCAATTTTTCTCGTTGCCAGATTTGTGCTTGACAGTGGGCGAAATAAAAGCGAATACTGCAAACCGCTCGGCTCGCGCTCTTTGCATCCCGAGCGCTGGATAATTTCAGGAAGGAACGAGAACCATGGCGACTTTGGCATTACCAGTTCCCGAACAAGACCTCCCAAAGCAGACAGCGTTGCGGCTTTCTGAGACCCTGCACCGCTACTGGGGCTATGAATCCTTTCGCCCCGGCCAAGAAAACATCGTCCGAAGCATCGCCGCAGGCCGTGACGCTTGCGTCGTCATGCCCACCGGGGGCGGCAAGTCGCTCTGCTATCAATTGCCCGCCGTGCTCGACACCCAGCGCACCGCTGTAGTCGTCTCGCCCCTAATCGCCCTGATGCAAGACCAGGTTGCGCAACTCGAGCAGATGGGCATCCGGGCCGGTTTTCTCAATAGTTCTCTTTCGAGTGACCAGCGCCGCCTCATCCTTAGCCGTGCCAGCCAGGGCCACTACCGCCTTCTCTATCTCTCACCGGAGCGCATCGCTCTCGACGGCACTCCGGCCTGGCTAGGACGTGTCCCGGTCTCATTTTTCGCCATCGACGAAGCACATTGCATCTCCGAATGGGGCCATGACTTCCGCCCCGAATATCGGCAGCTTAGCCGCCTCCGCGAACTCTTCCCCGACCGTCCCATCGCCGCCTTCACCGCCAGCGCCACCCAACGCGTTCGCCACGACATCATCGAGCAGCTCCGCCTGCGCGATCCTTACAGACACATCGCCAGCTTTCGCCGTCCCAACCTGCGTTACATTGTTCGCCAGTGTGACGCAAGAGCGCAAAACGAGCTGCTGCTCCGCGCCGTCACGCAAGTCTCGGACGGAAGCATCATCGTATACGCCCCAACAGTCGCCCGCGTGGGAGACACCGTCGACTTTCTTGAAGAAAACGGGATCGGCGCGATCGGCTATCACGGCCAAATGGAGAGCGCGGCGCGACGCGAGAACCAGGAAAAATGGATGGCCGATGAAGTGCGCGTCATGGTGGGCACCATGGCCTTCGGCCTCGGCATCAACAAAGCCGCCGTGCGCGCCGTGATTCATCTTTCGCTCCCGAAGAGCCTCGGACAGTATTACCAGGAAGCGGGCCGCGCTGGCCGCGACGGCCTCCCTGCCGATTGCTTTCTGTTTTGGCAAAGGAAAGACACCGGCTTGCACGCCTTTTTTATCGGAAAGATCGAGGATCCGGGCGAAAAGGAACGCGCTTGGCTGCGCTACCACGAAGTCGAGCACTTCGTGCAATCCACTGAGTGCCGCCAGCACCACATATGCAGCCACTTCGGCGAATCCCCCAAGTGGGACTCCTGCGGCAATTGCGATGCCTGCGCAACCACACCGGACTGGCTGGAAATCGAGAGGCAATCACCGCGAAGTAAACGGGGCGCCGATCTCAAGCCGCAGACCACCCGCTCGTCCGCGCCTCGCGCGGCAACGACTTCTGAACCGGCTTCCGTCGACATGGAACTGAAGGAGTACCTCCGCGAGTGGCGGCGAATCACAGCCAGGGAAAAGGGTGTCGCAGCCTTCGTCGTCCTCCACGATTGCGCTCTAATTGATCTGTGCGCGGCAAATCCATCGAGCTTGCTGAAACTCCGCCGCGTGCCCGGCTTCGGCGACAAAAAAGTCGAAATGTACGGCAAAGAAATCCTAGAGGCCCTGCGCCGCTTCCGTGAAGGCGGTCGCGCGAGCAACCAAGGAAGACAGGAAGCATCATCGCCTGCAAAAGAAACCCGGCGGCTGATCGAGGAGGGCCGCACTTTTGAGGAAATCGCGCAAATCCGTGGGCGGCGCGTGCCGGCGGTCATAGAAATGGTCGCGAAGTTGATCGAAAGAGGCGATGTCGAGTTTCAGCCCGCCTGGCTGCCCGCAGCACGATACAGCCAAATCGCCGCCGCCTGCCACGGGCTCGGGATGGAACGCCTCAAACCGCTCAAGGAAGCCCTCCCACCAGAAATCCCCTACGAGGAGATCCGCCTAGTCATAGCCCGCCTCCGTTCAGAACCCGCTCGAAAATAGGGCCAACGCGCGGCTTTAGTCGTGCCAACTCTCAACACCAGCGGGTCCTCGGATCCGCACCTTTAACCGCGCGCAGCGTAGGTCAGCTCTCGTGGCACAGCCATTCTTGGATGTGCATCCTTTTTGTCTGCACAGCCGTTTGAGAACTAAAGAATGCGCAGGCCGAGGGTGAACGCGAGCTTGGCTTGCTTGTTATCGAAGGTGTAGAAGGCACGGGCTTTGAGAGCGAGTGCGCCGGCAACATGCAGCACGTCAAGCGTGCCCGTGCCCAAATGAGGTGTGTACTTTCGAGCGAAATCATAGACCTTCGCCGCCGCGGAGGGCAGCAGTTCTTTTCTGAAAAGCCGCAATCCGACGGCGTTCAGGATCTCGATTCTCCCTACGTCGGTAAGGAGCAGAGGCAGGACCGCCCGCCTCACCTTGGCAGAAGCCGCGGCAGAATTCACGTCAAGGACGTAGAGGGAGAACAAGAAGCTGGCGTCGACGCAGGAAGTCAGAAGCGTTCCTCGCGGTCCAGAGCGATGATTTCGGCGCCGGAAATCTTCATGCGCTTTTTACCGAAGATTTTCTTCATGCGCGCAAGGAAATCGGGCCGGCGGACCCGCTTGGCAGGCTTCGGGGGAAGGAGCCGTGCAATGACGCGTTTGCGTTTGGTGATGTGGATTTCCTCGCCATCGCGGAGAAGGTCTTCGACAACGGAAAATCGATAACGAAGATCGCGGACGGTAGCCTTCTTCATGTGATGCATTTTAGCATCACACGCCCAAAGAGTGCAAGAAAATCCTCACCGTTGTCGTTTCGCGCGCGGAAAGCGAGGCAGCGTTGGCGGGTTCGATTCCCAAGGCCAAATACGATACTCTCGAGACAGATTTTGGCATTCGAAGACGCCAAGGCGCAGAGAACATTTCCGACAAAGCCAACAAGAAAAACGCAACGCGCGCGGTAGTGCGCAAGGCCGCGCTGCTGCCTTTCGTCTTCGTAATGTTTGCGTACGCCACGGGCGGGCCGTTCGGACTGGAAGACATGGTCACGACGAGCGGGCCCGGACTGACACTGCTTTATCACCTGTTGATTCCGTTCTTCTGGTGCATTCCTGTTTCGCTTGTTGCGGCGGAATTAACGACGGCGATTCCCGTCGAAGGCGGATTTTACCGCTGGGTGCGCGCGGCGTTCGGCGACTTCTGGGGATTCCTGGCGGGATGGTGGAACTGGAGCGCCTCGTTCCTGCTGGCGGCCGCATATGCGGTGCTGACGACGGACTACCTGAGTTTTTATTTCCCGGCAATTGTGGGATGGAAGCACCACCTGGTGAGCGTGATCATCATCGCTACGATTGCGTGGATCAACGCGCGCGGGATTCAGATGGTCGGCGCGGTCTCCACGGTGCTGGAACTTTTCGTATTGCTGGTGATCGCCACGCTGTGCGCCATCGCGGCGGCCAAGTGGCATCACAATCCGTTTGTGCCGCTGGTGCCGCCGCACGTTCCGCCGTTCCAAGTCTTCGGCGCGGGACTGGCGCTCGGTTTGTGGCTTTACTCTGGCTACGAACAAGTGTCCAGCGTGGCAGAAGAAGTGGAAAGCCCGCAGCGGAGTTATCCGCGGGCCTTGGCGATTGTGGTGCCGCTTTCGATGGCCACGTATTTCCTGCCAACGATGTTTTCGCTGGCCGCGCTCGGCGACTGGCAGAGGTGGCACACCGGATATTTTTCCGGCGCAGCGGCGTTGATTGGCGGGCCGCGGCTGGGCTTTGCGATGTCCATCGCGGCGATGATCACCAATCTTTCGCTGCTGAACGCCACGGTGCTGACCAGCACGCGTATGCCGTCGACGATGGCGGAGGACGGCTACTTGCCGGCGGCGTTTTCCGCGCGGCACCCGCGCTACGGAACGCCGTGGATCGCCATCATTGTCTCCTCGATCATTTACGCGCTGCTGGCGCGGAAAACGATGGTGCAGCTCTTGACCGTGTACGTGTGGCTGCGCATCGGGGTAACCGTGCTGACGGTGCTGGCATCGTGGCGATTGCGCAAGACGCAGCGGGATTTGCCGCGGCCGTTCCGCATTCCGTGGGGGCGGGCTGGGCTGATTTACGTGGTGGCCGCGCCGCTGGCGATGAGCGTGGTCGCGCTCGTGGCCAGTGATCCTTTTGCCCGGAAGTGGGGTCCGGTACCAGTGCTGGTCGGCCCGGTGATGTATTTTGTGTTTCGGAAATTACAGGCAGGAAAAGCCGACGCCGGCCCGCAACCTATGTGAAGAAATCGAGGATTTTGTACCAAGCGCCGGCGAGGGGAAGCGCCCAGGTGTTACCGCTGCGCAGCCCAAGAGGAGCAGCAGGAAACTTGATACCGTCGAAAGGGATGTCGTTGAGTTCGCCGCAAATAATGCCGGCGAGCTTTGCGCCGAACCAGGTTGCGGCGGCAACGCCGTGCCCAGCGAAGCCCGCGGCAAAATACATACCGTCGATTTGTCCCGCGTGTGGCATAACGTCGATAGTGAAATCGAGAGTGCCGCCCCAAACGAATTCAACTTTTACGCCGCGGAGTCGCGGGTACACGGCGATCATGCCGCGCCGGAGGATTTCGGCGCTGCGTCGCACGGTGTTTTCAGTCTCCGGAAAAAAGGCGGCGCGGCCTCCGAAAAGCATGCGATTGTCCGGCGTGAGCCGGTAGTAATAGAGAAAATGTTTGGAGTCGTAGATCATGCGATTGCGCGGGCTGAGTTCGCGGGCGAGGTCCGCTGGAAGAATTTCCGTGGCGATGATGTAGGAACCGATGGGAATGATTTTCTTTCGCAGCACGGGAGTAGCTTCGGTTGTGTATGCGCCGCTGGCAAGAATCACTTCGCGCGCCGTGATAGCGCCTTTTGAAGTTTGCAGGCGAAATTTGGGCCCGCCGCTGTTTTTCTCCGGCTCAACGGATGTAACGCGCGTACGATCGTAAAGGCTTGCGCCAGCATGGTGCGCGGCACGCGCGAGTCCGGCAACGTAGCGCGCGGGGTTCAGACCGGCGCTGGTTTCGTCGACCATTCCGCCGCAATAAATGTCCGAGCCGATTTCGCCGCGCAGCTCGCTTTTCGGGACAATGCGCAATTCATGATTGAATTCGCGCTTTATCAATGTAGCAGACTCTTCGTAACCATCGAAGTGCGCCTGCTTGCAGGCCACTTCTAGGTGGCCGCAACGCGAAAAATTGCAGTCGATATTTTCTTCGCGGACAACGTGTTCGACACAATCAATCGATTCGAGAGACGCGGCGTACATTTTTCGAACGGCTTCCCTCCCGTAGCGCTTGACGAGCTTCGGGACCGGCAGCTTCATTCCGGTAAGAACCATGCCGCCGTTGCGCGAACTGGCGCCCCAGCCGAGTGTTTCCGCTTCGAACACCGCAACCTTGACGCCTCGTTTCGCGAGCGTGAGCGCAGCGGAGAGGCCGCAGTAACCGCCTCCGACAACGGCGACGTCAACGGCATCGGGGAAATCGGGAGAGGCGGCTACTGCCGGCGAATGTGCGGTGGTCGCCCAGAAATTTTTCTCTTGGATGGGCATGGATGAATCGGCGCGGAGAGATTCTAGCATTGGCCGCAGGCTGAAAAACAATTGCGGGATCAGCGCACAAAAAAAAGAGACGGCAGAAAGCGTTAGCGCATCTGCCATCTCTTTGCGCGAGATTGTTTCAAGAGAAAAAACGCGGCGCCGTTTATTCTTCGTCGCCGTCGAGGCCGTCGACAGGCGTGATCGTGCCGAAGAGGCCGTCCTGTTCGCCGTTAATGCCGGCAGTGAAGAACAAAGTGTTCGCTGGCCCGGCGTTTGCGTCGTTGCCGAAGGTGAGAGACCAAAGCCCATCGATGGTCAGGACGGAATCGTCGGGATTCTTCACGAAGCCGATGAATTTGTACGTGAAGCCGTTGAAGGCGGCAATCTTGCCGCTGCCGAAATTGCCTACGAGAATGGCGTTGCTGAACTCGCCGAAATCGCGCGTGGTCCAGACAACTCCCCACGGCGAATTGAACCAGGGACCATGCTGGAGGTGGCCGATGTTCCGGCCGGAGGGTGTGAAGAGCTCGACGAAGCCGAGGCCGTCACCGGCAACGTCATCGTGGCGGGCGGCGTCCTGCTTCGCGTAAGTGACGAAGAGCGTGCCGCCGATATTCTGAATGTTGAAGGGCGCGAAGCCGTGCGGAATTTCCTCGGCATTGAAGGCATCTTCACCGAGATTCACGCGCTTGAACGTGGTGTTATAAACTTCGATTCTCGCACCACGGAAGTTCGTGACGTAAAGAAATTTGTGGCCATTGATTTCTCCGGAGGTTGCGCCTTTGTAGACGGCACCGTTGGGACCGCCTTTTTCTGAATTGTCGACTTCGAGAACAGCGTTGATCGAAGGCGGCGTGGCACCCGCGGCGAGGTTGGCGCCCGGGTTCCAGCCGGAAATGGTGCCATCTTCCGTGGCGAAGATGAACGCGGCAGGCAAGCCAGCGGGCGTACCCTTGTCGAGTGGAAAATCAGTGGAGCTGCCGTTAAAGACGACGCCCGTGGGAGTGGATGGCGTGCCGGGAGCAAATCCAGGAGGCGGAACGATAACGAAATTTCCTGGAACGCCGCCAGCTTCCGTGAAAATGTTGATGGCATTTCCCGTGCCGCCGTAGAGGCTAGAGGTGCCGGAATTGTTGTTGCCGATCCAGAAGGGACTGCCAGGACGAGTGGGCGTGGTGGACGAGCGAGTGAGCCCCCAGGGATTCTTCAGGTTAGGGTCCATAACCGGCGCCATGCCTTGAACGTCAGAGACGAGGTTCGTTTGTTTGTAATGTTGCGCTTGCGTTACAGCGGGGAGTAGAAAAAGCGAAAGAGCAAAAATGGACAAAGACTTCCTTGCGGAAAGCATTTGAGAATCCTTCCAAAGTGAGATTTTCGACGCGAAACACGTCCCATGCGTTTGCAGACGGACATCTCCTGGCCGGACTCGCGACACTGTAGTGCAAATCAGATTCCAAGCAGGATGGTGAAGAGATAAATTGCTCCGCGATTGAGAACATGGAACTTGCGCATTTCGAATGGCAAACGCGCGGAGGCCAGCTCCAAAAAATAGAATCCACGCACCAGTCTGAATACCAAAGTCGGAAGGTATTTATTCCATGATACGAACAGATGACGAAGAGGGATTCTGTGCCGGATTATCCGCGGAAGGACTGCTCGCCGGTTCGCGCATGCTGGAAACGGCCGACTGGGCAAGACGGACCTGCTGCTGGATTTCGTAGGCGAGGCGACGCTCCTGGGGCGAGAGAGAAGGATTGTCAGCAAGCAATCCGGAGTAGCCGAAGATGGCGGTAAGAGGATTGTTGATCTCGTGAGCGGCACCCGAGGATAGACGGCCAAGGGCCGCGAGCTTCTGCGAAAGCGCGATGCGCTCCTGAACGGATTTCAAACTCTCGTACGAGGATTCCGTGAGCCTAACCAGGCGCTGAAGTTCGCGTTCAAGAATAAAGAGCCTAAGGAAGCCCAGCGCGCCGAGGAAAAACATAGCGCCGAGGATCAGACGCAGGCGGAATGTGATTACCACTCCGGGGTCGGAGTCTTCGAGATAACCGTATATCGCGAGCAATGGCAAGGAAACAATTGCGATCATGCTCAGGCGCGCGGTCCATAATCCCTGACGATCGGATTCTACCGGCGCTAAGTCGGAAGAAGGCTCGAGATTCGAACCAATGGCAAAAGCGTAGATGATCCAGAGGGCACCCAGGCTAGGGGGCACATCATAGATACTTCCTGAATAGTATTTGCCGGCCGCCAAGGCAAGGCCCTGAATAAGGTTTGCAAGGGCAAAAACCATGTTGCCCAGGCAAGCATGGCCGTAAAACCTGCGCCAGGGTCCTGTCGTCCTTCGCCAAAGCACAAGCAAAACGAGGACGACCGACGATTGCTCGGCCAGAACCAAGAAATAGTTGGCGCGATTATACGAAGCGAAATTGTTGACCACGGTGAGCCACGGCACGACAAAGTAGCAATAGAGGCATAGCCACCACGAAAGCAAAAAGGCGAAATCAATACGCCGGAAACGCAGATCACTGGCGGCGGATTCCGAATGGGGACGAAAAGCAAGGGCCGCGAGCATGAGGGCCGGCATCAAGAAGAAAAAACCATCGCCGATCAGTGGATTTGCGGCCGGTTTCTTAAGTAAGACTTCGGAGTAAGACCAATAGGAATAGGAAGAAAAAAGGAAGATAAAAGCGGCGGTGTTCAGAAGCCAGAACATGCGCGCGGGGCCAGTGGAAGCGCGAGAATTTAGTCCGCAGAGAATGAGCAGGATCCCGGTGAGGATCAGCGACGCGATGTCGCCTATGACCGTAGCGGCATAACTTTCCTTCAGAGCAAAGGCGGCCAGTGTCTGAGCGACAGTGGTTATGATGGCCACTTTGAGGCAAATGGATTGTGTCCGCGCGAACAAAGTTAGCTTTCCTCCGCGGGAGCAAGATTCGGCAGGCTGATGCGAGAGGCTCCTTCCCTTGCGGCGGGAAGGCTGACAGTAAAGACGGCGCCGCCCCCCACTCGATCGCGACAAGAAATATCGCCGCCGTGTTGGCGGACAATGCCGTAGCAAGTGCTCAAGCCAAGGCCGACGCCCTTGCCTACACCCTTAGTGGTGTAGAAAGGATCGAAGACGTGTTCCGGCTCCAACAATCCGCCTCCACTGTCGGCGAATTCGACTTCGATCTGCTGGTGCACGACGCGCAAGGTGATGACAAGAGAACCCGAACCCTTTTCTTCCACGGCATCGACGCCATTGCCGATGATCTGAAGAAAGACCTGGAGAATGCGGCTGGAATCAGCCGCAACGCTGGGAATCTCGCCTTCTGATTTGATTTCCAATTGAACGCGAGGGTTTTGTCCCACCCGGGTCAAGCCGACGGCAGCTGAGAGCAGCTGGCGCAGATCGACACTGGTAATTTCCAGCGGTGATTCGCAGGCGAAACTAAGCATGTTATTGAGCAGCGCGTCCGTGCGGTGGGCTTGGCTCACTAATTTTTCCACCATCCCACGCGTGGGAGAGCCGACCACGGCATCTCTTATCAAAGTCGAAGAAGCGTTGAGCGTGGCAGCCACGGCTTTCTTGACTACATTGGCGACGCGGGCCACAACCTGACCAAGCGAGGCGAGCTTTTCGACCTGGAGCATTCGTTGGCGCGTATTCGAGAGGCTGGCACAGGCAAGATTAGCCTCACGGAGCGAGCGAATCAGGTCGGAGCTCAAGAGATCCTGTTTGAGAGAAAGAAGTGCAGTCAGAATCAGCATAGCGAGGAACGTAGCCAGGACGCGGAAGCGTCCAATGTTGTCAGAGAGACCGGTGGAACCAAGCAAGGCAAACCCCATGAGAGGAGTGGAGAGCGTAGCCAGCATGGCGATGCGAGCCGGCAACAGAACCACGGCCCGCGAAGATTTGGAATGAACGCCGGTGAGCGGAGATGGAGCGGAACGCACGGGGAGATTGCCACCCAGAATTGCGAAGTAGGCGATTCCGGCGACGGAGGTCAATAGTGGGAGATCGTAGAGGCTTCCGGAATAGTACTTGCCCTCGTCGATGGCGACGTTGGCGATCATGGAGGACAGAGTGTAG
>Ga0209268_1001795_pt1 | contig 10448 bp, 11 predicted proteins | sample GraSoiAngelo_143_FD_185900 | JGI IMG/M metagenome (GOLD analysis project Ga0209268, IMG submission 185900) | Grasslands soil microbial communities from the Angelo Coastal Reserve, California, USA - 14_1009_02_30cm (SPAdes) (version 2) | ecosystem: Environmental > Terrestrial > Soil > Grasslands ... | reverse complement strand
TGATAGTCCAAGTGGGTCTTCACTATTGAAACGCCCCACGTTCGGATCAAAATACCTGGCGCGGTAGAAGTAAAGATTCGTTTCGGAGTCAAGCTCGCGTCCCGTGTAATGAAATGGGTTCGTCAGTGAGCCTGAGGAACTCGTCTGTTTGCCAAAGGAATCGTAGCCGTAGGTTTGGGCTAGCGAGCCCGCTGAGTTGGATAGCGACGTGACAGAACCTAGACCGTCGGCATGGTAGTAGCTGGTCGTAGCACTGCGCAACATGGCCAACGGCTCGTCAACGTACAGCCCTTGTGAGTAGCGAGCGACGGCCCCGCCTGATGCATTAGTCTCTTCTATGAGGTTATCGGCATCGTACGCAAAGATCGAAGTGCCGGAACTTGTGGATTTATAGATTCTTCTTCCGAAGGGATCGTATTTGAAGGTGACTCCTGACCCTACCGCAGTTTTTTCCCTAGACTCCTCGCATCCCCTACGCAGTTCTATCTTTAGCGGCCCGATTGCCCTAGAACAATGCACGTTTTCAGGCTTTGAACCCCAGACGCGACTTTTTGGGTACACCCCAGAGGCAGCTAAAGGAAGAACACACGTGTCGGCCCACACCATCGGTGCGGAGAACTTTTCCTTTTTAGCTGCTGTCAGCATTACCCCGATTTTACGCGTTGAGGGATGGACCTGCGTAGCAGTTTTGAGGAGCGAGGTGCTTACCCTGAAGCCTAGCGATAGATTTCCCTGCGGTGCCCGACGCGGAGGACCAGCACGACCAGGCGCTCATCTTCGATCTTGCAGATGAGCCGGTAATCGCCCACGCGGTATTTCCAAAACTCCCCAAGCTGCGAGCCGTGCAGGGCCTCGCCGATGCTGCGCGGATCGTCCAGCTTAGCTACCCGTTGATGGAGGAACTTCAGGATGCGCTTAGCGTGCTGCGCGTCGAGTTTGCTCAGTTCCCGGTCAACTTCGGCAGACAGCTCAACGCTGTAGGCCATGACGTTTCATTGCGTCTTTCAGCGGGATGGTGCGCTCTTCGCCGCTGCGGATGCGTTCGAGAGCGCGTTCGGCCAGATACAGGTCCTCGATATCCTCCAAGTGTTCAAGGATGGCTTCGCGGACGTAGTAGGTTTTGGTGCGCCCGGTGAGCCGGGCCAGCCTCTCCAGTCGTTTTTCGATGGACTGCGGAAGTCGAATGGCTAGCATAACTACCTCGCTATACAAGTATAGCACATTCGTGCTCCGTGGGGCACGCAGGACGCTGCGCGCGGCGCATCCGATAACGAGCTCGTTATCCGACGCGGCCTCGAACCCCGCGAGCCTTCCCGCGCTCCACTCGACAGAAGCTGCCTTCTGTCGCCTGCGTGCCCCACGTTCGTTCTATTCGGATTCTTCTTCCGCTTCCGCGTCGAGCGTGGCGAGGAGATTCGCTCGCAGCGATCCTTCATCTTGTGTCGCGGTGTTTGTGCTGACTGGTCTTTTCTTTTCCAGCATCGCGCCAGGATGCGTGGCTGAGTGGATTTTCTTCAACTGCCGGATGGACACCTGCGTGTAGATTTGCGTGCTCTCTAACTTGCTGTGGCCGAGCATCTCCTGGATGTAGCGGATGTCCGCGCCGTTTTCGAGCATGAGCGTCGCCATCGTGTGCCGCAGCATGTGACACGCGCCGCTCTTTCCGAGATTCGCCTGCTCCACGTACACGCGCACCAGCTTGCTCATACCGTCGAGACTGAACGGACCGCCTTCGACGGTCAGGAAGATGGACCCTTCGTCCGGCTCCATCACCAGTTGAGGCCGCGCTTCGCGCAGATATTTATCGAGCCACAGAAGCGCCCGCTCGCCGATGGGCACCACGCGGTCTTTCTTTCCTTTGCCTTGCCAGATCGAGACCGTCCCGCGCAGATGGTCCACCTGGAACAGTTTCAGGTTCACCAGCTCCATGCGGCGGATTCCCGTCGAGTAAAACGTTTCGAGGATCGCGCGGTCGCGCACTCCCAGCGGATCGCGAATGTCGGGCTGCAACATCACACGCTCTACTTCCTCTTCGTTCAGCACCGCGCGAGGCAACCGCGTCCCGATTTTGGGCATGTCCAGATCGGACGCCGGGTTGTGCAGGATGTGATTGTTGCGCACCATCCAGCGGAACCACGTCCGCACCGGCACCAGCCGTCCATATTGCGTGCGGAAGGTCAGCGGCTTTCCATTCTTCTGCCGGTGGTAGTACAACGAACGCTGATAGCTCTCCAGCACCGGGCGCGTCACTTCCATCGGGTCTTCGATGCCGCGCTCGTTGGCCCAGCGCGCGAACCGCACCAGGTATGAGCGGCGGCAGTTCTGTGTGTAGAACGAAAAATTTCTCACGCGCATCCACGCGACGAACTCCTCGATCAGACTCCCCATGCGATTTCGCGGCACCGGCTGTGGTTTGTTGGTTCGGTTCCGCGCCATCACCGCGCCCCTGCGGCTGTGTGTACGACACGATTTTCTCTAGCCGCCCTAGTAGTGATTTTTTCGAGATTCAGGCCGATTTCGCCATTTCGCCGCGCCAGTACTGGCGATTCTTCACCCCGCGCACCCCCCGCTATCCCCCCGCTTTGGGGCCGCGTTGACCCCGCGAACTGGCCGTTTTGCCCCGCGTTCTTTGGGTCGTACGCATATTTAGTTCGAGTGGAGGGCTCGTGCAGGGTGCCTGAGTCGTTGGTTGCCGAAGCACGACAGGGTGTTTGGGCAGGTCCGAACAAGGCTAACACCGGGATTGATACTACTCTCAGAGAGTCCGAGAGCCAAGAACTAAACTTGTTTCCCGTGGAAACTGTTTTTGAAACGCAGTTCACTCTCACCGGTGGTCCGGTGCGTGGGAAGGGATGAGTTGTGACTGTCTGCTGCAGCGGATAGCGTAGCTATCCGCTGCAGCAGAGCGGGTGAGCCTTTTGGAACAGCAGCGGCCCGCTGGGAATCAAATGCTTGATGGTATCGAGCAACCTGCTGATGGGATGCCGTGCTGCGGCGTCGCGGAGATCGTCGGCGGTGACGTGCAAATAGATTTGCGTGCTGGTGATCAGCCGATGGCCGAGCAGATCGCGGATGGTCACCAGGCCAACTTTCGCGCGCACCAGGTGAGTCGCAAAAGTGTGCCGCAACCGATGCGGGGAGAGCGGAAAGCCAACGCGGCTGCGCTGACCCCAGGTACGCACGCGTTCATAAATGCTGCCACGCGAGAGCGAGCGTCCGAAACGCGAGCGAAAGAAGGGCGCGGCGGGGAGCGCGGGGCCGCGGGCCTGCGCGTAGACTCGGAGTACCTGGGCGAGTTCGGGACTCAACGGGATGGCTCGCTGGTGTCCACCTTTGCCATGCACGGTGATGGTCAGTTGGGCCAGATCCACTTGACCACTGCGCAGCGAAGCACATTCGGAAGCGCGAATGCCGGTACCGTAAAGCAACGCTAGTATGGTGCGGTCCCGCAGACCAATCACCGTGTCGGGCTTGGGTTCAGCAAGCAATCGGCTCATCTGCTCTGTAGAAAGAGCGACGGGCAGCTTGCGCGGTACAGCCTTGATCGACGGGAAACCGATCAAGGGATTCGCAGCGTGATCCAGATAGCCCATGGCCACTATGGCGCGATAAAAGCGTCGCAGGATGACCACGGCGCGGTTCACCGCGGAATCGCCGTTGCCGCGCACTTCGCGCAAATGCTGCAGGTAAGCAAGCACATCGCGTGCGGTGAGCTGGTCAGGGGCGCGATCCTCCAGCGTCGTGCGCACCCATTCGCGGAACTGCTGTAGGGCGTCCTCATAAGCGGCGACGGTGAGCGGGCGCAAGCCTCGCGCAACGCAGTGTGTGCGAATATAGAGCTCGATCCAGAACGACCATTTCATGAGCAGCCTCCGATTCCATGCTTTTCAATAAAAATCTCGCATCGACATGGCCTGGAAACGACGATCGCCAACCCCTTGGGCTCCCAGCATGTCCTCATCTACTGATTTCCGATCGCTAGCTTGCGCACCGCAGCCTGGGGTCTCTCCGGCAAAACATGCAGGTACACGCCGGTCTCCTGCGGACTGCGATGCCCCATCAGCGAGGAAACCACCGCCAGATCAACGCCACGATCCATCAGGTGAGTCGCGAAACTATGTCGGAGCGTGCGCGGCGTGACGCCGGCCTGTAGTCCGGCGCGAGTTGCGGCGGCCGCTACGATCTCGCACACGTCGTGAGTCCTCAGGCGCCGCTTATGAATGCTGGTGCGAAACAGCGGCCCGCGTCTTCCGTGCTCCAGCAAGTAAGCGAGCAGTTCGGTATAAAGGGCCTCGGGAATGGGAATGGCGCGCGGGCGATCGCCCTTGGCTTTGAGGATCAGTAGTTCCTGGCGCTCCCGGTTCACATGCGCAACGTCGAGCGCGCACAGTTCGCTGGTGCGCAACCCGCAGCCATACAGCAGCAAGATAATTAGTCGATCGCGTCGTGCTGTGGGCCCGGGCGTGGTGGTCGCTTGCACCAGCCGCTCGGCTTGTTCCAGGTTGAGAGTCTGCGGTTCCGAACGCCGCAGGGAATGCTGCAGGCTGAAGCCATCGAGCACGTTGCGTTCGGCGCGGCCACTGCGCCAGGCGTACTCGAGCAGTCCGCGGACGTGGCTGAGATACTTGGCCAGGCTGCTTTCAGTGCAGCCACACTGGCGCTCGGCTTCGAGCCAATGCAAATAATCCTCCAGCGCAAGATGCCATAGCGCCACACCGGGACGCGTTCGTTCGAACTGCGTTGTGGCGCGGCGCAGCGTACAACGCACGTCGATGATGGTGCGTGGTGTCTTGCGCCCCACTTTATCGAGGTAACTCAAGTAACCTTCGATCAACGGATCCATTGCCACAGTGTTGGTCTTCTTCATGCGCTTACCCTCTGTTGTGCTGGAGTGAGCCAATCGTTGAGCGGATGGAGAGTGATCGCCGCGCGGCGCTGCGGGTCAGCGATGTGCACGTAGCGCACGGTGGTCTGGATGACGCTGTGTCCGAGGATGCGCTGGACCTCGGCCAGATGTACACCCGCTTCTAACAGGTCGGAAGCGCAGCTATGCCGGAACTGATGCAAACTGTGGATGGGTACTTGAGCGCGGCGCGCGATGGCGTGAACCCCGTTGCTGAGGGCGCTGCCACTGAGACGGTTGCCCGTGCGGCTCACCAACAGCGCACACTCGCCACAGCGTGCAGTCTCTTCCAGCTGGTTGTGGCGAAGCGGCAAATAGGCATCAAGACACTGCAGCACCATCTCCGGCAACGGCACGCAGCGCTCCTGTCCGGTCTTGCGTCCGTCGATTCGCAAGGTTCCTTCGACGCGGTCAAATGCATCGAGTTTCAGTCGTTCCAACTCGCCGCGGCGAAGACCGGTGCCGTACAGTAGCGCCAGCACCGTAACCCACAAATGCGAACTGTATTTACCATGACGGTTCGCCGCTTCGCGCCACATCGCTTCCATGTGCGCGTGATCAATCCGTTTCGGCAGACGACTGTACGGCGTGACCTTCGGCCCTTTCATCCAGCGCAACGGGTTGATCAGCCACAGACCCTGGCGCACCAGGTAGTCGCCGAAGCCGCGCATCGTGCTTAGCGTCGCGTACACCGTCGCCTTGGCGCGAAAACTTGAACAGCTCGCCACGTAGCGAGTGATCATCTCAGCGTCGATATGCTCGATGCCAACGCGCGGGCGACGCCCCTTGAGCCAGCGCCCCCAGCGATCCAGCCGTGCCTGCGTGTATGCCACCGACTGCGGACTGAGACCTCTGGCCCGGTACTCTTCGACATACGCATCCAACAACCGATCCCATCTCCTCATCGCCGTCCTCCCACGTCACTGCGGGCGAACTCACGTTCGCCCGCCTAAACGTTCCAAAAATAAACAATATGACCTCCAATATGACTCCCTTGGAGGCTGCGATGAGCCCTGAACTGAACTAAACCGTTCGTTATTACGGCTTGCAGATTCGTTGTCATCTGCTGCCTACGTTCGGTGCCTGGCGCATCAAGGACATCACAAAGGCAGAGGTGCAGCGGTTTCTCACGGAGAAACGCAGGCAGGGGTTCTCTGGTTCCAGCGTTCACGGCATGCGAACAGCACTTGGAAAAGTGCTCCAAGCTGCAGTGGACTGGAACTACCTGGAGCAAAACTCTGCTCGCGGCATTCGTTTGGGAGATCGAACACCAGCTAAGGAGCGGGCCTATCTTTTACCTGAACAACTCTCGCCACTGCTTACTTCCCTTTCCGAACCGTGTCGCAGGCTTGTTGTCATCGCCGTGTTGACCGGCCTTCGGATTGGTGAATTACTTGCGCTACGATGGAAGCACGTCGATCTCATCCATGACGTGATCCATGTGCGTGAGACCGTCCACGAGGGGCGATTCGGGATCCCGAAGACGAAGAGCAGTCGCAGAGATGTGCCTATGAGTCAGCCCGTCCGCGAAGCACTCATGGTGCAACGCAGTGAGCGATCAAGTGCCGGAACGGAGAGTCTAATCTTCACCAGCCGTAACGACACTCCGATCAACCCAAAGAACCTTCTCCGCCGAGTGTTACAACCAACGTGTCGAAGGCTGGGTTTGCCGGTCATAAGTTGGCATAGTTTTCGGCACACGCACGCGACACTACTCGGCGAAGTGGGGGAATCACTGCGAACAGCTCAGGCAATCCTTGGACACTCTGACCTGAAAACAACTCTCAACATCTACACGCACGCGATCCCAGAATCACAAAAGCGTGCTGTACAGAAGGTGGCCGACTTAGTGTTCCCTACTGTTCCCGAGTTTTCAGCGGATACAGAAAGTGGGAGAGCAAACTAGTTGAATAGAAGTATGTTAGAAAATTCTGGAGCCGAGAGTGGGAGTTGAACCCACGACCTGCCGATTACGAATCGGCTGCTCTACCACTGAGCTACCTCGGCCCTTGATACTAAAGGACTTACGGCTCCCGGTAAAACAATCCGAGAATTTTGCGTTGTTCTTGCATTGTAGTCTACCTGAATTTCGCCGGTTCGTCGCATCAATCTTGATTCGTGAACGTGTCGCGTTGTCGGAACCACTCTCCCCTATTACTAGCCGCGACCATCGTTCTTGTACATCTTATTAACGCCCCTTGCCTTCCTGCCTCAGACAAGACAAAACGATAATGCCCCCGAAGGAGACACCAATTTGATGCTAGACTCCGCTCACTTCGTTCGCAAGCGCTTGAGTTTAGAGGTGTTGCGTCGACCATGCCGTTTTAAGCTCCAGCGGCCCGAAAGGGCGTCGACGCAAGATGGCGATCCCCCCGAGGCCAGATAACCTAGTTGGATATGTATACTAATTCTTTGTAATTTGCCGCCGCCCTCGCGTTGAGCTGTTCTCTTCGACTCGACGAAAAATCCCATCAAAATGAGAGCAGCCGATCCCAATTCGGCTGCTCTCGCGGTGAGAGCTTCTTTAGTCGGCGTGGTTAATGGCCCGGTCCATTAGGTATTTGGCGTCATTAGGAGGCAACACGATGGTTTCCCTTCCCGTGCCCTTGCGTGCCCGGGTCTTGAATACAAGCTGGGCCTTGAGCAGATGCTCTTCCGCATTAGGAATGCCGAAGGCCTGGAACACGTTCCCATTTCCAGTTGGGTGTTGTCTCTTGTTCATGTTGCCTTTGATAAATCGGCGGGATGGACGATACGAAGGCCATCAAAGCGTCGGAAGTCTCGGACGTTGATTGTCAATAACTGTCCGACAGCATGAACATACATGCTAGCCGCGAGCCGGGCGTCATGGACCTGCACCCCCTGGATGTTATGCGCGACCAGAAGCGACCGCCAACGGTCGTGAACTTCCCGGCTGTCCGGGAGGAATTCGAAGTCCCGTTCGATCACGCGGGCCAAACGATCTGTTTCGGCGACATTCAAACCAAAACCGTTCTTGTCGAGCGGGCGAGTCGAGGCGTTCCAGAATTCAGCTAACGTTTGGGACGTATAGCAAAGCCGCACCCCGTGCCCCACGAGCGCGTGAAGCGCATAGCTTATTGCGGCGTGGTGAGGGTCATCGCTCTTGCTGATCCGCAACAGGATGTTGCTGTCGAGCAAACACGCCTCACCGCCCGGCATCAGTCATGATCCCGATACAGACTCTCGCGCGAGAAAGCTTCATCCGGGAGCACGGGGATCTTTTGAGAGAACTGCGCAATTTCCTCAAGCGTTTTCTCCAGTTGAGCCTGACTGAGTTTCTTGGACCCCGCAGGGACATGGGCCGCCTCTTCGAGCAGGCTGGCGGCGTACGAGTTAACGTCAACGCCGTGAGCGGCAGCCTGACGGCTCAGTTCTTCCTGAACCTCGGGCTTGATATTAATAATGATAGTCATCGCCGTGGCCTTTCTCCTATTAGCCCGCGTACAGCGCATGGCCTTAGGCCGTGATTGAATGTCGCGCGAGCGTGTGCCTCTTGCCCTGCTCGCGATCAACTGCAAGTATGCTAATCTCACGAAAATCCGTCAAGGATGGTGAATTTGCGTGGTTTCGTAATCTGTCCCAGGCAGACCAGCAGTGCAAAAAACTGTGTGGCTTGCGACAAAATACCCAGGGTGTGTTAAATGCTCTGCGTAAGGCATGGGCGCACGGATATTTATTAGCGTTTTATTGGCGGTTTTGGCAGCTGCCACCGCAGGCAACGCTAGTGAAACGTGCGCGGTACGCAAAACTTGCAAAGCCCTTATCCTTTAAGGTTTTACGGCAAGTCGTAGAAAACACGGTTGGGGACGTAGTTCAGTTGGTTAGAACGCTGCCCCGTCATTGGTTAGAATCCCACACTGTCACCGGGCCGCCCTCCAGTACGAGTCCGTCATTCAGCCAATTTCTCTAAGGTTTGTGCCAGCGCACGGTGTGTAGAGCCTTCTAACCGTTCACACTAAACCCTCCGGTTAACAGCCTTGAAACCAAATTAATTACAATTTGCCGGAGCCGAGAAAAATCGAAGGGAATCAGGAAGTTCTGACAAGACGGGATAAACCGCGAGCAGCGCGGGTTCGAGTTCCGTCGCTCCCACCAATTCACTCCGAATGCGATAACGGGGCTTTTTTCAGTTGTTCGTCGTCGGTACTGTGGCAAACCCATGCGCAGGGCCGCCGGAGACGAGTGTGTATTGGCCAACCATTTGTCCATCGGGATTAATGCCGAAGACGATGGTGGCGAACGCGCCCGGAAAGTCAACGTTGATTGCCGCAGGGAATTCGCCGTCGGGTGTGGCGGGGAGCTGGAGGAAGCCGTGGCGTTTCGCGCCGGGCTCGCCGGCCACGCGATAGGTTCCCACGAACTGCTGGCTGGGGTCCATGTCCCAAATGGCGGTCAAGGTCGCAGCAGAGGTTGGGTCGTAGGATTGAAAGACGCCGCCCTGTACCAGGAGGCCATGCTGCTGTTTACCCATATCGACCCACAATCCACCAATCATGTGGCCGCCGGGAGTGGCGCCATTGTTCATCGACATCGGTATCGGCATCGGATCGATGGTTTCGCCGCCGTTGGCGGTCAGGCTGGCGGTGTCGAAACGAGTCCAGACGGCGCCAAACATCGACATGCCGAGGTCGTGGTCGTGGAGGCAGCCGTAGATGTCGCCATCGGGGGTTATGCGTTGTGCAATCGCGCCGGGATGATCGGGGAACATCACGGTCGAGAATTTGCCGTGGCGGTAAAAGAAACCCTTAATGCAAGCGGGATCGGCACTTGGCGGAGTGGTGGGGAGATCAGGTGGGCAGTACAGCGGCGAGCCATCAGAAACATTGGGATCGCTGTTGACCGGTAGGGTGTATTGCCCGACGATCTCGCCTTGAGGGTTGATTCCGTTGGCGATGGTAGCACGCACGTTCGCAACCGGAAAATCGATACTGGTGAACTGTCCGTCTTTCAGCAGGAATCCGTGTTGTTGGCCCGCGGCAACGTAAAAGCCCACGATATCGCCGCGCGCGTTTATGCCGCGTGCGCCGGTTTGACTGGCACCTTGGCCCGGGACGAGGCCCGCCGGGCAGGTAGTGGCGCCGTCGCAATGGACATCAATAGAAGCAAAACTAAACGACTGGGCAGCGCTTCGCGTGTTGAACAGCAGCAGCCCAAGTATTAAAGACAAAATGAATGTATGCGTGTTTCCGTGCATCGCAGTCCTCCGGGGAACCTATCTTGGCGTCGTGTAGCACCTGGACGTTCAAGTTGTCCGGGATTTGGTGCTCAACTTAAGGGGTTTCGCGAGGAGCTGCAAGGGACACGTGCGGCCACCTCTGAAATGACCGTTCTTGGCCGCTTCCAACAGCACAATTGCCAAGGCAGAGCCCTGGGGTTAAACTCCGCAGCACCGAAACCTGTCCCCCACGGATTTGGCTATGCCCAGCGATATGACTAATTTACCGGACCGTCCAACCGAGCCTCCTTCAGCTGATCGCCTCGATTCGTGGAAAGAGATTGCGGCCTACCTAAAACATAGCGAGAG
>Ga0209268_1001793_pt1 | contig 10454 bp, 14 predicted proteins | sample GraSoiAngelo_143_FD_185900 | JGI IMG/M metagenome (GOLD analysis project Ga0209268, IMG submission 185900) | Grasslands soil microbial communities from the Angelo Coastal Reserve, California, USA - 14_1009_02_30cm (SPAdes) (version 2) | ecosystem: Environmental > Terrestrial > Soil > Grasslands ... | reverse complement strand
GACGCCCGTCGGATCACGATCGGGGCCGATTTCGTCGTCGTCGCGAGATAGGTGCGGTCCCGTTCCACGATCTCGCGGGCCTTCGGTCCGGGGGGCGTCACCTTGATGTCCGGAACCTTCACGGTCGCACCAGAGGTCTGGCTAGCCCCTGGGCGTATTAATAATCTCGTCGCCGAGAATCTCCGATGTGAGAAAATGGGCCGGCGCGGCCTACTTCGCGGCGCCGATTCGCATGATCGTTGTGCCACAGACGGGACATTTGCCTTTCATCGCGGGCTTGCCGTTCTTCAGTTTCACGGCGACCGCGTTACTGATCTCCCGCTTGGCTCGGCACTTCACACAATAACCTTGCACCATGGGGGAATCACCGACGAGGCAACAGATACCCCCTGATAAAAGGTGTGGTCGCGAAAGGTCATTCCCTTCGTGCGGGTTCCACAATACTTTTATAATGGTATTTTGATACAACTCGCATAATTGGGGCGGGTCGAATTGAGCGAGAAGCCAACTGCCGCGTTCGTTGTGTCTTTGATTGCGGGGATTTTCATTCTGCTCGGCGCGATCGTCATGATGGCCCTGTCGTCGATGTTGGGTGGCTTGGCCCTGGGTGTGGGTGCCGGCGCCGCGGCGGGCATCGTTCTCATCTACGGGGTCGTCGGCCTTATCTTTGCGATCCTTGTCCTAGTCGGCGCCGTGATGCTGTGGATGAAGCCGCAAAGCCATGTGGCAGCTGGCGTGATCATCCTGCTCTTCTCGCTCTTCAGCATCATCAGCACCGGCGGCTTCTTCATCGGGCTGATCTTGGGAATCGTGGGAGGCATCCTTGCAATCGTTTGGAAACCGCCGGCACCGATGGCGCCGGGCATGATGCAGCCGATGCCCCCGAGCATGCCCCCGCAGTAGATACGCGAGAAGCGAGCGAAGCGGTGGCGGGGCTGAGAGCCCCGCTGTCCCCTCATTTTCCGCGTCGAGAAAAGACACGCCGCGGGTTTTCCTGACTATCTGACCTGAGAGTCACGTGCAAGTCTAGTTATTCCATAGCCTCCTCGGCCGAATGGCATTTCCGTGGCCGCCTACCCCGCGTACCCCACAGCCCCGACCCCGTCTCGCCCGATCGGAGTCACGGTCTTGGCCGTCCTGACGATTCTCGTCGGAGTCCTTCTGCTTCTCCTCGGAATCGTCGTCATCGCGTTCTCGTCCCTCCTCGCCGGGGTCGGTCTCCCGCTCGGTTTCGGGTTGACCGGAACCATCCTAGGTGCCCTCGTGCTGATCTTCGGGATCGTCTGGATCGCGGTGGGCTCAGGTCTCCTGAACCTCCGGAGCTGGGCTTGGTGGCTCGCGACCATCGTGATGGTCCTGTCGGTGGTCGGGTCGATCACGGTCCCGGTCGCCGCGATTCTCCCGGGGCTCATCCTGGTGTACCTGATCCTGGTCCGCCACCACTTCCGGTGAGGGTCCGGGATCTTCCCGAGGCAGAAACCTATTTAGCGGTCCACCCTTTCGTCGCGCCGGAGACGTTTTCTTGCCGTACACTCGTTTCGAGCGAGCCCGCATCCTGGGCGCACGCGCCCTTCAAATCTCGATGGGGGCTCCTTCCCTCTTCTCGGCCGAGACCACCGCGGACCCGTTGGACATCGCGATCCGCGAGTTCGCCGCCGGAGGCGGCCCGCTGAACGTGTCGAGGTTCCGGGATGCCTTCCATTGAGGGCGCGTCGATCCGAAGCATCCTGGATAGCCGCGGGAATCCGACCATCGAGGTCGAGATTCGATCGGGTCGGGCCCTGGGGAGGGCGGCCGCGCCGAGCGGTGCCAGCACGGGGACGCACGAGCCTCCGGCTTGGCCGCGAGGAGGCGTCGATGAGGCCCTGCGGACCTTCCGAGACTCCGTTGCCCCGAGACTGAAGGGTCGCGACGTTGCGGATCAAGCGGGTCTCGACCGCACCTTGCATGAGGTCGACGGGACCGCGAACTTCGCCCGAATCGGCGCGAACGTGGCGACGGCGGCCTCGCTCGCGAACGCAAAGGCCGCGGCCAATTCCTCGGGAAAGCCTCTCTACCGATATCTGAGCGGGGCTCCCCGCCCGACGTTGCCCTTCCCCTTCGGAAACGTGATCGGAGGTGGCCGTCACGCGGTCGGGGGGACGACGATCCAAGAGTACCTGGTCGTGTCGCAAGGGCCCACGATCCGAGGGAACGTCTTCGCGAACGCCCGGGTCCATCATCTCGTTCGAGACGCCCTCACGAAGAAGATGCCCGACGTCCCGCTGGGCCGCGGGGACGAGGGCGCCTGGATCGCGCAGATCGAGGACGAGGAGGCTCTCGCCCTCTTAACCGACGTCTGCCGCGGCGTCGAACGCGAGGTGGGATTCGCCGTGCGACCGGCCCTGGATCTGGCGGCGTCCGAGTTCTACCGCGACGGGAAATATCGGTACCGCGACCGGGCGCTCAGCCGCGAAGAACAAATCGATCTCGTCGATCGACTCGTCCGTGAGTACCATTTGTTCAGCGTCGAGGATCCGTTCGACGAAGAGGACTTCGGCGCCTTCGCCGAGTTGACGAAGCGCGTCGGGGCGCACTGCAAGGTGATCGGCGACGACATCTTCGTCACGAACGTGGAGCGTCTTCGTCTCGGGATTGAATCGCACGCGGGCAACGCTATCCTTATTAAGCCGAACCAAATTGGGACGCTCTCCGACACGCGCGCGGCCGTTGAATTGGCCCACCGGTCCGGATATGCGACGGTCATGTCGCATCGGTCCGGCGAGACCACGGACGACACGATCGCCCACCTCGCGGTGGCCTTCGGGTGCCTCGGCATCAAGACGGGCGCGGTCGGGGGCGAGCGGATCGCGAAGTTGAACGAACTCATCCGGATCGAAGAGGAACTCCAGGCAGGCGCGTGATGCAGGAAGAGGAGCAGACCGGCGTCCAGGGGCTGTTGGTCCCCGAGGACGTATACCTGACGTCGGGCGTCCACATCGGGACGCAGCAGAAAAGCGCCGACATGAAGCCCTTCATCTACAAGGTCCGGATCGACGGGCTCTACGTCCTCGACATCAAGAAGACGGACACGCGCATCCGCGAGGGCTCGAAGTTCCTCGCCCGGTTCAAACCGGAGAACATCCTCATCGTCGCCGCACGCCAGTACGGCCAGAAGCCCGCGCGACTGTTCGCGAAGCAGATTGGCGCGAAAGTCCTCGCGGGCCGGTTCGTCCCGGGCACCCTCACGAATCCGAACCTCCCGGAGTTCATCGAGCCCGAGGTGTTGGTCGTCACCGATCCGGCGGCGGACCAGCAAGCTCTCCGCGAGGCGCTGAACATCGGCATCCCGGTCGTCGCCCTGTGTGACGCGAACAACGAGACCCGCGACGTCGACCTGGTAATCCCGACGAACAACAAAGGTCGACGGGCCCTGGCCACCGTGTATTGGCTCTTGACCCGGGAGGTCCTGAAGGTGCGCGGCTCCTTGAAATCGGACGAAGAGTTTACGATGGCGATCGATGATTACGAAGCGTCCCTTTGACAGGGGCGCCCATGCGATATCCGGCGGTGGCGGGGGCTTTCTACGAGCGGTCGAGAGAAGCCCTCCTCCGACAGATCCGGGAATGTTACACCCATCCGCTCGGTCCGGGTCGCGTCCCTCAGGTGCAGGGCGGCGAGCGGCGGATCGTCGGCCTCGTCGTGCCGCACGCCGGATATGCGTACTCGGGTCCCATCGCGGCCCACAGCTACGCGGCCCTCGCGGCGGACGGATGGCCGTCTTCGTTCGTGATCCTCGGACCGAACCATCACGGCGCGGGCGCACCCTTGGCGATCACGAACCACGAATGGCAGACGCCGCTCGGCTCGGTCGCCGCCGACGAGGATCTGTACCACCGTCTTTCGAAGCCGCCGCTCGAGGACGACATCCGGGCGCACCGCGACGAGCACAGCATCGAGGTGCAGCTCCCGTTCCTCCAGCAACTCCACGAATCCGTGCGGTTCGTCCCAATCTGCATGGCATTCCAGGAATACGAGCTCGCGTCGGAGGTCGGCCGGCTCGTGGCCGATGCAGTGAGCGGGGCCGACGTCACCCTGATCGCGTCCTCGGACTTCACGCACGTTGGCGCGCAGTACAACCAGCTCCCGACCCGAGGCCTGACCGCGCCCGCGTTCGCGAAGGAGCAGGACGCGAAGGCGATCGAGAAGATCCTCGCCCTGGACGCCCAGGCCTTCGCGGGGAAGGTCACCCAGGCGGAGATCTCCATGTGCGGGTACGGTCCCGTCACCGCGATGCTGACAGCTGCAAAACAGCTAGGTGCGAAGGGAGCGACGCTCCTGAAGTACGGGACCTCGAGCGACGTGAGCCACGATGCCCACATGGCGGTCGGGTACGGGGCGATCGCGGTCTACCGCTGAACCGTCTCGGCGTCGATCCAGTCGAGGTATTCGTCGAGGGCCGGCCCCATCGGGTAGGACACGATGCAGGGCACCTCGGACGGATGCAGGCGGCGGACCTCTCCGATCAGTTTCGGCAGGAGCGCGGCGCGCGTCTTGAAGACGATCACGAATTCGTTCGTCTCCTCGCGTCTCCCATGCCAACGATACACCGATTCGACGGGCCACAGGTTCGCGCACGCTGCGAGGCGTCGGTCGAGGACTGCTCGGGCGATGTCCCGTGCCGTCGCCCGATCGGGAGCCGTCACGTAGGCCATCGCGTAGGCCGCGCGTCGTCGCGCCATCTTTTCCCCATTCCATCGACCGGTATCAGGGTCAGGAATAGGAATGGCCTCGACGGCCTTTTAAGTCGCGGTCCTCGTGAGGACGATGTTCGCATGCCCGTTGTGACGATGTCCGAGACGGTGGCCGCCCTTCGGGCCACGGTGGGGAAACGCGGGATGTCGGAGGACGACCTGCGGGCCCTCGCGGACTACCTGATGTCCTTCTTCGGCTTCGAGACCGAGGCGATCGACAACAACCTTGACGTCGCCGACCGCGATGTGTTCTACATGCTCGAGGAAGAGGGGCTCCTGACCACGCGGCAGGAAGAGGTCATGATCAAGAAGGGCAAGATCTGGCGCATCCACTATTGGATCCTCCGCGCGGAGCGGATCAAGGCGCTCGCGAAACCCCGCGGGGTCAAGCCCGAAGCCTCCGCCTTCGCCGTGTACGACGACTTGCCCGACGACATCTGGAACCGTGAAGTCACGGCGAGATAGGTTGAAATATACCCGAAGGTTCGTTCGGAGCCTCGCATGGTGGATCTCGTCCCGCTCCTGATCGCCGCGGGGGCGATCGTCCTCTGGTCCCTCGTCCTGTACGCCCTCCAACGTCGCGGCCTCCTCGAACCCCGGGGGCTTCAGCCGTCGCCGCCGCCCGCAGGACCGTTCCTGATGTGGAAGACGGTCCGGGGCCGTCAGTGGATCGATCGGCTCGCGCGGCCTGCACGGTTCTGGCGTTTCTTCGGCGACCTCGCCATTGTCCTCGTCGGAATCACGATGGTCGGCACGACGCTGCTCCTCCTCTGGGAGGCGACCCTCGTGCAGAGTTCCGCGGTCCGAGGAAACCCGCCGTCGCCCGAACTGTTGCTGGGCCTCCCCGGGATCAATCCGATCATCCCGCTCGGTTACGGGATCTTCGGCCTCGCGGTCGCCATCATCCTCCACGAATTCTCCCATGGCATCCTGGCCCGCGTCGCGAAGATCAAGATCAGGTCCCTCGGCCTCATCTTCCTCATCTTCCCGATCGGAGCCCCATCATCCTCCACGAATTCTCCCATGGCATCCTGGCCCGCGTCGCGAAGATCAAGATTCGGTCCCTCGGGCTCATCTTCCTCATTTTCCCGATCGGAGCCTTCGTGGAACCCGAGGAGGACGAGCTGCGCGCCTTACCTCGACACGAACGCGCCCGCCTCTACGCGGCCGGCCCGGCGACGAACATGCTCCTCGCGGTCCTCTTCGCCGTGGTGTTCTCCTCCGTCATGCTGGCCGCGGTCACGCCGGTCCACGACGGAGTCGGCATCGTGGCCTTCACGCAGGGCGCCTCCCCGGCGCAGACCGCGGGGATGCAAGCATACACGGTCATCACCTCCGTGAACAACACCGAGATCCACTCGTACGCAGACTTCCGGAATGAAATGTCCAAGACGGTAGCGGGGCAGAACCTCACGGTGGTGGCCTTCGACCCGACGACGTCGGCGTCGAAACCGTACCATGTGACCTTGGTCGCCGAGGCGGGCACGGGCCGCCCCCTCATCGGCATCTATGCGATCGACGTCAGCACGGACTACTACCACCCGCTGACGAACCCGGACCGGTTCAATGGCGTCCCGGGAGCTGTCCTGTCGTACATCTCCCTCCCATTCCAGGGCCGCGCCCCGATCGACGATCCCGCGATCCGGTTCTACCGGATCGGAGGACCGTTCGCCGCCCTCCCCGCACCACTCTTCTGGGTCCTCGTGAACACGGCGTACTGGCTCTTCTGGTTGAACGTGATGTTGGGCGCCACGAACGCCTTGCCCGCGGTGCCACTCGACGGCGGCTACATCTTCAAGGACGGGATCGAAGCCTTGCTCTCTCGCGTACGGAAGGGCATCCCCACCGCCCAGCGGGACCGGATCGTCCGCGGGGTGTCCATGTCATTTGCGTTCCTGATACTCGGCCTGGTCTTGTGGCAGTTCATTGGCCCGCGGATCTGAGCCGTCATGACGGACTCCTTTCCGATGCGATGAGTCCGACGACGCCCGCGACGATGGCCAGGATCCCGCCGGTCGAGTTCATGTGGAGGACGAGCGCGACGACCCCGAGGAGGATATCCAGGATTCCCCCGGAACTGTACTTGCTTCGGTAGATGAGCAGGCTCGCGAGGAGGATCGCCACGCCGAGGACCACGCCGACGAGTTGACCGAGCATCGACCCGACACTCGAGAGCTGGATTCCGTTCACGCCGTCGACCAAGATCAACAGCCCGGCGACGAGGCCGATGAGGAGGGCCACGAGGGCGAGGAGGCGCTTCTCCGTCATGGCCGTATGGAAGACCGGGGTCGGCTTCAGCCTTTCTCCAGGCCTCCGAGGGCCCAGAGCCCACGTGGGTCGCCGGCAAATTCGTCGGCTCCCCATCGCATCCGCAACGCCCGGAAGACCTCCTCGAATCCCCGATTGCGGACGAACTCGAGGAGGGCCTCGTTCGTCGAAGGACCGCTGAACGCCACATCCGCGGTCCCGGCCGCGACGACAAGGCCTCGGTACAGATCTTGAGACACGGATCCTCTTCCGGGCGCCACGACCCACGGACCGATTTCACACGAATCACCGCCCGGATTTCCCGCGAGGAAACCACGGATCGAGCCCCGGGATTCTGCGACCAAGAACGTGGACGGTACTTCTTCCGCCAGGAGGTCGAGCAAGGCGCGTCGGTTCGCGCCGAAATAGGTCGCGTCGAATCGGGCGAGGCCGTCGAGATCGTCGAGTCGGAGAGGCCGGACGCCGCGAGCCCGCCCGGTCGCCGTGGAGCCGGTCCAACGGATGACCTCGTACTCCCGTTGAAATCCGAGACGCTCGTAGAACGGGATCGCATTCAGGTAGGCGTTCAGCCTGACGGTCCGCACTCCGGTCGAGCGGAGGTAATCCAGGGCTGTCTCCATCATCTGCTTGCCGACGCCTTTGCCGCGAAGTTCCGGACTCACGATGACGGCGCCGAGGAACGCGAGGCCGTCATACGTGGTCGTCGTGAGAACGCCCACGACCCGGCCGTTCGCTTCGACGACGAAACATCCCTCGGGAGACAGCGTCAGGAGCCGGACGAAGTCGGCGCGGGTGTAACCCCAGTTCTCCAGGTTCGTCAGGGCGATCGCGGCGCCGATGTCGTGCTCGTCGAGCCTTCGGACCTTCGCTCCTTCCACATCTTCACCCGCCGCTCGAGCTCCTCGACCTCGTCGCACTCGTGGTAACCGTATGTGACGTATCGTTTTTCCTTCCGGAAGTGCTTGTACATGCACGGGCCGTATTCGTCGTCTTCCTGCCCGTACCACTTGTCGCAGTCCTTACACACATGCTTCTGCGGCAGTTGCGCTTGGAGGTCGCCTACATTCCCCAAAAGGCGTCCTCCTTCCGTTTGATCGCGCGGATCTCGTCGAGGACCATGGCCTCGTCATGGCTCATCTCCTTCCGGCCGCGGAGGGCGCGGGCGTCGGATTCCGGCAGGTCCACGTAGAGGACGTCTCCCGGTTGGATTTGCCGTCCGATCGTGATCCCATCGACGGAGATCGCCACTTCCTGTCCCTGACCCGCTCCGTCGAGACTCTTCTCTCCGCTGCGAATCGCCTTGATCCGGCCGAGGGACCGTCCGTCCTGACGCATGAGCGACTCCCCGGTTCGGATGCGCCCCCCGAGGACCCGCACGCCGAAGATCGCGGGCTTCGAGGTCCGGAAGCTGTGGTCGGGAAGGAAGAGCAGCTTCGCGGGATAGGCGATCTCCTTCCGGCTCGCCTCTTCGATCTGTCGTTTCCGTTCGTCCCGCCAGGCCTGATAGTCCTCGATCAAGCGGTAGATGATGTCGCTCTCGAGGAGCTTCACCTCGTCGTGGTCCTGAAGCGCGACCTTCGCGTCTGGCAGGATCTCCAGGTTGAAGGCCAGGATCGCTCGATGCAACGGGTTCTTGACCGTCGCCGCATCCGTGACGTCGCGCCGTGACACGGGTCCCAGGCGAGCGAACTTGATCGGGATCCCCGCCTGCTTGCAGAGCGACTCCCCGGTTCGGATGCGCCCCCCGAGGACCCGCACGCCGAAGATCGCGGGCTTCGAGGTCCGGAAGCTGTGGTCGGGAAGGAAGAGGAGCTTCGCGGGATAGGCGATCTCCTTCCGGCTCGCCTCTTCGATCTGTCGTTTCCGTTCGTCCCGCCAGGCCTGATAGTCCTCGATCAAGCGGTAGATGATGTCGCTCTCGAGGAGCTTTACCTCGTCGTGGTCCTGAAGCGCGACCTTCGCGTCCGGCAGGATCTCCAAGTTGAAGGCCAGGATCGCTCGATGCAACGGGTTCTTGACCGTCGCCGCATCCGTGACGTCGCGCCGTGACACGGGTCCCAGGCGGGCGAACTTGATCGGGATCCCAGCCTGCTTGCACTCGTACGCGAGGCCCTCGAGGGAACCGATTGCGTCCGCCTTCACGAGGATGCCGTCCTCCTGGGTTTCGACGTGGACCTGCGACTCCTTCGCGACCTCCTCCAGGATGGCGTCCACGTTGCCCCTCGCCGCCCGGAGCGGGGCTCCGGCCACGGCCCGTTCGAGGCCGCTGCCCAGGAGCTTGACACCGGCGGCCGCGGACACGCTCGTCACGGAGTCGAATCGTTCCTGCGGGTCCCGAATCTCGTCGAGGGGTTTCGGTTTGAGCAGCGCCTTCACCTTCGTCGTGCCCGGTTTGCCCGCGGTCCCGAAGACGATCGTGTCCCCTTTCGACAACGTGCCTTCGTAGACGATCGCGTCGAGCGTGATGCCGAGGCCTTTCTCCTCCTTCACCTCCAGGATCGTCCCCACGGCGGGCCCGTCCGTGGTCGCGAGCTGTTGTTCCAGGAACCGCTGCGCGAGGCCGATCAGCATGAGGAGGAGGTCCGGAATCCCCTCACCGAACTTCGCGCTCACGGGGACGACGGCGATATTCGTCGTGAAGTCCGCGACGCGATCATATCGTTCCGCGGAGAAGCCGTGTTCGAACAAGCGGCCCACGACCTCGTACATGCGTCTGTCGAGTTCGTCGCGCGTGGAAGGGGGCTGATCCTCATAGGATACGACGAAGGGTTTGCCTTCGTGTTTCCTCCAACCAGGCACGAGGTCGATCTTGTTCGCCGCCACGAGGAACGGGGTCTTGTACCGCTTTAGGATGTTCAGGCTCTCGATCGTCTGCGGGCGGAATCCCTCGTTAACGTCGATCACGAGGACGGCGAGGTCGGAGAGGGCGCCACCGCGAGCCCGCAAGGTCGAGAAGGCCACGTGGCCCGGGGTGTCGATGAACAGCAGCCCCGGGATGCGGAAGCTCTTGCCTTTCACGAGATCGCCGCAGGCCTCCATGATGGCCGCGAGAGGGACCTCCGTCGCGCCGATGTGCTGCGTGATGCCGCCCGCTTCGCGTCCCGCGACTCCCGTGCCGCGGATGCGGTCGAGGAGGGTCGTCTTCCCATGGTCCACGTGCCCGAGGACGGACACGATGGGCTGGCGAATCGAGGCCATCGTCAGTCCAAGAAATCGAGGATATTAGAAGACTTGGGTGATTAGAAGACTTGTTGAAAGCCCCTCCGCGGACCGGGTTTGGCGGAAGCGATAAGCGGATTTAGACGGATGGAGGGTGCGGTATGGGACTCGAACCGGTGCCTGGAACTGGAGCAACCTGTGGCGTGGGTCGAAGGACTCGCCGGAGGGCGCGGTGGTCATAGGCGTGTTCTCAATAATCGTGGCGTTAAGTCTGATTGTTGCAACACTACTCTT
>Ga0209268_1001789_pt1 | contig 10463 bp, 9 predicted proteins | sample GraSoiAngelo_143_FD_185900 | JGI IMG/M metagenome (GOLD analysis project Ga0209268, IMG submission 185900) | Grasslands soil microbial communities from the Angelo Coastal Reserve, California, USA - 14_1009_02_30cm (SPAdes) (version 2) | ecosystem: Environmental > Terrestrial > Soil > Grasslands ... | reverse complement strand
CCAGGCGGGCAGGACGAAGCGCGTGACGAGCGCCGCCGCGATGAGTCCAGCGATGGAATAAAGCCCGAGCTGCGCGAGGCCGGGGAAGGCCGACGGCAGCAGCGCCGCGAATCCACAGATGGAGGTCAGGACCCCCAGGCGGATGGTGGGCCACACCAGGTGGCGAAAGTCGGCTGCAGCCTGGATGAACAGGTAGATGGAGTAGTCCACCGCCTCACCGATCAGCGTGATGCCGAACCCGAGCGTGATGCCATGCACGGCGCCGAAGCCGGCCGCGACGCAGGCGACACCCGCGAGCGCGCCCGAGGCCACCGGCACGAGGGTGAGAAGCAGCGCGGGCAGGGAGCGATACACCGCGAGCAGCAGCACCACGATGAGCGCGGCGCTGATCGAGGAGAGCCGTACGACCTCGCTCTTGATGATGGCGCGCGAGGCGACCGCGAACACCGGCGGTCCGCTCATCAGCAGCCTCAGCGCGCCGCCCTGGCCTACAGGGAGCGCGGCCGGCACGGCCGCAAACGCGCGCCGGATGGCTTCGCATGCCGCCTGCTGCGCATCCGTATCCGATCCCGCCGCCCGTGTCTGCACGAGCAGCAGCGCGCGCGTGCCGTCGGGCGAGCTCCACACGCCCTCGGTGGTATGCGGAGCCTGCCCGGGTCCGAGGGAGTCGATGATCCCGAGCAGCTCGCCGGTCGGATCGCGCGCGAACAAGGGCTTGACGAGGAGCCCCTCGGGCGAGGCCAGCCTGTCGAGGGAGTCGCTGATCGCGGCGCGCAGTCCCTGTGCCGTGAAGCGCTGCCGGGTGACGTCTGCGCTCAGCAGGTAACGATGGCGAAACAGAAACTCCCGATCGCGCTCGAGCCGCGCGGCATCCCCGTTGTTGACGGCGACGAAGGCAGGATCGGACGCAAGAAGCCTCGCGAGCCGTGTCGACCCGCGCGCTCGCGTGCGTGCATCCGCACCCTGGAGCGCCACGATGATGAGGTGCGCCGCCGGGCCCTCGCGCAGTTGCTCGATGAGGAGGCGCTGCTGCGGGCTGGGAGTGCGCGGCAGAAACGCCGACAGGTCTGCGACGTAGGTCGCGCGCGCAACGACTACCACAGCGACGAGCACCAGCAGCACCCAGATCAGGGTGGCGGCACCGGCCGCGCGCCTCATGGCGGGATTTCGGGACCGATGGTGAGGACGGAGCGGTCGCCGTCGCTGTGTCGAATCTCTACCGTGCGGATCGCCTCTCGAGCGCCTTCGATGCGAATCTCCTTCACGGCGCGCTCGAGGGTCGAATCCGCGGGCGTGAGCCGCAGCGTCCAGTGAGCGAGATCCCCGGTGAACCCGACGCGAAAGAGGCGCTCGAGGGCGGCGCGATCGCCTGCCAGCGTGGCGCGGATGCTCTCGACGAACGGTGCGACCTGCGGGTACTCGCGCAGCGGGAGAGTGGTGCTGCGAGAGCCGCGGCGCGCGGTGAGAACGCCGTGATCGAGGACGAGCGTCTCGACCCTGGGGGCGAGGGTGCGCTCTTCGAGGTGATCCGGCGCCTCGTACACGAGCTCGCCCGAGGACTCGAGCGGACGCTCGAGCATCGCGATCTGGTGGAGTTCCTCGAACCTGACGTGGCCGTGGCGGCGCGTGGCGAGCAGCCGCATGAGCTCATCGGGGGCCGTGGAAGCGCAGGCGCACACCCACGCCAGTGCGAGCGCCGCACGGCCCGCGTGGATCTCATGGGTGGTCACGGGGCACCCCTATCACGCCGCGCGCAGAGGCGGTCTCGCCGCCATCGGCGCCGTGCCAGAAGTCGTAGAAGTTGAACCAGTTGTACGGATCGCTGCGGCAGTGCGCCTCCAGCAGCGCCACGTAGCGCGCGACCGCATCACGCACCGCCGCCTCGCGGCCCGCCGGTTCGGGCCGTGAGAAATCGGCGATCTGCCGGAACACCACGTGGTAGTGATTGCCGCCGCGATACAGGCCCGTCATGAAAATCACCGGGCGCCTCAAGGCGGCCGCGGCGCGCATGGGGCCCGAGGGAAACAGCGCCGCACGTCCGAGGAAGCTCACGAGCTGCGCCGGGGCAGCCGCGATGGTGCGGTCGGCGAGCATGCCGACGAACTTGCCCGCATCCAGGCAGTCGCGGATGCGCAGCATCGCCCCGAGCTGCCCGAGCGCGATGATCTCCGGCGCGCTCACCCGGTTGCCGGCTCTGAAGAACGCGGCGACCCGGCTGGCGTTGTGCTCGTACATCGCCATCGCCACGCGCAGACCCGGCTGGCGCCGCCCCACCGCGCTCATGATCTCGAAGCTCCCCAGGTGCGCGCCGAGCAGAAACGCCCCGCTGCCGCGCGCCACCGTGTCGCGCATCAGTTCCTCACCCTCGATCGAGATCGCGAACAGGCCGTAGCGCTCGCGCATCAGATAGAGGCGATCGAGAATGGTCGAGGCAAAGGCAAACACCTGCCGGTAGCGATCCCGGGCGCCGGGCTCGCGCCCGAGCGCCCGGCGCAGATACTGGCGCGAGCTGCGGCGCGCGCCGGGCGCGAACGCGAAGAAGTAGGCCGCGATGAGATGCAGCAGACAGCGCGCCACGGGGCGGCCGAGCCGCAGTGACAGGAAGATCATGATCCGCAGCAGGGTCGCGCTGCCGCGCTCGGGTGCGTCCGCCCATTGCGCGGCGCTCACCCGCGGGCCGGCCGGGACGGCAGCGCCCCGGGCGTCATGCGGCCCGGTGGGCGCGATCGCGGGCACGAGCACCCCGTGCGCGACCGCCTGTCCGGCGCTCGCGATGCGGAACGCGATCGAGCCATTCGGCAGGGGCTCGTGCTCGAGCGTCAGCGTCTCCCCCGGGCGCACCGGCTTCACGAACTTCGCCGCGCCGATGCGCCAGCGCATGCCGGCGCACGAGCGCTCCTGCTCCACCGCGCGCAGCATCTCATCGAGCAGCAGCACGCCGGGCAGAATCGGCGCGCCGGGAAAGTGTCCGGCGAGCGCCGGGTGCTCCGCGGCGATGGTGACGGTGACGGCGCTCACGCGATCCCGCCTGACTGCAGGTGCGCCGCGGCGAGGGACCTCAGGGCCTCCTGCGGAAGCTTGCCGGTGCTGGTGCGCGGCAGGCGCGCCACCAACAGCAGCGGGCGCGGCAGGAAAACCGGATCGATCCGCCGGCGCAGCTCCTGCACCACCCGGGCCGCATCCAGCTGCGGGGCGACCACGCAGGCGGCCACGCGGGCGACGCCGGCGTGCGAGGCGCGCGAGTCATCGAAGTGGAAGAAGGCGCCGTCGAGGACACCGGGGATGCAATTCAGCTGCTGATTCAGGTACGCGAGCGAGCTGCGCTTGCCGGCTATGTTGACCAGATCCGACACCCGCCCGTGCAGCAGGAAGGTCTCCTCGCCCGTCATCTCCAGCACGTCGCACAGGCGCGTCGGCTGCTCGATGTGACCGCCCTGCGCCCAGGTCTCCCCGTCCCTCACCGACAGCGTGACCCCCGGCCACAGCCGCCACTCGGGGGTGTGCGTCGGGCGGCGCGCACTGATCTGGCCGGTCTCGGTGGAGCCGTAGATCTCCAGCAGCCGGGTGTTGAAACGCTGCTCCACCTCGGCGGCGAGCTGTGGGGTGAGAGGCGCGGTGGACGACACGATCAGATCCGCCGGCGGCAGCGCGGTCCCGGACTCCAGCAGCGCGCGCAGGTGAATCGGGGTCGAGACGAGGATCCGCGGGCGCGGCACGGCGCAGAGCACGGCGGCGATATCGGCGGGGTAGAAAGGACGCTCGGCGCACAGCGCGTGCCCACACCCCAGCGCCAGCAGCACGCTCGATTCGAAGCCGTACATATGCTGCGGCGGTACCGTGGCGACGATGGCGCAGGTGCTGCCGGACAGTCCCAGCCGATTGGCCTCCTCGCGCACGCAGGCGATGAGCCGGCCCCAGCTCTTGCGGTGCGGGACCGGCGTGCCCGTGGAGCCGGAGGTGAACACGCAGGCGGCGAGCTGCGCAGTGTCGATCGCGGGCACGGGCGCCGGGCTCGCGCTGCCCGCGGCGGCGGCGCCGGGGAACGGGACGCGCGGCAGGTCGATGTCGCAATCGACTTCGTCGGTGAGGCAGATCACATCCGGGGCGAAGGCGGTGAGCTGGCGGATGACCTCGGGGGTGTGCGTCGAGGGCAGCAGGCTCAGCTTGCCGGACACGAGACTCGCGGCGAGACCCACCGTGAAGTGATAGCGGTCCGCGCACGCGTTGAGCACGTGGGCGCCGGCGCCCAGGAGCTGTGCCACCCGGGTGAGGTCGGCGAGGAACTGCGTTGCGAGAATCGGCACCCCGGCGCGGTAGGCGATGACCGCGTCGGCGGAGGTATGCGCTATCAGCGGCAGGGGTGCGATGTCTACTTAGTCCTGTGCGCGGTGATGTAGTCGGCGAGCCGGCGCAGCGAGCCGAAGATGCGCTCGTTCTCCTCGCTGTCGGCACGCAGCTGCACGCCGTACTGCTTGGACACGACCAGCGCGATTTCCAGGATGTCGATCGAGTCCAGACCCAGGCCCTCACCGTAGAGGGGCGCGTCTGCATCGATGTCGGCGGGGGCGAGGTCCAGGTTCAGGGCCGCGACGACCAGGCCGGCGACCTCGTGCACGAGTGCGGCGGCGCTGGCCGGGGCGGTGGGCTGCCGCAGGGGCGACACTTTCTCTGACATGAGACCTTGACGGAGCTTGGGCGTTGGCAGCCGCCATTATACAAGGCGCCGCGCGATGAGGAGCGGCAGGCGGATCAGGAAGCCGGGCAGGAGCCGCAGGTACATGGACGTCAGCAGCACGTTGTCGCGCCAGTAGTTAAAGTGTGAGACGCCACCCTCCGCGGCGGTGAAGTAGCGCACCGGGGCGGGCAGGTTGAGGGCGGGAACGCCGCGCCAGCTCAGGCGCACCACCGCCTCGGGGTCGAAATCAAAGCGCCGCATCCAGCGGCTCCTGCGCATCGAGTCGAGGAGCGGCGCGATGGGATAGACACGAAAGCCGAACAGCGTGTCGTGGATTCCGGCCCACAGCGTCTCGAGATTGGTGGACCAGTTGGCGATCCTGCGTCCGCGCCGGCGGATACGCGGCACGCTGGCATCGAATACCGGCTCGCCCAGAATCATGGCCTGCGGTGCGGCCAGGGAGGCGGCCATGAAGGCAGCGATGCACTGCGCCGGGTGCTGGCCGTCGGAATCCATGGCGAGCGCGTGAGTGAAGCCGGCGCGCTGTGCCTCGATGAGGCCATCGAGCAGCGCCGCCCCCTTGCCGCCGTTGCTGGCGCGTACCAACACGCGCAGCTGTGGATCGCTGCCCGCCAGCTGTGCGAACGCCTCGCCCGAGCCGTCCGTGCTGCCATCGACGATCACCCACACCGGAGCCCACTGCGCCCGTGCGGCGCGCACCGTCTCGACACCCTTGCGGCCCGGGTTGTAGCTCGGGATCAATACGAGGTGCGTGTGGGAGGCAGTCAATCTTCGCTGTCCACGAGCCGTGAAGAGCGCCGGATGATCCAGGCAACACCGAAGCCGCCCGACCAGTAGCGGTCGCGCCTGATGAGCGGGCTGTCGGCAAAGCTCGCGCCGGCGAGTGTGTCGTGGCGCAGGTACGCGCCGAGCCAACAGGAGGGGTAGCGTCGCGTCAGCGCGGCGATGAACTGGGTTCCCGCGTAACCGCCGTGCGCCTGGAACGCCGGCCGGTCGGCCGTCGCGTACTGCGGCGCGACGCTGTAGAAGTAATCGTCATAGCGGCGATTGGCGAACAGCGGGCCGGCGAGCAGTCCCAGCTTCCAGCCATCCGCTCCGCGCCGCTGCGCGATGTCGAGATTGACGTGCGGCGCGAGGAACAAGCCGACCATGCGCGCAGAGGCCTCGACCGTGAACGCGGCGCGGGCCGGCAGGCGCACGTCGAGCGTGACCAGCGCAGTGGCGCTCTTCCACAGGTGCACATCCAGGGACGGCCCGACCTCGAGCGTCGGGCGCAGGTCCGGCATGCCGTGCCTCGATGAGTCGCTGCGCACCGGGGTGGTGCCGTTGACACTCAGGTTGAGCGCGACCCGGTCCTGGTCGAGGAGCCTGCCCCGCAGGCCGCGGTGATCGGATCTGAGAAACTTTCCGCGGTATACCAGATACGGCACCGGCACCGGGTACACGTGCACCGTAGCCGCGCCGCGGTAATCGTTGAATACCAGCGCGCCCGCCCCGAGGCCAAATTCCCACAACGGCCTGGGCTCGGCGCGCGCGGCAGCGCAGGCCGCCGCGGCCAGCGCCGCAGCCGTCAGCAGCACCAGCGGCGCGACTTTCCGGGTGCGCATGTCAAACTCGGCGCGCGTGCAGCTTCACGTGCAGCTTCAGGCATCGGTGTGCAGGGGACACAATCCGGTCGCTTCGATCTCGACCAGCAGATCCTGGCGGCAAATGTCCGCCTGCAAGTAGCCCACCGAGCCCGAAGCGCGCGCTGCGCGCCACGCGGTTGGCCTCCGCGAGCAGCGCCTCGATGTTGGCCAGGGTCTCGCGCGTCTGGGCGGCGGTGTCGCCGACGTGGAGCGATCTGTGACCGACGATACTCGCGGTGCCGGAGATGAACAGAGCGAGCCCCCCGCTCTGGCGCAGCAGTGTCGCGCGCGAGAACACCGGGCTGTGACTGCCGTACTGCCGCGGGTAATGGTAGGCGCTCAGCTGGCGGGGATTCTCGAGGAAAGTGGGCGCGGTGCGAGCAGCCAGGAAGTACACCACCAGGGGACTGTCGCTGGCGGCGCCGAGCGCGGAGGCCGCCGGCACGCTGCCGGTGAGCGCGCGGCCGCACTCGCGCAGCACCTGCTGACGCGCGGTGTTGAATTGCCAGTAGCGCTCGGAGCCATGGGAATCGCGGTTGATGTCTGGCAGGTAGTTCCACACCCGCAGCAGGTGCGGGTAGTTCTGCGCATCGAGCGTCGCGCAGATCTGCCGATAGGCCTGCGTCGTGGCTTCGTGCAGGGCGCTGTGCAGCGGGGCGCCGGCCGCCGGCGTGGGGCATTCGGTCGCTTCGGTGAGGGCGATGCAGCCAAACAGCATGTCGGCGGTGCTGCGGAAGCGCACCCGCTCGCGCCGGCCGGAGGTGGCCGGCGTGTCGCAGCGCCACACTTCGCAGACATGTCCCGTGCCTGGCAGCACCGGGGTGCTGACCTGCGCGACGGGGATTTCCGCCGCCGCGGACGGCGAGTCCGCGGCGCCGTTGAAAGTGGCGACACCCAGCACGTCGCCCCACCGTGCCGCCTGGTATTCGGCCGGTGAGACGTAGTCCAGTTGCAGGCCCGGTGACGCGCGCATCGGCCGCACGATCGAAGCGCTTAGTTCTTCGGCTGCGGCTCGTCGGACTTGCGCGTCACGGTCGTCTTGACCTTCTCGGCGCTGTCCTTGACCGTCCTGCCGACGGCCTTGGCGCTGTGCCCGACCGCGTGACCGGCCTTCTTCGAGTCATCGCGGATCGTGTCCCGGGCCTTGCGGGTCTTCTCGGCAACCGAGTGCCCGACGGTGCGGGCGCTGTGCGCCACCGCATGCCCGACTGTCTTGGCGTCTTCCTTGATGACCGTCTTGGTGTCGGAGGCTGGCGCGCTCTGGGCGTGCGACGCGGCGGCCCAGGCCAGTGCGAGCGTGGCGGCCAGAGCCGCCTGGAGGAAGTTTGCTTTCATGACAAAGTATCGTACGACAGTCGCGCGGTGTTTTGCACGGCGCGGCTCCTCGGGAGTGCACAGCGGGAGTGCACAGCGCCGGCCGGCGCGCGGGTAAAACGGTGCCAATCGTCACCTCGTTCGGGCACACTCCGCCGGATGCGCATCGAGCGGCTGCCGATCTCGGTTCTGCGGACCCGCTACGTGCCCGGCGGCTGGGACCTGCTCGCCCTGGTGCTGGTGTTTGCCTTCTTCGTGTATGTCGCGCAGGCGGCGCACGGACTCGCCGGCTCGCTCGCGCGACTGCAGGCGACGCCGATCTCGCTCTCGCCCGCGGCGCTCGTCGGCTACGCCGCGCGCACCGCGCTGCGCATGCTGATCGCGATGCTGGCCTCGCTCGTGTTCACCTTCAGCTACGCGACGCTCGCCGCCAGGAGCCGGCGGGCCGAAGTGATCCTGGTGCCGCTGCTGGACTTCCTGCAGTCGGTGCCGATCCTGGGCTTCTCGATCACCATCCTGTTCTTCCTGCAGCTCACGCCCGGGCGTGTGGCGGGCGCGGAAATGGCCGCCATTTTCCTGATTTTCACCAGCCAGGCGTGGAACATGGCGTTCAGCTTCTATCACTCGCTGCGCAGCATTCCGGACGAGCTGGTGGAGGTGGCGCGCAATTTCCAGTTGAGCCCCTGGATGCGCTTCTGGCGCCTGGAGGTGCCGTTCGGCATGCCGGCGCTCATCTGGAACATGATGATGTCCATGTCCGGGGGCTGGTTCTTCGTCGTGGCCGCCGAGGCCATCAGCGTCGGCAACACCACGGTGACCCTGCCGGGCGTCGGCTCCTACATCGCGCTCGCCATCGAGCAGAAGAACCTCGCCGCCATCGGCTGGGCGATTGCCGCGATGTTCGTGGTCATTCTGATATTCGATCAGCTGCTGTTCCGTCCGCTGACCGCGAGTGCCGACTGGTTTCGCCTCGAGCAGGAGACCGGGCTCACGCCCAGCCGCTCGTGGGCGCTCACCATGATGCGCCGCTCGCGCTTTCTCGGCCTCATCGCCCGCGCGTTTGCCGCCGTGCTGCGTGCCGGCATGAAGCCGCGCGCGCCGGCGGCGGCGCCCCGGCCACGCCCGGGCGGCCCCCGAGGTGCGCGCTGGATCGACTACGCCTGGTACGCGCTGCTCGGGCTCATAGGACTGGCGGCGCTGTGGAAGACCACGCGGTTCGTTCTCGGGGAGGTGCATGCGGCCGAGATCGGCCGGGTCATCCTGCTGGGGCTTCTCACGCTGCTGCGCGTGGCGGTGCTGATCGCGCTCGCCAGCCTCATCTGGGTGCCGATCGGCGTGTGGGTCGGGCTGCGCCCCCGCGTCGCCAGCATCGTGCAACCGATCGCGCAGTTCCTGGCCGCCTTCCCGGCGAACCTGCTGTTTCCCATCGTGGTGTCCGGCATCGTGCTGCTCAAGCTGAACCCGGACATCTGGCTGAGCCCGCTCATGATCCTGGGCACTCAGTGGTACATTCTCTTCAACGTGATCGTGGGCGCCTCGGCGCTCTCCCCGGACCTGCGCTACGCCGGGGAAAACCTCGGGGTGCGCGGCTGGCTGTGGTGGCGCCGGGTCGGCTTGCCGGCGGTGTTCCCCTTCTACCTCACCGGCGCCATCACCGCCTCGGGCGGCTCGTGGAATGCGAGCATCGTGGCGGAAGTGGTGAGCGGGGGCAGGGAGAAGCTCACGGCGCACGGGCTCGGCGCCTATATCGCGGAGGCCACCAGCGCTGCGGACTTTCAGCGCACCGTGCTCGGCATCATGGTGTTGAGCCTGTTCGTCGTCACGCTGAACCGGCTGTTCTGGCGGCCGCTGTATGCGCGCGCCGAGCGCAAGTTCCGCATCAGCTGAAGGGTCTTCGGGCGAGGAGAACACCGTGAACGTGACCGCCCCGGCGCTCAATCTCGCGCCACTGCTCGACGTGCAGGGTTGCTGCAAGTCCTTCCGCAAGCCCGACGGGGACGAGCTCCTGGTGCTCGAGAACGTCAATCTCACGCTGCGCCCGGGCGAGATCGTGGGGCTGCTGGGGCGCTCCGGTTCCGGCAAGTCGACGCTGCTGCGCGCGATCGCCGGACTCGACGAGCCCTCCGCGGGCGTGGTGAATTATCTCGGCCATGCGGTGACCGGCCCGGCCGCGGGCATCGCCATGGTGTTCCAGAGCTTCGCGCTGTTCCCGTGGCTGACGGTGCTGGAGAACGTGCAGCTCGGCCTGGAGGCTCTCGGCATGCCGGAGCCGGAGATGCGCCGGCGCTCGCTGCAGGCGATCGACCTCATAGGCCTCGACGGCTTCGAGTCCGCCTATCCGCGCGAGCTCTCCGGCGGCATGCGCCAGCGGGTGGGCTTCGCGCGTGCGCTGGTGGTGCATCCCAACATCCTGCTCATGGACGAACCGTTTTCCGCTCTCGATGTGCTGACCGCCGAGACCCTGCGCAACGACTTCCTCAACCTGTGGGGCGAGGGGCAGTTGCCGATCAGGTCGGTACTGCTGGTGACACACAACATCGAGGAGGCGGTGGAGATGTGCGACCGGCTGCTGATCTTCTCCACCAAGCCGGGGCGCGTGGTGGGCGAGATTTCCGTGGATCTGCCGCAGCCGCGCCATGCGCTCGATCCACGCTTTCGCGCGCTCGTGGACCGGGTGTACGTGGAGATGACGGCCAAGCCGCGCGGTGAGCGCGTCGGTCCCAAGACCGAGCGCTTTCCCGGCACCGGCATCGGCACCACCCTGACACACGTGTCCTCCAACGTCCTCGCGGGTCTCATGGAGGCGGTGAGCGACGCGCCGTACA
>Ga0209268_1001786_pt1 | contig 10472 bp, 10 predicted proteins | sample GraSoiAngelo_143_FD_185900 | JGI IMG/M metagenome (GOLD analysis project Ga0209268, IMG submission 185900) | Grasslands soil microbial communities from the Angelo Coastal Reserve, California, USA - 14_1009_02_30cm (SPAdes) (version 2) | ecosystem: Environmental > Terrestrial > Soil > Grasslands ... | reverse complement strand
GTACTGATCGATACCGACGATCAGCTGGAGCGCGAGAAGCTCGAGACCCAGAGCGACGGCGAGCCCGGTGAGGCACCAGCGCAGGCCGGCGCGCGCGGCTGGCCGAGCGAAGGCGTCGGCCACGAGCGCAGCCACCGCAAGGATGAGGAACGCGCCGCCGATGTTCTGTTTGATGAAGACCGGCACGGAGATCAGCGCGCCGGCCACGAGCCATCGCGTCCGCGTCGGCCGGTCGCTCGCAGCAAGGATCGCCGCGACTGCGGCGAGGATCACGAGGCAGCCGTCGGGGTCATAGAAGGGGTTCGGGAGGATCGCGTAGATGCCGAGTGGCACGAGCGGGATCGCAAGGAGGGCGGCCAGCGCGTCCGGGCTCGCCACGACCCCGGCGACCAGGCGCCGCGCGATCACGTAGGTCAGGACCGTGGCGAGGCCGCCGGCGATCGCGGCGTAGGCGATCTGCACGAAGAAATGCGGGCCGAACAGCTTGATGAGGACCGCCTGCGTGAGAAACGTGAGCGGCGCCTGCGCCAGCGGGAACTGCGCATAGGGCACGTCGCCGGCCGCGATCCGCGTCGCGATGTTCAGGATGTACGAAATGTCCACGAGCACGGCGACCTGCGTGTTTCGCCACACCGTGAACGCCGCGCTTGCGACAAAGAGGAGTAGCGAAAGAAGCGGAAGAGAACGGCCGGGGAGCGCCGCGCGACCGGCGCCGATCACCAGGCGGGAGTATAGGTGCGAGATGACCAAGGGAAACGATATGCGATGGCTGCTCCTGGGCGCGACGGGTCTTGTCGGAACCCACCTTCGGGCAGCGCTCCGCGGACGCGACGTCGTCATGACGTCGCATCGCGCGCAGCTTCCGGGTAGCGTCCCACTCGACCTCACCGACCACGCGGCCGTGACACGTGTGATCCGAGAGGCGCGACCGGACGTGATCGTCGTCGCCGCGGCAAACGCGTTCGTCGAGCAGTGCGAGCGCGAGCCCATCGCGACGCGCGTGATAAACGTCGACGCCGTGCGATACCTCGCGAACGCCGCCCCATACGCGCTCCTCGTCGTGTTCTCGAGCGAATACGTCTTCGACGGAAGCGCAGGAACCTATGCCGAGGACGACCTCGTCACGCCGATAAACGAGTACGGCCGGCAGAAGGTCGCGGTGGAGGCGATCGCTCGAGAGCGTCCTGACCACCTCGTGTGCCGCGTGTCCGGGGTGTACGGATGGTCGGCGGCGCGGACGAGCTTCGTGTGTCAACTCGTCGACCGCCTCCGCGCCGGGCAGCGCCTGCGGGTCCCCGCCGACCAGGTGATCACGCCGACGCCGGCGGCAGACCTCGCCGGTGTGATCGTCGAGCTCGTCGATCGCTCGGCGCGTGGGATCTTCCACGCCGCGGGTCCCGAGATCCTTGCGCGACCTGAATTCGCGCGACGCGCGGCACAGACGTTCGGACTCGACGCTGCACTGCTGGACCTGCGGACGACCGCGGAGCTCGGGCTCGCCGCGCCGCGCCCGCTCCGGGCCGGTTTGCGGACGGACAAGCTTCGGGCGTTCCTCGGCCACGGCCTTTCGCACTCGGTTGACGCGCTCGCGGCAATGCGCGACGCGGAGCCGCGCCCCTGAGCGCGCCGGTCTGCCCGGTCTGTGGCCACGCCGAACGACCTCGCATTTGGGGAGGCGTACGCGACTACGTGACCGGCGAGCGCTTTCAGATCCTGCAATGCCGGCGCTGCGGCTTCGCGATGACCGACCCCGTTCCGGTCTCGATGGACCCGTATTACCCAGCCCGCTACCGCCGCTTCAATGCCCTCGCGGCCTTTGTGCTGCGCCGGCTGTACCTGCGCCGCGTCGATGGCTGGCACGCGCGGCTTCCGAACTCCGGCGTCGCGCTCGAGCTCGGAAGCGGCACGGGCTGGATGCTTCGTGCGCTCCGCGAGCGCGGCTGGCTCGCTCTCGGGAGCGAGCGCACTGTCGCCGCGGCCGCGACCGCACGCGACGCGGCCGGCGCACCCGTGTTCGTGGGCGACCTCCGCGCGATCAGAGACGAGCCTGTCCTCGACCTCGTGGTCATGTTCCACGTCCTCGAGCATCTCGCCGATCCGTTGACCGCCCTCGCCGCGGTCGCGCGACGCGTGAAGCCTGGCGGGACTCTTATCCTCGGCATCCCCAACATCGCGAGCTGGCAAGCTCGATTCGCGGGACCGTTCTGGATGCACCTCGAGGTCCCGCGGCACCTCTGTCATTTCTCACCGGACGCCGTCGAGCGCGCGCTTGCCACATCCGGGTTTCGGGTGACGCGCATCGACTTCCGATCGTTCGAGCACGATCCGTTCGGTTGGGTCCAGAGCACGCTCGACCGGCTCGGCTTCGAGCAGTCGCTGCTCGTGAAGGTACTCGCCCGAATGCAAGACCGGCGCTCAGATGTACTGACGACCCTCGTTGCCACTCTCCTCGCGATCCCGCTTGGTGCGCTCGGGCTGGTCCTCGCGCTCGCCAGCTGGCGTGCGGGCGCGGGCGCGGTCATGGAGGTCTGGGCGACGCGAGAGGATCGTCCTGCCGGCTAGAGGTGGGTCTTGTTCTTGTCGACGACGAAAACTGGTCGCGCCACCCCGTTCTTGTAGGCGCGCGCGAGATAGAGCGCGATCGTCGACAGCGCGATGAGCGCGAAGTAGAACGTGGCGACCGACGCGAGGCTCGCGATGCCTGCGGCACCGAGCCCGGCAACGATCGCCACGAGCGGGAACAGGAAGCCGACCACGACCGCGAGATAGAGGATCAGGCGCAGAGGAAAGGTCGAGCTCGCGAGAAATCCCGCGACTGCGAAGCGTGTCATGTTGAAGAAGTTGTAGTGGCTCTTCCCTGACGTGCGCACCCCGCGCACGTACGGAACGCCGACCCGAACGAAGCCGACGTACCCGAGCTCCGCGCGGAGGAACACGTAGGTGGTGTGCGGCGCGACGATCGCATCGCGTACCTGTCGCGAAATCATCGCGAACTCGGCCATCCAGAGGACGATGTCGCTGTCCGCGATCCCCTTGTTGAGGTAGTAGAAGAGCCGGCGGAAGAACGTCACGACCATCGGCTCGACGCGGTTCGAGCGAATGCCGTAGGCCACGTCGGCGCCGCCCTCGAGCGCGGCGTGGAACTCTCGCAACAGCTCCGGTGGGTCTTCGCAGTCGACATCGATCATCGCGTAGCGATCCGCCGTGATCAGCGAAAGTCCCGCGAGCAGCACCGCGTGATAGCCGAAATCTCTCGAGAGCGAGATGACTTTGACGCGCTTGTCCTTCGCGCGCAGCTCGCAGATCCGCTCGAGGCTGCCGTCATCGCTCCCGTCATTTACGAAGACCATCTGCCAGGAGATCGCGGACAGCGAGTCGAGGACCGCGCACGTCCGGTCGTAGAACGGCGCGATGTTGCCCAGCTCGTTGTGTACGGGGACGATGATCGCAAGCGGTCGCTCATCGGCGACACACTAGGTGACGGCTCTTGGGAGCCGCGTTGCGGCCGAGGATCATGGCGACCGATTGGCCGATAATTCTGCCGTGGACCCGGTCACTCTCGCCATCCACGCGACACCGGCATTCGTCGCCAGCGCGGTCGAGTTCGTGGAGGCCACGACCATCGTGTTGGCGGTCGGCGTCACCCGCGGATGGCGCGCGCCACTCCTCGGCACGGTCGCGGCGACGGCGGCGCTCGCGGTGATCATCGGCACGCTCGGGGTCGCAATCGTCACAGTCGTCCCGGAGCACCTGCTGAAGGGAGTGGTCGGCGCGCTCCTTTTGCTCTTTGGTCTCCGCTGGCTCCGCAAAGCGATCCTTCGATTCGCCGGGATCGTCGCCATCCACGACGAGGAGCTCATCTACCTGCGCGAGCTCGCCGAGCTTCGGGCGCAGGGCCTTCGCAGGAACGAGTTCGACTGGGTCGGGTTCCTCGTGGCCTTCAAGGCGGTCCTCCTCGAAGGGACGGAGGTCGCCTTCATCGTCATCGCCTTCGGCGCGGCAGGCGGAGTGGCCCTGACGTCAGCAGTCGTTGGGGCGATCGTGGCGGGCATCTTCGTGATCGGGCTCGGCGTCGCGCTGCAGAAACCGCTGACGATGGTGCCGGAAAACTCGCTCAAGTTCGGAGTCGGCGCGATGCTTTGCAGCTTTGGCGTGTTCTGGTTCGCCGAGGCGCTCGGCATGACATGGCCCGGCGACGCGCTCTCGATCCCGCTGATCGTCGTCGCATTCCTCGGAGTGAGCTGGCTGGCCGTGCGGATGTTGAAGGCGCTCCTTCCGGAAGGCGCGCAGCTCGAAGCCCGAAATGTTTAAGGGCGTCTGGGCGGCCCTGGTCGGTCTCTTGATCGAGGATGGCCAGCTGGCCATCGGCGCGCTCGTCGCTCTTGCGGTCACCTGGCTGCTCGCCGCGGCGGGCGGAGACCAGACTCAGGAGGTCGTCGGGTGGGCCCTCCTCGTAATGGTCCTCGTGCTCGTCGTCGCGAACCTCTACCGCGCGGGCCTTGTCGCGCGCGCCCGGGTGAGCTCCGCGCGGCGGTAGCAGCCGCGCTCGTGGTCGTTTCGGATGCCGACCGCCTGCATGAACGACTCGACGATGGTCGGCCCGACGAAACGGAACCCACGCTTCTTCAGATCTTTCGATAGAGCATCTTTATCGTCGAATTCCCACACGTAACGATCGAAGGACCCAAATTCCTTCTGCAAGACGGCCAACGCCTTGGCGTTCCCGATGGCCGCGTCGATCTTCGCGCGATTGCGAATGATCGCTTCGTCTTTCATCAGACGGGTTACGTCCTTCGAGGTGAAGTTGGCGACTCTCGCCGGATTGAAGTTGAGGAACGCGCGTCGAAAAGCATCCCGCTTGCGAAGAACGGTTTCCCAAGAAAGACCGGCCTGCATGCCCTCGAGAATCAGAAATTCGAATAGGAGTCGATCGTCGTGCACCGGCTGACCCCACTCCGAATCGTGATAGCTCAGAAGAGGCTCGCGCGAAGCCCACGCGCAGCGGTGGCGCCGGGCCGCCGAGGGAGCGCTTCGCCGACGTGGCGCCGAAACCCTCTTTACGCGGCGGCGGACCCCCCGGCGGCGCGTAGCGACGCGCGGGGGCCCTCGGCGCCGCGCCGGCTCGGTTTCTATGGCCCACCCCATTTCTGCAGCAGGTCGGGTAACTCCGAGAGCTTTTCGATCTCAGCGGTCGGCACGGCAATCGAAGATGGAAAGCCCGACAGATTCTTTCGCCAAACAGCTCGCATCCCGGCTTCGAGCGCGCCCGAAACGTCGTCGACCATGCGATCGCCGATCATGACGCATTCGTCGGTTTCTACATCAAGTCGACGCGCGACTTCTGCAAACACTGTGCGGTGCGGCTTGGAGTGGGGAAGGTCGGACGTGTAGACGATCACGTCGAGCAGCGATGCGAGGCCGTGGGCGGCGAGGTCGGCGTTATGCCAGTCGGCGGCCCACCACGTGTTCGAGAGAAGACCGAGTCGGTACCCTCGCTCTCGCAGCAGCTTCAGGACGGTCACGGCTTCGGGGTCGACGGTCGACCAGCCGGCGATTGCCTTGGCGTAACCGTCCATCGCACCGAGTAGCTCGGCGCCGCTCACCGGCATACCCAGCCGGTCGAACCCTTCGCGCACGAGCCCGGTCGGCGGTCCGCTCCAATGTTCGGTGTCGACCCGGCGCCAGTGGTCGCGCTCGGCGTCGCGCATCGCGTTCACGTATGCGTCGCGGGAGGGCCACTTCCGATCTGAAAACTGCGTGACGAGGTGGTCGTACGACGCCGCCCATTTCCCGTCGGCCCCGGTCTCCCAATCGGACCAGTGCACGAGCGTCCCACCGAGGTCGAAGATCACCGCGCGCGGGCTCGTCACGTTCGAAACTGTACGAAACGACGCATGGCGGGCGAAGCGAGCATGCTGCGGCGGTGTTCGACCTCTCGTGGCTCTTCTGGCTGTTCATCCTTGCTCAGTTCTTCATCCCTCTCTACCAGAAGCAGATGCTCGAGCTTCGCCGGAACAGGGCTTTCCATGGCTTCGAGCAGCGGCGCAAGACCCGGCTCATCACGATGATCCACCGACAGGAGACGATGAGCTTCCTGGGATTTCCGATCGCTCGCTACATCGACATCGAGGATTCGGAACAAGTCCTGCGCCGTCGGCTCACGCCGCCGGACATGCCGATCGACTTTCTTCTCCACACTCCGGGCGGTCTGGTCCTCGCGGCAGAGCAGATCGCTTTCGCCCTCAAGCGTCACCAGGGCAAGGTCACCGTGTTCGTGCCCACTACGCCATGTCCGGTGGCGCGCTGATCGCCTTATCAGGCGACGAGATCGTGATGGACCCGAACGCTGTTCTCGGCCCTGTGGATCCCCAGCTCGGCAATCAGCAGGCCGCGTATCCCGCCGCCTCGATCATTCGCGCGCTCGCCCGACCGAACCCGAATCGCGACGACCAGACGCTCATCCTCGGAGATGTCGCCGAGAAGGCCCTGCGCCAGGTAAGAGCCACGGTCAAGCGGCTACTGCTCGAGCATTACTCCGAGGCGGACGCGGAGCGCATCGCGAACAAGCTCAGCTCGGGCGAGTGGACACACGACTACGCGCTCGACGTCGCCGGACTGCGCGAGCTCGGCATCAAGGTGACCGAGGATATGCCGCGCGAGGTCTACGACCTCATGGATCTCTTCCCGCAGACGAGCCAACGCCGACCGAGCGTCGAGTTCATCCCACTTCCGTACACGTCGCCTTTCGAACCCGCTCGCGGGTGAGCGGCACCGATCGAAGGCGCGCGCCGCTCGCCGCAAAGACCGCGTTGGCGATGGCGGCGGCCGTGGGCACGGCGCCGGGCTCGCCGACGCCGGTCGGTGGCGCGCTCTCGTCCCCCTCGACGAGCACCTCGATCGATTCGGGCGCGTCGCGGAACGTCGCGATCGGATAGGTGTCCCAACCCGTGTTCATTACGCGGCCGTCGCGATGCACGAGTTCCTCCTTCAGGGCCCACGACGCCGACTGCTGGATGCCGCCCTCGATCTGATTGCGTACCCCCTCGGGATTCACGGTCTGCCCCGGATCGACGACGCACCAGACCTTCACGAGGCGCACCGCTCCGGAGAGCGATACCTCTACCTCCGCGACCTGCGCGACGTACGTGTCGTGGTAAACGGTGCATGCGATGCCCCGACCGCGCCGGCTGCCAGGACGTTCCTTCCAGCCGCTCCGCTCGGCCACGCGCTCGACGACCCGTCGGAAACGCTCGTCCGCGATGTGCCGCAGCCGGAAGGCGAGCGGGTCCTGCTCTGAGAGCACCGCGAGCTCATCCATGAACGATTCGATGGCGAAGACGTTCTCGGCGGCCGCGAGCGAGCGGAAGTTCGCGGTACGAAGCCGGGTCGGCTCGATGTGCAGGATCACTCTCACCGGGAAGCCGGCGTACGGGGGGAGAGCGTTGCGCCCTGAGGTCACACCGAGCACCTCTGGATCGAGGCCCGCTGCCGTATGCACGTTGGTGTGCTCGTCGTAGCGCCACGCGACAATGCGGCCGTCCGCACCAAGGCCCGCGGCGACCTCGAGCACCGCTTCCGGCCGCGACGGCGACCACGCGAACTCCTCCTCGCGCGTCCACTGCAGGAGCACCGGGCGGCCCGCGCCCTTCGACAGGATCGCCGCTTCGATCGCGGCATCGGCGTGGCTGTTCCGGCCGTAGGTTCCGCTCGTGATCTGCGGAAGCACGCGGACCTTCTTCTCGGGTAGACCCACGGTCTTCGCGATCTGCTCCCGGACGCCGAAGGGACGGTGCGTGCCGACATACATCGTGGCGCCGTCGGAGCGGACGTCCGCGACCGCGGCGCTCGGCCCGATCGGCGCGTTGGCTATTGGCGGGAGCACGTAGGTCTGCGTGAGACGCATTGCGGCGCCGCGAAGCCCCGCGTCGACCTCAGGGTCGGACCGCATGGTCACCTCCGCGGTCGGCCCTTCGACCGGCAGAGCGTGCCAGTCCGCCTCGACCGCGGCCGCCGCGGCGCGAGCCTGCTCGTCGCGCTCCGCAACGACGCCGACGACGTCACCCTGACGCACGACCGCGATCACCCCTGGCATCTTCCGCGCGGCCGCGTCATCCACCGAGCGAAGCTTCGCGCCGCGAGCGGGTGGCCGCACCATCGCGCCGCGCGCCATGCCCGGGAGACGTACATCTGCCACGAACGTGGCTCGCCCGGTCACGATGTCGCGCGCCTCAAGGTGTGGCGTCGGCTTTCCCGAGTACTTCCGGCGTGTTTCCGGCATCAGGGCGACGCGGTCCGGAACGACGCCCGCGAGGGGCTCGGAATCGAGCAGCTCGCCGTATGACACGCTCTTGCCGCCTCCCACCACCGCGCCCGCCGCGGTGTCGAGCTTGTCCTCCGATAGGCCGAGCTTCGCGCTCGCCCGATCGATGAGCTGACGCCGCGCGAACGCAGCCGCCTTCCGGAGGAGCGGCGCCTCCTGGGCGACCGAGTGGCTGCCGAAGGTACCGAAGTCGAAGGGCACCTGGTCGGTGTCTCCGAGCACCACCTGCACGCGCTCGATCGGCACGTCGAGCTCGTCGGCGACGATCTGCGCGAACGCCGTGCGGAGGCCCTGGCCGAAGTCGATCTTTCCCGAGAGCGCGGTGACGGTTCCGTCGCGTTCGAGGCGGATCCGCTGCTCGAGCCGTTCGGGATCGCGACGGTCCCACATCAGGACGACCCCGCTACTCGTCCGATCGCGCGGATCGCGCGACCGTACACGCCGCACCGGCAGAGGTTGCCGGCGAGCGCGTCCCGGATCGAGGTCTCGTCGGGCTCGGGATCGTGCGCGAGCAACGCGACGGCGGAGATGACCATTCCGCTCGTGCAGTACCCGCACTGAAGCGCGTCTCCGTCGACGAACGCCTGCTGCACCGGATGCAGCTTCGCGCCATCGGCGAGGCCCTCGACCGTCGTGATCGCCATACGCGCGGCTTGATCGGCCGTCAGCAGGCACGACGCGACGGCCCGATCGTCGGCGAGCACGTAGCACGCGCCGCACTGGCCGCGGCCACAACCGTAGCGCGTGCCGGTGAGGCCGAGGTCGTCGCGCAAGACGGAAAGGAGGGACGTGTTCGGTGGGACGTCGACGTCCCGGCGCTCGCCGTTCACCGTCAGCGCGAGCTTCAAGAAAGCTCCGGGAGTCGCACGCGTACGGCGGCGATCAGCACTTCGCGCGCGATCGTATCGGCGATCGCTGCGATGTCTCCGGAGAGGGCGCGGTCATCGTCCAGGCGTGCCGAACGCTCCCGAACGACGCGGCGAGCCTCCTCGACGCCCGGCCCCGTCGTGGTCTCGAGGAGGTCCAGTCCCTGCGCGGCGCAGAGCGCTTCGATTGCGAGGACCTCACGCGTGTTGCGCACGACATCGGCGAGCTTGTGGGCGGCGTGTACGCCCATGCTGACGTGATCCTCCATGCCCGCCGACGTGGGCACCGACTCGACCGACGCCGGAAAGGAACGGAGCCGGTTCTCGGTGACCAGGGCCGCCGACGTGTACTGCGCCACCATGAAACCGGAGTTCGTTCCGGGATTCCGCGTCAGGAACGGCGGAAGACCGCTCGTGTGTCCGTTGGTCATTCGATCGACGCGCGCCTCGCTGATGTCCGCGAGCTCGGCGACGGCGATCGTCGCCAGGTCCAGCGCGATCGCGACGGGCTGTCCGTGGAAATTCCCGCCGCTCACCACGCGGTGATCTTCGGCGAACACGATCGGATTGTCGGTCACGGAGTTGATCTCTATCTCGAGGACCCGCCGGGTGTACGCGAGCGCGTCGCGGGACGCGCCGTGCACCTGCGGCATGCAACGGATCGAATAGGGATCCTGCACCCGCGGATCGCCAACGCGGTGCGATGCGACGTTCGGGCTTCCCGCCATGAGCGACCGCAGGTTCGCGGCGACGCTCCGCTGACCGGGGTGCGGCCTGGTCGCGTGCAGCTCCTGGTCCCACGCGCGGTCGGTCGCACGCAGCGCCTCGGCGGACATCGCGCCGACGACATCCGCCGTCGTCGCGAGGACCTCGGCATCGTGGAGCGCAAGGCACCCGATGGCGGTCATGACCTGCGTCCCGTTGATGAGCGAGACGCCTTCCTTCGGACCGAGCTCGACCGCTTTGAGGCCCGCCGACTTCAGGGCATCACCCCCCGGGCTCCGTTTGCCTTGATCGATCGCTTCGCCTTCGCCGATCAGGACGAGCGCGGCGTGCGCGAGCGGCGCGAGATCCCCCGACGCACCCACGCTGCCATGCCGGGGGATCGCCGGGTGGACGCGCCGATTGACCATGTCGCAGAGGAGATCGATGATCTCGGCCCGCACACCCGATCTGCCGGCTGCGAGCGTGTTGGCTCGGAGCACCAGTATCGCCCTCACGACATCCTCTGGAAGGGGCGGCCCGACACCGACCGCATGGCTCCGCACAAGATTTCGCTGGAGCGA
>Ga0209268_1001781_pt1 | contig 10483 bp, 10 predicted proteins | sample GraSoiAngelo_143_FD_185900 | JGI IMG/M metagenome (GOLD analysis project Ga0209268, IMG submission 185900) | Grasslands soil microbial communities from the Angelo Coastal Reserve, California, USA - 14_1009_02_30cm (SPAdes) (version 2) | ecosystem: Environmental > Terrestrial > Soil > Grasslands ... | reverse complement strand
GCGTGAGTTCGCATGATTCCGAGTTGAACCTAAGATGCAGGAATTACATTGTTAATGAAATCCACGATGAGATTCGCCTTCACGTCCCGAAGAACCAGATCACGTCCCACAATGCGGTATTCGAGTTCGGACGGCAGTTTTGGCAGATCGAGTAATAGCGATGGCGGCGTGGACTGCAATGGAACTCCCTCTGGGTAGTTGTCGTTTACTTGCAGGTTCAGAGACTTCACTGGTTCGGCATGCCGCAAGCTGGCGCGAAGCTTCTCTCCTTTCGGCCCAGAAAATGACATTGCAATGAGTCGCTGAAATATTTTCGTAACGTCTGGAGTGAAAATGTCGCCCTGCCTGGCCTGTGGTCGTGCCACCCTAATTTTTGCAGTCAGCGCAAGCTGGTATTCCTTAAGCTTGGCGGCTGACTCGGTCTGTTTCGGCGCCGCCGGACCGCTCGCGGCCTTCTTGCTCAGCTTCACGTAATCCGTGACTCGACTTTCGAAGTCCTTGATGATGACGGAATCTCGGTTCACGCGCGGCGCTTGGCCCATCAGCAGGCAGCTCATCGTTAGCCATCCTGCACACGCGAGGCCGCATTTCCAGAGACCCATGTTTCCCCCCAACTTAGATGCTGCCCGCGCCAGTCTGAGCCACTCGGTAGACATCTTGAGCGCTTACTTCTGATCCTATTTGTCTCCAGCATCTTTGCGCTCCACTACCTCGGTCATCACTCCTTGCACAGCTTCCTTCACCGCATCCTTTACGGCATCCTTGACGCTTTCATCCACTTCCTTCGAGTCGAGTTCTATATCCACGTCCTCGGGTATGACCTCTTGCATAACGTCCTCAACAATGGGTCCAACCGGCGGCAGTTCCTTGGTAACTGTCTTTGCTACCTTCTTCGCGGCTTTGATGACTTGAGTCTGCGGTTCAGCCATTCCTATTTCTTGTCTTGGAGCTGCCGTGCCACGCCAATCCCCTTCGAAAGTTTTCACGATCGAGCTCGCAATTTTCTGGTCGCGAAAGATGACGCCGATCTCCCGCCTGGCATCCAGCTCGAGTGCACGCAGACTCTGACTTCCCATAAACACTTCGCTGCGATCGCGAACCATGGTCCGCGTGTGCAGCCGCATCCGTTCCAGCTTGCGCACCGTGACCGCAGAATTCTTGCGGTTCATTTTGCCAATGATTCGGATCTGCACTCCCGCCTCGGCACGTTCTTCAAGCGCGCGGATCATTTCCCGGTCGGTAATTTTCAGGTCGTAGATCAACAACTCTTTACGAGCTCCCTTGATGAAGGCTGCCAATTGTTTGCGTGCGTTTGACGGACTTACCAGAAACTTTGTGCTTCCCGGTTGATAGTTTTGCCGCTTGGTATCGCATTCGAACAGCTTTACTGCCTCGTGCACCAGTTTGCGGTTTTTCGTGACGATGCCGAAACTGCGACTGTGCTCGATGTCCAGGTGCGTAAGATTGAACGCAAGCAGGTAGACTTCCTTGCGATCGACGATCATCACTTTTCCGTGATAGCGAGCCAAGTCATCAGAGGTGCGCGCGACGGTGATCCCGGCCGCCAGAAAGCGCATTTCCAGCTTGCGTAGATTCTTTTCGCCACCGTGATTCGTAAACGCGATCAGGGCATGCACAGACAAACCGCGCTTGACGGCATTCGCCAGAGCCCGCTCAATTTCTATCCGGTCGAAGCGGAAAATAATGATCTCTACACTCTTTTGCGCCTTCTCAATTCCTTTCACCAGAGCGGCGACTCCGGCGCCTGGCTGTATCAGCAATTTCACTGGCGCTCCGATCGGGTCTGGTGGGCTGCCGCCATGCCTATGGAATCGTTCAGACCATTAACGATGGCCGTACAACAGGCTAACTCAAGCGGCTCAAGCTGATCGTCGGGACTGTACGGTATTTTGACCTCCGATTTCGGGTACTCTCACGAAAAAAGTGAGCATCCAAGTCCTGCAACGAGGGTTCCGAATGCGCCGGACTCGAGCAAATGTTGCGCTGTTCATTTTGCTGGCGGTATCCGCGGCCGTCGCCAAAGACCAGCCAAAGGCCAAGCAGCCTCCACAGACTTCGCCTGTCCTCTGGAGCGATCCAGTCGATATTGCATCGCGCAATCTCTTCTATGGCGAGGGTGGCGAACGTGATCAGCCTCACGGCACCATGACGTTTCTCAAGGAAGCCAAAGGAGGCACGAACCCAAAATTCGATGTACGCGACGAGGACGGCACAAAATGGAGAGTGAAGCTCGGCGTCGAAGCACGCCCTGAAACCGTCGCGGCGCACCTGCTGTGGGCAGTGGGATATTTCGCGGATGAAGATTATTTTGTCCCCAGCCTCACAGTCGAGAACATGCCCCCTCATTTGAAACGAGGGCAAAATCTAGTCGGGCCAAGCGGTGTGATTCAGAATGTCCGCCTCAAACGCCACCTCACAGGCGAGCAGAAAATCGGCAGATGGAAGTGGAAGCAAAATCCGTTTAGAGGCACTCGCGAATTCAACGGCCTCCGAGTCATGATGGCGCTGATCAATAACTGGGATCTCATCGACGAGAATAATTCGATCTATGAAGAATCGGACCCTCCTCAGACGCGCTATCTAGTCAGCGACCTTGGATCTTCCTTCGGAAAAACCGGCTATAGCTGGAATAGCACCATGTCAAAGGACAACCTGAAGGCTTATAGCCACTCTAAGTTCATCACGAAGATTGCGCCTGATTACGTGGACTTTAGCGTACCCAAGCGTCCTCCACTGCTCTATTTCTTCAATTTGGGTTGGTTCTTCACGATCGTGCATACACACTGGATTGGAAAACACATCCCGCGTGCAGATGCAAAATGGATGGGAGAGATTCTCGCGCAGCTTTCTCCGGCACAGATTCGCGATGCCTTCCGTTCCGCCGGATATACACCGGAGAAAACAGAAGCTTACGCAGAGGTTTTAGAAAGGAGAATTGCCGAACTTAACAGGCTCTGAGCCGGCCATAATTAATGGCTCGCGGGAGCCTCGACTTCAGATTGTTCACCGTACTGAAGCCGGTAAAGCTCGGAGTACAGTCCGCCCCGCTGTAACAGGTCATCGTGCTTGCCGGTTTCGAGGATATCGCCGTCCTTAACCACGAAGATCACATCTGCTTTCCGAACAGTTGATAACCGATGGGCAATCACGATTGTGGTCTTGCCTTCCATCAAGCGATCCAGTGCTTCGAAGACCAGTTTCTCGGACGATGCGTCCAGGTCAGAAGTGGGCTCGTCCAGAATCAGGATGGGAGTGTTTCGGATAATTGCGCGTGCAATGGCGATTCGCTGCCTCTGGCCGCCGGAGAGCGTCATGCCGCGTTCACCCAGGACTGTATTGTAGCCGTCCGGTAATTTCTCTATAAATTCGCTCGCATTCGCCAACTCAGCCGCCTTTAAGATTTCCCCTCGCGTAGCCTCTGGTTTTCCGTACGCGATGTTCTGCCACACCGGCGCATGGAACAGCACGGTTTCCTGCAGGACGAAGCTGATCTGCTGGCGCAGCGATTTCTGCCGGAACTGCCTTATGTCGGTGCCGTCGATCTTGACCGTTCCGGAAATAGGATCGTAAAAACGCGGAATCAAGCTGATGATCGTAGTTTTCCCGGCGCCGGTGGGACCAACCATAGCGGCTACCTGTCCCGCCTCGACCTTAAAGCTCACATCCTTCAGAATCGGAGCGTCCTGCGTGTAGTAGAAATGCACATGCTCGAACTCGATCTGTCCTCTGAAGCGCGGCGCGGGCCGCGACCTTGGCAGATCCTTCACCTCTTTGTCGGTTTGCAAGACCTCTTGAATGCGTTCGTAACCAACGGCAGCCTTCGAATAAGCATCGGTCATCTTCGAGAGTTCCTGCATCGGTTTATACATTTTTCCGAGGTACAAAATAAATACGATCAGCGAACCAGCAGAAAGGGTAGTGCTGAGCACCATGCGGGTTCCAAACCACAAAACTAAGCAGGTCCCAACCGCCACGATAATCTGCACGATGGGCGTCAGTTTTGCCTTCAGCCCGCGCGCGCGCAGACTGATTTCCACACCCTCCAGGCTTTCTTCCTCCAACCGGCGCAACTCGTAGTCCTCGCGGGCAAAAGCTTTCACCACACGAATTGACCCGAGAACTTCCTCGATAACTGAAACGATTTCCCCCTCTTTCTTCCGCACCGCGCGGGAAGCTTTCTTGATGCGGCGCGTGTATGTATAAACAATCATGAACAAAACTGGAGCCACCGACAGGGCGATCAGCGTGAAGCGCCAGTTTATGTAGAACATCACGGTAACCATCCCGACTAGGGTAATGACATTGATCAGAGTACTGAGCAGCCCGGTCGTAATGAAACTCTGGATGGCATCAATGTCGCTGGTCACGCGGCTGATTAGATCGCCGGTCTGTTTGTGATCGTGATAAGCGAGGGACAAGCGCTGAATATGCGAATACAGCACCCGGCGCAAATCGTGAGTAACCCATTGACCGACGCTGGTGGTCAGATACTTCTCGGCGTATGAGCAGATTGCATCCAGGATGGCAATCGCCAACACGGCGATGCAGGCGAACTTGAGGATCGCGATTTTATCGTAGCCTACAGTGGAATAAATGAGACGATTTAGCCATCCATGAACTTGTCTGGTCTTAAAGACATCATCGAGGACGATCTTTAACGGCCAAGGCTCCAACAAATTGGCAGCGCCCTCGCCGATCACCGCTAGCAATCCGAGACTCAGAGCGGGTACATGGGGCTGTAAGAGCTCACGAATAGTGAGCCGGATTGGCTTGCTTCCCAACGCCTGGGGTCGCAGCGCATGCGTCGCTTTCTCCCCCTTTGCGCCAGCCTGGTTCAAAGCTTCGTGTCCTCCTCCGCGCTATCATCCCGGGCTATCATCCTATGATGCATTCGGCGAGGAGAGACCTAGGCTGTGGGGATCCGCTCGGCTTGAATACAGGAGATCCTGTACGAGTTCCACAGTCCTGACTTTGACAGAGACGTCATAACCTGCGTGATTAATAGCTTTACCTCCCGCACCCGCGGGAAGTGAAAGACGAACGGGGAGGACAGAAGAGCGTCCTCCTCCGTTTCTAATCTACGTGCAAGTTCCCGGAATCTTGGCTGCTAATCTGTTCAGAAAAAAAGCTCCAACAGGCCCGCAAGATTCATTCAACTCCGGCGATAGCCTTGTTCAAGGCATTAATGTCTGCGCCTAGATCCTTGCCATCGGTACCGAGATTCTTGAAGGGGCTGGAACTCAGGAGCTGATAGTTGCCTCCGCTTCCATCGCTGAAGGTCGCGAATTCAACCGCACCGGCATCGATCGGAAAATAATTTCCCGCCGGCCACTTTGAAGGAGGAAAAGCAGATGGGCTGGCGACAATAGCATTCTTAGCGAAAGTATAGCTGCTAAAGCACGCGGCGAGGCTAGTGATTGGAACATCGGAATGGGCGCAGTCGCCCGTTCCCGCAGCGGACCACACCGGGAACTCGCCCGCGAGTACCACGTTGTTGGTAAACTGAAACCCCCACATTTTCGGTTTGCTCACGTTGTCTTCCAGAGTGAGCATGTGGCTTCCAGGGTCAGGAAAGCCCGTGATGTGGTTTATACGAATGCTGTTGAGCACATTTGTGGGCCAGTCATTGAAGATGGCGATCAATGTACCGCTCCCGTTCAGTTGCTTAGCTTCAGTTCCGTCGACCGTGACGTCATGAAGGCTGTACCTTTCTCCTGCTAGCGCGATTCCTCCACCGTCAGAAAGGATGTTTGCCATCTGAATCCCTGCCCCGCTATTGCTGATTTTACTATAGCGAATAGTCACGTCTGTGACTTGGCATGACGGGCAGACATTCGAATTTCCGAGGAATTGATTTTTGGGAGTCAGAACGATGGAAAATCCGTTTTGGCTGAAGCCACCCCAATTATTTTCCAATACATTTCCCTCAAACAGCACACGCCGGGCATTCTTGAGCTCGAAGTGATTTTTTACGATAAAAGGATTGCCCGATGCTCCGCCGACGTATCCGGGCGAGCCTAATTTCCAGATCATTGGCTTGAACATGTGATTGCGCCGGATTTCGATGTCTGCTGGCGTGGTTGTTGCAACCGAGCCGCCAATCAGTACCACCTCCGCTGCGCCCTCCAGGAAATTGTTCACGACCTTGTAGGGTCCGCCCACGGAACTGCCACTCCCGCCGCTGATCGCGTGCGCATCAGTGCAAACCCCGGTCGCGGATACGCAGTGAAAGTCGGTGAAAAAAGAATCTACTATTCCAAAATAGACGGTTCCGGAGAGACTGACTCCCGTCGCAGTCTCGTCTTGGCTAGTTCCATGCAGCCACGAACGGTCGATCACGATGTGATTCGCTGTGCCATGCGAACGTATGATCACTAAAGCCGTCATACTGGTGGTTTTTGCTGCCCTGGTGATCTCCAGACCGATAAGGCGGTAATGATTTGCGCCAGGAGCCAAGCCGATAGGTCCAGAGGAGGTGAGATAGGAGTAGGGATAAATAATCTTAGGCAGAACCCGCTGCGTGCTTGAACAGTGAAACGAGGGTCTCCCGGGAAGCGAGCTAACTCCGGCGTAGCACGGGGTGATGCGGGTGCCCTCAGCCGGCAAGCTGGCAAGCGCGCTGGTCCGGATGGTAATCCAGTGCTGATCATCGCAACCTTTTGCCGGCAGCGTGAATGAACCGCTGAAGGTTGCGCCGGCCTGCAGGGCGATTGTATCGCCGCATTGGGCGTTGTTGAGAGCGGTTTGCAAGCTTTGTCCAGCCAAGACTTGATGAATTTGTCCAGGCGAAGGAGTGCCTGAAATCGCCGTGAAAAGGCACGATTTAGGAAGCTGCGCAGGACCATCTTGTGTACCCCCAAAATTCGGAGCATTTCCAACGCCGCAGTAACGATTGTCCGCCTGCGCCGCCGCACTACCGGTGAGCATGTTCAAGATAAAAAGTGTGATGATGATGAAGACCAGGAACGAGATTCGATATTGCACGGCTGCATCCTCCCCGAGGTATTCATATTTCTGTGCAACTGCGGCACAAAAAGAACTGTTTTTTTTTGCGTTCGCGAAGGTTGTGAGAGATCGTGAACCGGCTGCGCAGGATGCTAGTGCAGCATTGCGGGGACGGGCAAAATAGTTAGTTGCACTCTGGGGGACTTGCAACGCCGGACGACAGACGTAAGTTGTGCAGATTCCGGCGGCGGCCTGGAATTGAGAGATTTACTACAGAAGCTTTGCACCGCAAAAGACTCGAACGATGCCGCGACGTCGCAAAAGATGATCAAGTATTACGCCGAGACTAGCTCTTGCGGTTAGAGTGTTCTTAGTTTATTCAATCACATCCGCATCCAGCACTCGATCCTGTTCGAGATAATGCGAGACGGCGTATTGCGCCAGAAGAGGCGTCTGCAGCCGGATTTCGGCGCCGATCCATTCCCCTTTTCCGTGCGGCGCGTTGAGCGAGTGATTGCAGCGTCCGCCGCTGCCGAATTGGGGACCAAAATCGGCGCTCTGGATCTCGTCAAATTGCCGCAGCTTGCGCCAGGCTTCATCGCCAACGGTTCCTGAAACGTCGATTTTGAGCTTGACCAGCGCCATTTCAAAAAATCGTTTCACCACAGAAGCTCAAAGGCACCGAGAGAAATGAAAACTCCGTGACTCCGTATCTCCGTGGTAGACCGGTCCTACACTGCAAACAGGTGATACAGCATCACGTAAATCACAACCCCGGTGATTGAAACATACAGCCATAGGGGGTATGTCCAGCGAGCGATGGCGCGATGGCGGTCGAAGCGCTCGCGCAGCGCTCGGATTAGAGTAATAATCACCAGAGGAACAATCGCGATTGCCAGAGTCGTATGCGAAATCAGAATAGTAAAATACACTGGCCGCGACCAGCCGTGTCCCTGGAATCGTACCGAACCCACGTGCGCGTGATAGTAGAGATAGCAGCTCAGGAATAGGGAAGAGCTGATAACCGCGGCAATCATCACAGCGCGGTGCGCGGCCATGCGTCCGCGCTTAATGAGGCTATGTCCGGTAAACAGCAGAACGGCGCTGGCGCCATTTAGCGTTGCATTGATGGTGGGAAACAGCGCGTATTGTGCGGGTACCTGGGTCATGCGGCCGGTTTCGTCGTCCGGCGATTCACCATCAGAAAGGACAGCCCGAACATCGCACCGGCGAAAAGTATCAGCGTTGCTAACGACGAGGCCAACGGGAATGCGGTCGAACTCGCCGGATAGAGCAGACTGCGCAGTGCCTCGACGCCATACGTCAGCGGGTTGATGCGCATCAAAAGGCGAATCCATCCCGATGCTCCTGCCAGCGGAAACAGCGCTCCGGAAAGCAGCCACAATGGAATGAGAAACAGGTTGATGATGGCGTGAAATGCCTGCGTCGAGTCCATAGGCCAGGCTATCGCGAAGCCGAGGGCTGTGAGCGCGAAGGAAACCAGAAAAACCGTGAGCGCTACCAGCAGGAAATCTCCAGGGCTTACGTGGACTCCCACCAGGGGAGCGAAGGCGAGAAAGATCAGCCCCTGGATGGTCGAAAGCGTCGTTCCTCCCAAAACTTTGCCCAGAACGATCGCGGAGCGGGGAACCGGCGCGACCAGCACCGAGAGCAGAAATCCTTCTTTGCGGTCTTCGATCACCGACATCATGGTAAAGATTGATGTGAACAACACAATCATGATCAGCGCGCCGGGATAGAAGTAATCTAGATAATGCTGCTGGCCGGCTGAACCACCTGAGCGGAACGAGCTGCCAAAGCCCGAACCGATCACAAGCCAGAACACAACAGGCGAGGCGATGACGCCCACTACGCGCGTGCGCTGGCGATAAAATCGCACCACTTCCCGCCACCACAGCGTGAATGCAGGAAGCGACACTCCCGTCAGTGGAGCTGCGTGCACTGGTAATGTTGTGGTTTGGGTTGCCATTGTGCTCGCCCTTCTTTGCGATCTTGGCGAATTCTTCGCGACCTTGGCGGTTAAGAGCTTTAACCGCAAAGTGCGCCCAGATATCGCAAAGTGCACGAAGACAATCTTCGTTCTCTTGGTCTATCTTTGCGATCTTAGCGAATTCTTTGCGACCTTGGCGGTTAAGAGCTTTAACCGCGGGGTGCGCCAGCTAATCGCGAACGCCGCGCCGGAACACTTACTCTTCCGTTTCTTTCTCAGTCCAGAATCTATGCCCCGTGCGATGGATAAAGACGTCTTCCAAAGTGGGCTTACTCACCGACATTGACTGAATCTCTCCCGGAAATGCTTCCGCCAGTTCGGCAATAAAGCGATGCCCGTTCTCCCGCTCCACCCGAATTCTGCTGCCGCGGTCTTCGTTCCCCAACGCAGTCGCGCTCACGTGGAAGCGAGCGGTGACGCGCTCCGCAAGGCGCTGGGCATTGTGGGATGCTTCAATCCAAATCACGTCACCACCGATCTCGTGCTTGAGTTCGAGCGGAGTACCGAGAGCTACGAGCTTTCCCTCATTGAGAATTGCAAGCCGATCGCAACGTTCGGCTTCTTCCATCAAATGGGTTGTGACAATCACCGTGACCTGCTCGTCATCACGCAGACTGTGAAGATACTGCCAAAGATCGCGCCGTGCGCCAGGATCGAGCCCAGTCGTGGGTTCGTCGAGCAACAATACAGAGGGATGATGAAGCAAGCCCTTAGCCAATTCCAGCCGCCGCTGCATTCCCCCGGAAAATGTCTCAGCTTTTTCCTGGGCGCGCTCCGCTAATCCCACGCGCGCCAACATCTCCGCAATACGCAATTTCAAAAGTGTGCCGCGAAGTCCGTATAGATGACCCTGATGCCACAAATTTTCCGCCGCAGTCAGTTTTAGATCGATACTCTGTGACTGGAACACAACCCCGATTTGTCGGCGCAAACTGTTTGGATCCCTGGCGGCATCGTGCCCCAGAATCAAGGCTCGGCCACCGGTTGGAATCATCAGCGTGGAAAGAACACGGAAAAGTGTGGTTTTGCCGCTGCCGTTTGGTCCCAGCAATCCGAATAGCTCCGCCGGGCGCACGTCGAATGAGACTCCATTCAGCGCCAGGCGGTCGTCGTATCGGTGAACCAGGTCTTGAACGGAAATGACGGCAGGGCTGGCAGGACCGCTTTCTTTCTCAACCGCGTCCACAGTGTACGTGGGAGCCTTGGAAGCCACAGGGTATTTTACAGCACGGAGTGTTTGTGCTCTGACTGATCGCTCGACCTGCCGCTCATGCGGCTACCGGGTCTCGTGATCCGGCGGGAATACGCTCTTCGAATGCGACAGGAACATGCCGCCAGACCTGAATCGCGAGCACAACAGCCGTTGCCAGCAGCAGCGCGCCCACGGCGACGTGCGCAACCGTCGAGCTCACCATGGGCAGTTCTGGCTGAATCGCATCGTGTCCCCAGGCCACGCGGGTAAGAAATGCAAGAAATCCAAGACATAGCTGCGCAATCAGCAAGGCC
>Ga0209268_1001779_pt1 | contig 10487 bp, 7 predicted proteins | sample GraSoiAngelo_143_FD_185900 | JGI IMG/M metagenome (GOLD analysis project Ga0209268, IMG submission 185900) | Grasslands soil microbial communities from the Angelo Coastal Reserve, California, USA - 14_1009_02_30cm (SPAdes) (version 2) | ecosystem: Environmental > Terrestrial > Soil > Grasslands ... | reverse complement strand
CGGTCGCGGCTCTCATCGGTGAGCGGCATCGACAGCTGCGGGGTGAGTCCGTCGAGGCCGGTCTCGAGCCCGCGCAGCGCCTTCTGCAGCGATTCCTGGAAGGTGCGGCCGATGGCCATGACCTCGCCGACGGATTTCATCTGGGTGGTGAGCCGGTCATTGGCGGCCGGAAACTTCTCGAAGGTGAAACGCGGCAATTTGGTGACCACGTAGTCGATGGAGGGCTCGAAGGAGGCCGGCGTCGCGCCTGCGGTGATGTCGTTTTGCAGCTCATCGAGGGTGTAACCCACCGCGAGCTTGGCGGCGATCTTGGCGATCGGAAAGCCGGTCGCCTTGGAGGCGAGCGCCGAGGAGCGCGACACGCGCGGATTCATCTCGATCACCAGCAGCCGCCCGTCGGACGGATTCACCGCGAACTGCACGTTCGAGCCGCCGGTATCGACGCCGATCTTGCGCAGCACCGCCACCGCGGCGTCGCGCATGCGCTGATATTCCTTGTCGGTGAGGGTCAGTGCGGGCGCGATGGTGATCGAGTCGCCGGTATGCACGCCCATCGGATCGAGGTTCTCGATCGAGCAGACGATGATGCAGTTGTCGCGCTGATCGCGCACCACTTCCATCTCGAATTCTTTCCAGCCGATCACCGACTCCTCGAGCAGCACCTCGCCGGTCGGGGAAGCGTCCAGCCCGCGCGCCACGATCGTCTCGAGCTCCTCGCGGTTGTAGCCGATGCCCCCACCGCTCCCTCCCAGGGTGAAGGACGGGCGCACCACCACCGGGTAGCCGATCTCGCCCGCGATCGCCAGGGCTTCATCGAGGCTGCGCGCGATCTGCGACTGCGGCGTCTCGAGCCCGATCTCGCGCATGGCGTCGCGGAACAGCTCGCGGTCCTCGGCCATGTCGATCGCAGCGCGGGAAGCTGCGATCAGCTCGACGTGGTATTTCTCCAGCACCCCCTCGCGCACCAGATCCAGCGCGGTGTTGAGCGCGGTCTGCCCGCCCATGGTGGGCAGCAGCGCGTCGGGACGCTCCTTCTCGATGATGCGCGCCAGCGTGCGGGCGTTGACCGGCTCGATGTAGATGGCGTCCGCCATCTCCGGATCGGTCATGATGGTCGCGGGGTTGGAATTGACGAGAATGACGCGATAGCCCTCTTCGCGCAGCGCCTTGCAGGCCTGGGCGCCCGAATAGTCGAACTCGCACGCCTGGCCGATGATGATCGGTCCCGCTCCGATGATCAGGATGCTCTGGATGTCGGTGCGTCTGGGCACGCTTAGCGGCCGCCGCCACCGACGAGCTGGCGGCGCAGGGTGTCCTCCGCCAGCCGCAGCTGCGTCTGCAGGCGCCGCAGCATCAGGTGGTTGAAACGCTCGAACAGGGGCTTCAGGTCGTGCGGCCCGGGGCTCGCCTCCGGATGGCCCTGGAAGCCGAACGCCGGCTGCTCCCGGAAGGCGATGCCCTGCAGCGATCCGTCGAAGAGGGAGCGGTGGGTGGCCCTGACCTCCGCAGGAAGCGAACTCTCGTCCACCGCAAAGCCGTGGTTTTGGGTGGTGATGAACACGCGGCCGGACTCCAGGTCCTGCACCGGGTGGTTGGCGCCGTGGTGGCCGAACTTCATCTTCACGGTGCGCGCACCCGCGGCGAGGCCGAGGATCTGGTGGCCGAGACAGATGCCGAACACCGGCACATCGGTCGCGAGGAATTTCTTCGTGGCGTTGATGGCGTAGTCGCACGGCTCCGGGTCACCGGGGCCATTCGACAGAAACACGCCGTCGGGCTCCAGCGCCAGGGCTTCCTCGGCGGTGGTCTTCGCCGGCACCACCGTCATGCGGCAGCCGCCGTCCGCCAGCAGCCGCAGGATGTTGCGCTTGATACCGAAGTCGTACGCCACCACGTGCAGGCGCTGTGGCGAGCGGATCGGCGGACGAGCGACATCCGGCCACAGACTGCCCTCGTTCCACTGGAAGCCGCGCTTGGTGGTGACGACCTTCGCCAGGTCCATGCCCTTGAGTCCCGGAAACTTGCGCGCCGCCTTCACGGCGGCGGCCTGGTCAACCTGCTCGCCGGTCATGATGCAGCCGGCCTGTGCGCCTTTCTCACGCAGCATGCGCGTGAGCTTGCGGGTATCGATGTCGGCGATCGCGACCACGCGGCCGCGCTCGAGAAATTCCGGCAGCGACTCGTTGGCGCGCCAGCTGCTCGCAAGCAGCGAGAGGTCGCGGATGATCAGCCCCGCGGCGTAGACCTGTGAGGATTCCAGGTCCTCGGGCGTCGTGCCCGTGTTACCGATGTGCGGGCAGGTGAGCGTGACGAGCTGACGTGCGTAAGACGGGTCGGTGAGAATTTCCTGGTAACCGGTGAGGGCGGTATTGAAAACGACTTCGCCTGTGGTGTTGCCCTTCGCTCCGATCGACTGGCCGTGAAAGATCGTTCCATCGGCCAGCGCGAGCACCGCAGGTACGCTCACGTGATCAATTCTCCCTTGCGCACATACACAAAGCGGGAGGAGTTCTCAGCGAACATCCTCCCGCCTTGCTTGGACTAACCCGTACACGGATTACGCAGAAAGTTTACGGGCTATGCGGGCGATGTGTCCACGGAAAAATCCCGCTGCACCGCGGCTGCACGGGACCTCAAGGCCCGTTTCGAAGAGCGGGCTAAGTTATTGTTTTTTGACCAGTAGATCACGCATCGTGTATCGGCCCGGTGGCCGTAACTGTAGCCAGAGCGCGGCAGCTAGCGCCCCCCGGGCGAAGACCCCCCGATCCGTGGCCCGATGGGTCAGGGACAGCTGTTCGCCGGGGCCTGCAAACAGCACCGTATGCTCACCGACGAGGTCTCCGGCGCGCACGGAGGCGAAGCCAACCCCGCCCTCGCGGTGCGGCGTGTCCGTGGCCGGGGCCGCACCCGAGGCGCCCGCCACCGGCGCAGACCCCTGTCGTGCCTCGCGGGCGGCTGCCCCGAGCGCCAGCGCGGTTCCCGAGGGGGCGTCCGGCTTCGAGCGATGGTGCATATCCAGGACGTCGATGTCGAAGCTGGTCGGCAGCGTCCGGGCCGCGATGCGCACCAGCTCGAGCAGCAGCGTCACCCCGAGGCTGGTGTTCGCCGCGACCAGGAGCGGAATGTCGCGGGCGGCGGCCGCAAAGGCCCCCTCCAGCTCCGCGGCAAATCCGGTGGTGCCGGTCAGCAGCGGCTTGCGCGCCGCGCGGCACGCCGCGAGATTGGCGCGCGTCGCGGCGGCGCTGCTGAAATCCAGCGCCACGTCGGCCGCTTCGAGCGCGCGCGGCAGATCGCTCGTCACCACGAGATTCAGCCGCCCGAGCCCGGCCAGCTCCCCGGCATCGCGCCCCAGCGCGAGGCTCTCGGGCGAGGCAATCGCGCCGGTGACGATGAGCTGCGCGAATTCCGGCGCGGCGCGCAGCAGCTCCCGGCCCATGCGCCCGGTGACACCGATGAGCACGGCGCGTACGAGCGGTGGAGGGGCTGCGCCGGCGGCCATGTTTGTGCGGCTAACTCGCCCCGCGGTCACCGGAAAAGAAGCGCTTCACGCCCTCGAGGAAGCCGCTCTGGCGCGGCGCGTGCTTGGCGCCGTGCGCCTGCAGCGACTCCTCGAGCCGCCGGATCAGCTCGCGCTGCTCGGCCGACAGATGCACCGGTGTCTCGATCACCACGCGGCAGAACAGGTCGCCGCGCGCGCCCCCGCGCACCGGCTTCACGCCCTTGTCGCGCAGCCGGAACACGCGCCCGGACTGAGTTTCGGCGGGGATTTTCAGCTGCAGGTCACCCTCGAGCGTCGGCACCGCGACACTGCCGCCGAGCGCCGCGGTGGCGAAGCTCACCGGCACCTCGCAGCTCAGGTGCTCGCCGTCGCGCTCGAAGAGGGGATGTTCGCGCACGTGCACTTCCACATACAGGTCCCCCGGCGGACCGCCATTGCGTCCGGCTTCTCCCTCGCCCGCGAGCCGCACGCGGTCGCCGTTGTCCACTCCGGCGGGCACTTTCACCGAGAGCTTGCGGGTGCGGCGCACCCGGCCCTGCCCGAGGCACGAGTCGCAGGGATTGCGCACGATGGTGCCCGTCCCGCGGCAGCGCGGACAGGTCTGTTGCAGCTGGAAGAAGCCCTGAGAGATGCGCACCTGCCCTGCGCCACCGCAGGTGTCGCAGGCAGCAGGATGGCTACCCTTGGCCGCACCGCTCCCGTGGCAGACCTCGCATTCCGCGAGGCGCGGGATCTCGATCTCGACCTGGTGACCGAATACCGCCTGGGGGAGCTCGAGCTGCAGCTCGTAGCGCAGATCGGCGCCGCGGAACACCTGTGAACGGCCACCGCGGCGCGCACCGCCGAAGATGTCGCCGAACACGTCCCCGAAGATGTCGCTGAAGGTGTCGCCGCTGAATCCGCCGCCGCGCCCGCCGCCGCGCGCGCTCGCCTCGACTCCGGCGTGACCGTACTGGTCGTAGGCGGCCCGCTTGTGCGGGTCGGTCAGCACCTCGCAGGCCTCCTTCGCCTCCTTGAAGGACTCCTCCGCCTCCCGGTCGTCGGGATTGCGGTCCGGGTGATACTTCATCGCCAGCCGCCGGTAGGCCTTCTTGATCTCGGCCTCAGTCGCTGTCTTCGGTACGTCCAGTACCTTGTAATAGTCGCGCTTCGGCATCTGCGCGTCTTACGAGGCCTTGCGTCCCTTGTCCTTTACCTCCTCGAACTCCGCGTCCACCACATCCTCGCGCCCCGCGCCCGCGCCCGCGCCGCTCCCATCCCCTGCGCCCGCCGTTGCGCCCGCGCCGGTGGCGCTCGCGCCGCCTCCCTCGGCGGCATGGGCGCGCTGCGCGATGCCGGCCGAGGCCTGCGCCAGAGCCTCGCTCTTCTTCTCGATGACGTTGCGGTCATCGCCTTTGAGCGCGGTGCGCAGATCCGACACCGCCGATTCCACCTTGGCGCGCTCGCCCGCTTCCACCTTGTCGCCGAGCCCCTGCAGTGATTTCTCCACTGCATGGATCAGGCCGTCCGCCTTGTTGCGCGTCTCGACCAGCTCACGGAAGCGCTTGTCCTCCTCGGCGTGCGCCTCGGCGTCGCGCACCATGCGCTTGATCTCATCCTCGGTGAGTCCACTCGAGGCCTTGATGACGATCTTCTGCTCCTTGCCGGTGGCCTTGTCCCTGGCCGAGACATTGAGGATGCCGTTGGCGTCGATGTCGAAAGACACCTCGATCTGCGGCATGCCGCGCGGGGCCGGCGGGATGTCCGACAGATCGAACTTACCGAGGGACTTGTTGTCCGCGGCCCGGTCGCGCTCGCCCTGCAGCACGTGAATGGTCACGGCGGTCTGGTTGTCGTCGGCGGTCGAGAAGGTGTTCGCCGCCTTGGTCGGGATGGTGGTGTTCTTCTCGATGAGCTTGGTCATGATGCCACCGAGCGTCTCGATGCCGAGCGACAGCGGAGTGACATCGAGCAGCAGCACGTCCTTCACCTCGCCCGACAGCACGCCCGCCTGGATGCCGGCGCCGACCGCGACCGCCTCGTCGGGGTTGACGTCCTTGCGCGGCTCCTTGCCGAAGAAGTCCTTCACGTACTTCTGCACCAGCGGCATGCGCGTCTGGCCGCCCACCAGGATCACCTCGGCCACATCCGCCGTGGCAAGGCCGGCGTCCTTCATGGCGGTGCGGCACGGACCCACGGTCTTCTGCACCAGGTCCTCCACCAGGGACTCGAGCTTGGCGCGCGTCAGCTTGATGTTGAGATGCTTCGGTCCCGAGGCATCGGCGGTGATGTACGGCAGGTTGATGTCGGTCTGCTGGGTCGAGGACAGCTCGATCTTCGCCTTCTCGGCGGCCTCCTTCAGGCGCTGCATGGCGAGCGGGTCCTGGCGCACATCGACGCCGGACTCCTTCTGGAACTGCTCGGCCAGGAAATTGATGACGCGCAGGTCGAAGTCCTCGCCGCCGAGGAAGGTATCCCCGTTGGTCGACAGCACTTCGAACTGCCGCTCGCCGTCGACTTCCGCGATCTCGATGATGGAGATGTCGAAGGTGCCGCCGCCCAGGTCGTACACGGCGATCTTGCGATCGCCCCCCTGCTTGTCGAGCCCGTAGGCGAGCGCCGCAGCGGTCGGCTCGTTGATGATGCGCTTGACCGTCAGGCCCGCGATGCGGCCGGCGTCCTTGGTCGCCTGGCGCTGCGAATCGTTGAAGTAGGCCGGCACGGTGATGACCGCTTCGCTCACCGGCTCACCGAGATAGTCCTCGGCGGTCTTCTTCATCTTCATGAGCACGCGCGCGGAGATCTCCGGCGGCGCCATCTTCTTGCCCTGCACCTCGACCCAGGCGTCGCCGTTGTCCGCGCGGGTGATCTTGTAGGGGACCATGGTGATGTCCCGCCGGACCACCTCGTCCTCGAACTTGCGGCCGATGAGGCGCTTGATGGCGAACAGGGTGTTGTGGGGATTGGTCACTGCCTGGCGCTTGGCCGGCTGGCCCACCAGCACCTCGCCGTCCTTGGTAAAGGCGACGATGGAGGGGGTGGTGCGATCGCCCTCGCTGTTCTCGATCACCCGGGGCTTGCCCCCCTCCATGATGGCCACGCACGAGTTGGTCGTGCCGAGGTCGATACCGATTACCTTTGCCATGGGTTCACTCCCCGAAATCTCTGTCACAAGAGGGATGCCAGGGCCTCTTCTTAGGGGTGCTCGCGCGCGCTTTCAAGCCCGCGCCGGACTCCCTGGTCATCATGGCTTCGTGCCGCTCCGGATCGAAGGGCTCACCCAGCGGGTCGATCACCCTGACCCCCAGCGTTTCCAGCGCCCGGGACAGCAGCTGCAGCGTCGCCTCCTGGCCCTCCCTGAGGCTGCTCGCGTGCGCCCGCCCGGCGTTCTGCACCGCCAGCTCCAGGCTGTCCTTCACCGGCAGGAGCTCCGCGGCGAACTTCTCGAGCCCGTAGCGGTTGGCCGCCTCGATGTCGCGCTGCGCACGCTTGCGCACGTTGTCGAGCTCGGCGACGGCGCGCAGGTACTGCTCCCAGTGGCTCTTGGCGCGCTCTTCGGATTCGGCCAGCGCCTGCTGCAGCCGCTCGATATCCTCGAGCTGCGCTGCCGTCTCCGGCAGCACGGCCGCGGGCTCCGCCGCACCGCTGCGCCGCTCGCCTCCGGACTCGTTGGCAGTCATCTCGCTCAAAACCTCCGAAAAATCCCCAAGTCCGCCGGCGCATGTGGAGGCGCGGGCGGGCACCCCGGGGTGGGGATCAGCGGCGCGAATTCAAGGCCGCGCCGAGCAGTTTAGCGGTCATCTCGACGATGGGGATGACCCGTTCGTAGGCCATGCGCGTCGGCCCGATGACCCCGAGCACCCCGACCACCGACTCGCCGTCCGCGTAAGGCGCGGTGACCACGCTGCAATCGTCGAGGATCTGGTAGCCGGATTCATGGCCGATGAAGATCTGCACCCCTTCGGCCTTCAGGCTCTGGTCGAGCAGGTGCAGAAAGTCGCGCTTTTCGTTGAACGCCTCGAACAGCCGCCGCAGCTTCTCCATGCCGGTGAGCTCGGCCATGCCCATGAGGTTGGTCTCGCCCTTGATGACGTACTCGAGCCGCCCTTCCGCGCCGCTCTCGAACACCTGCTGGGCGACCGCGATCGCCTCCAGCATGATCTGGTTCATGTGTGCGTGTGCCTCGGACAGCTGGCGCAGGATCTCCTGGCGCACCTCGCGCAGCGTGCGCCCGCGGAACTGCTCGTTCAGAAAGTTCGAGGCACGCTTGAGCTCGTCGGGCGAGTAATGGCGCTCGAGCTGGATGATGCGGTTCTGCACCTCGCGGTCGTTGAACACCAGTACCACCAGCACCCGGTTCTCCGACAGCGCGACGAACTCCATCTGGGTGATGGAGGCCTGCCGGGTGCGCGGCAGCGTCACCACACCGGCGAGCTGGGTCGCGCTCGACAGCACCTGCGACACCGTCGCGATCAGGTCCGTGGGGTGGTCGCGGCTCGCCTCGACCTGGCGGCGCAGCTCGGCGCTCGCCGCCTCATCGAGCGGCCGCAGCTGCAGCAGTGTGTCGACGAAGAAACGGTAGCCCTTGTCGGTGGGTACACGGCCGGCGGAGGTATGGGGTGAGGCGACGAACCCCAGCTCCTCGAGATCCGCCATGACGTTGCGCACGGTGGCCGAGCTGAGCTGCAGCCCGGATTCGCGCGATAGCGCCCGCGAGCCCACCGGCTGACCGTCCCGGATGTAACTCTCGATGAGTATGCGCAGCAGGTGCTGAGCCCGCTCGCCTAGTGCCTCGTCCCGATCGTGTGCCATAAGCCGATCATGCACAGCCGCGGGCGGAAAGCTAGCTTTGGCGTGCGTCGACCGTCAAGCACGCCCTCACCAGGCTGTTGCCGGGGATGGGAATTGCGCCATTGGCTGGAAGGCGCGCCAGCGTGTTACAAAGGCCCGCCCGCAATGCGGGCGGCTTTACAGGGGGCTGCCTTGGCCTTTCCGGTGCGCTGCTGCGCCTTAGTAGGCAGATTCGCGGATCCGCGCATCGCGGAGAGCGTGAGCACGCTGCTGCCGCACCTCGCCAGCCGGGGCGTGCAGGTGCTGGTGAGTGAGAAGGCCATGCTCGCCGCAAGCGCCACCGCGGTCACACGCGTCCCGGAACGGGAGTTTGGCGAGCGTGCCGACCTGGTCATCGCCATCGGCGGTGACGGCACGCTGCTGTACGCCGCGCGCCTGGTCGCGCGCCACGGCGTGCCGCTGCTCGGCGTCAACCGCGGGCGCCTCGGGTTCCTCACCGACGTCATGCCGCAGGACATGCTGCCCTCGGTGGACGCGGCCCTCGCCGGGCAGCTGGACGCGGACGAGCGGCCGCTCCTGGCGCAGCTGCACGGCGCCCCCGGACAGCTGGCGCAGGGCTACGCGCTCAATGACGTGGTGATGCAGAAACGCGAGACCGGGCGCACGCTCGACTTCGAGACCCGCATCAACGACCATTATGTCAACACGCACGACGGTGACGGCATCATCGTGGCGAGCGCCACCGGCTCGACCGCCTACGCGCTCTCGTGCGGTGGCCCGATCATCGAACCGCACCTGGAGGCGCTGGTGATCGCCCCGATCTGCGCCCACACCCTGTCGGATCGCCCGATCGTGGTGTCGGCGCGCTCGGTCATCGACGTGGCGCTGCTCGAGCGCCCCGACACCCAGGCGCAGGTCACCTGCGACGGCGCAGTGCTCGGCGCCCTCGTGCCCGGCGGCCGCCTGGAGGTGCGCGCCGCCACCGAGCGCATCACCCTGCTGCACCCCGCAGACCACGACTACTACAAGCTGCTGCGCTCGAAACTGCACTGGGGCCGCGGCAGCTTCGAGCGCTGAAGCCGCATGCTCACCCACCTGCAGATCCGCGACTTCGCCATCATCGATTCGGTGGAGCTCGAGTTGCGTCGCGGCCTGACGGTGCTCACCGGCGAGACCGGCGCGGGCAAATCGATCCTGGTGGACGCGCTGCAGCTGCTCGCCGGAGGCCGCGCCGGCGCCGAGGTGGTGCGCCACGGCGCCGAGCGCGCGGAAGTGTCTGGCACCTTCGAGCTCGGTGAGGCCCCGCCCGAGCTGCGGCAGTTGCTCGAGGAGCAGTCCGTCAGCGGCACCGGCGAGCTCACCGTGCGCCGGGTGGTGGCAGCGGATGGACGCTCGCGCGCCTACCTGAACGGGCAGACGGTGCCGGTACAGCTGCTGCGCGAGGCCGGCAACATCCTCATCGATATCCACGGCCAGCATGAATTCCAGTCCCTGACGCGCAGCGCCGCGCAGCGCACGTTGCTCGATGGCTACGGCTCCCTCACCGGGCTCACCACCCAGGTCGGTACCGCCCACCGGGAGTGGCTCGAGCTCCTCAACCGCACCCTGGAACTGGAGAGCAAGGCGCGCGACCGCGACACCCGCCTCGAGCTGCTGCGCTATCAGGCGCAGGAGCTGCAGGCCCTGCAGCTGAAGGCCGGCGAGATCGACGCGCTCGGCGAGGAGCGCGCGCGGCTCGCCAACCGCGGGCGGCTCGCGCAGGGTGCGCAGACGGCCCTCGCGGAGCTGTACGAGAACGAAGCCGCGAGCGCGCATGCCGGCGTGAGCCGCGCGCTGCAGGCCCTGCGCGGGCTCGCGGCCCTCGATGGCAAGCTCGCCGCCGTGCTGCCGATGCTGGAGGAAGCCTCGATTCAGGTGCGCGAGGCGGCGCGTGAGCTGGAACGCTACCGCGAGACCCTCGACGTCGACGCGGCGCGCCAGGACGAGGTCGAAAGACGCCTGGCGGCGATCGAGGAGCTCTCGCGCAAGCACCGCGTGGCCGCGGGCGAGCTCGATGAGCGCGCGCGGCAGCTGGCGGTGGAGCTGGCGACGCTCGAGCGCGCCGAGACCGACCTCGCCACGCTGCGCAAGGAGCTGGCCGCGGCGCTGCAGGCCTACCGCGCGCAGGCCCAGGAGCTGTCCGGCAGGCGGGCCGGCGCCGCGGCGGCCCTCGCCCGGG
>Ga0209268_1001777_pt1 | contig 10488 bp, 10 predicted proteins | sample GraSoiAngelo_143_FD_185900 | JGI IMG/M metagenome (GOLD analysis project Ga0209268, IMG submission 185900) | Grasslands soil microbial communities from the Angelo Coastal Reserve, California, USA - 14_1009_02_30cm (SPAdes) (version 2) | ecosystem: Environmental > Terrestrial > Soil > Grasslands ... | reverse complement strand
GAGGGTCAGGTGGCTCGCGTCGGGGCGCTGGAAGTAGTGGGCGGACGATTGCTGGGTCACGGCGATCGCGCGCGCGCTGCCGCGGACGTAGGACCCGAACACCGCGCCGAAGATTTCATGGCTTACGCCGGCGGCGCCGCCGAAGCGGTGGCGAAAATCGAGCGCGGCGGCGTACCCGGCGGTGCGTACGGAGTCCCGAACGGCGCCGCTGAGATGGAACCGGTCGGTCGCCGTGCCCATGATGCCGAGCGCGCTCCGGCCCGCGCGCAGGTCCTTCTGCAGGCGGACCACGGCGTAGTTGGCCGCCGGCTCGATCTGATCGCGATACGCCGCGCCGAGGCTATCGCGCACGTCGGCGTATGCCGCCTGTGTCACCGCGTCCAGCACGCCGAGCGACCAACCACCGCGTGTCTTGCCCGACAGTTTGACCGCGCCGACGATCTCGGTCGTCCCGGGCGCGCGGGCGTAGCCGCCGCGCTCGTCCGCGGCGACGTGCGGCGTCCGGCCGATGCGGCGCGGGTAGAACAACACCTCGGCCGGGCTCTCGTAGATCGACATCTGAAACAGGCCCGCGCCTTCGACGAAGAAGGGACGCTTCTCCTGGAGCGTGGTCTCGAACCCCGAGAGGTTCACCTCGGAGGGGTCGGCCTCGACCTGCCCGAAGTCCGGATGCAGCGTGAGATCGAGCGTCAAGCCGGCGGGCATCCCGAGCTTCGCGTCCGCGCCGACTGTGGCCGAGGCCAGCGTCGGCTGGAAGAGCGGATTCGCACGGTCGCCGGGCGCGCGGGTCAGGCTCGAGCGCGCATAGGGGAGCACCTCACGGCGGCGGGGCGCCGGCAAGTCGTCGAGACCGGTGAGGTCGCCGCAGCGAGAGACCAGGCGGCGCTCCCCCTGGGGCACGGGGGCCCAGCTCGACCATTCCTGCCGCCGCGCCACGTCGCGGAAGAAATTCACGCCCCAGGTCGTGGTCTCGGCGTCCGCCTGGCGGGCCTGCCGCGCCCCCCGTCCCGCCCCGCGGGCGTCGTAGTGCAGCTGGGACAGCGGGATCCGGAACTCCGCCGTCCAGCCGAGCGAGTCGCGCGCCACCGCGACGTCCCACACCGCGTCCCAGCCCATATCGGCTTCGACGTCGTCGTAGTGGTAGAGGTCGAGCTTCACGCCCGCGGGGTTGACCACGAAGTGGAAGGCGGTGCGGTGGTCGTGGTAGCTGTCGAGCACCACGTGCAGATAGTCCGAACTGGCCCACACGTCGCGGCGCGTGAGCGGCGCCACGATGCTGTCGGGGTCCTGGTACGCGCGCAGCGCCACGTATACGGCGGCGTCCGTGAACAGCACGCGCGCTTCGGTGCGGTCGGTCGCGGGGCGCCCGTCGAGCGGGTAGTTCTGCGTGAAGTCGGTGGCAACGGGAGCGGCGGCCCAGGCGGGGTCGTCGAGCCGGCCGTCGATCGTGGGCGGGGGGACGCCGGCGGGCCGTACGGCGCGCAGCACCCGCGGACCGGCGGGATGCGCAGGGGGTCCGGCCGGTCCGCGCGGAGCGACAGGCGCGACGCCGAGCCAGAGAGCGACCAGAACGGGCCACACCATCGGGGAGCTCCTCGTTCTACTAATTGTTTAGTAGAACGTACGAGCCCGCTCCCGCCCTGTCAACTATCTTTCTAGTAGGTGGACCCCTAGCGCGTCGTCGGCCCCGCCGCCTGCCCCGCCGGGAACCCCAACGCCTCGAGCGCACAGTGGAGGCTGCTCGGCTCCGGTAGGAACGCCGCCGCCCCGATCGCCAGGACGGCCACCACCGCCAGCACGCCACCGGGCGCCTGACTGCGACGTCGCTCACACATCACCCGCAACCGCTCCTCGAGCGAGGAGGGCGGCATCGACAAGGCGGGCATGGGCACGCCACAGGTCGCCGCCCGCGTTCCCGCTTCCAGGAGCACGAGGCCGTACGTCCGCACGTCCGACCCGCGCTCCAGCACCCGCGCGTCGCAGTCGACTTCCACGGCCAGCCGCAGCCGCCGCGCCAGCCACCACACCACGGGATTCCACGGCTGCACCAGCAGGGCCGCGAGCGCGAGCAGCAGCAGGCGCGGATCGCGGGCCCGCTGATGCTCGAGCTCGTGCACCAGCATCAGCTCACGCACGCGATCGTCGGCGGCTAGGGCCCAGCGGGGCAGCACGATCGTACCGCGCCCGAACCCGAACACCGCCGGCCCGTCCGATTCCGAGACGAGCACCGCATGGCCGTCCACGACGCCGGCGCGCCAGGCGCGGCGGCGGCGCACCAACCGCACGATCGCCGCCGCGAAGCAGGCGGCGACCAGCGCCGACGACGCCCACAGGGCGCTCGCGATGAGCGGATTCCAGCGGTCGAGCGGATTGTACGCGTCGAAGAACGCGGCGGCGGGCGCCGCGAGCCACGGCGCCGATTCGGCGCGCGGCAGCAGGTAGGGAAGGATCCCGAGAGGTGTGACGCGGCCCACCTCGCTCATCCCCACGCTCGCGAGTAGTGCGAAGGCCCACACCCACCGCGTGGGCCGGCCCACCCGGCGCGCCACCAGCTCGAGCGCCTGTGCGGCCGCCGCGGCGCAGGCGGCGAGCAGCACGCTGTAGAGGATCCAACCCAGGATCATTGGCGGGCCTCCTTCAAGCGCTGGTCGAGGAGCTGGCGCATCCGCTTCAATTCCTCGGCGGAAAGCCGGCGACCGGAGACGAGTTGCGTGAGCAGGAGCTCGGGTGAGCCCGCGAAGACCTTTTCCGTAAGGCGCCGCAGCGCGCTCTGCCCGGCGGCGTTGCGCGCCACCAGTGGCACGTAGCGGTGCGCTTTCCCCTCTTCGCGGTGGCCCACGTACCCCTTCCCTTCCAGGGTGCGGAGTACGGTGAGCACGGTGGTGTAGGCGAGGTCGTCGTCGATGCGGTCTCGCACTTCGGTGACCGTGGCGGATCCCAGGTCCCACAGGATCGCCATCACATCCAGCTCTCGCTCGGTGAACGTCACGTCCATCGCGTCTGCTACGAAAGGGATAGTTGAACGTACGGCGGGGGCGCGAGGGTGTCAACTACGACTTTAGTAGCTATTACCTCCACCAACCTCCTCAACCTCCGCCGCTCAGGCAGTCGCCTCCACGTTCGGAAAGGGCGGTACGTCGAGAAACCATAGCCCCGCGAGCCGCGAGTTCTTGTCTACCTCGACGAGCAGGAGGTCGGCCACGCGGATGACGGTGGCGACCCGCTGGCGCCCCACGCGGATGTGGAGCACCGACTCGGACTGGTTCTTCTCCACCGTGAGCGCGGTGTCCACCTCGACCGCGGCCACCCGTGGCTGCGACTTGCGGCCCGGGAACACGACGCGTCCGTCCTGGGCCGGCTCCGGGATCGCGAGGTCGTCGCGGGTGCGGATGTCGTCGGGCCACGTGACAATGTCCACGCCGTGGATGCAACCGCCGGCGACGTCGATCACCACGAACGAGCCGTCGCCGCCCTCCAGGTCCACGGTCCCGTTGAGTCCCGTCGCCTTCCCGGTGCCCTTACAGGCTACCGAGAGGATGTCGGTTTCGGGGTCCCAACGATAGCTCACCTTGGGCAGCTTACCCGTGAGTGGCTCGATCCGGGCTTCGAAGTGCATCGGGAACTCACCTTCCAGCCTGCGCGGAGGGCGGGTAATATAGGCCGCACGTTCAGGAGGAGCTAGGACGATGCGGCGGCGGGAGCTTATGGCGGCTGGCGCCGCCGTGATTGCGGATTGGCGATTGCGGATTGCGGATTCCTCCCCGCCCAATCCGAAATCCACAATCCGAAATCCGCAATCCGCCCAGGAGCCTTCCCTCGGCCCGGAGGTCTTCCAGCGCCGCCTCGAGCGGGCCCGGGCCGAGCTTCAAGCCCGCCGGCTCGATCTCCTCATCGCCACGCCCGGCACCAACTACGAGTACCTCACCGGCTACAATCCCGGCCGGAGCGAGCGGCTGATCGCCCTGCTCCTGCCGGTCGCGGGCGCGCCGGCGGTCGTCTGTCCGGCGTTCGAGGTGGAGCGCATCAAGCGCCACAGCGCCATCACCGAGCTGCACGGGTGGGACGAGCAGGATGATCCCCACACCCTGGTGCGCGACACGGTGAGGCGGCTCAGGTCGCGATCGGGAAGCGGCACCATCGCGCTCGAGTCATCCACCGCGTACCAGACGTTCCTGCGACTCGGGCGGGCGCTCCCGGGCTGGAAATTCGTGGACGCCGCGCCGCTGACGGAGCGCCTGCGCGTCATCAAGTCGCCCGAGGAGGTGGCGCTACTGCGCCGGGCGATCGCGATCACGCAGGACGCCATGGCGGCGACGTTCGCGCAGCTCGCGGTCGGGACCAGCGAGGTCCAGGTAGCGCAAGCGCTATCGCGGGAAATGGAGCAGCGCGGCGCGCCGGGAGGCGGGCTCGTGCAGTTCGGCCCGTCGAGCGCGCTACCGCACGGCGGCCCTGCCGGCCCCGTGCTCGCACGCGAGGCCGTGGTGCTCATCGACTGCGGCTGTCGCGTGGGCGGGTACACCTCCGACATCACCCGCACCATCTGGTTCGGCGATCATCCGTCGGACGAGTTCCGCAACGTGTTCAACCTGGTGCACGACGCGCAGACCGCGGCCATGGAGCTGGGGCGCCCGGGCACGCCGTGCGAGGAGATGGACCGTGCGGCGCGCAAGGTCATCACCGCGGCGGGCTCCGGCCCGTTCTTCACGCACCGCCTCGGCCACGGGCTCGGCATGGATGGCCACGAGCCCGAGTACCTCGTCGAAGGCAACAAGACGCGTCTCGAGCCCGCCATGGTATTCACGATCGAGCCCGGGATCTATCAGCTCGGGAAGTTCGGGGTCAGGATAGAAGATGACTGTCTAATGACCGAGAGCGGAGTCGAAGTCTTAAGCCAACGAGCATCTAAGCTCTAGGCTACCGAGATCCCCGGGCTGGCGCCCGGGGTCAGTGAGAGACTCGATCGACGCTGAGACTAACCCCGGGCGCAAGCCCGGGGACGAGCGGAGGAGGGTCAGTCGCTGAGTTTCTTCGCGAATCCGATGATCCGATCGAGCGCCTTCTGGATGTTGTCCAATGAGGCCGCATACGATAATCGCACGTAGCGATCGTCGCCGAACGCGGCACCCGGGACGAGCGCCACCCCGGTGGTGGTCACGAGCCGGGTGCAGAACTCCGTCCCGCTGATTGCTCCGAAGGAGTCCACGCGGAAGAAGAAGTAGAACGCGCCGAGCGGCTCCACGAACTCGACCCCGGGGAGCTCCTGTCGGAAGCGCGCGACCACGACATCGCGCCGCTTGCGGAACTCGGCCAGCATCCGGGCGACGTCCCGTTCCACCTGATCGTCTCCCAGCGCGACGGCGGCGGCGAACTGGGCGGGATGATTCGCGCCCGTGGTGGTGTGCGACTGGAGCGCCGCCATCGCCTTGGCCACCGGGCCGGGCGCGAGCGCGAGCCCGATCCGCCACCCGGTCATGGCGTAGGCCTTGCTCACCCCGTAAATGACCGCGACGCGCTCGAGCAAATCGTCCGGCAGATCCAGGAAGGAGGGGGCCGGGCCGGTCCCGTAGTGGATACGCCGGTAGATCTCATCCGCCACGATCCACACCTTGCGGTCGCGCGCCCAGTGTGCGATCGCCTTGATCTCGGCCTGGGTATATACGGCCCCGGTGGGATTGCAGGGGGAGCAGAGGATTAGCCCACGCGCTCCCGGGACCACGCGCTCGAGATCCCGCACGCTCACCTTGAGGCTCCATTCGGGCTCGCCCGGGACGAGCACCGGCCGGGCGCGGGACAGGTACACGATTTGCGGATACGACACCCACGCCGGCGCCGGAATCGCCACCACATCACCCGGTCCGAACAAAGTGAAGCAGACATTGAACAACGATTGCTTCGAGCCGTTTGACACTACGATGTTGTCGGCGTTGACGGGGCGGCCGCCGGAAAGCAGCGACAAGTGCTTCGCCGCGGCGGCGCGCAGCTCCAGGATCCCTTCGTTCGCCGGGTAGTGGGTCTTGCCCTCGCGAATGGCCCGCACGCCGGCGTCGGACGGGAGCGCGGGCGTCGGGAAATCGGGCTCGCCCGCCCCCAGGTCGATCACGTCCTCGCCGGCTGCCTTGCGCCGTTTTGCCTCCTGCGAGATCGCGATCGTCGCGGAGGTCTCGAGGTGGTGTAGGTTGGGTGAAAGGCCGGACCCCGGTGTCATGGGCGAGAGGATAGCCCGAACAGGTAAGGGGACGCAACCCGAGCCCACCCCGTCGTTGCCTTCCGCTGCGCCGGGCGCTACCATCCCTCCCGTCGGATCGCCCTTTGACAACCGAGGATCGTGTGACGGTAGCAGACGCGAAGGCCGCGCTGGAGCGCGGTCGGCCGGTGGTGTTGGTTCGACCGCCTGCGGTCGAGCAGGCGCGGGATCTCTGGGAGCTCCTGGGCCCGCTCGCCCCGGCGCATGGCCCCGGGGTCGGTCCACGCGTACTCGTGTTGTGCGCGGACGACGCCAGCGCGGCCGAGTGGGTCGCCGCGGCACCGGTGGACCGCCCCGTCCACGCCGTCACCGGACTCGCCCGCACCGGCCGCGTGCTCAAGGAGCGCCCCGTCGAGATCCTCGCGGGCGCAGCCAAGGACATCGCCGCGCTGCTGGAGCGCGCCGCACTCAAGCTCGCGGCCGTCGCCGGCGTCGTGCTCGCGTGGCCCGAAGCCCTGGTGGATGGCGACGGCGCCGCCGCGGTCGATACGGTCCTCGGCGAAGCCCGCGACGCTCACCGCATCGTGCTGAGCTGGAATCCCGCCTTGCTGGGCGACTTGCTCGAGCGCCACGCCCGGCGCGCACTGGTGCTCGGCACGGCGCCCGTGGACGACACCGGTCGTCCGCTCCCTCCGGTCTGCCGCGCTCGCTTCGCCGTCGTCCCGTCGCTCCGTCGTCCCCTCGCCGTGCGGGACGCCCTCGATGCGCTGAGCGCGACGACGCCGTTCGTTTGGAACGGCGGCCCGATCGCACCATCCGAGGCGCCCCCGGATGCCGTGCTCTGCACCGCGCTCCCGAGCCGGGAGGAGCTCGCAGCGCTCGCCCGGCTGGGAGGGGGGCGGAGCGAGCCCGTCGTCTTCATCGCCGCGGGCCAACTGTCCTATCTTCGCTCGGTCGCGACCCTCACGCCCCTGGCGCTCGCCTGCGGTGCCGATCGCGCGCGCGATCGCGCCGAAGCGCTGCGCGAGCGGGTGGCGGGGCTGCTCACGACCGGCAACGTGGACGCGGAGCTTGCCCTGCTCGATCCGCTGTTCGAGCGGTTCGATCCGGCGGAGGTCGCGGCCGCGTTGCTGGCACTGCAACGGGAGGCGGGCAGCGGGACGCGGGATGCCGTGGTCACTGCCCCCGGCGAGGGCGCCCGCGTGAGAGTGTTCGTCGGCCTGGGGAAGAAAGACCGCGCGAGCGCCAAGGATCTAGTCGGAGCCTTGATTCGCGAAGCCGGTGTGGCGAAAGACGACATCGGCCGGATCGAAGTGCGGGAAACCTTCAGCGTTGTGGAAGTCGCGGCCGCGGCGGCCGACCGGGCCGTGCGGGGGCTCACCGGGACGACGATCCGAGGGCGACGCGTGGTCGCGCGGCTCGACCGGGAGCGCTGAAGCGTCGGAACGCGAGGGAGCGCCCCACGGTACAATGCCCGTGCCGTCCCAGACCACTCGCGTGCAACCATTCCTGCTCACCGGCTACCACGGTGAGCCTACGCGCGGCAGCGTCACGATCCACGAGTTCGACCGTGAGCATCGCGTGCGCCGCGCAGTCGCGGGACTCGGGACATGGTGGGGGGTGGCGCTCCTCACGGTGCTGATCCCCGTGGCGCATTTCGTCCTCGTGCCCGCGTTCATCGCGTACGGCCTGTGGCAGTTCTTCCAGCGGCTCGGCACGGCGGAGCTCGCCGCCGACGCGCAGGGCACCTGTCCCGATTGCGGCGCTCCGCAGACGCTCGAGCTCGCGCCGCGCTGGCGCGCGCCGCAACCGGTGACGTGTCGGCAGTGTCACCGGGGATTGCGGCTGACCCTGCCGTAGCCGGCCTTCGGAAACAAACCTCCCAAAACGCCTACGGGCCGCCCAGCGGGGCGGCCCGTGAACAGCAAAACCCGACGCTCACGCGTCCGGCGACTATTTCCGATTATTCACCGCTTGCTTCAGCTGCTTGCCGGCGCGGAACGCGGGGGCGATCGACGCCTTGATCTGAATCACGCCGCCCGTCTTGGGATTACGGCCCATGCGCGCCGCGCGTTTGCGGGCTTCGAAGTTCCCGAAGCCGGTGATCTGGACCTTCGCGCCCTTCTTGAGCTCTGCGGCGATGATCCCCTTGTCGTCGAACAGGGCTTCGATCGCCCGGCCGGCGTCGGCCTTCGACATCTTGGTCCGCATGGCCAGGGCCGCGGTCAGCTCGGCTTTGTTCACGGCGTCTCCTTGTGAGGGTCTAGGGCAGTGAAAACCCTTGGAATTCCGCCCGTTTTGCGGGGTAGCGCGAGAAAACCCGCATAAAACCGCCACAATATGGGATACCACCCCGGAAGTCCGCAAGATAGCGGCATTTCCTTGACCCACTCCCCTCGACCCGCTACCCTTCCCCGCCGTTTCAAGGCCCAAGCCGTAAGCCATAAGGAAACCTCTGCTCCGCGAGCATCTGGCGGCCAGCACCGCTTGCGGCTTAGGGCTGGCGGCTGTCAACCAGAGGTTACCCGTGTTCCACGGTACCCGCCCCGGCTGGATCGAAGTCATTGCCGGCGTGATGTTTTCCGGGAAGAGCGAAGAGCTGGTCCGTCGGGTACGACGGGCGGTGATTGCTCGCAAGCACGTCCAGGTCTTCAAGTCGCATCTCGATGCCCGCTACGCCGGGTTGTACACGGTGAGCACGCACGACGGCGGCACCGTGGAAGCCGAGCCGGTGGATTGCTCGGAAGGGGTCGTGCGGGCCGTCCGGCCCGACACCGAAGTGGTCGCGGTCGACGAGGTCCAGTTCCTGGACGACGGCATCGTGGCGGCCGCAAACGGGCTCGCCGACCGCGGCGTTCGAATCCTGCTGGCGGGGATCGACATGGATTTCCGCGGCCTGCCGTTCGGTCCGATGCCCACCCTCCTCGCCGTCGCCGAGATCGTCGACAAGCTTCAGGCGATCTGCGTAGTTTGCGGCGGGCCGGCGAGCCGCAACCAGCGTCTCGTCAACGGCCGGCCGGCCCTGTGGGAGAGCCCGACCATCCTGGTCGGCGGCCGGGAGTCGTACGAGGCGAGGTGCCGGCATTGTCATAAGGTCCCGAGGGCGGATGAGGATCAGACGGCGCTGCTTTGATCGGGAGCAGGGAGCGGGGAGCGGGACCCTCCGCCGCACCGTCCGGTACCGCTCCCTGCTCCCCGCTCCCGGGCAATGCTGAACGTCGCGTTGACCGGCAACATCGCCGCGGGGAAGTCGACCGTCGTCGAGCTCTTCCATCGCTGGGGCGCCACGATCATCGACGCGGACGCCCTCGCCCGCGAGGCCCAGGCGCCCGGCGGCGAGGTGCTGGCCGCCATCGCCGGTCGTTTCGGCGCGGACGTCCTGGCGTCGGACGGGACCCTCGACCGCGCGGCGCTGCGGGGCAAAGTGATGGGCGACCAGGCGGCGCTCGACGCGCTCAACCAGATCGTCCACCCCGCCGTCCGTCGCCGGCGGGACGAGCTGTTGCGCGAGGCACAGGAGGGCGGCGACCTGCTCGTCGTCAACGACATCCCGCTGTTGTTCGAGGCGCTCGACCCGACCCAGTTCGATACCGTGGTCCTGGTGGACGCGAGCCCGGCGCTGCGGCGCACGCGGCTCCGCACTATGCGCGGACTCTCGAACGACGAGGCCGACCGGATGATCGCGGCGCAGATGCCGGCCGAGCGCAAGCGAGCGAAGAGCGACTTTGTGATCGAGAACGAGGGTTCGCTCAAGCAGCTCGAGCGCCGGGCCCGCACGACGTTCGACGAGCTGCGCCACCGCGCGGCGGTGGGGGCAATGGGTGGTCGGCCCGCGCGCGTGTTGCTGCTCGCCGCGGCGGAGGCGCGCGAGCAGCCGACCCTCAACCCGATCGCGGCCCGCTACGCGGAAGCGGGGCTCGCGGTCCGGCGCGTGTCGGGCGACGCGGCCGCGATCGAGAAGGCGTTGGGTCAGCCCGTGGCGCCCGACGCGATGGTCGCGACCGCCCGAGCCGCGCCGGCCGCGCAACAGGCGTGGGGCCGCGCGGGCCGTCCGGGCGTGCTCGCCGCCCTCTCCCACGACCCCGATCCCGTCGCGATACGCCTCGATCTCCGGCCGTGGGGCGCCGGCCGGCTGCTGCTGGTCGAGCCCGACGCGGCGGGCCTGGCGCCGCGCGCCGATCTGTTTCCAGCTGCCAACCTGTTGCCTTGACAGAGCTTCGGCGCCCCGGGTAACCTTCGCCGCGACCTCCCGCACCCACGAGCGAGCGACCCCGCATGGCGAACATTCCAGCCGATCTGCGCTA
>Ga0209268_1001769_pt1 | contig 10502 bp, 9 predicted proteins | sample GraSoiAngelo_143_FD_185900 | JGI IMG/M metagenome (GOLD analysis project Ga0209268, IMG submission 185900) | Grasslands soil microbial communities from the Angelo Coastal Reserve, California, USA - 14_1009_02_30cm (SPAdes) (version 2) | ecosystem: Environmental > Terrestrial > Soil > Grasslands ... | reverse complement strand
GCCGCCCGCGTGGCAGTCACTCGCGCCGGCATCGTTGAGTTAAAAACAATGTTTACGTGTGACTCGAGAGTGAGCACGCTCGTGTTAGCGACATAGGTCGCTCCGATGGCTGAGCCGTTCGCCTGCAGAATTTCAAACTCAACCTTCTCCTTCGTGGACGCATTCCCGGTTTTCTGATTGAAGGTCAAGCCCGTCGTCTTGAGGTGAATTGGATCTTTCAATTCCTTAGGAACTGCCTGGTCGGGCTTCGTCAGTCCTTGCGGATTGGCCTCAAGATCGATCTGCACTTCACCCTGAGCAGTAACATCTCCTGATTGCGGGTCGTACAGGAAGTCCGAGCCGTAAATTTGGTCGAAGCGCGTGGAATCACGGCCATAGAGCGTGATCGCCACATCGTGCAATTCTGCGCGCCCGCCCTGTTTGAATTGAATAGCTTTGCTGGCTTGAACTTTAAACAGCGTGTGCCCTTGTTCCGAGCGTGAGATAGTGAACCCTTGCGCAGTCTGCTGCACCTCAAGGCCAATCTTCTCCGGAACTTCTTTCAGCGCATTTCTCACCTTATGCCGCGCATACAGGTACATCCCGGCCACCAGCAAGACCATGCCAATGGCGCCAAGCGCGAACCAGCGGCGAAGGTGCGAAATTTGCAGAGGCATCTGAAATCAGTGTAATGCAGGCAGGCAAGGGTCGGGCTTGGCTCGATATGGAACTTGCCCGGCATCCGCAAGTCGTATTTCTCTGATCTTTGCGGTTGCTTTGCGCCCGTTGCGGCTAGAAGGTCCTAACCGCCGGCCGAGCACCGTTGCTTTGTGTGTTTAGAAGCTTTCGTCCACATTCACGTCCATGATCATCAGCCCGAGCTCGGCCTGCGCTGTATCGCGCTGCTTGCGTAAACCATCGGTCTCACCCCGCAGAGTCGCGATACGGATTTCTTGCGAATCGAGCTGCTTAGTGTAGCGTTGTAATAGCGAGCGCTCTTCCGAACTCCCTTTCAGCGCTTTCATATTCTCCCGAATGCGATTCTGGTCGGCCGTGATCTGATCACTCTCCTGCTTGCGCTGATTGATTTGCTGATCAATGCCGCCGATCTTGTCTTTTTGCGCGAGAATCCGGTTGAAGGACTGCTGCATGACCGGCGTAAGCCGTTTCTGCTGGACAAGCAAGGCGACTTCGTCGGAATCGAGGTTTGTTAGTTCGTAGGTCGTTTCCAGAGGATGAAACGATTCCACAGTTAACTCCGCCGACTTGCCTGCTTCGACCGGAACTCGAAAGCGGTGGAATGACGTCGAAGATTCCTCCGGCTTAGGAGTGCCATTCGTCAGCTCCCAGCCTTCCTGCGAAGGATATTCCACGATCACCTGGCGGGCTTCGGAATCCGCATTGCGAATGGTGTATTTCTTTTTCGCTCGCTGTTCCTGGACCAGATACATTACCCCTTTCGCAATTTTTATCCGCGTATAGGGATTGTCGCTGGCCTCGTCTTCGAACTTGACGTGAACGGCGGCGTCAGCGGCATAAGACAGCAAGCGGCGTTCGTCGGGATGAATGTTCTCCAGGACGCCCTCCCCAGCGAAAGCATCGGCTTCGAGCACATTGAAGCTGCCCGCGTCGAGCACCTGCCCGCTGGTGTTCTTGATCCAGACGGCCCGCAGCGGCGGCGAATTTTCATTCCACAGTGTGACTTTCTCTGCCTCGATGTGATTCTGAAGAATGGGCACCAATGCCGATTGATTTCGCGCGATCGAGATCTTCTGTTTAACGTTGTATTCGAAGAAGTCGCCGGCGGATTTGCCCTCGGCCTCGGCGGACTGCTTACCAGCGATACCCACAAGCGAGGCGGACTGCGTAAACACGTTTGCTGCGCTGGCCTGAACCTCAACAGTTTCGGTGGCCGGTCCAACCTCCAGGGTCGCATCGATCTCATTTGTACGGCCGACGCCCAAATAGAAGTTGCTCAAGTCGTAGCGCTTGAAACCTGGGGAGCTTACGAAGAGCGCGGAGTTACCCGCCTGAACATTGCTGAAGCTGTAATGGCCGCGAGAGTCCGTTGTCGTCACCTGAGATGCACCGGTTTCCTCATTGCGAACCGTCACGCGAGCGCCTGGAATGACCGCTCCGGCGGGATCCTTCACGACTCCTTGCAGGCTGCTAAGCACGCCTCCGGCACGCAACGCACCGGCGGTGCCGCCACTCACGTCTCCGCCCAATCCGCTCGCCGGAATCGGTTCAGCCACTTGCAACGACGCCTCGTGCGACTGCGGTGTCAGCATCACTGACTCGGGCAACGCGATCACCGGACGTCGCGTGTAGAACGGCTGCGAGACATTCTGCACAAATGACTGTGGCGCACCCGCTACCAGTGAAAGCTGGACATCTTTCCAGTCTTCGCCGATTGTGTTATCGACGATTGCCCAGCCCTGCAGCAAGGGCTTTTCTCCAGGCTTGTCTGGAAAAATAATTCGATATGTGCTTTTCCAGATCGGCACTTCGCTGATGTAGCTAACAAACACGTCGCGATCGCCCGAACCCGAAGCAGTCAGTGCCATGCGGCGCACGTCTCGCGCACGGGAAGAGCCGATCAGGCTCAGATAACGCCCGACTTCATCATTCAAGTCGCGCTCAGCGATTCGCACCGAGGTGGCAGGATTGAGCTCGAAATTCTTCATCTCACCGCCATCAGTCATGACCGAAAAGTCGGTCACGTCAACGAAGTTGCCTTTCGCATCTTGGCGACGGCTGGATTCCACGCTGAGCAATCGTCCCACGGCAGAACTCGCGCCGCTGTGAACCTCAACGCGCGCACCACGCATAGCTTGCAGAAATCCTGCTCTTGTTACCTGCTCTCCAAAGGGTAGGCGCAGTGATTTCAACCGCTCGTCAAGTGGAGCAATGGAATTGTAACGGACTGAGGAGATACGCCCGTCTCCCAGATCAACCGCTGTAAGAGACTTGAGCACATCGTTGAGTTGCGATGAAGTGAAATCAATGCTGAGGTCCTGCGTGCCGTGCACACGGGCGGTGTGTTCAAAATATCCCACGCCATTTTTGTAGAGCACAACGCGCTTTACTGGAAGCACGTCCGCGGGACTCGTGGCCTCGGCTGACGGTGATTGCGGCTTGCGAAGATTGGCTGGTTTGGTTTGTGCAATTGTGAAGCTGACGAAGAAGAGAACTCCGAATGCGAGAACAGACCTGCTCATATTTACCTCCAACGCTGAACCGGGAGTTTAGCTACTCTGCTGGATTCGGAGTAGTAGGAAGTTGGTTGCCAGGAAGAATCAGATACCCGTTGCCGTGGACTTTTCCGGCTCGGTTGCCGTCGCGTCGGTTCTGGCCGGAGCTATGAAATCTCGTAGGGAAAGCTCAAGCCCTCCTAGTTCTGGATGCTCATTCTGATCGAGGCTAAAGGCGATATCGAGAGTATCTCCGGGAAGCAATTGCGCTTGCTGAATGCGTTCGGCGAGGTTCCAGCCGAGCGCATCGAAGCTGATGGATTTCCGCCAGTTGTTCGACTTTCCCGTTTCGTCGTGGCGGTGGAACGTTGATGAATCCGGATGGCAGCGAGGCGTGACGAGCCTTGCAAGATTGCTTGATTCTCCCGCGGAAAGTCTGAGCTTAACGTGCCGCTCTTTCATGATTCGGGGCGGCGCCTTTAGACAAACATTACGCGCCATGAACAACGGCTCCGGATTGCCCACACCGAAAGGCTCCAGCCGGCGCAGGGCCTGAAAAAGCTCCGGCGTAACCTGATCGAGCGCAAGCTCGGCATCGACGGCGATGCTGAGCTGGAAGTCTTCCAAAGCCAAATGCTGGCGAGCATAAGTATCGAGATGCGCGCGAAGATTTTCCACTTGCGATGACGGCAACGAAAAACCCACCGCATGCGCATGGCCGCCGTAGCGGCTAAACAAATCCGCACAGGATTCGAGCGCATTCAGCAAGTGAAAGGTGGGAATGGAGCGGCCCGAGCCGTGTGCCTCATCTCCGTCGCGCGAGATCACCAGCGCCGGGCGTCCGTAGCGTTCCACCACTCGCGTGGCGGTAATTCCGATCACGCCGCGATGCCAGCCATCTCCATCGATCACCGCGCAGAATGCCTCTCGAAGCGCGGGCTCCTGCTCGATGCGCAACTGAATCGCGTCCATGATGCGGCGTTCTTCTTCCTGACGTTCGGAGTTGAGCTGGTCTAATCGATTAGCAATTTCGCACGCTCGGGCCGCATCCTTCACGCTGAAAAGATCGATTACGTCCCGCGCAACATCCATGCGCCCAGCCGCATTCAAGCGTGGTGCAATACGAAATGCCACCTCCCCAGAATTCAACGGACGCGCAGCCGCCAATTGCGCCACCTCAAGCAGCGCCTTTAGTCCCGGATTAACCGGCGCACGCAAACCTTCCAATCCAAGCTTTGAGAAAAGTCGATTCTCGCCAGTCAGCGGCACAGCATCAGCGATCGTGGCAATGGCCACAATTTTCATGAAGGAAGCCAGCAGACGCGATTGATCTCGTTGCGTCAGCCGCCGCTCCATCAATGCCTGTGCCAGCTTGAAGGCTACCCCCGCGCCGCACAGCGCTTTGCATGGATATTCGCATCCCGGCTGATTTGGATTCAGCACCGCAAGCGCCGCAGGCACGCCTTCATGTCCAGGCAAGTGATGATCAGTCACAATCAAGTCCACGTCCAACCGTCGTGCGGTCTCTGCCGCCGCAAAGGCGCGAATGCCTGTATCCACGCTGATTATCAGGCGAATGCCGGCCTCAGCGGCGCGTTCGATCACGTCATCTTTCATTCCATAACCCTCGCGAATGCGATGCGGAACATGGAAATCAGACGAGCCGCCGCACAGTTCAATGGCGGTCTTCAGAATGACAATCGCCGTAGTGCCATCGACGTCGTAGTCGCCGTAGATCAGGATCCCTTCTTTGCGTTCGATGGCTGCGTCCAGACGATCGACCGCGGCTTGCATGCCGCTCATCGTGTACGGCGAATGCAAATGAGAAAGTGACGGAAAGAGGAACCGTTCAGCAGCCTCCGGATCAGCGATGCCACGTGCTGCTAGCAAGCCAGCGAGAGTGAAGGCAAGCTGCGGATCGCCAGGCGCTATAGCGCTGCGTAATCGCAGCGCCTCGCTCAGCAGGTGTACTTGATTTGAATCAACGTCCTTGAAAATCCAGCGCAATTTAATATTGGGGGTGGAACGGTCTTAGGGTAACACCTGCTACATCACGGCTCATCATCCTGGTCCGGCTCATCAATGGGAATTCCGCCAAAATCTTCTGACAGTTCCACGAGCCGCTGATAGTGGTCATACCACTCGGTGGAAGCTTCGCAGACCAGCATCACTCCCTGGTGCGCGAATCCTAGCTGCACAAATCCGGTCTTGCCGACGTACGTGCGCAGCCAGCGCGCATCCTCTACATCTTCATCGTTGGTAAACTCGGCGTTGCCCAACCGCTCCAGCATCTCATCAAGTTCTTCGCGCCGTAGCGACCAGGAATCCATTGTCAAAAATGGCGCACCGGCCGCCTTGGCCAACTCCACAAAATCTTTCCAGCTTTCGGGATTTTCTCCACCTTTCCAGACAATGCTCTGCACTTCATCATGATCCACGTAGCCATGAAAGCGGCGCATGCCGTGGCCCTCGATGAAGGCGATCATGTCATCTTTCAATCCGGAAAGATCGTCTGGGGTGGGAGACATCGTTAGCGCCTGTTGCCCAGCATTGTAAGCCTGTTGTTGGTGGTTTGTCGTCAGTCGTTGAACGCTTGCTGTGCACTGCTACGGTTCGGCGCGGCGCCTTATCCAACGACAATCGGCCAACGGCTAGCGACCGATTTGCCTGTGTTAAACTCATCAAACACAAAACTTCTAACCTCACATGCTTCTTTCGAAAGAATATGTGGGCTATCTGGCCCGCGAAGTTACCAAAAAACTGATTGCTGGAGAGTTCATCGAGACCAAGAACGTGCCTGCCGTTAAGGAAAGAGTGCACGCATCCATGCTCGAGGAATTGTCGCTCGAGGACCGCATTAACGACGAAGTTCGCGTCATTTTGGAAGCTTATTCGGAAGAGATGCGCAAGAGTGGCGCCAACTACCAGGAAATGTTCGCAAGGTGAAGAATGAGCTCGTCCGCAAATATAAAGCTGTCCTCTAGGGCGGCGCCTTGAAACACCTGTTCCGCAGAGCACCGCCGGCAAATTTTCCCCCACCTCTCAGCCCTATGCGCTCATCCAAATAAACAGAAGCCAGTGCCATCCCGCATTCATCGCCGAATATTTGCTGCTGTGATCTTCGCAATTCTGCTCCCAACTGCCGCCCGCGCGGACGCTTACGTTCAGGGTACTCTTCTTGCCATACACACGAAAGTCCAGACCACTCCAATATCATGGCTTTGGAACACAGTCGTGACCTCCTACGATACCGTTCACTACGATCTTCGCATCTGGACGGGAAATCAGATCTACATCGCTGAATACGTGCCGCTGATTCAGCCCGACGGGCCGCTGCCCACTGAGTGGCAAACTGGCCGACCCATCTCCTTCCGCATCGAGAAGCGCCAGCTTGTGATCAAGCTCTCCTATGGAAATGAAATTCGCACCAATTTACTTCGCCGCGAACCTGCCCACTCTCCATGAATGCTGCGAGCGCTTTTTGTCCACCTTCGCAATCGCGTGTACACTGGAAAATTCAAAACCAATCAACAGGGTGGATAGTGAGAATCAGCCGCGACAAAGTGAATAAAGTAGCGCACGTGGTCAGCGACGCGCTCGCCGAAATGAACGAAGTCGACTTTGTCGAAGATCGCAATACGATACGCCTGGAAGTGCGCAAGGTTCTCGAGGAATTGCTGAATCAGGAGGAGAGAATCGATCAGGCGGCCCGCCAGAAGATCGAGAACCAGAAGCGCACCATCCTCGAAGGCAGCCAGGAGTGGGACATCCTCTATCGCAAGTATTACAACGAAGAAGTAAAGAAACTGGGCTTCTAGCCTCCCGGCCCCGAGGCCACAACTGTCAGCCGCAGCCCCTTTCATTCAGAGGACGCAATAATCGTAGCTTGTTCACCCGCTTTCACTGACCCTGCGCGACACAGGAACAATCATCTCGTAACATAACTGCAGGAGATGCTTTGCCTCAGCTCAGCCAATTATCGACGCTGGTGAAACAGGCTGCGCGCGAAGCCGGATTTGATCTGGCTGGCATTGCTCCTGTCCACGACGCGCCTGAACTGAATTACTTTCCCGAGTGGATAGCTGCCGGCCATGCTGGAGAGATGAAGTATATGGAGGCACGCGACGAGGCCGGACGGCTGAAGCGGGCGTCTCTGCGACACGCCGTGCCCTGGGCCCGCAGCGTGGTTGTGTGCGCAATCAACTACAACACGGCTCAACCATACTCAACTGAAGTGAACGACTCGCAGCGCGGCTGGATTTCCCGCTACGCCTGGGGCGAGGATTATCACGACGCTGTCATGGCGAAGTTGCGTGTAGTCGAACAGCAACTCCACCAAGAGTCCGGCGAGCAAGAAGCACCAGAATTGCAGACGCGCTGCTACGTTGACACCGGCCCGCTGGTCGAGCGCGTTTATGCTAAGTACGCCGGAGTTGGTTGGATTGGCAAGAATACCTGCATTCTGAATCAGAAGCTCGGATCGTGGTTATTTCTTGGCGTCATTCTCACATCACTCGAGCTTGAGCCCGATGTGCCCGCGCCCGACCGCTGCGGAAGCTGCACCCGCTGCATCGATGCCTGCCCCACTGACGCGCTGATCGCTCCCTATCAGCTCGATGCCAATCGCTGCATCGCTTACCTCACAATCGAAAAACGCGGCGCAATTCCAGAAGATATTCGCGAGGGCATCGGCCGGCACATCTTCGGATGCGATATCTGCCAGGATGTCTGTCCCTGGAACCGCAAAGCTCCTGTCACAAACGCACCGGAATTCCAAGCACGCGAAGGCTTGGTAAATCCCGCGCTGGACTGGCTGGCCGAGATGACCGCAGAAGAGTTTCGTGAAAAATTCCGAGGATCGCCCGTGCGCCGCACCAAGTACAGTGGCCTCCGCCGCAATGCCGCGATCGCCATCGGCAACAGCAGCGACGCCCGATACCTCCCTTTACTGCACCGCCTCAGCGAAGACGAAGATCCCGTCGTCGCTGAATCGGCACGCTGGGCTAAAGAAAAGCTGGAAAGGACTTAGAAGCTATCAACACATCTCATAAACGCCTTATCAGTAAGGATGGGAGATGCGAGATATCCGTCAGAAAGCCGTAGACGAGAACGTCATCGGGGATTCGCTTGTTCAGCGCTTTCGCCCGAGTTGGCGTATCATTCTTTTTTCCTCATCGCACAAGTCCTCTTCGAAGGTTAAGAGGTACCAATGCGGCGTTTTCTACCCGTAATGTTCGCGGTAGCGTTGAGCCTACTCGCACAAACCCCGGCTCCATCGCCTGATAAGAAAGCAGAGGAGCATCCTGCTTCTCCATGTCGGGTGGGAGGTCGCGTCGTAACAGCCGCTGAAGGCAGTCCGCTGAAATCAGCCCGGGTAGCGCTCGTGCCGGAGGATTCGAGATCGGACACTCTAATCTACGGAGCAACTTCCGACAGCGATGGTCATTTCCTTCTCAAGGAGGTTGTCCCGGGCCGCTACCGGTTCTTTGCTACCCGCGCCGGTTTTGTGGACCAGCAGTATCAGTCTCAGGGAACCGATGCCGGGGCAGTATTAGCTCTTAAGCACGGACAGAAGATCAGCGATGTCCTGTTCCGCATGACGGCGGCTGCTGTCATTACCGGCCGAGTGAATAACGAAGATGGTGAGCCGATGATTCGTGTGCAGGTCGTAGCCTTGCGCAGGCCAACCGAAGAGGAAACAGAGGAGGATATCCCGTTCGCTTCCCGAAAACAGACACTGATTCCAGTCGCTTCGAGCCAGACCGACGATCGCGGCCAATACCGTATCTTCGGAGTCAAACCTGGCGAATATTACATACGGGCGACGGACTCATTCGAACCCGATAACAATGTACCGTTTGTTGATGAGGACTATTGGGTTCGGCAATACCTCGGTAGTGAATACGCCCCGGTGTACTACCCCCGGAGTAGTGCAAGTCGGTCAGGCGCAGGTGGTTTCTGCAAAGTCGGGGGACGAGGTGCAGGCTGATTTTTCTATGCAGCGCACCAAAACTGTGGAGGTCGCCGGGCAGGTCATTGGCCCCGGCGGGCCTGCCAAAAACGCGTTGGTTATTCTCGAACAGCCCGGAGTAGATGATTTCGGCTCCAGCCGTCAAAGTAGGACCGACGAGAAGGGCATCTTCAAACTGAAGGGCATACCCCCGGGTAGCTACGTGATTGTCGCCTACGAAGAGCGCGAAGGGGTAATGACTGGCCAGGCGCGTCACAAGGTTGAAATTGGTGGCGAGAGCATCGAGTCCCTTACCATCTCTCTCGGTAGCGGCGCCACCTTTCAGGGTCGAGTTACGGTGAGCGGCCCAGGCTCGCTGACATCGGATCGGATTAGTGTAGCCCTTTTCCCAGTAGACGAAGACGAACAATTGGGTGGGCATGGTCGTGTAAAAAAAGATGGAACTTTCGAGATCACGTCCGTCAAGGATGGTAACTACGCTATCCGTCTATGGGGGCTTGAGCACGACTGGTATGTCAAGTCGGTGCGACTCGGCGCGGATGATATCCTTGAAAAGGGATTACAACTGGAAAAAGGCGCCTCGGGTGGGAGACTTGAGGTCGTTGTCAGCTCGGCGAGCTCACAAGTGGAAGGCTCTGTAAACGAGGGCAGCGAGGCGATGATCGGGGCGCATGTGCGCATAACACCCGACCCGGAAACACCCTACAACCGCTTCCGCTCGCGCAGCGCAAAAACCGACCAGACCGGCAACTTCTCCATCACTGGCCTTGCCCCGGGCGAGTATCGTGTGTTTGCAAGTTATCCGGCATCACCCAGAAGCGGTTCCCTCAAGTCGGACGCACAACTCGTCACGCTTTCCGAACATGCCCACAAGACTGTACAACTCGTGATGGTGAAGCCCCAAGCCGAGTAGAATTGATCAATGATCACCCTGGGCTCTGCGACTTCGGCCAAATATTTGGCGGAATTATTGGGTCAACGGGGCGTTTACGCCCCCTAAGTTTTGGCCCCACCTCACCGCGCACCAGTTGTAGCCAGCTCCTAGAACCTATCCAGCCGAGTGATCCCTTTTCCTTCAACGCATTCGTAAGCTCGGCCGGTTGTGAGGTCCTTGTATTCTTCTGTCCGGCCGCTGGGCCACTGAATCACCACGCGATTGATCTTGTCCTGCTTGCCAACTCCGAATGTTACAGGGAGTTCGGATTGGGAGAGATAACTCGATCCGCCTTTGACCAGACGCGACTGAATTGATCCGTTGTGAAAAATTTTCAGAGATGCCCCGATGCCGTCACGATTTGATTTTGTGCCCACCAGGCGAAAGCGAATGCTGCGGTTGCCGGCAAGCTGGTCGTTACGGT
>Ga0209268_1001766_pt1 | contig 10523 bp, 7 predicted proteins | sample GraSoiAngelo_143_FD_185900 | JGI IMG/M metagenome (GOLD analysis project Ga0209268, IMG submission 185900) | Grasslands soil microbial communities from the Angelo Coastal Reserve, California, USA - 14_1009_02_30cm (SPAdes) (version 2) | ecosystem: Environmental > Terrestrial > Soil > Grasslands ... | reverse complement strand
CGACGCCGACGACTCCGAGATCATAAGCCCGGCGGAGCTGACGCAGTCGCGCAGCTCGATGAACCTGACGGAGCTCAAGTCCAAGCCCATCCACGAGCTGGTCAAGCAGGCCGAATCGATGGGGCTGGAGAGTCTGGCCCGCTCGCGCAAGCAGGACATCATCTTCTCGATCCTGAAGGCGCACGCGCGCAACGGCGAGAACATCTACGGCGACGGCGTGCTCGAGATCCTGCAGGACGGCTTCGGCTTCCTGCGCTCGGCCGACGGCTCCTACCTGGCCGGTCCCGACGACATCTACGTGAGCCCGAGCCAGATCCGCCGCTTCAACCTGCGCACCGGCGACACCATCTCGGGGCTCATCCGCCCGCCGAAGGACGGCGAGCGCTATTTCGCGCTGCTGAAGGTCGGCGAGATCAACTTCGATTCGCCCGAGAGCTCGCGCAACAAGGTGCTGTTCGAGAACCTGACACCGTTCCATCCGACCAAGCGCCTGAAGCTCGAGCGCGGAAACGGCTCCACCGAGGATCTGACCGCGCGCACCATCGACCTGGTCGCGCCCATCGGCAAGGGCCAGCGCGGCCTGATCGTCTCCCCGCCGAAGGCCGGTAAGACGATGCTGCTGCAGAACATCGCCACCGCCATCACCTCCAACCATCCCGAGGTCATCCTTATCGTGCTGCTCATCGACGAGCGGCCGGAGGAAGTCACCGAGATGCAGCGCACCGTGAAGGGCGAGGTGGTGTCGAGCACCTTCGACGAGCCCGCCGCCCGCCACGTGCAGGTGGCGGAGATGGTCATCGAGAAGGCCAAGCGTCTGGTGGAGCACAAGAAGGACGTGGTGATCCTGCTGGATTCGATCACCCGGCTGGCGCGCGCCTACAACACCGTGGTGCCGTCCTCCGGCAAGGTGCTGACCGGCGGCGTGGATGCCAACGCGCTGCAGCGTCCCAAGCGCTTCTTCGGCGCGGCGCGCAATATCGAGGAAGGCGGCAGTCTCACGATCCTCGCCACGGCGCTCATCGATACCGGCTCGAAGATGGACGACGTCATCTACGAGGAGTTCAAGGGCACCGGCAACAGCGAAATCCATCTCGACCGGCGCATCTCCGAGAAGCGCGTATTCCCGGCGGTCAACATCAACCGCTCCGGCACGCGCAAGGAAGAGCTCATCACCGACCAGGGCGAGCTCGCCAAGATGTGGATCCTGCGCAAGCTCCTGCACCCCATGGACGAGCTCGCCGCGATCGAATTCCTGCTCGACAAGATGAAAGACACCAAGTCGAACGGGGATTTCTTCGAGGCGATGAAGCGCTGAAGCCCGCTCACCGCGCTCCAGCCGCGCGCTCACCAGCGCGCACCTTCGCGGCGCTCGCAATCGCGTTCCAACAGCCCGCCAAATCGTCGCGCGCGCGCAGGTCAGTCGCCGCCCGGCGACGCTGGCACATCGTGCCCGCGAATCAGTAAGATGCGCGCAACCCGCTTGGCGAAGCGGGAAGGAGTCCGGAAGCGCATGCGCAATTGGCTCGCGGTCGCCGCGGTGATCTTGGGCGTACCGACCGCAGCGGCGTTTGCCGAGGACGACCACGATCCGAATTCCGGGGCGCCGCTGCCGCCGCACCGGCACGAGACCCGCAGCCCCATCACGGATCATTTCTACATTCGCGGCACTCTCTATGACCCGCAGGTCCGGAGCAACTTCCGGGTCGATCGGTCTTTCCAGGGTATGACCGGCACGCCGGTGAACGGCGAGAACGACCTGGGACTTCCCAACCGCCTGCAGCAGGGGCGCGTGGAATTCATGTTCCGGCTGCGCGAGCGCGGCAAGGTGCGGGTCGACTACTTCGAGGCCGATCGCTCGGGGAACAGGGCGCTTGCCAAGGACGTCGTCTTCGGCAACCAGACCTTCACCGCCGGGCAGCAGATGCTGACCTCGCTCGACTGGCGCCAGTTCGATATCACGTACAGCTACTCGCTCTTTCGCAACGATCGTTTCGAGGTCGCAACGGGCCTCGGGATCTACTTCCTGCAGGTGGATGCGATCGGAGAGGTGCCGGCGCAGAACCAGCGCCAGGAGGTGACGGCGGCGACCCCGTTTCCCGCCCTGCCGCTCGATCTGACGTGGGTCGTCTCCCAGCGCTGGGCGGCGATCGTGCGGGGCGCGTACCTCAAGGCGACCCTCGGCGGGTTTCGCGGCTGGTATGCCGACAGTCACGAGGACCTCCAGTACCGCTGGAATCCCAACTTCGCCATCGGCCTGGGCTACGCGTCGATCCGCACCTCGCTCAACCGCAGAAGCGGCACCTTTCCGGGCGCGTTCGCGCTGAGCATCAGCGGCCCGGAAGCGTTCGTGCGCTTCAGCTTCTAGGCGGCTCGCGCTGCACGGCGCGATAGCCGATGTCGCGCCGGTACTGCACACCGGTCCAGTGGACCGTGTCCGCCAGCGCATAGGCCGCACGCTGCGCCTCAGCGACGCTGGCGCCGAGCCCGACCGCGCACAACACGCGACCGCCGTTGGTCAGCGCCTTGCCGGCCTCGAGCCTGGTGCCGGCGTGAAAGATCTTGCCCGGCAGGCGGGCGGCGCGCTCCAGACCCTCGATGACGTCGCCCTTCCCCACCTTGTCCGGGTAGCCGGCCGCGGCCAGAACTACGCCGAGCGCCGCGCGCGGATCCCACTGCGCGCCGACGGTGTCGAGCGCGCCGCGCAGCGCCGCCTCGCACAACAGCGTGAGATCGGACTGCAGGCGCATGAGGATAGGTTGCGCTTCCGGATCGCCGCAGCGGCAGTTGAACTCCAGGACGTTCGGCGTGCCGTCGGCGGCAATCATGAGTCCGGCGTACAGGAAGCCGGTGTAAGGCATGCCGTCGGCGGCCAGTCCGCGGATAGCGGGGTCGATGACCTCGCGCATGATACGGGTGTGCAGCGCCGGGGTGACTACCGGCGCCGGAGAATAGGCGCCCATGCCGCCGGTGTTGGGTCCGCGATCACCGTCGTCGCGGCGCTTGTGATCCTGGGAGCTGGCGAGCGGCAGGCTGTGCGTGCCGTCCGCCATGACGATGAAGCTCGCCTCCTCGCCGGGCAGGAACTCCTCGATCACCACCTCGCGGCCGGCCTCGCCGAACTGGCCGGCGAACATCGCCTGCGCCGCGGTGCGCGCCTCCTCGATGGAGGGGGCGATCACCACGCCCTTGCCGGCGGCCAGGCCGCTCGCCTTGACCACCAGCGGCGCGCGTTGGCGGCTCAGCCACGCGGCATCGAAGCTGTCGCGCGTGAAGGTCGCGGAGCTCGCCGTCGGAATGCGATGGCGCCGCAGGAATTCCTTGGCAAAGGCCTTGGAGCCCTCGAGCCGCGCGGCCGCCTTGCTCGGTCCGAAGCACTTGAGTCCGCGCGCGCCGAATGCGTCGACCGCGCCTGCCACCAGCGGTGCCTCCGGTCCGATGATGGTGAGGTCGACCTGCTCGGAGGCTGCCAGCTGCACGAGCCCCGCGACGTCCTCCGCCGCGACGTTCACGTTGCGTACCTTGGCTTCCGCCGCGGTGCCCGCGTTGCCGGGAGCCACCAGCACGCTCGTGACGCGCGGCGAGGCGGCGCACTTCCAGGCGAGCGCGTGCTCACGGCCACCCGCGCCGACGATCAGAACCTTCATGGCACCCCACGAAATTGAGCGCTGCACGACCGCCGCCAGGGGTCGCTCATCAAGATGCTCACTACGTGGGACCTCAGCCTAGTGCCGGAAGTGGCGTATGCCGGTGAACACCATGGCCATGCCATGTTGATCGGCGGCCGCGATGAGCTCCGCATCGCGCTTGCTGCCGCCCGGCTGGATCACGGCGTGGATACCGTAGCCGGCGGCCACGTCGAGGTTGTCGCGAAACGGCAGGAACGCATCCGAGGCCATGACCGAGCCGGCCACCGTGAGCTCTTCATCCGTGGCCTTCATCGCGGCGAGGCGTGTGGAGTACACGCGGCTCATCTGACCTGCGCCGACGCCGATGGTGGCGCCGGCGCGCGCAAATACGATGGCGTTGGATTTCACGAACTTGCACACGGCCCAGGCGAAGCGCAGGTCGGCGAGCTCGGCACTCGTCGGCTTACGGCGCGTGGGCACGGTGAGCTCGCCTGCCGGCAGCCCCGCCAGATCGCGCGACTGCGCCAGCAGCCCACCGCTCACGCTGCGCAGCTCGACTTCGACACCGTCGACCTGTGGCCGCTCCCCCGGCACCAGCACCCGCACGTTGGGCTTGCCCGCCAGCACGCGCGCGGCGGCGGCGTGCACGGCGGGTGCCGCCAGCACTTCCACGAACTGGCGCTCGAGGACCGCGGTCGCGGTGGCCGCGTCGAGCTCGCGGTTGAAGGCGATGATGCCGCCGTACGCGGCAGCCGGATCGGTGCGGTAGGCAGCCTCGTAGGCGTCCAGCGGTGTGGCCGCCACGGCGACCCCGCAGGGGTTGGCGTGCTTGACGATGACGCAGGCGGCCTGCGCGAACTGGCGCACGCACTCGATGGCGGTATCCGCGTCCACGATGTTGTTGTAGGAAAGGTCCTTGCCCTGCAGCACGCGCGCGGCGCCAACCCCTGCGCCACGCCCGGCAGGCTCGCGGTACAGCGCCGCGCTCTGGTGCGGATTTTCCCCGTAACGCAGGTCCTGCACCTTCTCGAACATCAGCGACAGGGTCGCGGGGAACGTCTCGCCCGGGGGCGCCTGCTGTGAGCTGAGGTAGGCGGCGACCCGGGCGTCGTAGTGGGCGGTATGGGAGAAGGCCTTGGCGGCGAGGCGGGCGCGCGTGGCGAACTCACTCCCCCCCTGGTGCGTGTCGAGCTCGGCGAGCAGCAGCGGATAGTCCGCCGGATCGACGACGACCAGCACCGATTCATGGTTCTTCGCCGCGGCGCGCAGCATCGCCGGCCCGCCGATGTCGATGTTCTCCACGGCGTCGGCGTAGCGGCAGCCGGGCCGGGCCACCGTGGCTGCAAACGGGTAGAGATTCACCACCAGCAGATCGATGGGCGCGATGGCGTGCTGCGCCATGACGGCGTCGTCCACGCCGCGGCGGCCCAGGAGACCACCGTGAATCCGCGGATGCAGGGTCTTGACCCGACCGTCCATGATCTCGGGAAAGCCGGTGTAGGCGGCGACCTCGCGCACCGGCACGCCGTTGTGTGTGAGCAGCTGCGCCGTGCCGCCGGTGGACAGGATCTCGATGTTGCGTCTGGCGAGCTCGCGCGCCAGCTCGACGAGGCCGGTCTTGTCGGAAACCGAGAGGAGCGCGCGGCGTACCGGCGGCGGCATGGGCTTCATCCCTCAAAGGCGCCGGCGGCGGTGAGCGGGCCTGCGGCTTCAGGAGCCGGCAAGCCCGAACTGCTTCAATTTCTTGCGCAGGGTGCCGCGGTTGATGCCGAGAATGTCTGCGGCGCGGCTCTGGTTGCCGTGCGCGTAATCGAGCACGACGCGAAACAGCGGCTCCTCGATCTCGCGCAGCACCAGGTCGTAGAGACGGGCGGGCCGGTGACCGTTCAGGCTGGTGAAGTAATCGCTCAAGGCGCGCTCGGCGTGGTTGCGCAGCGGCAGTTCCCGCCCGTTGACTCTGGCGACAATGGCTTCGCGAGTCCGCGCCTTTTTCTTTGCGGTGTGAGTCCCCTCCCCACCCAAGGGAAAAACCGTTCGTCAGGCTGCCACGGCAGCCTCACTCACCCAGCTCTCGAAATGCTTAAGCGCGTGCGCGAACTGTGCGGCCGTGCTCGCAGCCCCCATCAGGTCCCGGCGAATCTCCGCCGGCTCATCCAGCAGGCCGCAATACCAGCCGAGATGTTTGCGCGCGATCCGGACTCCACTCTCCTCGCCGTAAAAGAAGTACAGGGAGTCGAGATGCGCCAGAATGATATCACGCAGGTCGGCGCGCAGCAGCGGCGGCGGCGCAATTCCGTTTTCCAGGTGCACGTTGACCGCGCGGAAGATCCATGGGGCACCATGACTGGCGCGCCCGATCATTACTCCGTCTGCGCCCGTGAAATCAAGTACCTCGCGCGCTTTTTGCGGCGTAGTGATGTCGCCGTTCGCGAACACCGGAATGCGCACGCGTGACTTGATGGCGCGGATCGTGTCGTACTCCGCCGCGCCTTCATAAAAATCCGCGCGCGTGCGGCCGTGCACCGCGAGCGCGGCGATGCCGCACTCCTGCGCGATGTATGCAATGTTCGCGCCGTTTCTGTGCTCACGGTCCCAGCCGGTGCGGATCTTGAGGGTCACGGGCACGTCGACCGCGTTCACGACCGCCTGCAGAATGCGCGCCACCAGCGTCTCATCGGTGAGCAGCGCCGAGCCGCACAGCCTGCCGCACACTTTTTTTGCCGGACACCCCATGTTCAGATCGATGAGCTGCGCGCCGAGGGCCACGTTGGCGCGCGCCGCCTCCGCTAGCGCCTGCGGGTCGGCGCCGGCCAGCTGCACCACGCGCGGCTCGGGCTCGCCCTCGTGGTTCATGCGATGGCGCGATTTGGGCGTATGCCACAGCCGCGTGTCCGAGGTGATCATCTCGGAGGCGGCCAGCCCCGCGCCGAGTCGGCGGCACAGGACACGGAACGGGCGATCGGTCACGCCGGCCATGGGCGCGAGCACGACAGCTGAGGGCAGCAGGTAGGGTCCGATCCGCAAGTGACACCCCACGGCGTGGCCTAGCGCGCGATGGCGTCGTTGGCGCAGGTGACCTCGCCGCCGCTGGCGGGCAGACAGGCGTCGATCTCGAATCCGACGGCATTGGCGCCCGGATCCACGAACCCCATCTCCGCGTCGATGCGCTGGCCCGCGGATAGAAAAGCCGACCCGGGCGTGGCGTGCGGCAGGTACATGGGCGGTGCCACGTCGCGCGCCGCGATCCGGTTGCCGAAGCGATCCTGCAGAGTGACCCGCAGCACCGGCAGGGGCTGGGGCTGCGCTGCTGCGTTCTTGACGCTGGCGCGTACCGTGATCAGACCGGCGCTCGCCGGTTCCACCGACGCGCCGAGCTGGTGCACTTCATACGCCCGCAGGTCCCAGTGCGGCGCCAGCCGTACGCCGAGGGACGCGTACAACGCGGTGATCGGGCGGTGGAAGCGCGTCGTGGCGGCGAGCTCGTCACGATAGTGGTTCACGATTTGCGCGAGCAACAGCAGCACCGCAAGGCCGCTGCCGGCGTGCCACAGGTGCGGCAGCAGGCGCGCCGTTCTCGTGCTCGCGCTCAGGTCCTCCCCGAGCCGCATCCTGCGCGGGGCTCGTGCCTGACTCGCTACGCTGCGAGCTGTCACGGGGGCTTCGGGTGCGGGCCCTGGGGGCGGGGTTTCCCGCGCGGCGGGTCGCGGTGCCTCCTGCGCGGCGGCGGGCGGTGGAGCCCGCGGGGCCGGCGGCGCTGCTTGCCGAGCGGCGGGCGGTGGTGTTTCCCGCGGGGCCGGCGGCGCTGCTTGCCGAGCGGCGGGCGGTGGTGTTTCCCGCGGGGCCGGCGGCGCTGCTTGCCGAGCGGCGGGCGGCGGCATTTCCCGCGGGGCCGGCGGCGGCGCCTGCCGAGCGGCGGGCGGCGGCGTTTCCCGTGCGGCCGGGGGCTCCGGGAGGTCGATGTGCAATATGGAGGCCAGTAACTCCGCGTCGAGCTCCACATCGACCTGGGAATCGGAGTCCTGGGCCGGCGCGGCCTCCTCACTGCGCGAGTCGGATTGCTGCGCCGGCGCGGCCTCCTGATTCGCGGCGACCATGGCCTTGAAGGTTCCCGTCGCCGCCGTCCACAGCGGGTTCGGCGGCGGTTCGACGAACACAGAAGCCACATCGGTCGTGGTGGGATCGAACTCGAGCGCGTCCTCAGGGATCGCGTCCTCGTCCGTCACGCTCTGCGGCGAGGCATTGGGGGGCGCAGGCGGTGGGGTCGGCGAGGCCGCAGGGGCCGGCGGTTCAGTCTCGACGCTCTCCGCGGCGATTTGTCCCTCCTCCGTCAATCGCGCGAGCGCATTGAACACGCTCGAGCAGCGCCCGCAGCGCACATAACCCTGGGCGACGCGCAGATCCTCGGCGCTCACCACCAGGGTCAGGGCACACTTTGGACAGACTGTGAACATGACAGGGCTGCGTTGCGGGGTGTCAATGGCGGCGTCCGGCGAGCCCCACCCACCCGTCGCGCTCGCCGAACGGGGCGACATCAAAGCACGTTGCGTAAGCGGCTGTCACGTCGGCGACCTCGTGCTGCATGAGTCCCGCGAGCACCACTTCTCCGCGCGCGCGCAGCAGTGACGCGAAGCGCGGCGCCAGCGTGCACAAGGGCTCCGACAGAATGTTCGCCAGCAGCACATCGGCCGCGGCCGGCAGTGTGTCGGGGCGATCGTACACCCGCACCTGCCGCGCCACGCCGTTCGCCCGGGCATTGGCGCGCGCCGCCGTGAGGGCCTGGGGATCGATATCGAAGCAGTGCACCCGCGCCGCCCCGAGCTTTGCTGCCGCAAGCGCCAGTACGCCCGAGCCGCAGCCGTAGTCGATGACGCATGCACCGGGCGCGAGGTGCGCGTCGAGCCACGTCAGGCACAGCGCCGTGCTCGGATGAGTGCCGGTGCCGAACGCCAGCCCCGGATCGAGCGCGACCACGACCGCGCCGGGCTCGGCGACGCGCTCATGGTGTGGGCATACCCACAGACGCCGTCCGAAGCGCAGCGGGTGAAAGTCTGCGAGCCACTCGCGCTCCCAGACGCGCTCGGGGAGCTCGTGCACGCCGATGAGGTCCGGGTCCAGACCCAGCGCCGCAGCGAGCGCGCGCCTGCTGCCGGAGGCGTCGTGGGCCTGCACGAACAGGCACTTCAGACGGGTCCGCGGCCACAGACGGAACTCTCCGGGCAGGGGCTCGAGCACCGCATCATCACGTGCGTCGACGAACGTGACCGCACTCGCGCCGCAGGCCCAGCAGGCGTCTTCCGCGGCTTGCGGATCCAGCGGTCCGAGATCGAACGTCAACTCCAGGTACGCGGCCACCGCCTAGCGCAGACCCAGCCGTCGCTCGAGGTAGTGGATGTCGGTGCCGCCCTTCTGGAAGGCCGCGTGGTTGCAGATCTCCTGGTGCAACGCCACGTTGGTCTTGATGCCTTCGATCACCATTTCGGCCAGCGCATTCTTCATGCGCGCGATGGCGGTCTCGCGCGTGTCGCCGTGGGCGATGACCTTGCCCACCAGCGAATCGTAGTAGGGCGGGACGTTGTAGCCGGAGTACACGTGGCTGTCGACGCGGATGCCGGGACCACCCGGGGCGTGCCATAGCCGGATGGGGCCAGGGGATGGCATGAAGGTCTTGGGATCCTCCGCGTTGATGCGGCATTCCATGGCATGACCGCGGATCTGCACGTCGCCCTGCGTGTACGGCAGACGCTCGCCGGCGGCGACCAGCAGTTGCGCCTTCACCAGGTCGATCCCGGTGATCAGCTCGGTCACCGGGTGCTCGACCTGGATGCGGGTGTTCATCTCGATGAAGTAGAACTCGTTATCCTGGTACAGGAACTCCATGGTGCCGGCACTACGGTAGCCGACCGCGCGGCAGGCTTCCACGCAGCGCTCCCCCATGAAGCGCCGCTGGCGCACGGTGATGCCCGGTGCCGGCGCCTCCTCGAGCACTTTCTGGTGGCGCCGCTGCATCGAGCAATCGCGCTCGCCCAGATGGATGACGTTGCCGTGCGCGTCCGCCAGCACCTGGAATTCGATGTGCCGCGGCCGCTCCATGAATTTCTCCAGGTAGACCTGGTCGTTGGCGAAGGCTGCGCGCGCTTCCGCGCGCGTGATGCCGATCGCGTTCAGGAGCGAGGCCTCGGTGTGCACCACGCGCATGCCGCGCCCGCCGCCGCCGCCGGATGCCTTGATGATCACGGGGTAACCGATGTCGCGCGCGATGCGCAGGTTCTCGTCCGCGTCCTCGCCCAGCGGGCCATCGGAGCCCGGCACGCACGGCACGCCGTGCGATTTCATGATCCGGATCGCCGACACCTTGTCGCCTATGACACGGATGGTCTCCGCCTTGGGGCCGACGAACACGAAGCCGCTTTTCTCCACCCGCTCGGCGAAGTCGGCGTTCTCGGACAGGAAGCCGTAGCCGGGGTGGATCGCGACCGAGTCGGTGACTTCCGCCGCGCTGATGATCGCCGGCATGTTGAGATAGCTGGCGGAGGAGGGCGGCGGCCCGATGCATACCGATTCATCGGCGAGCAGCACGTGCTTGAGGCTGTAGTCGGCGGTGGAGTGCACCGCCACGGTCTTGATGCCGAGCTCCCGGCAGGCACGCAGGATCCGCAGCGCGATCTCGCCGCGGTTGGCGATGACGATCTTCTCGATCATGGGGCGCTTATTCGACGACGAACAGCGGCTGGCCGAACTCGACCGGATCGCCGTTCTGGGCCATGACCGAGGTGATGCGACCGGCCCTGTCGGCTTCGATCTGGTTCATCATCTTCATGGCCTCGATGATGCACAGCACCTGGCCGACCTTGATTTCATCGCCGATCTCGACGAAGGCCTTCGCACCCGCGGAGGGTG
>Ga0209268_1001758_pt1 | contig 10542 bp, 7 predicted proteins | sample GraSoiAngelo_143_FD_185900 | JGI IMG/M metagenome (GOLD analysis project Ga0209268, IMG submission 185900) | Grasslands soil microbial communities from the Angelo Coastal Reserve, California, USA - 14_1009_02_30cm (SPAdes) (version 2) | ecosystem: Environmental > Terrestrial > Soil > Grasslands ... | reverse complement strand
AGCGTCTACATCCCGCCCGATCGGCCGATCTTCGATGTGACGAACTACCTACGGGGAGAGCAGTCCCAATCGTCGAACATCAAGAGCGCGAGCACCCGCAAGCACGTGACGCAGGCGATCGAGTCTGCGATGCAGCGTCTCAAGGCGTACAAGATGCCCCCTCCGAACGGCCTCGTCCTCTTCACCGGGCACAAACAGGTCGGTGCGGATCAGACGCAGATGGTCACGTTCGTCCTCGAGCCGCCGGAACCCGTGGTCTCGTTCCTCTATCGTTGCGACTCGAAGTTCTACACGGAGCCCCTGCACGAGATGCTCGCGGAGAAGGACGTCTACGGGCTCCTCGTAATCGACTGGAGCGAGGCCACGCTCGGCTTGCTCCGCGGAAAACGAATCGAGGTGATCAAGAACCTCCAATCGCAGGTCCCTTCGAAGCATCGGATGGGCGGTCAGAGCGCGCGCCGATTCGAGCGGGGCCATGACATCGCGGTCCACGAATGGTACAAGAAGATCGGAGATTTGATGACGGAAGCGTACTTGAACCGGCCGGACCTGAAGGGGATCATCGTCGGAGGTCCCGGCTACTCGAAGGAGGAGTTCGCGACGGGGGACTACCTCCACCACGAGTTGAAGAAAAAGGTCCTCCCGACGTTCCTCGACACCGGCTACACGGACGAATATGGATTGCGGGAGCTCGTCGAGAAGTCCCGCGAGATCCTGAGCGGCCTCGACCTGATGCGGGAGAAGTCCCTCGTCCAACGCCTCATGGAGGAGATCCGGAAGTCCGACGGTGGCCTCGCCGCCTATGGAGAGGAACAAGTGAGGAACGCGCTGCGACTCGGCGCGGTCGACACCCTTCTGATCTCCGAAGGCCTTCGGAAGGTCCGTCTCAAGTTGCGGTGCGCGAACGGCGATTGGGAAGGTGAGAAGACCGTCGATGACGCGGGCGAACTGCCGATGTGTCCGACCGACGGCGGGCCTCTCACCGTCCTTGAGAACCGTGAACTCATCGAAGACCTCACGGGCATCGCGGGGCAGATGGGCACGAACGTGGAGCTTATCTCGAAAGACTCGGAGGAGGGCCAACTCCTCCTGCGGGCGTTCGGTGGCATCGCCGCGATCCTGAGGTTCCGGGTGTCGTGATGGGCCACGATCCGTGGTCCGAGCTCCGGGACCGGGCGGAGCAGGAGCTGCGCACGATCGAGTTCGAGCTTCATCTCACCACGCCCGGCACGGTGTCGGATGCGCCGGAGGACCGCGGACTCTTCTCCCTCGCGACACACGCCTGGGCGAAGGAACTGAAGCAATCCCCCGCCGAGATCGCGTCCCGCGTCGCCCGGCACAAGGTCGGACCTCCGTTTGTCGCACTCCGCCCGGAAGGACCGTACGCGAACTTCATCATGGAGCCCGGTGCGTTCGCGGAACTCGTCCTCACATCGGTCGGCTCCATGGGCGAACGGTACGGCCAATCGCCTCCTCGGAAAGAACGGATCCTCCTGGAGCACACGAGTGCGAATCCGACAGGACCCCTCCACGTCGGCCGCGCACGAAATCCCTTCCTGGGGGACGCCCTCGTCCGCTCGTTGCGATTCGTCGGCTTCCCGGTCACAAGCGAGTACCTGGTCAACGACATCGGCCGCCAGATGGTCCTTCTGTACTGGGCGGTGACGCATCTTCCGGGGAAGACCAAGGATCCGGAGGAGCGCCTCGAGTACCGCTACGTGAAGCTGTACCAGGAGGCGAGCGAGAGGCTCGAAAAGGACGAGCCCCTGAAGCGGGAGATCGAGCAGCTCACCCAACGGTTCGAGGGCGGGGACGTCCGGCTGACGAAGGACATCCGCAAGGTCGGCGAGGCGATCCTGGAGAGCATCCTCGACAGCCTGCGCCGGGTGAACGTGACGTTCGATTCCTTCTTCTGGGAGAGCGACGCGATCCTCGACGGGAGCGTGCAGCGGGTCATCGAGCGACTCATGCCCCTGAGCAAGGAGGAGGACGGGGCCCACTACATCGACCTCAGCTCGTTCGGCCTCGAAGGCGATGCCGCGAAGTACGTGTTCGTCCGCAAAGATGGCACGTCCCTGTACACGACGCGGGACATCGCGTACCACCTGAACAAGATGGCCCGGTGCGATCTCGCCATCAACATCCTCGGCGAGGATCATAAGCTCACGTTCCAGCGGCTCAAGTCCGCGTTCAGCCTGATGGGGATCGATTGGGCTCCCGAGACGATCTTCTACGCGTTCGTGAACTTGCCGGAAGGGCGCATGTCGACGCGAAAAGGACGGGTCGTGCACCTCGACGATCTGATTGACGAAGCCCTCGACCGCGCCTACGTGGAGGTCTCGAAGCGTCGCACGGACCTGTCAGAGGCGAAGAAACGGGAGATCGCAGAGACGATCGGAATCTCAGCCGTTCGGTACAACATCGTCCGGGTCCAGGCGGAGAAGGCCATCACGTTCCGCTGGGAGGAGGCCTTGAACTTCGAGGGGAACTCATCGCCCTTCGTCCAGTACGCCCATGCGAGGGCCTGCAGCATCCTCGCCAAGTCGAACGGAAGCGGCCGGGCGGATCACCGCCTTCTCGTCCATCCCCAGGAGCAACGCCTCCTTCGACGGATCGCGAAGTTCCCATCGGGCCTCCGCGACGCGGCCCTTGGACGGCGGGTCCATTCCGTTGCCGGGGAGGCGTCGGAGTTCGCGGCTCAATTCAACCAGTTCTATCGTGACTGTCCCGTGCTCACGGCGGAACCGGAAAGCCTCCGGGATGCCCGGATCGATCTCGTCTCCGCCGCCCGGATCGTCCTTCAGAATGCGCTCGAATGCCTGGGGCTCAAGGCTCCGAAGGAAATGTAGACCGCAGCGGTTCGGAAGGGAAGTCGAGGAATTCGCCTACAGGCGTTTCTTCTCTTCCTTTACTTCTCTTTCTCTCCGCGGCTTCTTCTCCTCTCCCTCGGCCCTCGCGCCTCGCCGGCCGCGCAGCGGGCGCCATTCACCGGCCTTCACCTTGCGGCGGAAGTACATCGCGAAGACGAACAGGACGATGACCCCGACGACGGCGGCCACGATCGCGTATGGTTGCCACCAAGGCTGCCGCACATTCAACGTTTGGGAGGCCCGGTTCTCCGGCGTGATCCATGTGTACGGTTCCGTCTTGTCGGCGACGTACACCTGGACCGTCTTGTTCCCTTGGCCGTACAGCCGCATAGAGAAGACGAGCTTCACGGTTTCGCCGGAGGCAATCGCGTGGTTCGGTCCCCGCGGGCCGTTCTTGTCGAACCAGTCCGCCCCGCTCGAGACGACGGTCGTCACGCCCCCCGTGATGGAACGGACTTCGGTCGTCACACCCTCGGCGGTCTTCCGGCCCAGTTTGTTCGTGACGTTCACGGTGATCGTCACGAGGTCGCCCTCCGCCGGTTCCGCCGGAGTGATCTTCAGCGTGCCGGCGTCGATCCGGAGGTCCGCATGGAGCAGCGGGTCGATCTGGACGTTGATCTTTCGCGTGAGGTTCCCGGTGTTCGGCTTGCCGGGATCGTTGCCTCGGAATCCCATATCTTTGACGGTCAACAGGACCGCGTAGCTGTTGTTCCATTCCTGCCACGCGAAGCTCACGTTCACTCCCCACATCGTGTGGTTGGCCACGCCCGTTTCCAGGCCCACGACGGGTCCCGGGATCGTCCAGGTGAAGTTCAGCGCCGCCACCTTGTCGTGGTCGTCCGTCGTCTTCGACGCATTCAGGGCGATCCTCCTCTGCTCGATCGGGCTCGTGATTACGGTCCAGTCCTTGGACGGATCCAGGATGTCGAACGCGGGGACGGGGGCCTTCGTATCGTTCACCTGCGCGTTCAGCGTCGCGTTCGCCCCTTTCCAACCGACGCTGTCCGTGACCGTCAGGTTTACCTTGAACAGGCCAGGCTTTGGGAACGTATAGTTCTGGACACGGCCCGTCCGGACCGAGGTCCCGTCGCCGAAATCCCACGCGTATCCGGCATCCAAGATCTTGCCCGGAGTCCCGGGATAGGCGAAGTCCGTCGAGAGGGCGCCGTCGAATCGGACGACGATCCCTTGGTCCACCTTGAGCGTGAGGCCATTCGCGTTGCCGGAACCTGTGCGATTCGTGCGGATCTTGGCGACTGGCAACTGGTCGTCCACATACAGGGTGACGTTGCGGAACGAAACGTTGCCGCCGGTCTCCCGCATGACGAGGCTCACGTTGTACGTCCCGTTCTGGCGGTACCGGTAGACGGGGGAGATCCCATAGCGGGTGTCGACAAGGTTCGCCGTGAAGCGCCAGGTGAAGTTCGCTTCCGTGACGTGATCGTTTGGATCCGTGCTGTCTCCCGCGCTGAACGTGAGATTCGTGTTGTTGGCGACATAGGCCTGATAGTTGGTGAACGTCGCGTTTTGGACGTAGAACTTCCCGGCGGGGGCGATCACCTTCGCCCGCGCGGTGCCGTTCCGGGATTGGGACACGGTCATGCGGATCTGGGGCTTGCCTGAGGTGACGCCCGGATCCACCGTGAACCGGGTGAAGTTCTGCGTGGTCACGGGGGCGTTGGTCGGGACGACGGTCGTCGTGTTGAGTTCGTACTTCTTGGGGAGGACCACGGTGTACGTGTAATTCTGGTAGGCCGAGACGTTCGAATCGGCCACCATTGTCATGTTTATGAAGTACGTTTTCGCACCCGTAACGAGATAGGGGGGCGCCTGTTTGATCTTGTACGGGGTGGCCGTCGTGGTATTGATCCACACCCCGCCGTTGGGGTTCGTGAGCGTTGGGCTGACCGTTATTCCACAAGGACCGGCGGTCGAGTTGTAGGCGTGTCCGTTCGTCGTGAAGAAGCCGTCCGTCGCCACGTACGCGGGTCCTTTGCTGCAGACCCACGCCTGGAACGCCGTAATTTCCTGCGGGCTCAAAGACCCGTCTCCATTTCCAAGCGTCGAATCGATTTGCAGGCGAAGATCCCGCAGGTTCGCGGGCCCGAGTCCCGGCAACGTGCTGTCTGCGTTCAAGGTGAGGTTCCGCCACGCGGTCAGGTTGCTCCAGTCCGCGGCCCCGTAGGCCACGGTCGTGTCGTATCGCTCCGGCGGCGCTGGTTGAAGGGTCACATCATGCGGGTTCGTTACGCCTGGTATCGTGATGGACTCCTTGGAGGACAAATAGCCGTCCGCGTCGACGATGAGGGTGTACGTCGCCGGGCTGGGTACCCGGGCGGTTTCAAACTGGAAAAAGCTGGCGGTCACAGTCCCGGGAATGACGCGCGAGAGGCTCGTGTTTGCCTGAAGCGGGTTGTAGAGCCAGGCGACGACGCCGGAACCGAGGAACGCCCCGCCGACATTCTGGACGTGCCCGAAGAGCACCAAGGGTACGGGAGAGAGGTTGACCGTGGAGGATGTCGGTCCGCTGACGATGACCGACGATTCCACCGTCGGAAGGAGCGCCGCCGAGGTGCGCAGCTGGAAGGTCGCGTCCCAGAGGGTGAGATTCACGACCCCGGTGGTGCCCGTGGTGCCTTGAGCGACGAGCTGAATCCGGTTCGTCGGGTTCGTCGACTGGAAGGCGGCCACCTTTGCCCCTGGGACCGGGGTGGCTCCGTTCAGGACCGTCACGGCGAGGTTGCTTGTGGGAGTCCCATGCGGGTACATGCACAGGTCGATCCGCTTCGTCACGCTTCCGTCAAACCGTACCGGAGTTCCGCTTTCGGCGCCGTAGTAGGCGGATTGGTTCGCCGTGATCGTATAGCTGGCCGGCGGCGGTCCCGCGAAGATGTAGACGCCCCCGCCGTCCGTCGTCGCCGTCGCGGGTGGGGCGATCCCGTTGGCGTCCACGAGGGTCACCGTCGCCCCGGGAACCGGGGTTGCGGGCCCCCCGCACGTGGAGATGAAGCCGGTGACCTGGGCCGCGGCAGCCGCAGTCAGCGGAAGGAGTACCGAGACCCCGAGAAGGATCACGAGGAGGATCGCGAGCGCCTCGATTCCGCGGCGGGCTCGGACAGGCATTCGAGGTTCTCCTCAGTTCACCCAGTCAATCCGACCCATCGTCGAACCGGTTGCGGGAGCCGGAGAATGCGGCGAATTGAGTAACGGTATATAAGTGTAATGGGAGACCGCTCGAACCTCGCGGAATTGAGGAAAGTTCCATAGCGATCCGGGTCATCCGGCGCGCGTTGGCGTCTTCCGCGACCCTGGCCGTCGCGACGGCCGTGTTCCTCGTCACCTACGTGCTCATCTCGCTGCGGAACATTCGGCGTTTCCCGATCGAGCGACCCGCGGTCGCGATGCTCGGCGGGGCCCTCATGCTCGTCCTCGGCGTCCTGACGCCGGCCGATGCGCTCCTCGCGATCAACCTCGATGTGCTCCTGCTCTTGGTCGGCATGATGGTCCTCGTGGCCGGCCTGGATGTCTGCGGATTCTTCGATCTTGTATCCTCGCGGATCGCCCTTCAAGCGAAGAGTCAGGTTTGGTTCCTCGCGTGGTTGATGATTGCGACGGCCGCTCTCTCCGCGCTCGTCCTGAACGACACGATCGCCTTGCTCGTGACCCCGGTCGTCGTGCGGAGCGCCCGGGCCCTGCGCGTCAATCCGGTTCCTTACCTGGTCGCGGTGGCGATCGCGGCGAACGTCGGGAGCGTCGCGACGGAGGTCGGCAACCCGCAGAACGCGTTCATCGCGATCCGGTCCGGCATTCCATTCCTCACGTTCAGCGCCTACCTGCTCCCCATCACGATCGTGTGTCTCGCCGTCTCGATCGGTCTCGTCTGGTTCGTCTTCCGAAAGGACCTCGCGGCCCCGCTCGTCGCCGTCACGTCGATGCCGACCGTCCATCTCCAGCGGAGGGGCCTCGGCTTCACCCTCGGGGTCACGGTCGCGGTGTCCGGCGCGTTCCTGGCCTCCGGCACCCCGGACTGGCTCCCCCTCATCGCCCTCGCGGGCGGTTCCTTCGTCCTGTTCTTCCTTCCGTTCCTGACGAACTCGACGGCACGCGCCCTGATCGCAAAGGTGGACTGGAGCATCATCCTCTTCTTCATCGGCCTCTTCGTCGTGCTCGGAGGGGTTCGGGCGTCCGGGCTCTCCGCGGCGATCCAGGGGGGATTCACGACCGCCTTGGGCGGGCGTTCGGGTGGGCTCGTCTGGCTCGTCGGGCTGTCGTCCCTCCTGTCGAACCTCATGAGCAACGTGCCTGCCGTGCTCCTTCTTGCCGAGGTCGTCCCGCAAGGATCCATGCAGCTCTGGCTGGCCCTGGCCGCGAGTTCGACCCTCGCGGGAAACGCCACGATCCTGGGAGCCGCGTGCAACGTGATCGTAGTGCAGGCCGCGTTCCGCGACGGCGTCACGGTGACGATGAAGGATTTCATGAAGGCGGGTTTGCCCGTCACCGCCGCGACGCTGTTCCTCTCGACGCTGTTGATCGCCCTCCTCGTGCCAGCGTGAGAACAAGACTTATGCCGCTCCGGACGTCTGACTTGGCCCCATGGGACGGGGCGTCGATTTCCCGGCTGAGCGGGTGCGCATGGTGGACCGGCTCGTCCGCTCGGGTTACCTCAAGGATGCGGCGGTCCGGGCCGCCTTCCTCGCGGTCCCCCGCGAGGCATTCGTCCGACCGGAGGACCGAGCCGCGGCTTACCAGGACGTCCCGCTGCCGATCGGATCCGCCCAGACGATCTCCGCACCCTCGATGATCGCGATCATGCTCGAGGAGGCCCGCCTCAAGCCGGGGGAGCGCGTGCTCGAGATCGGGACGGGCTCCGGGTATCATGCGGCCCTCCTCGCGTCCCTCGTCGGCCCGAGGAACGTCGTCACGATGGAACGGAACCGGTCGCTCGCGGAGTGGGGACGATCGAACCTGGCCGCCGTCGGCTTCGCGGACGTGACGGTGGTCGTCGGCGATGGGAGCCTCGGCCATCCGGATCGGGCCCCATACGACTGCATCATCGCCACCGCGGGAGCGCCGCGGATCCCGGGTGCATGGTCGGACCAACTTACTCCCCCCGGCCGGATTGTGGCGCCAATTGGTTCATCTCCTCACGGCCAGGTCCTCGTCGTGGCCACGCGGCGGTCGGACGGCACGCTCGAGATCCGCGAGGGCACACCGTGTGCCTTCGTCCCGCTCGTCGGGGCGCAGGCCTGGCCGGCCTAGCTCACCCGCCGGTCGCGGAGTGGCCCCAGGCCTCGTCGGGCAGGCTATTGTACAACGGTTCCGTCGGGCTCGGTTCCTCGGCCGCGAGGATGCGGTCGACGTCCCGCTCGTTCAGCGCCCAGTAGAAGATCCGCCAGTTCCGGCCGTCCAGAAGGGGAACCGTCTCCCAGAACGTCTGGAGGAGGCCGGCGTCGTGGAGGCTGTAGAACAATTTCCGGTCCTCCGGCTGGATCGCGTTGTCGATGATCTCGGTCCGGAATCCGAAGTAGCTCATGACCGTGCGGGCCTCGGCCAGGGCCTCGGAACCGGTGCCGCCTAGGCGCTTTTCGATGGCGCGGGCCAGCGTCTTTACGGTGATCATGTCTTGCATCCCGCTCCAGGGGTAATTTGGGCCCCCGTCGCTTTTATAGGTTTGCCGGATTGTGGCCGGAAAGCTCGTCCGCCGAGCCCCCGTTCTTTGGGTCGGACTCCCGCGGACCCACATTTATTTTATCGAGACTGAATATTGCGAAACACCTTTTAAGCCGTCCCGCGGGCCTCGGCCACTCGAGCGGTTCCATGCGACGGAAGTCCGGGAAAGCGATCGTTGATTTGGACAAGGAGCCCCCGGTCGTCCATTTCAACGTCGGGTCCGGCTACGTGAGCTATCTCGAGAAGGACGCGCCCGAACACGTTCCACGCGTCAAGAGCGTCGTGATCTCGAGAGACGCGATCTAGCCGGGCGTCCGTGCACGAATCATTCTCGACTCGACGTTAGTTTCTCGTGGATGACGACGCCAGTCTACCTCGATTCTTGCAGGACGGAGGGGACCGAGCGGGGGTTAGACTTGTTGAGGTTTAGGACCTAACGACGGAATCTCCCCTTCTGTTCGGATGATGTTGTCGTAGCCCTCGTTCCCCACTTGGGCCGCCTGAAGGGGGCGGGCACTTTACCTTCTGCCCTCCGCGTCGAACACGCGCGGGCAAAGAGCGATCTCTACAAAGCTACGGATACGACATGGAGATGAACCCCGCGACGAGGGCGTACGCAAAGCCGATTGCCAGAGCCATGACCAAGAGGACCGCCGCGAGCGTGAGGGCATCACGTCGGGTCCTGGGAATCCATCGGAACGCGACGCCTGGTTGCGAGGCGCGCAACCATCCCGCTGCTATCGCGTACTCGCGAAGACGATACCCCTTTGCGTCGACCTCGCGGAGGATACGTCGCCCATATAGCTCCCACGCGAACCAGCAGGCAAAAGTGACTGCGGCGTCGAGCGCGGCGAAGACGAGAGGGGCCGCGAGCCGAAGTCTCACGGGGAACGCGAGCGTGAACGGAATCGAGGCGAGTATCAGGACGTAGTAAGTGGTCCAGAGGAAAGCGGCCCACCTCACTGCTCCGGGGAACAGGCCGCGGTCGCCCTCCTGCTCGACGATCCGGATCCATTCGCGAAAGTAATCGTCGTAGGGCTGGAAGCGGCCCTCTTCGCTGTAGTGTTTCCAGACCTTCGCGTTGATGACCGCCATCGAGACCGCGTTGTGGAAGGCACCGTAGGTGGTGGCTGCAAGCGTGAACGAGAAGAACGCCTCGTACGGTAGGACTCGGTTCCATACGAGCCAGCTTACGATTCCGGTGGCGGAGAGGAGGAAGACGACTGTGAACCAGCCCAGGACGTGGAAGAACCGCTCGCGTGATCCGCCATTCTTCCAGATTACCCGATTCTTCTCGACGAAACCTGGGAGCTTAACGCTCCTGGCGAACGCGAGTGCCGCGGGGGTTGCGCCCATGGCACAAAGTGCATTTCCTCTTCGCAGCATAGTGCTTCCGGTTCACCGACCGCACAGCTCCGGTCTTCGGTTGCACGGCGTGGAAGGCCCGTTCTGTTCGGCCAACGTCGCCAGCGCCCTCTTTCGACCGCACTCATCGTGTTTGACAGGAGCCCGGTCATACCTCGGGCGGGGCAAAGCAGACGATCCAAACCCGAGTCCGAGACGGTCCAAAAAAAGTAGATTTGAACCCCGACAGGTATGGAATTGAAGTGGACCGAGTGGGATTTGAACCCACGGCTTCCGCCTTGCGAAGGCGGCGATCTTCCGCTGATCTATCGGCCCGCGGCGTCGTGCACATCGGGGCGCGGCATATAGATTTCGTCGGATCAATCGGATTGTATCTCGGAGTAACGAGGGCCGTCGACCGCGGGCCAAGGCCTTAATAGAGCGGGCCCTGTGGCCGCGTTCGCATCCGTCATGGCGCTTCGATTGTACAACACGCGCACGCGGCGGAAGGACCCCTTCGTGCCCCTCACCCCGGGCGTCGTGAAGATGTACGTCTGCGGCCCCACCACGTACGACTTCAGCCACCTCGGCCATGCACGCTCGTACATCGCGTTCGACGTCGCACGTCGGTACCTCGAATTCCTGGGGAACCGGGTCT
>Ga0209268_1001755_pt1 | contig 10551 bp, 8 predicted proteins | sample GraSoiAngelo_143_FD_185900 | JGI IMG/M metagenome (GOLD analysis project Ga0209268, IMG submission 185900) | Grasslands soil microbial communities from the Angelo Coastal Reserve, California, USA - 14_1009_02_30cm (SPAdes) (version 2) | ecosystem: Environmental > Terrestrial > Soil > Grasslands ... | reverse complement strand
AAGCTACCGTATTATTTTTCGATGATTAACGCCTCTCTATTTGTTTGGATTTATTACCGGCTCAAAGGACGACAGCAGGCTTCCTCGCATCCCGGAGTAGTGTGGACGTAGAATGAAAATCCTCTGGGTAAAACCGGGAAAGCTTTTGCCGCTCCATACTGGAGGGCAACTGCGTACATACAATATTCTGCGGCAGCTCTCAGCGACGCAGGAATTGACTTATCTTTCATTCTATGGAGGTCCGTGCGACAAAGCCTATGAGCAGGAGATCGTGTCGCAGATTCCGGGGACAGTCGTCAAGCACACTCGCGCTTTGAATGAAGCCAGGCCAATCGATTATTTGCGACGATTTCCCTCCCACGCACCTTATGCGGTCACCAAGTTCACGGCTCCGGAAGTTCAGGAATTACTGGCGCAGTGGATTCCGCAGCGGCGTTTCGATGTAGCCGTCTGCGATTTTCTTTGCACAGTGCTGAACTTCCCGAAAGATCTGGCCACGCCCACCGCGCTCTTCCAGCACAACGTCGAGAGCGTCCTCTGGAAACGAAAGGCTGAGCTTGAAGCCAAATGGATCAACCGGCTGATCGCCAAGATGAGACGGTTTGAGCCGGCCCAGGTGCGGCGCTTTCATCATGTGATTGCCGTCTCCGAGCCGGATCGCCAAGCCATGAGCTGGATGCGTGACCTATCTCACATCAGCGTGGTTCCAACGGGTGTGGATCTGGAGAAATACAAATACGACCCAGATGCGGTGCCTGTCGGCCCTCTCGTGATTTTCACCGGCTCCATGGACTGGGAAGCAAACATCGACGGTGTGGAATATTTCTGCAAAGAGATCTGGCAGCGTGTGCTGGCGCAGGCTCCTGAGGCACGATTCCGGATCGTGGGGCGCGATCCGCATCCGAGGGTAAAAAGGCTTGCTTCCGATTCGGTGGAGGTAACGGGCACTGTGTCTTCGATTATCGACCATATGCGCCAAGCAGCCGTACTTGTCGTTCCGCTGCGCATTGGAGGAGGTACGAGAATTAAGATTTACGAAGGCATGGCGATGGGCAAGGCCACAGTTTCAACAAGTGTCGGCGCGGAAGGCTTGGATGTACAGCATGGACGCGACATCCTGCTGGAAGATGATCCTGTGAGTTTTGCCGATGCCATTGTGAATTTGCTGGGCGACGTTAATCTTCGTCAGAAATATGAAGCTGCGGCGGCGGCCACCGCGCGCCAGTATGACTGGTCAGTGATCGCCGCGCGGTTTGCTGAGGTTCTGGCAAAAACGATTCGGGCGGCATCAGGTACGCGCGTGGTGTCGCCTCAGATTGAGGCCGTGAGGGCCTAAGGCCATGGCGGAAGACGTCAAAGCGACAATTGAATCCAAGAAACTGACGCCTGCAAAACCGGCCAGCTTCCATCATGTAGGATTCGCGGTCTCCTCGATTGAGAAGCTTGCTCTGAGTTTTGCTCGCTCATTGGACGCTCATTGGGGCGGCGAAATCATTCATGATCCGTTGCAGGAAGCGCGAGTCACTTTTCTTTATTCCGGTAACGAACGCAATCCCGCCATCGAACTAGTCGAGCCTGCGGGAGAAGCAGCACCGTTGCACAAGTTTTTGAGCCGTGGTGGTGGCCTTCACCATATCTGTTATGAAGTGGACTCGCTGGATTCTCAAGTGCGCGCGAGCCGCGCAGCCGGATGTTTGGTCGTGAAGAATCCCCTCCCGGCGGTCGCGTTCGGTGGAAGGCGCATTGCCTGGGTCTACACTCCGGAGAAGCTGCTTGTGGAATATCTTGAGCGCTAACTGTTTGGGTTGTATTGCATGAACTCTTCTGATCTCCGTCAGGAAATTGATCGCCGGATCGCAGCCGCGGATGCTGCGGGAGCAGCGCGCTCACTAGCTGACCTTTGGTTCAAAGATCATTCCGCTTCGACCGCTTGGTTTGCCTGTTCGCGCTACGAGCAACTGCGTCCAAAGCTCAATTTGCTTCCCTACCGGCTTGCCATTCTTCGTTCGTTCACCGTGGAACCGATGGTTCCGCTCTTGCGTGCTGCCGCTTTCAGCGCGGGAATCGACTTGACGGTTCGCCTGTCTGAATTCAACGCCCATGCGCAAGAGATTCTGGATCCCGCAAGCTCGCTCTACGAGCTTGCGCCGGATGCGGCAATTCTCGCGGTACAGACTCGCGACATTGCGCCGGATCTCTGGCATGACTTTTCTGCGCTCAACGCCGAGCAAGTTCAGGCGGCCGTGCGGCGCGTCACGGGGGAATTTTGCACTTGGGTGCGTGCTTTCCGTCAGCACAGCCAGACCCACTTGATTATCCATAATCTAGAACAACCGCCTATCGCCAGCCTGGGCATACTGGACAGCCAGGCCGAAGTGAGTCAAACCGCTGCGATTCAGCAAATCAATCAAGCTTTGCGGACCATAGCTTCCGAACATTCAGGGGTTTACGTTCTTGATTATGCTGCTTTAGTAGCACGTTATGGTAGTGTCCAGTGGCATGACGAACGCAAGTGGCTTATGGTTCGCCTCCCGGTCGCAGCGCAGAACCTCAATCGTCTCATCAATGAATGGCTGCGCTTCCTGCATCCGCTCACAGGCAAGGTTGCGAAGGCCATAGTCGTCGATCTCGACAACACTCTTTGGGGAGGGGTAATCGGAGAGGATGGGATGGCCGGCATTCAGCTGGGACCTGAGCATCCCGGAGGCGCCTATCAGGAACTTCAGAGAGCCTTGCTCGATTTGTACCACCGCGGAATTATTCTTGCTGTCTGCAGCAAGAATAATTCTGATGATGCGATGGAAGCGTTGCAGAAGCATCGCGGCATGCTGCTCAAACCGGAGCACTTCGTAGCCATGCGCATCAACTGGGGTGACAAATCCCAGAATCTGCGCGAGATTGCCGCCGAGCTGAACATCGGCGTTGATTCGCTGGCGTTCGTGGATGACAATCCCATCGAGCGGCAGCAGATTAGAACTCAGCTGCCCGAAGTGTTTGTGATCGAACTGCCCAATGTTCCGATGGAATTCGCCCGCGCCATCCGCGAGTGCCCACGTTTCGAGCGGTTATCACTCTCAGCTGAAGATCGGCAGCGCAGCGAGTGTTATCAGAAACAGGCCGAACGTGAGCTACTGAAGCAGACAACGAGTACGCGGGAGGACTTTTACCGTTCTTTACAGCAAGCGATAGAGATCGCGCCGCTCGACAAGTCTACGCTTCCTCGCATCTCGCAGCTGACCAACAAGACGAACCAGTTCAATCTGACGACGCGCCGCTACACGGAGCAGCAAATTTGGGAGCTGGGATCTTCGCCAGAGTGGAATTGCTTTTCGCTGAGAGTTCGCGATCGCTTCGGTGACAATGGCGTGGTCGGCGTCGCAATTACCCGCAAGCAAGACAAGACTTGCGAAATTGACACGTTGCTTATGAGCTGCCGCGTGATTGGACGCACCGTTGAGACTGCCTTCCTATCCTTTCTTGCTGAACATGCCCGCAAACACGGAGCCCAGCGGCTGACTGGATGGTTTCTGCTGACTAGGAAAAATGCCCCGGCGCGAGACTTTTATTCCAACCATGGCTTCCAAATACTGCAGCAGAATGGGGATGACACGCTGTGGGAACTCAACTTGGAACAAACTCAGGTTGCCTGTCCGGAGTGGATTCAGCTTCACTTTAACGGAGACATGGGATGAGCTCGCAGCTATTCGAAAGAGTTCGTGGCATCGCGGCCGATATTCTGGAACTCAGCCCTAACCAGATCACGCTTCAATCGTCGTCGGAAAATGTGCAGACCTGGGATTCAGTGCGTCACTTGAATTTGATTCTGGCCTTCGAGCAGGAGTTCGGCTTGCAACTCGATCCAGAAGAGATCGATCAAATGAACAATATTGAGGGCATCACCAGTATCCTTGAGCAGAAGCTCAATCACCACGGCTAGTCGTGAACATGGCAATTGCCATCCAGCCCTACAGTGCAGACCTGATTCCCGCAGTAAGAGCTTTCAACAAGCGGCTTGCGACAGGCGGAGTTGCGCCGGAATTTCATTTTCCAGAAAGCAACATTCCGGATTGGCTACCCAAGCTCGACGGCCGGCGCATTTACCAGGAATACTATCTTGCCGTGGATGGCGAGTCCGTGCGCGGTGGATTCATCTTGAAGTTTCAGGATTTTTTTCTCGCTGGAAAGCTGCAACCGGTTGTCTACTATCATCTGCCGGTTTCGGAGGGCATCATAAATAAGGCGTATGCCGGAGTTGGCGTGCATATGTTGCGAAGCGCTTTGAAATTGCGGCCGATGCTTTTTGCGCTCGGCATGGGCGGTTTCGACCGGCCCCTTCCGCAGATGCTCCAAGCCTTAGGATGGAATCTTTGCGCTGTACCGTTTTACTTTAAGGCAAATCACGCGGCGAAATTCCTGCGCGAGATTGCGCCCTTGCGCCAGAGCGAGAGCCGGCAATTGCTCGCCGGTTTGGCCGCATTTACCGGCGCGGGCTGGGCGGTGATGAAATTAGTTGATGCGGTGCGAACTGCCCGCCCCGAGCCCGCATTGTTGGTTGAGAAAATCGATGCTTTTAGTGAGTGTGATGATGATCTTTGGCAACAATGCCGTGAGCATTACAAGCTGGTTGCCGCTCGCGATTGCCAAACGCTGAATATTCTCTACCCTCGAGACAAGACCTTTCTTCGTATTAGGATCAGCCGCCGGGGCAAACCAATTGGCTGGGCGGTGATGTTGGATTCGCAAATGCGCGACAACAAATATTTCGGTAACCTGCGGCTTGGGTCAATTGTCGATTGCCTGGCGCTTCCGGCAGATGCGTCGCCGGTGATGCACGGCGCCACGGATTTTTTGAAGCAACGCGGAGTGGATCTCACGATTTCCAATCAATCTCACCACGCGTGGGGTAGCGCATTACGGTCCTCAGGCTTTCTGAAGGCGCGTTCGAATTTCATTTTTGCGGCTTCCAAGGCGCTGGCCGAATTGCTTGCGCCGTTTCAAAGCACTCAAAACCAGCTCTTCATGAATCGCGGAGATGGTGACGGACCGGTGAATCTGTGAAGAAGGTGAGAAATTCGACCGTGTATCTGACGTATCACGAACTGGAATTGCCGGGGCGGGCACTCTGCCAAAAGGAGCCGGGGTACGTTCGCTATATCGTGAACCTGAAGAACTTTGAGCACCAAATGGACTGGCTTAGATCTCAATCCTGGCGCGGCGTGAGCATCAGTGAGGCGCTTTCGTCATCAAATGAACGCGGCGTGGCTCTGACGTTTGACGATGGCTGCGAAACCGATTTGCTGAGTGCAGCACCCATTCTTAAGCGCTCGAGTTTTAACGCGACGTTCTACATCACAGTCGGCTTTCTTGGAAAGCCAGGGTACATGTCGTGCGGACAGGTCCGGGAGCTCAGCGATCTGGGGTTCGAAATTGCATCGCATTCCATGACCCATCCGTACCTTAACGATCTCTCGGACGACGCACTTCAGGATGAGATCGCGAGATCCAAAACCGAATTGGAACAAATCGTTGACCGGACGGTCGCGCACTTCTCCTGCCCGGGTGGACGCTGGAGCCAGCGCGTTGCGAAATTCGCGAAGCAAGCGGGATATCGATCAGTCGCGACGAGCCGCGCGGCTGCGAATTCCTCACACAGCGATCCATTTCGCCTTGGACGGGTTGTGGTCATGCGTGCCACCGATATTCACACATTCCAGCAGCACTGTTTGGGCCGTGGTTTGTGGAAGTTGCAGGCGCGCGATCTCATTCGCTCGACGGCAAAAAGCGTCTTCGGCAATTCCAGCTACGATCGTATTCGTGCAGCATTGCTGAAGCGTTGTCCATAAGCGTTAGACTCACGTCTCTGCATCGTTTGCCCGCCCAGAAGTCCCCTGTACTTAAGTTCTAACCATAGGGACAAGTCCCTCTGTTATCTGTTTCTTCCGCAAATACCCGCATAGATTGCGCAAAGGACTTGAATGCCTTAGTCCCGATGTTTCCGCTTCGAGGCAGTGAATGTCTTTGGTATCAACTCGCGCGACCGACTCACGGAATTTTGAAAGATTACGGAAATGTCGGAACACGAGCATCAGCCTTTTCTTGTTGGCCGGATGTGTATTGCTGACTAGTTCGTGCAGCTTGCCCGCCCAGAGCGCGAGTGCCTCTCCTGTATCGGCGAGAAGCAATTTCAGCAGATCCGGAGGTCCCGGCCACGACTTCGGCAGACGCTTGAGGATTTCTGCAAGCTTTCCCCAGGGAACTGTGGGGGCCGCTTACAACGTCGTCATATCAGTAAGTGGAGGGGCAGACCCCTACGCGTTTTCCTTGGCCTCGGGGTCTCTTCCCGCAGGGCTGTCTCTGAACGCAGCCACGGGGAGTGTTTCCGGCACGCCTGCAGCTGCAGGAATCTACAACTTCACCCTTCAAGTGGTTGACGCGACCGATCGCAACGATGAGAAAGCATTCACGGTTTCCATTGCTGCCGCAGCACCTGCTCTTGCCGTAAGCGTTCACATCTCACCGCTCGGCCCGACTGTCTCCTCAGGGACCGCGAAACAGTTTACCGCCGCAGTCAGCAACACGACCAATACCGCAGTGACCTGGAGGGCCACTGCGGGTGCAGTGTCGGGCAACGGACTCTTCACCGCCCCCAACGTAAGCGTGGCAAGCACAGCGACCGTCACGGCGACAAGCGTCGCAGATCCAACGAAAGCTGGTGCAACGACGATAACAGTAACTCCTACCGCAACGCCGCCATCTACTGGATTCGATGGGCCAGCAGAGTTGCCTAGAGTTTATGTTCAGAGCGCAATGGCGGACACACCAGCTCCTGGCAACGTTATCACCGTCAACTCGGGAGGGAGTCTGCAGAACGCGTTGGAGGCTGCCAATTGCGGTGATACGATTCTATTGCAAGCGGGTGCGACGTTCACCGGCGTATACAACTTCCCGGCAAAAGGCTGTGACGATAACCACTGGATCGTGGTTCGTACCAGCGCTCCCGACTCGCTCCTGCCACCCGAGGGAACGCGGATCACTCCTTGCTATGCCGGTATCACTTCCCTTCCCGGCCGTCCAGCCCTGAATTGCTCAGCGGCGCAAAACGTGATGGCCAGAATTGCGATTCCAAGCCAGGGGGTAGGACCGCTGGTGTTCGCCTCCGGCGCGAGCCATTACCGCTTAATTGGTTTGGAACTGACTCGCCCAGTGGGCGGGATCGTCTATTCCTTGATTTCACTGGCCAGGGGCGCAGCCGCGGACCATCTGGTTTTTGATCGTATGTGGCTGCATGGAACGCCACAGGACGAAACCACCAAAGGCATTCGACTGGGCGGCAGTAAATACGTCGCTGTGATCGATTCCTTCTTTACCGACTTCCACTGCATTTCGATGATAGGAGCCTGCACCGATGCTTTCGCGATCGGTGGTGGCACCGGCGATCTTCCCATGGGGCCTTACAAGATCGTGAACAACTTTCTTGAGGCCTCTGGGGAAAACATTCTGTTTGGCGGCGCCGAAGCCACTTTCGCACCCAGCGATATAGAAGTTCGACACAATCACCTGTTTAAGCCTCTGATCTGGATGAAAGGTCAACCCGGCTTTGTCGGCGGCCCAACCGGCAACCCCTTTATCGTCAAAAATCTGTTCGAGCTTAAGAACGCGCAACGCGTGCTGTTCGAAGGAAACATATCGGAGAACAGTTGGGGAGGCTTCTCGCAACACGGCTACGCGCTCGTGCTGACCCCCAAGAACCAAGCCGATTGGAACAGCAGCGGCAATCTTTGTCCCATGTGCTTGGTCACCGATGTGACCATCCGCTACAACACGGTCAGCCACGTGGCGGGTGGCGTGGTAATTGCGAATATTCCTTCTGATCATGGCGGCGTCCCGCTGGACGGTCAACGCTACAGCATTCATGACATCACCATCGACGATGTTGATGGTTCAAAATACGACGGTCCGGGGCAACTCGTTGAAATCTTGCAGGGGGTCGGTGCGCCCACGCTGCAGAACGTTTCGATAACTCATGTAACTGGTTTCGCACCCCATACGTTGTTTGGCATCGGCAACAATGTCGCGGATCCGAAGATGGCGAACTTCACGATTACCAACAATGTGGTCAGCGCTGGAGCGTATCCCGTATGGTCCACCGGCGGCACTGAGAATTGCGCGTATTGGGGTAAGCCAGCCATTACGTTTGACACCTGTTTTACCTCGAACCCATTTAGCAACAACGCAGTCATTGCGACTCCTGCAAACTCCCCCGCTTCAATCTGGCCCTCGGGGAATTTCTTCCCGGCAACTGTCGACGCCTTGCAATTCGTGAATTACAACAACGGAAATGGTGGTGATTATCATTTCTTGCCTTCAAGCCCCTATAAGGGCGCTGGGACAGATGGGAAAGATCTCGGAGCTGATATAGATGCGTTGTTATCCAATATAGCGAACGCCTATTAGAGCCAGCCTAAGCTGCCGACCGAATGGCGTATGCCGAATTCCCTTTGCAAAAGTGAGAGCCACCGTTAGCCTCGGGTCCCGGCTATCCACAATCCAATTTAAAGATCCTTCGCGGCCTCAAGGCCTCTCAGGATGACATCGATTCACGGGCCGTGATTAACTACAAAAAAATAAGGAGTGACGATGTCATTCTGACGCTGAGCGCAGCGAAGGGGAAGAATCTATATATTTAAGAATGCAATAATTACCACGAAGAAGAAGTGTGGCTAATTTTAGGGTCATGTTCCCACGGGATCCGCCGGATGCCGTGCAGAATTGATATAAGCCGTAACAAGACTCGAAATCAAACTTCAACAGACTCAGTCGCGATATGTGTCGGCCCTCCAGGGAGCGCACAAATCTCTTAGTCGAGATAGCAACACGCTTCGTTTTCCACCAACGCCTTGGCGATTCAGAGATCTGCGGTGACTGAGGTACGGGATAAGGTCCCTTGCAACGCAGTTGAGTGGAATCACCAGCACGAAACTGACGGAGGTGACAGGGTTCGGATGAGATGCGCATTTGCAACATGTTATGATCAGCTTCCGGTAGCTCATCAGAAAAACGGCGGCTTCCTTGCTAAGGTACATAAGAATCCTATTTTTCTCGGTTTTCTCAGCCCTGATGTTGCAATCCGCCTTCTTCTCTCCGTATGCTTACAGCTCAGGAAAAGAACAATTTGACGGTCCGGCGGAACTGCCGCGTGTTTACGTGAGCAGCTCGCTGGCGGAAACCCCCAGCCGCGGCAGGATTCGCTCCATCAATGCTGGAGATAACCTTCAGCAAGCGATTAACGACGCCGCTTGCGGCGATACTATTAGGTTGCAGGCCGGGGCCACTTTCAAGGGCCGATTTGTTTTTCCCGCGAAGAGCTGTGACGATTCCCACTGGATTACCCTGCGCACGAGTGCTCCCGACTCCGCTCTTCCAGCAGAAGGCAAGCGCCTTACGCCCTGCTACGCCGGAGTGACTTTTCTGCCCGGGCGCCCCGATTTCCGGTGCTCATCCGCAGAAAACGTCCTGGCCAAGTTGGAATTTCCTGGTAAGGGCGCTTCCGGCCCCATTGTGTTCGCTGCGGGGGCCAACCATTATCGCTTCATTGGCCTCGAGGTTACTCGCAGCCCCGGGGGGACGATTTACAACCTTATTTTGCTTGAGCCCAAAGGTTCGGCACATCACCTCATCTTTGACCGCATGTGGATTCACGGAACAGCCCAGGACGAGACTACCCGTGGGGTTCAGTTCGGTGGCAGCAACTACGTGGCCGTCGTAGATTCGTTCCTCAGCGACTTTCACTGCAACGCAATCAGCGGCGCCTGTGTTGATTCGCAGGCTGTTGCAGGAGGGAGCGGCGACCTACCGATGGGCCCATATAAGATTGTCGATAATTTCCTCGAGGCCGGAGCCGAAGACGTGATTTTTGGGGGAGGCCCCGCAACCTTATCGCCTGCAGATATCGAGATTCGGCACAATCACATGTTTCGTCCCTTGAATTGGCAACCGGGGCATGCAGAATTTGTCGGCGGCGTGGATGGGCGTCCCTTCATTGTTAAGAACGACTTCGAGTTAAAGAATGCTCAGCGCGTGCTGCTCGAAGGCAATATTTTAGAGAACAGCTGGGGAGGCTTTTCCCAAAACGGCTTCGCCGTGGTGCTGACCCCGAAAAACCAAAGCCCAAATGTCTGCCCGCTTTGCCGTGTCACCGACGTGACCATCCGCTACAACCGGATGGCGCACATGGCGAGCGGGTTTATGATTGCCAATGTCCGCTCTGACACTGGCGGCGCTTCCACTGATGGCGGCCGTTACAGCATCCACGACAACATCCTTGAAGACATCGATCCGTCCTCCTATAAGGGCTTCGGCACTTTCGCCACAATAATCGGTCAGGTGCCGCCCTTACACGACGTGACCATCGACCACAACACCGCGTTCGCTCCTAACGTGCTGCTCAATGTTGGCGGCCCAGGATCTGGCCCGAAGGTCTCCGATTTTATTTTCACTAATAATCTCGTGGGGGCTGGGGCACACCAGATAGCATCGACTGGCGGCACTACG
>Ga0209268_1001745_pt1 | contig 10597 bp, 10 predicted proteins | sample GraSoiAngelo_143_FD_185900 | JGI IMG/M metagenome (GOLD analysis project Ga0209268, IMG submission 185900) | Grasslands soil microbial communities from the Angelo Coastal Reserve, California, USA - 14_1009_02_30cm (SPAdes) (version 2) | ecosystem: Environmental > Terrestrial > Soil > Grasslands ... | reverse complement strand
GGCCGTGACGCCGCCCACGCGCGGCTCGGTCGACGGGTTCTCCACGCCCACCGAGGCGAAGAGGACCGCGTAGACGAGAAACGCGAACACGAAGTTCATCGCCGGCCCGGCGAACACGATCGCCGCACGGCGGAGGACCGACTGGGTCGAGAAGGCGCGCTCCGGGTTGGCGAGCGCCTCCTCGCCTTCCTCCTCACCGAGCATCTTCACGTAGCCGCCCAGCGGGATAGCCGACACGGCGTACTCGGTCTCGCCCGGCTTGCGCGCGAGGACCACCGGACCGAAGCCGATCGAGAAGCGCTCCACCAGCACGCCCAATCGCTTGGCCACCGCGAAGTGCCCGAGCTCGTGCACGAAGACGAGCACGCCGATCGCAACCGAGAACGACAGCACCGTCACCAAGAGGGAATGGATGTCCATCATCACCTTCAGGCCCGTGGCAGAACGGCGTAGTAGTACGTGAACACGACGGGGAAGAGGAGGCTGTCCAGCCGGTCCAGAATGCCACCGTGTCCCGGGATAATCCAGCCGGAGTCCTTGGCTCCGAAGGCGCGCTTGAGGGCCGACTCGCAGAGGTCGCCGAACTGCGCCAGCACGCTGATTGCGGCGCCCAGCACGAGCGCCTCGCTGCTCCCCAGCTCGGCGAAGAAGACGAGGCGGCAGATCGTCGCGATCACCATCGCGCCGGCGAGCGCGCCGAGCGCGCCCTCGACCGTCTTGCTCGGGCTGATCGAGGGCGCGAGCTTGTGGCGGCCGAAGGCGCGGCCGGTCAGATAGCCGCCCGAGTCCGAGCCCATCGCCGCGAAGACCGTGAATAGCACCCAGCGCCAGCCGAGGTCGTGGTCGGCCTCGCGCAGCAGCACGAAGTGGGGCGTGAAGAAGCCCACGTAGAGCACGCCCAGGAGGGAGAGCCCGAGGCGATGCATGGCGTTCGGTAGGTCATCGGCGTGCAGCAGCGGGAACATGAGCCCGCCGATGACCGCGAGCGCCAGGCCCGCGCCCCACAGATCGGACTGCCGTGAGGCGACGCCGCCGGCGATCACGAGCCCCCACAGCACGCCCGCCGTGCGCTCGACCGCGTCGCCGGGCAGCGCCATCGCGAAGTACTCGAGCAGCGCCAGCGCCGCCACCGCCATGATGAAGCCCGCGAACAGGCGGGGCGGCAGGTACTCGACGATGAGCCACAGGGCCGGCAGCGCGATGGCCGCCGTGGCAAGCCGCGTACGCAGCATTAGCGCCGCACAGTCGGCGACGAACTCACCTAGTTCGCGGCCCGCAGCTTTTCGCGTTCGACCTGGGCGGACGTGCGGCCGAAGCGGCGCTGGCGCTGCTGGAAGAAGGCGAGCGCCTGGAGGTAGTCGCGCTCGCGGAAGTCGGGCCACAGGGTGTCGGTCACGTACATCTCGGTGTACGCGAGCTGCCAGAGGAAGAAGTTGCTGAGGCGCATCTCGCCGCTGGTGCGGATCAGGAGGTCGGGATCCGGGATGCCGTTCGTGCCGAGGTGCCGGGCGAGCGTGCCGGCGGTGATCTGCTCCGGGTCGAGGTCGCCGCGCCGCACGCGCCGCGCGATGGCGCGCGCCGCGCGCGCGATCTCCTCGCGCCCGCCGTAGCTCACGGCGAGGATCACGGTCATGCCGGTGTTGCGCCTGGTCGCCGCGATGGTGGCGCGCAGCGCCCCGCGCACCGCCGGCGGCAGGCGGCGGAGGCTCCCGACGGCGAGCAGGCGGATCTGATGCTTCATCATCTTGCCGAGCTCGGTCGCCAGATAGCGGCGGAGGAGCGCCATGAGCCCGTCGACCTCGCGCGGCGGGCGGCGCCAGTTCTCGGTGGAGAAGGCGTAGAGCGAGAGGTAGCGGATGCCGAGGCGCCGGCTGGCCTCGACCACCGCCCGCACCGACTCCTTGCCGACGCGGTGCCCCTGCAGGCGCGACAGGCCGCGCTGCTCCGCCCAGCGCCCGTTGCCGTCCATGATGACGGCCACGTGGCGCGGCAAGCGAGTGGGATCGATCTCCACCATCAGACCGCCATGATCTCCTCTTCCTTGCCCTTGAGCGTCTTCTCGACGCGCTCGATGAAGTCCTTGGTGAGCGCCTCGACCTTCTCGGCCGCGTGCCGCCGGTCGTCCTCCGTGATCTCCTTGTCCTTCTCGAGCTCCTTCAGCATCTCGAGCGAGTCGCGGCGGTGGTTGCGCACCGACACGCGGTAGTCCTCGGCCAGCTTGCGCACGTGCTTGACCAGGTCGCGGCGCCGCTCTTCGGTGAGGGCCGGGATGGGGACGCGGATGAGTTTGCCGTCGTTCAGCGGATTGAGCCCGAGGTCGGAGCTCTGGATCGCCTTCTCGATGGCGCCGATCACGCTCTTGTCGTAGGGCTGTACGACGAGCAGGGTCGGCTCGGGCGCGGAGAGCGTGGCGAGCTGGTTGAGCGGCGTCCGGGCGCCGTAGTAGTCGACCGTGATGCCCTCGAGCAGCGCGGTGTGGGCGCGTCCGGTCCGCACGTGTGAGAGCTCCTTGCGGAAGGCCGCGACGGTCTTTTCCATGTCCTGCCGGGTGCTCTCCAGAACCTCGGAGTCGGGCGTCATGTCCGCCCTCCGTGCACCAGCGTGCCGATGCGCGCGCCGGTGACTGCCTTCTTGATGTTCCCGGGCTGCATCATGTTGAAGACCAGGATCGGCAACCCGTTGTCCATGCAGAGCGAGATCGCGGTCGCGTCCATCACCTGGAGCTGGCGCGAGAGCACGTCGATGTAGGTGAGCTCCTCGAAGCGCACCGCGCCGGGATGCTTGAGCGGGTCGGCGTCGAAGACGCCGTCCACGCGCGTCGCCTTGAAGATGACCTCGGCGCCGATCTCCATGGCGCGGAGACTCGCGGCCGTGTCGGTGGTGAAGAAGGGGTTGCCGGTGCCGGCGGCGAAGATGACCACGCGTCCCTTCTCGAGGTGGCGGGTCGCGCGGCGGCGGATGTAGGGCTCGGCCACCTGCTGCATCTCGATGGCGGAGAGCACGCGCGTCGGCACGCCGAGCTTCTCGAGCGCGTCCTGCAGCGCCAGCGCGTTGATGATGGTGGCGAGCATGCCCATGTAGTCGGCGGTGGCGCGGTCGACGCCGCGCGCGCTCGCCGCCAGGCCGCGGAAGATGTTGCCGCCGCCGATCACCAGCGCGAGCTCGCAGCCGAGCCCGTGCACGTCCTGCAGCTCGGCCCCGAAGGCCGCGAGCACGCCGGGGTCGATGCCATAGCCGGCCGGACCGGCCAGCGCCTCCCCGCTGATCTTGAGGAGGACGCGGCGGTAGCGGGTCGCGCCGGACGCGCCCGGCGCGGGCTCAGGCTCCGGGCGCGCCTCCAGCGGGGCTCTCCTTGGGCGCCGTCTCGCCGAGCTGGAAACGTGCGAAGCGGCGCACCGCCACGTTCACCCCAAACCGCACGATGGCCTCCTGGACGATCTCGGCGACGCTGCGGCCCTTGTCGTCCTTGACGAACGGTTGCTCGAGGAGGCACACCTCCTTGTAGAAGCGCTCCACCTGCCCTTCGACGATCCGCTCGATCACCTTCTCGGGCTTGCCCGACTGCAGGGCCTGCCTGCGGTAGATCTCGCGCTCGGCGGCGAGCTCGGCGGCGGGCACGTCCTCGCGGCGCACGTAGCGCGGCGCGGTGGCCGCCACCTGCATGGCGAGGTCCTTCACGAGCTGCTGGAACTCGGCCGTCTTGGCGACGAAGTCGGTCTCGCAGTTGACCTCGATCAGCACGCCGATCTTGCCCGGCGGGTGGATGTAGGCGCCGATCGCGCCGTCGGTGGCCGCGCGCGTCGCCTTCTTGGCCGCCTTGGCGAGCCCGCGCTCGCGCAGGAGCCGGATCGCCTTCTCGACGTCGCCCGCCGCTTCGCCGAGCGCCTTCTGGCAGTCGAGCAGGCCCGCGCCGGTCTTCTCGCGCAGCTCCTTGACGGACTCGAGCGCCATCGCCTAACGCGCCTCGACCACGGCGTCCAGGGCGGGCACGCCGGCCCCCGCGCCGTCGTCGGCGCCCCCGACCTCGCGCCCGGCGCCGCGCTGCCGCTCCTCGTAGAGGTTGCGGCCCTCGATCACCGCCTCGGCGATCGCGGCGCAGAAGAGTCGGATGGCGCGGATGGCGTCGTCGTTGCCCGGGATCTTGTAGTCGATCAGGTCCGGGTCGCAGTTCGTGTCGACCACCGCCACCACCGGGATGCCGAGCTTGTTGGCCTCCTTGACGGCGATCTCCTCCTTCTTGGGATCGATCACGAAGAGCGCGTCGGGGAGCTTGCGCAGCCCCTTGATGCCGCCCAGCGAGGAGAGGAGCTTCTCGCGCTCGTGGCGCATGCCCCCGATCTCCTTCTTGGTGAGCGCCTGGACCACCTGCGCGTCCTCGAGCATCTCGTCGAGCTTCTTCAAGCGGTCGATCGACTGCTTGATGGTGTGGAAGTTCGTCAGCATGCCGCCGAGCCAGCGCGTGTTGACGTAGAACGCCCCGCAGCGCTCCGCCTCCTCGCGGATGGCGTCCTGCGCCTGCTTCTTGGTGCCGACGAACAGCATCTGCCCGCCTTGCGCGGTGAGATCGCGCACGAAGGTGTAGGCGTCGCGGAAGAGCTTGACGGTCTGCTGCAGGTCGATGATGTAGATGCCGTTGCGGGCGCCGAAGATGTACGGCTTCATCTTCGGGTTCCACCGGCTGGTCTGGTGGCCGAAGTGGACTCCCGCCTCGAGCAGGTTTTTCATGGTGACATCAGTCATGCGGGCTCCTTGATCCGTCCCTCCTTTCCGCGCACGTGGCGGAAAACCGGGCCCATACCAGAAAGGCCGGTCCGCACGCAATTAGGCGGGGCTGTGCGGGTCACTGGTTCATCGAGTCGAGGAACTCCTGGTTCGTCTTCGTGCCCCTGATCTTGTCGTGCAGGAACTCCATCGCCTCGACCGTGTTCAGCTGGGAGAGGAGCTTGCGCAGGATCCAGACGCGCTTGAGCACCTCGCGTGGCAGGAGCAGCTCCTCTTTCCGCGTCCCCGAGCGCGTCACGTCCATGGCCGGGAACATGCGCTTGTCCATCAGGCGCCGGTCGAGGTGGATCTCCATGTTGCCGGTGCCCTTGAACTCCTCGAAGATGACCTCGTCCATGCGGCTGCCGGTGTCGACCAGCGCCGTGCCGATGATCGTCAGGCTGCCGCCGTCCTCGATGTTGCGCGCCGCGCCGAAGAACTTCTTCGGGCCGCGCAGCGCATTCGAGTCGACGCCGCCCGAGAGGATCTTGCCGCTCGGCGGGACGACCGAGTTGTAGGCGCGCGCGAGCCGCGTGACCGAGTCGAGCAGGATGACGACGTCCCTGCCGTGCTCGACCAGCCGCTTCGCCTTCTCGATCACCATCTCCGCCACCTGCACGTGGCGTGTCGCCGGCTCGTCGAAGGTCGAGCTCACCACCTCGCCCTTCACCGAGCGCTGCATGTCGGTCACCTCCTCGGGCCGCTCGTCGATGAGCAGCACGATGAGGACGACGTCGGGATGGTTGCCGGTGATGCCGTGCGCGATGTTCTGCAGCATCATCGTCTTGCCGGTGCGCGGCGCGGCGACGATGAGCCCGCGCTGCCCCTTCCCGATCGGCGTGAGCAGATCGATGATGCGCGTGGTGTGTTCCTCGGGGTCGAACTCGAGGCGCAGGTGCTCGTCGGGGTAGAGCGGCGTCAGGTTGTCGAAGAGGATCTTCTCGCGCGCCTTCTCCGGCTCCTCGAAGTTGATGGTCTCGACCTTGAGCAACGCGAAGTAGCGCTCGCCTTCCTTGGGGGAGCGGATCTGTCCGGCGACCACGTCGCCGGTGCGCAGGTTGAAGCGGCGGATCTGGCTCGGCGAGACGTAGATGTCGTCGGGACCGGGGAGGTAGTTGTAGTCGGGCGCGCGCAGGAAGCCGAAGCCGTCGGGCAGGATCTCGAGCACGCCCTCGCCGCAGATGAAGCCGTTCTGTTCGGTCTGCGCCTGCAGGATGGAGAAGATGAGCTCCTGCTTGCGCATGGCGGCCGCGCCCTCGATGTTCATGTCCTTGGCGATGGCCGCGAGGTCGGCGATCTTCTTGTCCTTCAGCGCTTTGAGATTGAGCGCGCCGGGCTCCTCGGGCGGCGTGGCCTCCGCCTTCGTCCGCGCGGCGGCGCTCGCCTCCCCTGCTGCCCTATCCCTGGTGCTCAAGGACGGTCCCTCCCCGCGACTGCGGATTGCATCGCGACTGCCATGCGCTTACGCCGGCTCATGGCGAACCGGCGCGTATCCGACGGAAAGAACGTAGGCCTCGCTTTATGGGGGACCGGGGGGGTGGTGAATGTTTGGAGACTAGGCAATCGGTCCCGGACTGTCAAGCGGAACGGCCCGATTTCGCCGTGTCGCCGCCCGTTTGGCGCAGTGTGGCGAGGAGCTGCTCCACGTCCGGCGGCAGCGGCGCGCGCACCACGATGCGGGCCCCGCTCGAGGGGTGGTCGAAGCGGATCTCGGCCGCGTGGAGGGCCTGGCGCGGGAAGTCGAGGCGTGTCCCGGCCCGCCCCGCGCGCCGCGCGCCGTAGACCCGATCGCCGATGATCGGATGGCCCGCCGCCGCGAGGTGGACGCGCAGCTGGTGGGTGCGGCCGGTCTCGGGCTCGAGGCGCACCAGGGTCGCACCCGGGAGGCGTTCGAGCGCCGTCCAGCGCGTGACCGCGGCGCGCCCGCGCCGGCTGTGCACGCTCATGCGCCTCCGCTCGCGCGGATGCCGGCCGACGGCGCGGTCGATGGTCCCGTGCGCGGCGCCGAGGTGACCGCGGACCACGGCCAGGTAGACCTTCTCGATCGTGCGCGCACGGAACTGCCGCGCGAGCGCCTCAAGCGCCGCCGCCGTGCGCGCCACCAGCAGCACGCCCGAGGTGTCGCGGTCGAGGCGGTGCACGATGCCGGGCCGATCGGGGCGGCCGACCCCGGCCAGCGCCCCGAGCCGATGGGCGAGCGCGTTCACCACCGTGCCCCGCCGCGCGCCGGGCGCGGGGTGCACGACCATGCCGGGCGGCTTGTCGATGGCGAGCAAATCCGCGTCCTCGTAGAGGACGGTGAGAGGGACCGCCTCGGGCTCCGCCGCGAGCGGCTCGGGCTCGGGCAGCTCGACCTCGAGCCGCGCGCCCGCGCCGAGGAGATGCGCGCTCTTGCGCAGTGCGCCATCGACCCGCACGTGCCCCGCGTCGATCAACCGCTTCGCCTGCGACCGCGTTCCCACCTCGGACACGGTCGCGAGGAAGCGATCGAGCCGCGTGCCCGCCGCGCGGGCCGGCACGACGAGATCGACGCGCCGGGCCATGCTCGCGTGCAGCCCGAGGCCCGGCGAGGGGCCGGCGGGGGGGCCGCCGCGACCTTCGAGGGCGCCGCCAGCGCCCGATGGTCGAGCCGCGCCGCCCATCGGCGCCCGAGCGGGAGCGCCGGCCCCCCCGCCGGCCCCTCGCCGCGCACCGTTCACGACCCCCCGCCCAGCACCCGCCGCGCCCGCTCGACGTCGCGCGCGATCGCGGCCCGCAGCGCCTCGGGCCCGCTGAACGCCTCCTCGCCGCGCAGGCGCTCGATCAGCTTGACCACCAGCCAGCGCCGGTAGAGGTCGCCGCTGAAGTCGAGCAGATGGACCTCGATCGTCCGCCGCCCGCCCGCGAAGGTGGGCCGCACGCCGATGTTGAGGACGCCCTCGTGCGCGCGTCCGTCCACCTCGACACCGACCGCGTACACCCCGTCGGGGGGCAGCAGGAGGCCGGCGCGGAGATGCAGGTTCGCGGTCGGGAAGCCGAGCGTCCGCCCCCGGCGATCGCCCACCACCACCCGGCCGCGGAGCGCGTAGGACCGGCCGAGGAGCGCTCGCGCGCGCGGCATGTCGCCCGCCTGGAGCAGCGTGCGCAGCCGCGTGCTGCTCACTTGCTCGCCGTCGCCCGCCGCCACCGGCCCCACCACCTCGACCCCGAACCCCAGGCGCGCGCCGAGCGCGCGCAACGTCTCGCTGGTGCCGGCCCGGTCGCGCCCGAAGTTCACGTTGTAGCCGACCACCACGTACGCGAGCTCGACATGGCGAAGCAGGAAGTCGCGCACGAAGGCCTCCGGGTCGAGCGCCGCGAAGGCGCGCGTGAAGCGCTGGACGACGGTCACGTCGATGCCCAGTCCGGCCAGGCTCGCCAGGCGATCGTGCAGCGTCTGGAGCATGAGTGGCGCGTGCGCGGGCGCCAGCACCGCGACCGGATGCGGCTCGAAGGTGAGCGCCACGGCCACACCTGCGGTCTCCCGCGCCCGCGCCACTGCGCGGTGGACGATCGCCTGGTGACCCAGGTGCGCGCCGTCGAAGTTGCCGAGCGTGAGGACGCTGCCGGGAAGCCGCTCGGCCCGGCGCGCGAGGTGGCGGATGACGCGCATCGTCACCACATCATATATATGACGCCTCCCGCCGGTTGAAGGTTGGGGCGCGCGCCTGGGTCCGCGCTTGACCGAGGCTGCGTGCGCGGAGGCGGGGGCGGTCTCTCGGCTTCGCTTCGGCGCCGAGGGGCGTCCCGCCCTTGGCCAGCGCAGCGTGCGGCGCCTCAGAGGCGCCGCGAGACCGCCCCCGCCTCCGCGACGACCGTCGCGCTCGCTCGGCGCGCCGACGCCGTTGGACGCTCCCTCAGCGCAACCAGCGCCGCGACTTCGCTTCGTGGTGCGTCCCCCTCCGCCTTGCCCGCAGCGCGTATCCTCCGGATCGCCTCTTGTGCGCGGCCCTCACCAACGCGTTCGTGTCTTGTGTCGCCTGCTCCCCGATCTGCCGCCTGCGACCAAGGCGGACAGGCGGCCGCGTGCCTGTTGGTGGGGGGTAGAGGACCGTCGCAGCGTGCGTCGCGGGTGTGGGGGCGCCGGCGGAGCGCCTATGAGGCGGCCGAGCGCGCCGCGCGACCGAGCACCAGCCGTGCGACGGCGCCGAATCGAAGCGGAGCCGGCGCCCCCACGCCCGCGCACCGCCGCTCAGGGTCAGCGCGTCTAGTTCTCCAGCTCGCTCAGCTTCTGCCGCGCGTGCGCCGCCTCCTCGGAGCTCGGGTACTCGCGGATCAGCTTGGAGAAGGCCAGGCGGGCGTCGGGGGAATCGCCCATCTCGACGAACAGGTTCCCCTGCGCCCATAGCGCTGCCGGCGCCTTGTCGCCCTTCGGATACTTGGTCACCACGTCGTAGAACTTGGTGACCGCCTGGTTCTGGTCGCCACGCAGCGCGTAGCAGCGCGCCGCCCAGTAGAGCGCGTGGTCCGCGAGCCGCGACTCCTTGTGGTTGGCGGCGAAGCCGTTCAGCTGCGGCACCGAGCGTGCGCAGTCCTGGCGTGCGAGGCCGTCGAGCAGAGTGAGGTACTCGGCGCGCTCGGGAACGTTGAGGGTGCCGGCGGCCTTCTGCTCGCGCGCGATCTCCTGGCGCCATTCGTCGTCGACCGTGGCGACGGGTGGACGGCTACCGGCCGGCGGCGCGCTCGCCGTGGCCGTCGGGGCTTCTCGCGTGCCGGACGGCGCCGTCCCCGTGGGGGGCGGACCGCCGCTGCCGGTCCCGCGCTCGAGCTCGGCCAGGCGCTGCTCGAGCACCGTCAGCCGGTCGTCGCCCGGCGCCCCGCCGCCGGAGCGTCGCGGGTGCCCCTCCTCGATGTCGGCGCGCAGGCGCTCGACCTCCTTCTGCACCTCCTGCAGCTGCCGCCGCTGGTCCTGGAGGATGGTGCGCAGCTGGTGGTCCTGCTGCACCAGCTCGGCGCGGGTCGCACATCCGGCGAGCGCCACGAGCGCGAGCGCGGCCGCGCGTGTCGGGCGCGCGCTCACTGGCCGAGGATCACCGAGTGGACCCGCCGGTTGCGCGCCCAGCAGGCGTCGTTCTCCTCGTGGCAGAGGGGCAGCTCCTTGCCGTAGCTGATGGTCGAGACGCGCTCGGCGGGGATGCCCTGTCCCACCAGGTAGTCCTTCACGGCCTTCGCCCGCTTGGCCCCGAGCGCCAGGTTGTACTCGATGGTGCCGCGGCTGTCGCAGTGCCCTTCGAGCTCGATCTTGGCACGGCTGTTCTGGCGCAGCCAATCGAGGTTGCGGGTGAGTGCGTCACGGGCGGTGCCGTCGAGCTCGTAGCTGTCGTAGCCGAAATGGACGTCCTTCAGGATGCCGTCCTCCTCGGGCGGGAGGCCCCGCTTGCTCCGCTCGAGGCTCGAGCCGCTCGCTCCGAGGCCCTCCTCGCCCAGGCCCGCGCCGCCCGCGCCGCCCGCGCCGCCCTCGCCCGGCCGCGGGCCCTTCTTCTTGCAGGCGCCCGCGAGCGGAAGGACGAGCAGCAGCGCCAACGCCACGCGCCATGTGCTCGAGGTTCTCATGCCCACCGCCTTCCCTCAGCGCCGGTGCCGACGGCTCAGTCCAGCCGCGGCGACCAGGCAGGCGAGGTATCATCACCGGCACCGCGGGTCAATTGTTTCTGAGTCTTGCCGTCCCGGTCGGCGAGGAAGAGATGGGCGTGGCCGGCGCGCGTCGAGGAGAAGACGAGATAGCGGCCGTCGGGCGCCCACGACGGGTTCTCGTTGCTCCCCGCGGAGGTGATCGTCTGGGCACCGCTCCCGTCCGGGGCGGCGACCACGATCTGGA
>Ga0209268_1001744_pt1 | contig 10598 bp, 9 predicted proteins | sample GraSoiAngelo_143_FD_185900 | JGI IMG/M metagenome (GOLD analysis project Ga0209268, IMG submission 185900) | Grasslands soil microbial communities from the Angelo Coastal Reserve, California, USA - 14_1009_02_30cm (SPAdes) (version 2) | ecosystem: Environmental > Terrestrial > Soil > Grasslands ... | reverse complement strand
CCGATCCAGAGGGCCCACCAGTCTTCGCTCGCCTTCATGATCGCCACTCCCCCTTGGCGGCGTGTGTGACGCTGCCCTATAGGCACATCGGCGGCCGACGGTCGAGACGCGCTACGAGACGCGGCGGGGCCCGGACCCGGTCCTAGCGGATCAGCCCCTCGATCGGGCTCGAGGCCGTCGCGTAGAGCTTCGCCGGGATCCGCCCCGCGCGGAACGCCTTCCGCCCCGCGTCGACGGCGAGCCGCATCGCCTCGGCCATCAAGAGCGTATCTTTCGCGCCCGCGATCGCGGTGTTCATCAGCACCGCGTCGCAGCCGAGCTCGAGCGCCTCGGCGGCGTGCGACGCCGTGCCCACACCCGCATCCACGATCACCGGCACGCGGCTCTGCTCGACGATGATGCGCAGGTTGAAGGGGTTGCGCACCCCGAGCCCGGAGCCGATCGGCGCCGCGAGCGGCATGACCGCGGCGCAGCCGAGCTCCTCGAGGCGCTTGCAGGCGACCGGGTCGTCGGTGACGTAGGGCAGGACCTGGAAGCCCTCCTTCACCAGCACCTTCGCGGCCTCGATGGTGGCGGCGACGTCCGGGAAGAGCGTCCTCTCGTCGCCGATCACCTCGAGCTTGACGAGCGTACCGACCCCCGCTTCGCGCGCGAGCCGGCAGGTGCGGATCGCCTCCTCGGCGCTGTAGCAGCCGGCGGTGTTGGGCAGGATGGTGAAGCGGTCGGGCGGCAGGAAGTCGAGCAGGTTCTCCTTGCCCGGGTCGGTGATGTTCACGCGGCGCACGGCGACGGTCACGATCTCGGCGCCCGAGGCCTCGACCGCCTGGCGCGTCTCCGCGAACGACTTGTACTTGCCGGTGCCGACGATGAGACGCGAGCGGTACTCACGGCCGGCCAGCACGAAGGGATCGTTCATCTCGTTCATCCGCCCCCGACGAAATGGATGATCTCGACCGCGTCGCCGTCGCGGAGCGCGGTCCGAGCGTACTCGGCACGCGGCACCACGGCACGGTTCACCTCGAGCGCGATGCGCCGCGGGCCGAGGCCGAGCGCGGCCACCAGGTCGGCGACCGTCGCCCCGGCGTCGAGCGCGCGCGGCTCGCCATTCACCATGACTTGCACGACTCGTCGCGACGATAGCCCGCGCGGCGGGGGCCGGCAACCGACGGCGCCGGCGCTCGCCTCGACAGCCGCGTCGGCCATTGGTAATGAAGAGCCTCCGGTGCACATTCATGGGAGGCCCACGGTCGCCGAGGTGAGCCTCGGGGCCCTGCGCCACAACTGCCGCCGGGTCCGGGAGCTCGTCGGCCCGGGCGTGGCGGTGCTGGCGGTGGTGAAGGCCGACGCCTACGGGCACGGCGCGGTGCCGGCGGCGCGCGCCTTTCTCGCGGCCGGCGCGTGGGGCCTCGGCGTCTCGAGCGTCACGGAGGGCACGGAGCTCCGGCGCGCGGGCGTGGCGGCGCCGATCGTCGTCCTGGGCGGCGTGTTCGCCGGCGAGGAAGAGGACGTCGTCGCGAGCGATCTCGAGGTCGCGCTCTGGGACGCCGATCGGGCCCGGGCGCTGGCGACCCCCAGCCGTCCGGTGCGTGTCCACCTGAAGGTCGACACGGGCATGACGCGGCTCGGCCTCGACCTGTCCCAGGTACGCGAGTTCGGCGAGCTGGTGCGCGGGACGCCGGGGCTCGAGATCGCAGGCGCCTTCTCCCACTTCGCCTCGGCCGACGCCGTCGACACGGCGGCAGCGCGCGCGCAGGTGGCGCGCTTCGTGGGCGCGCTCGAGGCGCTCGCCGCGGCCGGCATCCGCCCGCGCCACGTCCACCTCGCGAACAGCGCGGGCGTGCTGGCGGCCCCCGGCGCCCACTTCACCATGGTCCGGCCCGGGATCATGCTCTACGGCTACGCCCCCGCCTCCCACCTCGCCGAGCGCGCGGCGGTTCGCCACGCGATGCGGCTCTCGACCGCGATCACGCAGACCCGGCGCGTGCCGGCGGGCACGCCGGTCAGCTACGCCGGCACCTTCGTCACCGCGCGCCCGAGCACGATCGCCACCCTGCCTATCGGCTACGCCGACGGCTACCACCGCCTCGCGTCCAACCGCGCGCAGGTCGTCGTGCGCGGCCGGCGCGCGCCGGTCGCGGGCCGCGTCTGCATGGACCACACCATGATCGACGTGACCGACGTGGAAGGCGTCGGGAGGGGCGACCGCGTCGTGCTCTTCGGCGACGGGCTCCCCGCCGACGAGCTCGCCGCCTGGTGCGAGACGATCTCCTACGAGACGCTGACCGCGGTCGGGAGGCGCGTGCCGCGCGTCCACGTGGAGGAGTGGGGCAATGCCTAGGGCGCTGGTGAGCGTCAGCGACAAGCGGGGCGTGGTCGAGTTCGCGCGCGGGCTCGCCGCGCTCGGCTTCGACATCCTGTCCACGGGAGGGACGGCGAAGCTGCTCGCCGAGGCCGGCGTTCGCGTCCGGCAGGTGAGCGATTACACCGGCTTCCCCGAGTTGCTCGACGGGCGCGTCAAGACGCTCCACCCGAAGATCCACGGCGGCCTCCTCGGCCGCCGCGACCTCCCCGAGCACGTGCGCGCGATGCGCGAGCACGGCATCGAGCCGATCGACCTGGTGGCCGTGAACCTCTACCCCTTCCGCGAGACGATCGTCCGTCCCGGGACGACGCTCGCCGAGGCGATCGAGCAGATCGACATCGGCGGCCCCTCGATGCTGCGCTCGGCGGCGAAGAACCACGCCCAGGTGACCGTGATCGTCGATCCCGACGACTACGAGCCGGTGCTGGCCGAGCTGCGCGCCGGGGGCGTCGGGCCCGAGACGCGCCGGCGCCTGGCGGTGAAGGTGTTCTGCGCGACGGCCTGCTACGACGGCGCGATCGCGGACTATCTCGGCCAGGGTGGGACGTTCCACTGGGGCGGCCGGAAGGCGCTCGACATGCGCTACGGCGAGAACCCCCACCAGGCCGCGGCGCTCTACGGCGATTTCCTCCGGGTCGCCGAGCCGCTCCACGGCAAGGAGCTCTCCTACAACAATGTCGTCGACATCGACGCCGCCCTGGCCCTGGCCGAGGAGTTCCGGCGGGGGCCCGAGGCCGCGGTGGCGATCCTGAAGCACAACACGCCCTGCGGGGTCGGCGTCGGGCGCGACCCGCTCGAGGCCTGGGAGCGCGCCTACGCAACCGACCCCGAGTCGCCCTTCGGCGGGATCGTGGTGTCGACGCGCCCGTGGACGCTGCCGCTGGCGCGCGCCGTCGACGAGATCTTCACCGAGGTGCTGATCGCCCCCCACTTCGAGCCCGACGCGCTGGAGCTCCTCCGGCGAAAGAAGGCCCGCCGCATCGTCCGCTGGCACCCCGACGCGGCGCCGGCGAAGGCGCCCGCGCTGCGCGGGGTCGCCGGCGGCCTCCTCGTGCAGGACGTCGATCGCGCCATCGAGGATCCACGGGAGGCGAAGGTGGTCACCAGGCGGGCCCCCACGGCCGAGGAGCTGCGCGCCCTCGCCTTCGCCGGGCGCGTCGTCAAGCACGTCAAGTCGAACGCGATCGCGTTCACCACCGCGGAGCGGACGCTCGCCCTCGGGGGCGGGCAGACCTCGCGCGTCGAGCCGGTGCGGAACGCGCGCGCGCGCGCCGCGCGGCTCGGCATCTCGCTCACCGGCTCCGTCCTCGCGAGCGACGCCTTCTTCCCCTTCGCCGACGGGCTCGAGGAGGCGATCGCCGCGGGCGCGACCGCCGTCATCCAGCCGGGCGGCAGCACACGCGACGAGGAGGTCATCCGCGCCGCCGACGCGCACGGCGTGGCCATGGTCTTCACCGGCGTGCGCCACTTCCGCCACTGATGCGCGTCCTCGTCATCGGCGGCGGCGGGCGCGAGCACGCGCTCGTGTGGAAGCTCCGGCAGAGCCCGCGCATCGCCGCGCTCTACTGCGCGCCCGGCAACGCCGGCATCGCCGAGGACGCGGAGTGCGTGCCGATCGCCGCCGACGACGTGAAGGGGCTCCTGCGCTTCGCGGCGGAGCGGCGGATCGATCTCACCGTCGTCGGCCCCGAGCTGCCGCTGACGCTCGGCCTCGTCGACCGCTTCACCGCCGCCGGTCTCGGAGCCTTCGGCCCGACGGCCGCCGCCGCGCGCCTCGAGGGCTCGAAGGCGTTCACCAAGGAGCTGCTCCGCCACGAGCGTGTGCCGACGGCGTTCTTCGGCGTGTTCGGCGATCCCGACGACGCCGCCCGCTACGTGAAGGAGGTGGGCGCGCCGGTCGTCGTCAAGGCCGACGGCCTCGCGAGCGGAAAGGGGGTCTTCATCTGCCCGACCGTCGCCGAGGCGCTGGAGGCGGTGGACGAGCTCATGCGCGCCCGGCTGTTCGGCGACGCGGGGAGCCGCGTCGTGGTGGAGGAGTTCCTCGAGGGCGAGGAGGTCTCCTTCATGGCCCTGACGGACGGCACGACCGTCCTGCCGCTCGCCACCTCCCAGGACCACAAGCGGGCCCTGGACGGCGACCGGGGGCCGAACACGGGCGGCATGGGCGCCTGCTCGCCGACGCCGATCGTCACGCCCGCGCTCCAGGACCGCATCATGCGCGAGATCATGGAGCCCGTGGTGCGCGGCCTCGCCCGCCACGGCGTCCGCTACACCGGCGTCCTCTACGCCGGGCTCATGGTGCAGGACGGCCGGGCCAAGGTGCTCGAGTTCAACGTGCGCTTCGGCGACCCGGAGGCGCAGGCGCTGCTCGTCCGCCTGCGCTCGGACCTGGTCGACCTGATCGAGCGCGCGTGCGCGGGCCGCCTCGCCGGCACCACCATCGACTGGGATCCGCGTGCCGCAGTGTGCGTGGTGCTCGCCGCGGAGGGCTACCCGGGCGCGGTCGAGCGCGGCCGGCCGATCGACGGCGTGGAGGCGCTCCGCGCCTGGCAGGGCGGCAAAGTCTTCCACGCCGGGACGAAGCGGCCCGACGGCGCGCTCGTGACCGACGGCGGACGCGTGCTCGGCGTGACCGCCCTCGGCGACACGATCGAGCACGCGGTGACCGAGGCGTACACCGCCGTGGCGCGCATCAGCTGGCCCGGCATGCACTACCGGCGGGACATCGGACAGCGCGCGCTGGCGGGAGCCGCGAGGCGGGAGATGGGCGCACATGGCGGAACGTGACGGCCGGCCCCAGGTCGGCATCGTGATGGGGAGCGACAGCGACTGGGACACGATGGAGGCCGCTGCCGAGCGCCTGAAGCAGCTCGAGATCGACTACGAGGTGGAGGTGATGTCGGCGCACCGCTCGCCGAAGCGGGTGCGGCAGTACGCGGAGAGCGCGCGGCGCCGCGGCCTCGCGGTGCTGATCGCGGGCGCGGGCGGGGCGGCGCACCTGGCCGGCGTGGTGGCGGCGCACACGACGCTGCCGGTGATCGGCGTGCCGGTCGCGGCGGGCGGGCTCGGCGGGCTCGACGCGCTCCTCGCCACCGTGCAGATGCCGCCCGGCGTGCCGGTGGCGACGGTGGCGATCGGCCGCGGCGGCGCCGAGAACGCGGCCATCCTGGCGGCGCAGATCCTGAGCCTCAAGAACCGCGCCCTCAGACAGCGGCTCGAACGCTTCAAGGCCGAGCTGGCGGAGAGCGTCGAGGGCAAGAACCTCCGCCTGCAGAGGAGGCTCTTCCCTGAGAGCCCCGACTGACGCGGCGGCGGCGGCGCTCGCCGCGGGAGCGCTGGTCGTGTTCCCGACCGAGACGGTTTACGGCCTGGGGGCCGACGCCCGCTCGGCCGCCGCGGTGGACCGTCTCGTCGCCGTGCGCGGGCGCGAGGAGACGAAGCCGATCCTCGTCCTGGTGCGCGATCTCGCCATGGCGGAAACGGTGACGGCCGAGATTCCGCTCGCCGCGCGCCGGCTCGCGGCGCGCTTCTGGCCGGGGGCGCTGACGCTCGTGCTGCCCGCGCGCCAGGACCTCCCGGCCCCGCTCACCGCGCGCAGCGGCACGATCGGCGTGCGCGTACCCGGGCACCCGCTCGCGGCGGCGCTGGTGGGCGCGCTGGGCGCGCCGGTGACGGCGCCGAGCGCGAACCCGCCCGGCGCGGAGCCGCCGCGGCGGCTCGCCGAGGCGCGCGCCTACTTCGGCGAGCGCGTCGCCGTCTACCTCGAGGGCGGCGTGCTCCGCGGGGGCGCGTCCACCGTGGCGGCCATCGAGGGCGAGCGCGTGCGCATCCTGCGTCCGGGCCTCGTGTCCGAGGCCGAGCTGCGCGCGGCGCTGGCGGAGAGCTGATGGCCGCCGTCCGTCCGCTCGCCGGCCTCCGCTACGATCCCGCCCGCGCCGGCGACGTGGGCCAGCTGCTGGCGCCGCCCTACGACGTGATCACCGCGGCCGAGCAGGCCGAGCTCTACGCGCGCAGCCCCTACAACGTGATCCGGCTCATCCTGCCGCGCGAGGCGGAGCGCGGCGCCGCCGCGGCGCAAACCCTGCGCGATTGGATCGCGGCCGGCATCCTGGCGCCCGACCCCGAGCCGGCCCTCTACCTCTACACGCAGCAGTTCTCGCTCCCCGACGGCTCGACGCGCCGGCGCGACGGGCTCCTCTGCCGGCTCCGGCTCGAGGACTTCTCCTCCGGCGTCGTACGCCCCCACGAGCGCACGCTGCCCGGGCCCAAGGCCGACCGCCTGGCACTCCTGCGCGCCACGGGCGCGAATCTGAGCGCCATCTTCGGCCTCTACGCGCGCCCGGGCGAGCCCGTGCGCGAGCTCCTCGCCGGCGTGCAGCTGGGCGCGCCGCTCGTCGACGTGAGCGGCTGGCACCAGCTCTGGCGCGTGACCGACGCGCCGGCGATCGCGCGCGTCGAGGCCGCGCTCGCCGACCGGACCGTCATCATCGCCGACGGCCACCACCGCTACGAGACGGCGCTCGCCTACCGCGACGAGCAGCGGGGCAACGAGGCCGCCCGGTACGTCCTCACCTACCTCGCCAACATGGAGGAGGAGGGCGTGGTCATCCTGCCGACGCACCGCCTGGTGCGCGGGCCGCTCCGTCTCGGCGCGGCAGCGCTCGCGATGCGCCTCGCCGAGTCGTTCACGGTCGAGCCCGCGGACGAGCGCCGGCGCCGGGTGGCGGGCGAGATCGATTGCGTGCTCCCCGATCGCCGGCTCCGCCTGCGGGCGGGGCCCGCCGCGCGCGAGCGCCTGCGCGACCTCCCGCCCGTGCTGCGCGGGCTCGCGGTGGAGTGCCTCCGCCGTGCGATCCTCGAGCCCATCCTCGGCGTCGGCCCCGAGGACCTCGAATTCACGCACGACGACGAGGAGGCGATCGCCGCGGTCGCGGCCGGCCGGGCGTCGGCCGCCTTCCTCCTGAACCCGCCCAGCATGGCGGAGGTGCGCGACGTGTGTCTGGCCGGCGAGGTGATGCCCGAGAAGTCGACGTACTTCTATCCCAAGCTCGCCACGGGGCTCGTCTTCTCGCTCGTCGGGCCGCCGTGGGTGTGAGAGCCCGTCTACCATTAGATGAGACCTTCGAGATGATGATGTTCGCGTTGAAGGGGCACCCCAAGGGCGGGCGTGGCTTGCGCCGGGGGCCACGCGATCGACCGAGGCGGCCGGCGTTACGGTGTGGCGGATCAAGAGCCGCAGGATCCCGCGCACGCCTCAATAGCGACCGACCATGTCAAGAAGTAGCCGGAGGCCAAGATGCCGCAGCAAGAGGAAGTCAAAGATGGCCAAGGAACGTGAATTGGACGATGCGAACCGGCGCCTCACGACTCCCGAGGCGGAGCGGTGGATCGGGCGGAAAATTCCCTGCCTCGATCACGGCTTCATCTACCTCGTCGACTACATGGGGGGCGACGCCTCGATCGTGCAGGCGGCGCGCGTCAGCTATGGCCTCGGCACGAAGAGTGTCAGCGAGGACCGCGGGCTCATCCGTTACCTGATGCGGCATCAGCACACAACGCCGTTCGAAATGGTGGAGCTGAAGTTCCACGTCAAGCTGCCGATCTTCGTGGCTCGACAGTGGATCCGTCACCGGACGGCGTGCGTCACGGGGGACGCTGGACTGATCTTCGATCTGCCCGGTGCCGAGCGGAGGGGGCGACGGCAGTACTACCGGGTCACGATCGAGAACCTGCACCGCTTGTGGCATGAGGGCACGACCCATCCGATCCGCAAGCGGAAGCCACCGTATCTGGAGCGGGTCGATCCCGCCACAGATTACACCGTCCCCGAGCTCTCGAGACTGGTCGATCGGAGGGAGGAGGATGTTCGCAATCGGATCCGCTCCGGGGCACTCGAGGCGAGGACAATCGCGCCCATCTCGCCGAAGCATCCTTGCCTGTTCGTGCGCGGCAGCGCCTGGCACGCGTATGCGACGCGCAGCTACCTGGCCCGAGTGCCGATGCGGGACCGCCTGCGCCGCATGCGTCTCCGGATGTGTGATGAATCGACCGGAGAGATCCGCCATACGCAGGTGATGGACGTGTGGCAGAGCGGGGTCCGGCCCGTTTACCGCGTGACACTCGAGAACGGCTATCACCTGACCATGACGAAGGATCACCGCTGCCTCACGGAGCGGGGCTGGATGACGCTCGGCGAGGCCACGGGTCTTCGCCAGCGCGACGATGGCGGTGTCACCTGGGAGGGGACTGCGCCGGCCCTCGCCGTGAACGGGGTGGTACCTCATCGGGACCCTGGCTGGCTCAGCGAGCAGCGCCGGCGGGGCCTCGATGTCTCCGCCATCGCGCAGAACGCCGGCGTCTCCTACCATACCGTGCGGAAGTACCTGGCGCGGTACGGGCTCCAGTTCGAGCTCGCCCTACTCGCCGCCGTCGAGAATCAGGAGCCGCTGCGGCACTTCTGGGAACGCCACTCGCCGGGCCCGCGCCCCGAGCGCAAGCGCAAGCCGCCCGTAAGGCGCCTCGTTCGCACCTTCGTGAAGATCGCTCGCATCGAGTTCGCCGGGCACCAGATGACGTACGACATGGAAGTGAGCGGGCCGTACCACAACTACGTCGCCAACGGCTTCATCGTGCACAACAGCGTCAACGAGTACTCGGGGCGGTACTCGATCATGCCGGACGAGTTCTACCTGCCCGCCCCCGAGAACGTCACGCTGCAATCCAAGGCCAATCGGCAGGGCGGCGGCGAGAGCGTCGATCGGGAGCGCACCGCAGAGGTTCTCGCCCTGCTGGAGCGGGAGCAGCGGTTGATGCGCGAGGGCTACGAGAAGATGCTCGCCTGGGATCTTCGCCGCGAGCTGGCGCGCATCAATCTCGGCGTGGCGCAGTACACCGAGTGGTACTGGAAGAGCGATCTGCACAACATCTTTCACTTCCTCCAGCTGCGACTCGATCCGCACGCGCAGCACGAGATACGGGTATATGGGGAGGCGATGGCGCAGATCGTGCGCGCCGTCGCACCGGTGGCGTGGGAGGCGTTCGAAGACTACCAGCTCCAGGCGGAGCACTTCTCGCGCTTGGAGCTGGAGGCTCTTGCTCGGCTCGTCGGGGGCGAGACGGGGAAATGGCCGAGTGACCAGCAAGTGATCAAGGCACTCCCCGATCCGTGGCGCGAGACGGGACCCGGCAGGAGCCTCAAGCGGAACCGCGAGCGGGACGAGTTCCTGGCGAAGTTGAAGCGCCTCGCATCACACCGACGGAGCCGCGTTTGATCTCGTCGCCAGCGTGACCCCGCGGAACTCTCCTTCGAGCGTCGCCCGCGGCATGCGTCTCTTCAACCGCGGCCGCTACCTGAGCGCGCAGCAGGTGTGGGAGGAGGCGTGGCGGGCAGCGCCGGCCGAGGAGCGCGGCTTCCTGGAGGGCCTCGTGCAGCTCGCCGCCGCCCTCCACCTGCGCACCCGGCGCGGCGCGACGCGCGGCGCCGTCCACCTCCTCGCGCAGGCGCTGATCACGCTCGAGGACTACCGCCCCGCCGCGCACGGCATCGACGTCGAGGCCCTGGTCGCCGACTTCACGGCCTACCTCGAGTGGCTGAAGGCCATCGACCGCCCGCACCGCTTGCTCGATCGCCTTCGCATCCCGCGGCTGCGCTGATATGAGCGGCGCCGTGACCCTCGACGACGTCCGCCGGGGCCTGCGCGCCGCCCGCTACATCACCACCCCGCGCGTGGAGACGGCGCTCTTCCTGGCGCTCACGCTCGAGAAGCCGCTCCTCGCCGAGGGCCCGGCGGGCGCCGGCAAGACCGAGCTCGGCAAGGTGCTGGCCGAGATGCTCTCGACGGACCTCGTCCGCCTCCAGTGCTACGAGGGCCTGGACGAGGCGCGCGCCCTCTTCGAATGGAACTACCAGAAGCAGCTGCTGCGCATCCAGGCCGATCGGGCCGAGGGCCTCACCTGGGAGAACCTCTCGAGCCACATCTTCTCCGCCGAGTTCCTGCTCGAGCGCCCGCTACTGCGCGCGATCGCGGCCGCGAAGAAGGTCGTCCTCCTGATCGACGAGGTGGACAAGGCCGATCCGGAGTTCGAGGCCTTCCTGCTCGAGGTGCTCTCCGACTTCCAGGTGAGCGTGCCCGAGCTGGGGACGATCCGCGCGCGGCACCGGCCCGTCGTCGTCCTCACCTCGAACCGCACGCGCGAGCTCTCCGAGGCGCTCGTCCGCCGCTGCCTGCACCTCTAC
>Ga0209268_1001739_pt1 | contig 10620 bp, 9 predicted proteins | sample GraSoiAngelo_143_FD_185900 | JGI IMG/M metagenome (GOLD analysis project Ga0209268, IMG submission 185900) | Grasslands soil microbial communities from the Angelo Coastal Reserve, California, USA - 14_1009_02_30cm (SPAdes) (version 2) | ecosystem: Environmental > Terrestrial > Soil > Grasslands ... | reverse complement strand
GTCGTGACAGTCACGGCGTACGTGACGTTTGGCCAGAGTTCAGGCGCCAGCTCGTCGATTCATTCTCGCCGCGGAAACGCGCGACATCTGTTCCGCTTCCCGCACGTACTTCGGGTCGCCAGCGAAACTTTTCCAGAATCGGATTGGATTTTTCCTCGACGGCATCAGCGATGATTTCGCCGAGCACAGGCGCAAATTTGAATCCATGTCCGCAATCGCCTGCCGCTATCACGAGTCCCTCACGTTCCGGATCGGGCGCAATCCAAAAATTTCCATCGTGGGTATCGCAGTACATGCACACCCGGGTATAAACAATTGGAGCCTCGGCGAGTTCGGGCAAGGCCCATGACAAAAACCTGCGCAGATTTTCTTCTTCCTCGGAAGTGACTGCGCGTTGGGAAGATTCGGGAGACATCTCGCGTCCCGACCCGTGGTTTGCGATCTTCACAACGCCATCACGATTAAGAGGAAATCCGTAATATCCCGTGGCCGTAATGTCGGCGCCAAAGACAGGAAACTTTGCAGACGCGAATAACTCACGTTGCCGAGGCTTCAAATGAAATACGGGTTGCCCCGTCGCGCGGAAAAATTGTTTCGTGAAAGGCAACAGATACGGCGTCCACGCGCCCACCGCCATCACAACGTGATCGCCCGTAATGCGCCGTCCGTTGTCGAGGACAATTCCCTCAATGCGATGATCACGCTCATCCAAATGAGCGAAACGGCTGCTGCTGCGTAGCTCGACGCCGATGGATTCTGCGCGTTGGATTAACGTCGCGACCGCGCGTCCGCTTTCCGCATAACCCGCTTCGAACTCAAGAACACCATCCCGGAACAATTCAGGATTCCAGGCTGGAAACTGCCTCCACAGTTGCGCTGAATTCATGCGCTCAACCTTGTGTCCGCGCTGTTGTAGTGTTTTGAAACTTTCGTACTCGAAGTCGCCCGGCCTCATCTCGCGCCGGCGCACGAACATCACGCCAACCTCGTGATACAACTCAATTCCGAATTCTTCGTTCCATTTGCGCCAGAGTTCGATCGAGCGTCCTGCGAGCTCGGTGTAGTCTTCGTCCGCTCCGTAAGCCGCGCGAACTGCTTTGCTGATGTCTGTAGATGCTGCGAGTGGATGGGGCAACGGTCCCGGATCGACCAGAATCACTCCGTGGCCGCGTTTCTGTAATTCGATTGCAGCGGTGACACCATTAATTCCCGCCCCAACAACAATGACTTTTGACATAGTAGGAACCTTGTCATTCTGATCCCGCAGTCGCGGGAGAAAAATCTCAGGTCATTTATTCCACAACGTGTCAGGGAATAGCCAGCGATGTTTCGCGGAGCCTGTCCTGAGCGAAGTCGAAGGGCTCAACATGACAGGAAAATGCAACGCGTGGAATCTACAAGACATCCGCTGCTAGCCCTAACCCTCTATTCCCAAAGCGCGTTCTCGTTCGAGCAGAGTCGGATGCGAGTAATAAAGACTGCTGTAGAGCGGATGGGGCGTGAGATTGCTCAGGTTGTTTTTGGTCAGTTTGCGGAGCGCTTCAATCAGCGACTGCGTCTCTCCCATTGCAGCACGGGCAAATGTGTCCGCCTCGTATTCGAAACGGCGCGACCAGATGTGAAGCAGCGGCGAAAACCAAAAGCTGATTGTCCCCGCCAGCATCGCGAAGAGCAATATGGCGGGAACGAAATGTGCGGCGGCAAAGCCTCCCTGATACGCGAAACCAAATGCGCGATAAAACCACTGCTGACGTGCCAGCCAGGCTGTTGCCGCAAACGCTACGACGATGCCCGCCATGGAAACGCTCAGCATCTTGATTACGTGGCGTTTTTTGTAATGGCCAATTTCATGCGCTAATATGGATTCCAGCTCCGGCTCGGTGAGCTGTGCAATCAGTGTGTCGAACAGCACGATTTTTCTAAAACGTCCAAGGCCGGTAAAGAAGGCGTTGGAGTGGCGCGAGCGTTTACTCCCGTCCATCACTTCGATGCTGCGCGTGGGAAAATGGGTACGCTGCGCCAGTGCAAAAAGGCGTTGGCGCAATTCTCCTTCAGGCAGTGGCGTGAACTTGTTGAAAAGCGGCATGATGATCGCCGGCGCGATCAGCAGCAGAAGCAATTGAAAGGAGATGACAACCGCAGCCGCCCAAAGCCACCAGTTCGTGCCAGTCCATTCGATCAGTTTCAACACCAGCAGAAGCAGCGGATAGCCGAGCAGCAACGCGAGGAGTAATCCCTTGATACGATCGGCGATCCACGTCTTCATGCCTGTGGTGTTGAAGCCGAATCGCTCTTCGATTTTGAATTGCGCGTACCAGGCGAACGGCAATCCCGGGATGCTCAACGCGATGCCTGTAAGAAAGAGAAAACCAGCCATCGCCAGGTTCGACGTGCCAAGGCTCACGCTGAATCTTCCAAACGCCCATGGCAACAGGCCGCTAAACAGTACCGCGATGAGCACCACGGTATCGAACACGTTGACGATGTCTCCAAAGCGGCTCTTGGCCAGTGTGTAATCAACCGAACGACGATACATCGTCGCGTCGATGATTCCGCGAAATACAGACGGCATTTCATTCGCGCGCTGGCGCACGTGACGTTGATTCAGTCTGCTCAGCCACAGTTCAGTGACGACGCGCGTCAGAATCAGAACCAAGGCAATGATGGCGAACAGCTGCATGAAAAGCCATTCTAGTATGTCATTCTGAGCGAAGCGAAGAATGGAGCGAGTGGGATGAGCGACATGGACGGCAAAGCCGCACCCGGGTAGCGGCGAGCGAGTCGGGAGACGAACGAGTTCAATCTCAGTTCGTAATTAGAAGCGAAACTAACCGAAATATCAGAGATGTTTCGCTTCGCTCAACATGCCAGAGAATTCACGAGCTCGCGAAAAGCTTCCGATAATGGCGATACCAATCACTCTGAAAGCGCTCAGTCGGATCGTACTTTCTTTTGAGGTCCAGAAATTGTTTGAACTGAGGATAGCACGCCATGACCTGCTCTGATTTTGCGAATTTATGGTAAGTCAGATAATAGCTTCCGCCGCGGGCTATCGCCAAATCAATTAAGCCGCGAAAGGCGCGCGCGGACGCTTCAATGCCGTCCGATGTGTGGAACGTGAGCAAATTAAAGATGATGCACGCGTAAGGTTCTTTGGCCCAAGCCAAAAAGCTCTCATTATCTTTTTCGATCAGCCGGACTGTGCCATAGATGGCGATTGTGCGATGCGAGCGCAGAAGCTCTGCCGCTTGCGCTAAAAAGTCAGGAAGGTCTCCTCGCGGCACGTAAATCTCAGTGATAATGAGGCTCGATTCATCTCCGCCGATCTGATTTCGGATCTTCTGCGCATAATTCGGCAAATAAGCGCCAAGTTGATTCGTGTCGGACCAATAAGTCTGTCCGTTTGTCGATAAATAGTAATCGCTATAACGCTTGAAAGCTTTCCCGCGGTCCGTGTAAGCCAACCGCAGGAGCTCCAGCCAATCGTCGTCGCGTAGCTCCTTCTTAGCGACGATCGGTTCGCGTTCGTCGATCGGCTGGTAACAAGAAAACACGCCGCGTTGGAGGAAGTCCGTCGATTTTTCGTCGACTGAAAACTGAAAGTCGCCATAAAGAAAATTTTGCGCGATTCGCTCCTCAAACCGCTTGGGCAGATCACTCGCTCGAATTATCTCGACTACACGTCGCAGTTTTTGCCGGGGAACGAGACGAAGCGTTACGCTCTCGATTAACCCAAACAGCCCGTAACCACCGATCGCGAGTCGGAACAATTCATTGTTTTCGTCGCGTGAACAGCGAATCGATTTTCCATCAGCGTTAATCAGGGTGAATGATTCAACATTGGAAATAAGCGGCTTCATCGTTAACCCGCGTCCATGCACGTTCGAGGAGAGACTCCCCCCAAGCGTAAATGTGTCCGCGCCGGTTTGTTTTTGCGCGATACCCCATTGTTTTGCGCTATTCGCCTGGGCGTCCAGATAAGTGCGAATCAATCTGGGCCATTGGATGCCCGCTTCCGCTTCGACCAAACCGTGCTCCTGATCGAAAGAGATTACGTGATCAAGTGAACGCGAATCGATGCAAATGCTGTCTGTGGCGAATTGCTGGCCGCCCATCGAATGCCGACATCCTGAAACGGAGATGGGCAAGCCTTTTCGCGACGCCGAACGCACAATCTCTGGGAGTTCGTCCCGGCTCCGCGGCGTCAGAAGCTCGCGAACGCGGATCCGATTGAGCTGTGAATGGACGTCATTTAACCAAATCGCTCGTTCGGATTCCGCGAATATCCGTGGCGCAAGCGCGAACAGCGCCGTCGTGCGTATGAATTCACGCCGGGTAAGCACGCGAAACTATAATCAGTGCGGCTAAGCCTCAGCCAGGCAAATTACCTCTCCTTTCGCGAGAGGTTCGTCGGCCAATCCAGATGTCAGCTCGCGCAGATCATCGTGATCGAAAAATCGAACCACCTGCCAGGGACGCACGAGGTCGACAAGTTCACTTCGTGTAGTTCCCCAAAGGAAAGGTTCGCCGCGTCTACACAACCACCAATCAACCAATTTACTTTGCGAATCGAAACGAATCCGGCCGTCCCTTTGTTTTTCCATGAACGTGAATACGAACCGGCTACCGGGTACGCTCAGACTTTTCAACGTTCTCATTAGTGAAGAAACGCGCTCCAGCGTCAGATACATTAAGAGACCTTCTGCGATCCAGACCGCGCGTTCAGTCGAATCAAAACTATTCTTGATCAGTGCTTCGCTATCGAAGGCGGTAGTGCTCAAATCCATCCCGACAAAATGCAATCGTTCGGCGTCGATCTTAGAAAAGGTGCGTACTTTGTAATGCTGTGTGGCCGGATGATCTATTTCCCAAAAGTGCACACCTTGAAATTCCTGATGTAATTCGAAACTTAGCGGATCGAAACCAGCACCAATTATGACGACCTGTTTGGCCCCATTGATGACTGCTGACCGCACAAGGTCGGCGATACATTTCTTTCGCAAGACATAATGCAGCAAGATTCCTCGAATCGTGATCCGCTCGGTCAACTTGGCGATCGACCGAAACCAGTCCTGTCGTACAATCTTCAAGAACAAACGCGTTCGTGCCGAATGCGCGTCGAGTATCTGAGCACAAAGGTCTGCCGCCGTTTTTGAGACCAGATCCGAGTATTTGGGATCGCGATGCAGAAGAACCAGGCTCGCAGCAATCAGCAGCGCCGTGCGGCTAGCTTGATCGTTTTGCACGCAAGACGCGCCGACCGTTTGCTACTTGCGAACGCTGACGTTCTTCGGATCCGTCGCTTTAGCTTCGGCGGTGAGGAATTCGCGGACGTGATTCAATTCATCCCGTGAGCTGGCAGCTTTTGTGGTTTGTGCCGCCAGCTTCGCGTAATAACGGCTTGCGCTTTCCTTGTCGCCGTTTTGCTCGGCGGCTCGCGCCGCTCCATATAAGCCTCGGAATCGTCCTGGATAGATTTTGAGCGCAGCTTCAAATTCCTGTTGTGCGTGTTTTGCTTGACCCACTTCGAGCAACAGACTGCCGAGTTGTTCGCGAACCGGAACAAACGCCCCTGGCGAAACCGGATGCTTGCCCAGAATGTCTTCGGCGTCCGCAGCGTGGCGCAGCATCTCAATCGCTTCGCTTTTCTTGCCTTCGCTTGCGGCTACCCAGGCGGAAGCCGCTTGCATCTGCAGATCGAGATGGTTCTTAAAATAGTCGAACTTGGGATCCTTCGTCGCATCGCGTAGTTGCTGCATTCGGGCGATTGCTTTCCGCGCACCGTCGAGGTCGCCTGTATGCGCGCGTCCGAGCGCGTGACCGTATTCGATCAACGCTTCCATGAATGGAAACGAGGACCAGTGTGGGAGATTTGGAACGGTCAATGTTGCCGCCGATGCCCAATCGTTCCGCTCGAATGCGTAACGTGTCGGAATGGCTGCCAAAGCGTAGGCCGCGCTGAATTCCAACTCCGGATTTGTCTTACGCACTTTGGCAGCAAGATCGACAATCTTCTTCGCCTCAGTGTCCCGGGCTTCCTGCAAGTAAGAATAGACCATGTAGTCGAGCGCGTGTAACTCCTCGGCTTCGGTGGCATCGCGATGACGCATGGTCGCATACGCGCGTGACGCCTCGGCTGAAGCTCCGTTCGCAGCGATCGATTCATCCCACATACCCAAACGCGTGAAGATGTGCGACGGCATGTGCAACGCATGAGGTACCCACGGCGCGATGGAAGCATAACTTTGCGCGGCGGCTAATCCGCGTTGGGCGAGTGCGGGATAATCATAGCAATGGATCAGGTAATGAACGACACCTGGATGATTTGGGTTTTGTTTCCACAGCTTTTCAAGGAGGGCGGCTGCCTCGAGCTGTTTCGATAAAGTCGTGTCATTAGGCATGGCATAACCTGCAGCCAGGACCGCGAAAGCGTAGAAAGCCTCGATTTCGAAATCGTCCGGATACTTGTCGCGCAGCTGGTGCATCGCTTTTTCGTAAGCGATCACACGATCGCGTGGTCCAACTGGTCCATGACACGATTGACCAATCGCGCCAGCGTTCGAACTGTCCGGCGTATTGTAATAAACATTGAGCGCCGTGATGAATCCTCGCTCTCGATCCGTTCCTGCATTCAATGCCATTGCTTTTTCAATAGCCGCTTTGCCGGCGCTCATCTCGTCAGGCCTCGGCGGCGTCCAAATCGGATGCCACCATGTCATGGCGATTCCCCACTGAGCCATCGCGCATTTAGGGTCGCGCTCGGCGACAAAGGTGAAAACACGTCGCGCCTCTTCGTAGAAAAATGAATGCAGCAACGCCACACCGCGGGAGAATTCAGATTGGACGGCAGGCGTGCACGATATCGGAAACTCCACTTTCCCGGCGGCGCGCAAATCACCCGGTTCGGGGACCGTTGCGCATTCGACCTGACGTAAGATGAGACTACTGGCTAGTCCAATGAGAAGAAGTACGCGAGGGGAAAGGGAACGCACCATTTTCGAGGCTACACACCTATGGCTACGCCGCAAACTCGAAAATGATCTTGCCGCTACGCTGGCCGCGCGCTGCGTGCGCAACCGCCGTTTTCGCCTCACTTAACGGATAGGCTTTCTCGACTTTCGTTTGTAGCAGACCGCGTTGCGCCATCTCGAACAAATGTTGAAATGCTTCCATTCGTTGAGCCGGCGTCGCGTTGTCGTACCATTTGTTAATCCAAATGCCGCGAAAGCGGAGGTCTTTGAAAATGAGCAGGCCGTTAGGAATTTTCAGCGGCTGCAAACTCATCGCTCCGTAAGTCACCAGCGTTGATCCGGGTGCAAGGCAATTTGCCAGACGTAATGCGCTTTCGCCACCGACTGCGTTCAATCCCAGACGAACGGGGGGGGCGCCAATCGCATCTTGCACTTCGCGGCGAAGATTTTCGCTATCGACCAGGACAATATCGCCGCCGTCTGCCCGCAGTTCGCTGATTAATTCCGAGCGTCGCACGACGTTTACGGTTTTGTAACCCAGTTCGTGCGCGATTTGAATGACCGCGCGCCCTGCAGCCGAATTCGCGGCGTTCTGGATCAGCCAATCGCCACGTGCAAGGTCGACATAATCGTGCAGCAAACGCCACGCCGTCATCGGATTGATCTTCAACATCGCTGCATGCACAGGCTTGATCCCAGCGGGAACGACGACCAATTCATCGGCTTTTACTGCAACGGCGTCGCGCCATGTGCCAATGTTGTGCGGCAAAATCACTAATGCGCCCGCTGCGACATTGGTGACATCGCGGTCCACGTCGGCAATGATTCCTGCGCCTTCGAACCCGGGCGTTGCCGGCAGCTGCGCTCGCACCGGATATTTTCCTTCGATCTGATTTAAGTCGGCCGGATTGACCGGCGCTGCGCGCATTTTCACGATAACTTCGCCAGCACCTGGCGTCGGCCATCGTTGTGATTCGACATGCAACACCTCCGCTGGATTTCCGTGCGTTTCGTACACGGCTGCGTTTATAGTTTCCATGATGTCCTCGGCCCAGAATCCTCACGTCTCCGCAGACAATCTGCAAACGCGGCGGCCGCCTGGCGGGATGACCTCGTCTGCCTGGCGGACGAGTGCGCGAGTTGCGCTTTTCGGCATGATCGTGAATTCGATATTCGCGGTCGCTAAGATTGTCGGCGGCGTGTTTGGCCACGCTTATGTCCTCATTGCCGATGGCATTGAATCCGGGCTCGATATCGCGGGTTCGTTTGTCATCTGGAGCGGGCTTAAAGTTGCGGCACGTCCGCCTGATGCTTCCCATCCCTATGGGCACGGGAAAGCGGAGCCAATCGCTGCAGTGATTGTTGGAGCTGGAGTTCTGGCTGCCGCAGTGGGTCTTGCCATTCAAAGTGTGCGCGAAATTTTCCTGCCGCATCACACGCCGGCGCCGTACACGCTCGGGATATTGATCGTGGTGATTGTGGTAAAGGAGATTCTGTTTCGTTATGCGAACCGGATTGGACGCGACGTAGAGAGTACAGCCGTGCAAACCGATGCCTGGCACCATCGCAGCGACGCGCTCACGGCCGCCGCTGCATTCATTGGAATTTCAGTGGCCTTGATCGGTGGTAAGCGTTGGCAAAGTGCAGATGATTGGGCTGCCATTTTCGCCTGTGTGGTCATCGCGGCGAATGGGGTCAGGCTTATGCGCCCCGCGTTTTACGAAATCATGGACACAGCGCCGCGAAAAATAGTCAAGTCGGTTTGCTCAGTTGCCAGCACAGTTCCCGGGGTGATCGAAGTTGAAAAATGCCGCGCGCGCAAAATGGGTTTGGAATTTTATGTCGATCTGCACGTTGGAGTGGATGGGAAGATTTCCGTGCACGAAGGCCACGAGATTGCGCATCGCGTAAAAAACGCAATCCAGCAAAACGACTCGCGCGTTGCCGACGTGCTTGTTCACATCGAACCAGCGCAGCTGTAGCCGCCGACCTCTGGGCGGCGCGACGCGTGTATGTTTAGCACCTCAGCGCCGCGCTCCGCAGAGCGAAGCGTCCACAGGATCAGCCGTTTTTCGAAAGCACGGCGGAAAGCGCGGGCTACAGCTTTCGCACCACAGCCACAAGTGCATCCGCCAGAATCTTTCTCGCGCGTGCAATTCTTCGAGCGAAATGAACCAGACGTGGGACGTGATGTGGACGCGCAAAAAAATGCGTCGCTAGTTTCAGCACCTGTGTTTGCTGCCGTTCGATGTCGAAAAGGACATCCGTTGGAGCTGGGAAAAGTTGCTTCGGTGTGTCGCTGATCACACGAAGTGAAAGCACCGGAATCGCGTGAGCGGCGCAGGCGCGCGCGATGAATTCCGTCTCCATGTCCACTGCCACTGCTCCCGATGTGAGCGCGAGTTTGTTTCGTTCCTCACTGGAATCGATTAACGCAGGCACGGTTAGAAGATCAGCAATATGAATCGGCAGAGTTGAAAGGGAGAAATCTTCCTCCAATCGAAGCGTCGAGAAATTTTTCGCGAGCAACAGATCGCCAAGTTGCAGTTGATCGTTGAGGGCTCCTGCAAAGCCGGCACTGATCAAATAGTCGAAATGCTGCTCATGATCGCCACGGTCAATCCTCCCTGTAGCGGACAGAAATTTTCCAACGCGCTGTCGGCAAACCCTTTCTCCAAGGCCGGTATGAAGAACTTCAATCGTCCGATCATCGATCTTGCCGCGAACTGTTCTGACACCATTGCGATCAGCTCGGGATTTATTGGTCAGCGAGCGGAGGAACTCCCGGCTTTCTGCCGGCAAAGCAAACGTGATAGCAATCATGAGATGACGGCAGGATTTTTACAGAAGGCAACGAAGAAAACTAAGACCGTGATCGACTTGGGATCCCTTCGTTATCTTCGTTTCCTTTTGTTAGAGGCTCCTGCGCAAAACGATCAATCTGACTTCGCTGATTGCTCGACGATTTGGACAACGAAGCTCTTCTTCTCTGCTGTAGCAGCTGTTGTGGCCGGGGTTTTTGAGGTCGGCGTCGATGTCCCGGCAATCGACGAAACCGCCGCGCGAAATTCCGCCTCGCGATTTGACGGAACATCGACAAGAACGCTGAGCCGGCCCTGGTCCGGAAGACCTTTTGCAGCGGAACCGCCGAATCGCGAGGCAATCGTGACTACCTGATCGGCAACTATCTCCAGTCTCCCAGTTGGCGCTGGAACCGTAATTTCACCCACACCGAGCAGCGCAGGCGTGAACGTCGCGGCGTGCTCCAAAGAATTCGCGATCTGGTCCCGCATTTGCTTTTCAAGCAACGCCCGGTTTGGGTTCTTTGTTTCGTGCCTCGCGATTAACCAAAGACCGATCACGACGTTGACAGCCATGAGAACGATAAACGCTGCACCTACTCGAAGCGCCATCTTACGGCCTTGCTCCGTCACATCGGGCCGTGCTGCCAACAGGACTTCGCGAGAATCGCCGCGCATCCCCGCGTGAATCTGTCGGGCCACCGCCAGCTCGCGTTGCAATTGCTTGTCCAACATCAATCGCTCCTCCAGCGCGGCGCGCTCTGCTGCGGGCAGCCTGTCCTCAAGATAATCAAAAAGCTTGTCTGGATTCATTATTCAGAAACTTGGAAAGCGTCATACCATAGGTT
>Ga0209268_1001732_pt1 | contig 10647 bp, 10 predicted proteins | sample GraSoiAngelo_143_FD_185900 | JGI IMG/M metagenome (GOLD analysis project Ga0209268, IMG submission 185900) | Grasslands soil microbial communities from the Angelo Coastal Reserve, California, USA - 14_1009_02_30cm (SPAdes) (version 2) | ecosystem: Environmental > Terrestrial > Soil > Grasslands ... | reverse complement strand
CATGCTCGAAGCGATCCGCTGGACGCGCGAGCGCAAGGTCCCGTTCCTCGGCATTTGCCTCGGGCTGCAGGCGGCCATCATCGAGTTCGCGCGCGACGTGGTCAAGCTCCCCGACACCAACTCGAGCGAGTTCGCACCCGAGTGCGAGAACCCCGTGATCGCGCTGATGCGCTCCCAGGAAGGCATCCAGGAAATGGGCGGCACGATGCGACTGGGCGCGTATCCCTGTAAACTGCGTCCGGGCTCCCGGGTCGCGCAGGTGTACGGCGCGCTCGAGGTGAGCGAGCGGCACCGGCACCGCTACGAAGTGGCGAATGCGTACCGCGACGTGCTCGCCGAATACGGCATGCGCTGCGCCGGGCTCTCTCCTGACGGCTCGCTGGTCGAGATGATCGAGCTTCCGGATCACCCCTGGTTCATCGGCTGCCAGTTCCACCCCGAGCTCAAGTCCCGCCCCACCCGGCCGCACCCCTTGTTCGCCGGATTCGTGGGCGCGGCGCGCCAGCACGCCCGGGCGCGGGGCGCCGCGCCCCTCGCCCAGGCGGAGCGGTCGTCGCAGCTCGCCGGCCGCCGCGACTGACATGGCGCAGCACTTCGCCGGGGGGGCGTCCCCGTTCCTCATCGCGGGGCCGTGCGTCGTCGAGTCCGACGACGTGAACCTGCGGGTCGGCGAGGCCCTCGCCGAGCTCGGAGCGAAGCTGGGGGTGCACGTCATATACAAGGCGTCCTACGACAAGGCGAACCGGTCGCGCCTGAAAGGAGCGCGGGGACCGGGCCCCGAGCACGGCCTCGCGGCGCTCGCGAAGGTCCGGGCCGCAACCGGACTGCCGATTCTCACCGATGTCCACGAAACCGGTCAGGTCTCCACCGCCGCACAGGTCGCGGACGTGCTCCAGATTCCTGCGTTTCTTTGCCGCCAGACCGATCTGCTCGTCGCGGCCGGTCGCGCGGGACGCGCCGTGAACGTGAAGAAAGGGCAGTGGATGGCCCCGGAAGGAATGGCCGGGGCGGTCGAAAAGGTCCGCTCGGGCGGAGCGCCCGAGATCGCCGTGACCGAGCGAGGCACCTTCTTCGGCTACGGCGACCTCGTGGTGGACATGCGTAACTTCGCCCGGCTCCGCAGCGCCTGTGGGACGCCGGTCGTCTACGACGGCACGCACGCGGTGCAGCAGCCGGGGCAGGGCCCCGAAGGCTCGAGCGGCGGCCTGCGGGACTTCATCCCGCCGTTGCTCTATGCCGCCGCTGCCGCGGGCGCAGACGGCTTCTTCCTCGAAACCCATCCCGATCCGGACCGCGCGCCGTCCGACGGGCCGAACATGATCCCGCTCGACCAGCTGGCCAGCATCGTAAGCGTGGCGCTGGACGTCTGGCAGCGGGCGAGGGGCGCCGCGCAGACCGCGCTCAAGGGGCAGGGCGGGGTGGCTGTCAGGAGCGACCGTCAAGCGGCGCCCCTCGCCCGGGCCCGTAAGTGACAATGCTCGACCCCGCCGTCGCCCGCCGCCTCAAGCTCGTCGGCTTCGACGTCGACGGCGTCCTGACCGACAATGGCATCTACATCGGGATGGTCGGCGATCACCCGGTCGAATTCAAGCGCTTTCACATTCAGGACGGCCTCGGCGTCCGGATGCTCCGCACCGCCGGTCTCCTGGTCGTTTGGCTCACCGGACGGGAATCGGCCGCCACCACGCTGCGTGCGCGCGAGCTCGAGGTGGACGAAGTGATCCAGGATCCGACGGCGCGCAAGCTCCCGGCGTTCGAGGCGCTGCTCGAGCGGCGTGGGCTCACGTGGAATGAATGCGCTTTCGTCGGCGATGACCTCGCGGACCTCCCGCTGCTCAACCGCGTCGGACTCCCGATCGCGGTAGCGAACGGCGTGGCGGAGGTGAAGGCCGCCGCCCGCGTCGTAACGAGGGTCCCCGGGGGCCAGGGGGCGGTCCGGGAAGTGGCCGAGCTGATCCTCCAGGCCCGGGGCGAGTGGCAGGGCCTGCTCACGCAGTATTTCCTGGAGCGTGGCGATGTCGCACACGGAGCCCAGCGATCTCGCTGAGCGCGGGCGCCGCGTGCTGGCCCTCGAAGCCGATGCGATCCGCCGGGTCGCCGAGCGGTTGGGGGCCCCGTTCGTGTCGGCCGTGCAGCTGCTCGCCGCTGCGAAGGGGCGGGTCATCGTGTCTGGAGTCGGCAAGTCGGGCCTGATCGCCCGTAAGATCGCCGCGACCTTCACCTCGACTGGAACACCCGCCTCGTTCCTCCACCCCGTGGATTCGCTGCACGGAGACTTGGGCATCGTTGGCCGTGACGACGTCGCCATCCTCCTGTCGAAGAGCGGCACGTCGGACGATCTGTTCGGACTCGTGAACCAGCTGAAGCGCCTGGGGGTACCGATCATCGCGATGACGGGCGATCCCGATTCGCTGCTCGCACGGCAAGCGGAGGTCGTGCTCGACGCGGGCGTTACCGAGGAGGCGTGCCCTGAGACTCTCGCCCCGACGGCGAGCACGACAGTCGCGCTGGCGCTGGGCGACGCCCTCGCCGTGACGCTGCTCGAAAAGAAGCAGTTCCGGCGGGAGGACTTCGCCGCGTTTCACCCGGGCGGCACGCTTGGCCGGAACCTGCTGCTGCGCGTCGCGGACGTGATGCTCACGAAGGACGTGCCGACCCTGCTTCCCGATCGTCCGATGCGCGAGTGCGTCGTCTTGCTCGCCGAGAAGCGTGGCACGGTGGCGGTCGTGGACCGGCAGGGCAGCCTCCAGGGAGTGGTCACGGCCGGGGACCTCACGCGGCTCATGGAGAAGACCGACCACTTCCTCGACATTCCAGTGACCGAGGTGATGACGCGGATGCCGAAGACCACGACCCCGACGGAGATCGCCGGCGCGGCAGTGCGGGTTATGGAGCAGCACGGCATCATGGCACTGCCCGTGCTCGATGGCGGGCGCAAACTGGTCGGCATGGTCCATTTGCATGATCTCATGAAGGCAGGCGCCGCATGAGGTGGGTCCCGCTGGCTCTCGCGCTGGTTGCCACCGCCTGCGAAACCGGCATCAAGCCCACGGCGACCATTGCCGCCCCGGATTCGGCCGATCAGGTGCTGCTGGGCATGTCACACTATGTCACGGACGCCGGGATTCAGCGTGCGCACGTGCGGGCCGATACGGCATATTTCTATTCCCCGGCGCAGACCGCCGAGCTCCGCAACGTCCACATCACCTTCTATGACCCCCGGGGGGCCGAGACGTCGACGCTCACGTCGCGAGAAGGCACGTATCACTGGCGCGGGGGCGACATGGAGGCGCGAGGCAACGTGGTGGTGGTCCGAACCGACGGCGCGACCCTCCGGACGGAGGTGCTCCGCTACAACCAGGTGCGGAATCAGGTGAGCTCCGACAAGCCGTTCGTCTTCGACGAGCCGACGCGGCACATCAAGGGCGAGGGCTTCACGTCGGACCCCGCGTTCAAGGTCGTGACCGCCATCCGCCCGACGGGGGAGGGCGGTAAGTTCACTCTCCCGAACCAATGATGGCAGCCGTGCTCCTCACCGCTCTCGTCCAGCAGCCTGCGTCGCCCGCCGACTCCGCGGGCGGCCGACCGTGCAAGGTGATCATCGATTCGGTCGGCCGACAGGCGCAGCAGGTCGAAGTACGGCCGGGAGAGACCAACGTGTTCGCTGGTGGCGGCGTATTGGCCCACTGTGAGGGCAGCGGCAGCACCCTCGCGTCCGACAGTGTGGCCTGGTTCGCCGGCGTCGGTCGGTTCGACATGCTCGGCCAGCGAAATCCGGTGCACATCCGCGACACCGTCATCATCCTCGACGCGACAACCGCCGCCTACTTCCTGCGACAGGAACGGCTCGAGGCGCACAAGAACGTCGTGGCGGTGAATCGGAAAACGGGGTCGGTGCTGCGGGGACCGAATCTGACCTATTACCGCGCGGTGAAGGGCGTGCGGGACACGCTCGAGATGTACGCATCGGGTCGCCCGACCATCGAGTACCGCGCGACCGCCGACACGGGAGGAGGAGAGCCGTACGTCATCGTCGCCGATCGGGTACGCTTCAAGGGCAACGATCGCATGTGGGGAGGCGGGCAGGTGACCATCGACCGGAGCGATTTCGCGGCACGCGGCGACTCGATGCAGCTCGACCAGGCGGCCGGAGTCGCCGTGCTCGTGGGAAAGCCCCGCGTGGAGGGGAAGAGCGCCCGCCCCTACACCCTCACCGGCACGCGGATCGAGCTCGGGCTCCAGGGGCGGGACATCCGCCAAGTGAAAGCCCTCGGCGACGGCGTCGCCACCGGGGCCGACTGGCGCCTCACGGCGGACACGATCCACCTGCACGTGGACCGGAAGAAGCTGCAGCGGGCGTTCGCCTGGGGTCCCCGGGACTCGGTCCGCGCGCGCGCGGTGTCCACGCTCAACACCATCCAGGCCGACTCCCTGGCCCTCGATCTCCCGGACGAAGTGCTCACCGAGGCCCGTGCGTTCGGCCACGCCTACTCGACTTCGAAGAAGGAGTCGGTGAAGAAGGAGTCTGTAAAGAAGGACTCCGCCGCGACGCCCGAAATGAACTGGATCGCCGGGGATTCGCTCACGGCGCGCTGGACGCAGGTCCCCGACTCGGCTGGGACGCCCAAGAGCAAGCTGTATCGGCTGATCGCTCGAGGTTCGGCCCGCTCCTTCACGCACCTGGCGAGCGAACACGACTCGATGGGCCCGTCGCTCAACTACTCCCGGGGCAAGGTCATCGACGTCGTGCTGAAGGGCGACAAGGTGGACCGCGTGGGCGTCACTGGACGGGCCGACGGCGTCCAGCTGGAGCCCAAGCCGCCCGCGCCGGACACGACGAAAAAGACGGACTCGACCAAAGCGACAGCCACGACGAAAAAGAAGCCCCGCGCATGACATCGCCCATCGCCTCGCGCCACCTCGCCGATCTGATCGGGGCACGCGATTCGTCGTTGCCGCTCGCCGCGGCCGCGCTGGCCCGCGTAGCGGACGACGGGGGCCGCGCCACGTTCAGCGATCTGGCCGTCGCCTACCGCGAGGAGTTCCTCACGCTCCGGGCGCACTCACACGAGGCCGGCCTGCCGGAGCTGGGCGGGCTGTCGGTCGAGGAGTTTCGCACCAGCCTGCGCACCTCGGTGCTGCCCCGGCTCGCGCTTATGAAAGTCGTGACGTACGCCGCCGCCGGTCTGGGAGATACCGCACCGGTCGCGTTCACGCTCGAGGCGTGGGCTGAGATCGCCGTCGACCGCGCTACCACTGCCGACCGGCTGCTCGACGCCGCCGAGCGCGCGCTCGCCCGGGCCGAGCCGGTGGGCGGCGAGCAACCGGCGGTGACGGGCGGCAGCCGGCTCAGCGCCGGCGGGTTGGTGAAGACCTACAAGAGTCGTGCGGTGGTGAACGACGTGAGTGTGCAGCTCCAACAGGGGGAGATCGTCGGCCTGCTCGGGCCTAACGGGGCGGGGAAAACCACGACGTTCTACATGATCACGGGCCTGATACGGCCCGACGGGGGACACATCGAGCTCGACGGACGGGACATCACTGCGGAGCCGATGTATCGCCGGGCGCGGATGGGGATCGGCTACCTCGCGCAGGAGCCGTCCGTGTTCCGCAAGCTCACCGTCGAGGACAACGTCCAGGCTATCCTCGAGACCCTGCCGCTGGGGGACGCCGAGCGCCGCGAGCGGCTGGAGCGGCTGCTCGACGAGCTGGCGATCAAGCATTTGCGACGGCAGAAGGGGTTCCAGCTCTCCGGGGGCGAGCGGCGCCGCCTCGAGATTACCCGGGCGCTCGTGACCGAGCCCAAGTTCATGCTGCTCGACGAGCCCTTCGCCGGTGTAGATCCGATCGCGGTGCACGACATCCAGACCATCGTGGCCGGTTTGCGGCACCGCGGCATCGGCGTATTGATCACCGACCACAACGTGGAGCAGACCCTCGATATCGTGGACCGCGCCTACATCATGTTCGAAGGGAAGGTGCAGGTGGCGGGGACCGTCCGCGAGCTGGTGTTCGACGACCGCGTTGCGCACCTGTATCTCGGGCCCACCCTCACCGCGCGCTTGCGCGCGCGCCTCACCCAGGCAGCATGAAGACCGGCCTCCAGCAACACGCGGCGCTGTCGCAGCAGTTGCGGATCAATCCGCGTCTGTACCAGGCGATGGACCTGCTGTACATGCCGCTGCTCGATCTCCAGCAACACCTCAAGCAGGAGCTGCTCGGCAATCCGTTCCTCGAGCTCGTCGAGCCTGAGGAGGAAACGGAAGTACCGTTGGGAGAGGAGGCCAAGGAGGACAAGAAGGAGGCCGAGAAGAACGACGAGCCCAACTGGGAGGAGATCCTCCTGGACGACGGCGGCGATCAGGGCGCCCCGCCCCGGGACATGAGCGAAGCACGCGAGTACGTCGAGCCGGTGCCGGTCGAGACCAAGGATCTGACGGATCACCTGCGCGAGCAGATGCGGCTGCTCGACCTCACGCCCCGCCAGCAGCTCCTGGCCGAAGAGTTCATCGGCAACATCGCGGAAGACGGGTATCTCGGCGCGACCCTCGAGGAGATCGTGAACGGCGTGAACCAGGTACTCCAGGCTCACGCCGACGCATCGGAGCAGGACGTCGCTCCGCAGCCGTACACGCTGGTCGAGGCCGAGGAGATGCTCCGCATCGTTCAAAAGCTCGACCCCCCGGGCGTCGGCGCCCGGGACCTGCGGGAGTGTCTGCTGTTGCAGCTCGAGGCGCGGGGCGAGACGGACACGCTCGCCTACCGCCTGGTCCACGATGCGTTCGAGGATCTCAAGGCGCACCGCTGGAGCGATCTCGGCAAGCGCTTCGGCCTCGACGCGGTCGAAGTGCAGAAGGTCGCCGACGATCTCGCCAAGCTCGATCCCAAGCCGGGCCTGCAGCACTCGTCCGCCAACGACGCGTACATCATTCCCGACCTGGTCGTCGAGAAGATCGACGGGGAATACAAGGTCTTCCTGAACGACTCCGGGCTGCCGCGGCTGCGGATCTCCAAGACCTACCAGGACATTGCGCGCGACAAGAAGAAATTCCAGGGCGAGAACAAGGACTTCATCAACCAGCGCATGAACAGCGCGCACTGGATGATTCAGGCGATCGAGCAGCGCCGCCAGACCATGCTCAAGGTCATGAACTTCATCGTCGATCGACAGCGCGAGTTCTTCGAGAAGGGCGTCGAGTACCTGAAGCCGCTGACGTTGCGTGAAGTCGCGGACGTCATCAACATGCACGAGAGCACCGTGAGTCGCGTGACGAACGAAAAGTATGTCCAGACACCCCGGGGCCTCCTGCCGCTCAAGTTCTTCTTCTCGAGCGGCCTCTCGACCACCACCGGGGAGGACGCAAGCGCCCGCGCCATCCGCGCCCAAATCCAGAAGATGGTGGCCGACGAGGATCCCAAGAACCCGCTCACCGATCAGCAGATCGTGGAGATGTTCGCGCAGAAGGGCGTCAAGATCGCCCGCCGCACCGTGGCAAAGTACCGCGACCAGCTCAGCATCCTCCCGGCCCGGATGCGCAAGCGGTTGTGAGCCTCGCCACGGGCGCGGCCCTCCCGGAAGTGAGCGTCCTGGTCCCGGCGAAGGACGAGGCCGAAAATCTGCCGGAATTCGTGCGTCAGGCACGAATTCCGGCAGATTTTCGGCCTCGTCCTCCGTGAGCTCGCCGCCCAGCACCCCTTCGTGCGGGTCGTGACCCACCGCAGCCAGCGCGGGATCGCCGACGCCCTCGCATCGGGCGCCGACGTCGCCCGCGGCCGCATCCTGGTATTCTATCCCGCCGACCTGCAGTATCGGCCGAGCGACATCCCCGGCCTGGTGCAGCCCATCCTCGACGACGTGGCCGACCTGGTCACCGGTACCAAGCAGGGCCACTACGAGAAACGGTTCGTCTCGTGGGTGTACAACGGGCTGTGCCGCTGGTTATTCGGCGTCCGGGTCACCGACTTGAATTCGGTGAAGGCGTACCGGCGCGAAGTACTGGACGGTCTGACGAGGCGCCCGGACTGGCATCGCTTCATGGTGGTCATCGCCGCCGCGCAGGGCTTCCGCCTGGCCGAGCGCCCGGTCCCGCTCCTGCCGCGGCGGGCGGGAAAGTCGAAGTTCGGCATCGGGCGGATCCCGGTGGGCGTGTTGGATCTCGTCTCCGTCTGGTTCCAGCTGCGGTTCGGCCGCAAGCCGATGCTGTTTTTCGGGGTGGCGGGGGCGGTCCTGTTCCTGCTGGGCTTTCTGGTGGGCGTCGTCGCGCTGTGGCTGCGGTTCGGGCCGCCCCACGTGGGGTTCCGACCGCTGCTCGACCTGATCATGGTCCTCGTGATATCGGGTATTGCTCTCTTCGGCTTCGGATTCGTGGGAGAGATGCTCGCCGGCATGCGGGAAGAAGTGCGGGGCCTCGAGCGCGAGCTGGACCAGCTGCGGCTCCGCGCACCGAACGATCTCTCGCCCCCGGCGGTAGGCCGCGGACTTGATTCGCCGAACGCGGCGACTTGGCGTGAATAGTTGGAACGGCACTAGCGGGGTCGGGTCACGAGACCGGTGTAGAGATCCAGCCACCGCTGCACGATCGCCGGCCAGCTGAATTGCTCGCGCAGCCGGCGCCGGCCGGCCTCCCCCAGCCGCCGCGCCAGGGCGGGGTCGTCACCGAGCCGCCGCAGCGCCGCCGCCAGCGCATCCGCGTCGCCCGGCGGAACCAGTAGCCCCGACACGCCGTCCTCCACGATGTCCGGAATACCGCCGATCCGGCTCGCAATCACCGGCGTCGCGTGGTTCATCGCCTCGAGCAGCACCACGCCGAGCCCTTCCGTGTCTCCGCGGGCGTCGAGCACCGACGGTAGCACGCACACCGCGGCGCGCGCGTAGCTCGCCTGCAGCTCGTCGGACGCGATTTTGCCTCGGAAGGCGACCCGATTCTCCACGCCGAGCCGCCGGACCAGCGCCTCTAACCGGGGGCGCTCGGGCCCGTCGCCGACGATTTCGAGTCGCGGTCCCTCGTCGCCGCGGCCCAGCCGCGCCATCGCCTCGATCAGATGCGCCACGCCCTTGCGCTCCACCAGCCGGCCGACGAACAGCACGGGACCCATGCCGTCCAGGGCCGCCGACGCGGGAGTGGGGGCGGGGGGGAGGGCGGGGGCGGGGGCGGGGGTCACATCGGGAAGCGACGTGGTGTACGGGATGACCTCGATGGGCACGTCGGCCAGCTCCCGCAGCTCGCCGGCCGTATAGGTGGAGATGGCGCTCACCCGATCCGAGCGTCGCGCGGCCCACGCCAGAAAGCCCTTCAGGAAGGGCAGGGCCCCCTTCACCCACCGTAGCTCCACGCCGTAAAACGTCGTCACGAGGCGCGCGGGACGCGCGCGCTGCGCCGCCCACCCGAACAGCGCCAGCGGCAGCGGCCAGTGAACGTGGATGACGTCGTACCGCGTGCGGCGGCACAGGCGCCAGATCGCCGCCATGCCGGCGACCACGAAGCACGCGGGCATGAGTCGGTAGAGCAGTGAGCGCTTCATCCGGTCCGGCGCCGCTTCTTCGTGCGTCAGGTTCTCCCAGCGGCGGGGGAAATACCGGAACCGATGCACCGGGATCCCCGCGAACACCTGATCGGGGGCGCCGCGGTACGACGACGTGAAGACTTCCACCTCGTGCCCCGCGGCCTGCAGCCGTTTCAGCAGCTCCACGAGCCACGGCACGATCACGTCGTCCGGCGCGCGCGGGAAGGCGGTGACCACGTGGAGGATGCGCATGGCAGCTTCACAAAGCTACGACTTTCCCGGGGTTTCCGGCCATGGTATTTTTCGAACCCATGAACCCTCCGATCGCACCGTCCTCACGCGAGCTCACCGATTTCTATCGCGCACGCTACAACTGGCGTAACGCCGGCGAAGAGCGTATGCGCTTTCGCAAGCACATGCAGCTCGCGCAGGTACGCCCCGGCAGCGCGGTGCTCGACATCGGCTCACGCAACGGCGATCTCCGCCAGTACCTGCCGCGCGACGTCAAGTATCAGGGACTCGACATCGCTCCCGAGTTCGCCGCCCCCGACATCTTGATTCACGATATCACGAGCGGGCTTCCGTTCCCCGATGCCTCCTTCGACTACGTCTTCATGGTCGAGGTCCTCGAACACACGCCTACGGCGTACAGTACGGCGGGCGAGATCCATCGAGTGCTTCGGCCCGGAGGCGTGTGGATGGTCTCCGTGCCCAATTCCAGCTCGTGGATTGGGGCGGCACGTACTTCTATCCACCGATTCCCGCGCCCTGGTGGATGCTCGCGCGCTCGGTCGCCTACAAGTTCGTGAAGACTTGATCGCCCGACGCTGGCTCTGGGCGATCCAGGGCCTCGTCACACTGGCGGTCCTCGCCTTCGTCGGTCGCTCGATCGCACGTAACTGGTCGGAGTTTCGCTCGCTCCACGTCACACTCAGCATCGCACCCGCGTGGATCGCGGGATCCGTCGTCCTGGTGTTCCTGACCTACGCGATGCAGATCGAGTCCTGGCGCCGCATCCTGGCCGGCTGGGGCCAACGCCTCGCGTTCGGGCCGGCGGCCCGCACCTGGAGCGTCGCCAACCTGGGCCGCTACGTCCCCGGCAAGGTGTGGAGCGTGGCCGGTCTGGTGGTCCTGGCCCAACGG
>Ga0209268_1001728_pt1 | contig 10660 bp, 10 predicted proteins | sample GraSoiAngelo_143_FD_185900 | JGI IMG/M metagenome (GOLD analysis project Ga0209268, IMG submission 185900) | Grasslands soil microbial communities from the Angelo Coastal Reserve, California, USA - 14_1009_02_30cm (SPAdes) (version 2) | ecosystem: Environmental > Terrestrial > Soil > Grasslands ... | reverse complement strand
CGTGGCCCTGCCGCTTCACACCGCCAAGGCGTTCGCCTGGGGAGCGAGGGAGCTGGGCTGGCTGTTCGTCCTGATCGGTGCGATCGCCGCCCTGGTTCAGGGGTTTCTGTTCGGTCGGATCGAGCGGCACACTGGCGTGCGCGCCCTGCTCATCGTCGGGTTGTTCGGGATGGGAGTGAGCATCGCGGCGCTGCCGTGGGCCGGCACCAGTCTCCTGGTGTACGCCTGGACGGTCCCACTCGCCTTCACGAACAGCCTGTTCGCGCCCGCGGCGTCGGGTCTGGTGTCCGTGTACGCGGACCCGACGGAGCAGGGCACGATCCTCGGGGCCGCGCAGGCGTTCGCTGCCCTGGGCCGCAGCGTCGGACCGCTCGCCGCCGGTCTGGCGTACGACGGGCTCGGGCAGCGAAGCACGTTCTTGTTGGCGGGAGGGGTGATGCTGCTGGGCGGAGTGGCGGCGCTGTGGCTGCCGAAGAGTCAAGAGCAGCGAGTGGCTGGGGAGCAGGCCTTCAACGGCTAGGCACACAGACGCACAGTGGTGAACAGCTTGAGTGATCAGGTATACCTGTTACTCGCGGCTGTTCTCCCCTGTGCGTCTACGCGTCTGTGCGTCTAGCAGTACCGCGTCTGTGCGTCTAGTCTACGCCTAGCCTATCCCCCGTTTCGTGCCGCATATTCTCCTGGTCCCCCTCCCGGAGTTTGCTGCGCAATGCGCGTGTACAAGACATCGGAGATTCGCAACGTGGCGGTCGTGGGCCACGGCGCGAGCGGCAAGACGTCCCTGGTCGACGCCCTCGCGTTCGTGGCCGGCACGAGCAAGCGCCATGGATCCGTGAAGGACGGCACCGCCCTCACCGATTACACCCCGGACGAAATCGAACGCAAGTATTCCATCAATCTCGCTCTCGCGGTCGCCGAATGGATGGACGCGAAGCTCAATCTCATCGACACACCGGGCTATCTCGACTTCACGGGGGAGGCGCTCGCGGCCGTGTACGCGGCGGACGGGGCCGTGGTCGTCGTCTCCGCCACCGGCGGCGTGGAGGTGGGCACCGAAAAGGTGTGGGACTATTGCGAGCAGCGGGAAGTCCCGCGCCTGTTCTTCGTCTCGTTAATGGACAAGGAGCACGCCGACTTCGAGAAAGTCTACACCCAGGTCAAGGAGCGGCTGACGCCGAAGGTGATCCCGGTGGAAATCCCCGTCGGGGAAGGCCCCGAATTCCACGGGATCATCAACCTCTTCTCGAAGCAGTGCCACCTGTACAAGAAGGGGACGAAGGCCGGCGAGTACGAGGAGGTGGACGTACCGCCCGAGTACCGGGACCGGTTCGAGCGCTACTCCAAGGAGCTGATCGAGCGCATCGCCGAGACGGACGATACGCTGCTCGAGCGCTATCTGGGAGGCGAGGAGATCGGGCGGGACGAGGCGATCGCCGCCATGAAGGCGGGTATGCTGAAAGGCGAGCTGTTCCCGTTGTTCTGCGGCGCCGCCGAGCTGACCTACGGGACGCGCGCTTTGCTCTCGAAGCTGGTGGAGCTGATCCCCGCGCCCCACGAGCGGCCGCCGGTTGAGGCGCAGCGGTGGGGGAGCGCGGAGCGCGTGACGCTCAAGCCCGAAGACGAGGGACGGTTCGTGGCGCAGGTGTTCAAGACGATCTCCGAGCCGCACGTGGGCGACGTGACGTTTTTTCGGGTGTACTCAGGACGCGTCAAGAACGGGCAGGACGTCTACAACGCGCCGCGCGAAGCGGTGGAGAAGCTGAACCACCTCTGCGTGACGGTGGGGAAGGACCGGATCGAAATCCCCGAGCTGCACGCGGGCGACATCGGCGTCGTGGCCAAGCTGCGTGACACGCACACCAACGACACGCTCTCGACCAAGGACCATGCGATCGTGCTCCCCAAGATCCCGTTCCCCGAGCCGGTGATCACCGAGGCGATCGAGGTGAAGCAACGGGGCGAAGAGGAAAAGCTCTCGAACGGGTTGCACAAGCTGCACGAGGAAGACCCGACGTTCCAGCACGAATACAACGGCGAGCTGGGGCAGACGCTGATCCGGGGGCTGGGGGAGCGCCACCTCGAGATCATCGTCGGCCGGCTGGCCCGCAAGTTCGGCGTGCACGCGGTGATCGGGAAGCCGAAAATCGCGTACCGCGAGACCTTCCGGGCGCGCGCGGAGGGGCAGGGGAAGCACAAGAAGCAGACGGGCGGCCGGGGCCAGTACGGCGACTGCTGGATCCGGATCGCGCCGCTGCCTAGGGGGTCGGGGTTCCAGTTCGTGGACGAGATCGTGGGCGGCGTCATCCCGCGGCAATACATCCCCGCGGTGGAGCGCGGCATCCAGGAAGCGGCGGCGCGCGGTCCCGTGGCCGGCTATCCGGTCGTCGACTTCAAGGTGGAGCTGTACGACGGCTCCTATCACGACGTGGACTCGAACGAAATGTCGTTCAAGATGGCCGGCATCCTGGCATTTCGGAACGTGAGCCCGAACTGCCGGCCGGTGCTCCTCGAGCCGATCCTCGAGCTCGACGTGTCGACCCCGGACGAGTACCAGGGCGCCGTGATGGGCGATCTGTCGTCGCGCCGAGGCCAGATTCTCGGCACCGAGCCCGACGGCCGCCTGGTCAGAGTCAAGGCGCTCGTGCCCGAGGCCGAGCTGGACCGCTACGCCACGACCCTGCACTCGATCACGCATGGGCGCGGGACGTACCGCGCGAAGTTCCACGTGTACCAGGAGGTCCCGCCCGACGCGGCGCAGAAGGTGGCGGAGGTGCGGAAAAAGGAGCTGGAGGAGGCGAAGGCGTAACGGGGTAGAAACGGACCCATGAAAACCACACTGCTCTGCGTGCTGATTGCCGCCCTCGGCGCCGCATGCCTCCAACGCGCGGACCGTGCACCGCCCGCGTCGGACACGTCCGCGGTACCCAATTCCACCGCGACCCCCGCGGCTCCTGCCCCCGCCGCGGCGCCCACGCTCCCGCCGTCTCCCGGCGCGACGAAGCTGACGGTGGTGGAGGGGTTCCTCACGCCCGAATCCGTGCTGCACGACCCGGTGCAGGACATCTACTTCGTCTCGAACATCAACGGCAGTCCCACGGCCAAGGATAACAACGGATTCATCAGCCGCGTGCGGCCGGACGGCGCCGTCGAGAACCTCAAGTTCATCGAGGGCGGCCACGGCGGTGTGACGCTCAACGCGCCAAAGGGGCTGGCAATCCGGGGAGACACGTTGTGGGTCGCGGACATCGACGTCGTCCGCGCGTTCGACGCGAAGACCGGCGCGCCCAGGGACAGCGTGAGCATGGCCAGCCTGGGCGCGGTATTCCTGAACGACATCGCGATCGCGCAGACCGGCGCGCTCTACATCACCGACACCGGCATTCGGTTCGACGATGTGGGCAACGTGCTGCATCCGGGGCCCGATCGGATCTTCCGCGTCGGCACGGACCGGCAGGTGACGGTCGCGGTGCGGGGCGACACGCTGGGCCGGCCGAACGGGATCACGTTGGACTCCGTGGGCAAGCGGTTCATCGTGGTGCAATTCGGCGGACGCTCGATCCTGGCGTGGAAGCCGGGCGACAAGGCGCCCAGCGTGATCGCCAAAGGTCCGGGCGGGTTCGACGGCGTCGAGATTGCCGGGAGCAGGGTGCTCGTCTCGAGCTGGAGCGACTCGACCGTGTCGAGTTACGAAACTGGACAGGAAGTGAAGGTGATTGCCGGCGTGCCCAGCCCGGCCGACATCGGATACGACGGCAAGCGCCACCGCGTGCTGATCCCGGTCTTTTCGGGGAACCGCGTGGAGATCTGGCAGCTGCCGTGAAGCAATTGCGGATTGCGGATTTGCGATTGCCGATTGGGTTGCTTTTCAATCCGCAATCCGCAATCCGCAATTGTAAGCACCGCCGCCCCCCGCACTCTTCCCGCCCGCAGGTTCTCCAGCGCCCCGGGCTCGGGAGTCGGGGTGTCGGCGACGCGCAACAGGCGATGCGTGGCGTGAAGCGGCATGACTCGCATGCGGCTGAAACATACCCGCCGGGCCCAGCCCTGTAGCGGCGGCGCAACTCTTCCGGTCGCGCACGGACCTTGCTACTACTGAGTAGGCGAACTTGCGGTGAGGCGCGTTGGTGCTCGATACCGGTAGCCCGGGTCAAAGACGCACGATCAAGGTTCTCTTAGCGGACGATCATGTCGTCGTGCGGGCCGGACTGCGCGCGCTGCTCGAGAAGGAGCCGGGCCTGGTCGTGGTGGGCGAGGCGGGGAGCGGGAGCGAGGCGGTGGCGATGGCCAAGACCACGCGACCCGACGTCGTCCTGATGGACCTCGCCATGCCCGGGAGGGGGGGCATCGAGGCCACGCGTCGCATCGTGGGGCTCGGCCTCGGCGTGAAGATCCTCGTGCTCACCGCACTGCCGCAGGAGCTGCAGCTGTGCGACGCGCTGGAGGCAGGCGCGAGCGGTTTCATGCAGAAGATCACTCCGGTGGAGGAGCTGACGCGCGCGATTCGAGCGGTGGCGGACGACCGGCTCTTCCTCGACGAAGACGCGGCCCGGCTGATCGTGCTGCAGCGCTATCGCAAGGCCGGCCAGGTGGACGATGAGAAGGTGACGGCGGGGCGGTTGAGCGCGCGCGAGCGACAGGTGCTGGCGCTGCTCGCGCTGGGGCATAGCTCCAAGGAGATCGGGCTGAAGCTCTCCGTCAGCCCCAGGACGGTGGACGAATACCGCGCCCGTCTGAAGGACCGACTGGGGCTCGCTCGCCGGCCGGAGCTGGTGCGTTTCGCCCTGCGCACCGGACTCCTCGAGCCCTAGACGGCTACCCCACTAGCACCGGCTCGAACTCGGTCGGCGGCAGTGGCTCGTGGGCTCCGGGCTGCCGATAGACGTACCGCTTGCCCGCGTAGTTCTTGAGCACCACGGCGTCGTCGCTGATCGACTCCACGTACTCGGGCAGGAGTGGGATCTTCCCGCCGCCGCCAGGCGCATCGATGACGAAGTGCGGCACGGCGAGCCCCGAGGTCCACCCGCGCAGCGCTCGGATGATCTCCAGGCCCTTCTCGACCGTCGTGCGGAAGTGCTCCGCCCCCGCCACCTGGTCGCACATGTAGATGTAGTACGGCCGCACGCGCGCGGCGAGCAGCTTCTGCATCAACCGTTTCATCACCTCCGGATCGTCGTTCACGCCCTTCAACAGCACCGTCTGGCAGCCGAGCGGGACGCCCGCGTCGGCGAGACGGCCGAGCGCCGCGACCGCCGCGGGCGTGAGCTCGTCGGGGTGATTGAAGTGGGTGTTGATGTAGAGCGGATGGTATTGCTTCAGCAGCGCGCACAACTCCGGTGTGATCCGCTCGGGGAGATGACATGGCACCCGGCTGCCGATGCGGATGACCTCGATGTGCGGGATGGCCCGCAGGCGCTTGCAGAGCTCGTCGATGCGCCGATCTGAGAGGAGCAGGGGATCCCCGCCCGACATAATTACGTCGCGGATCTCGACGTGCTCCTCGAGGTAGCGGAACGCCGACTCGAGCTCGGCCATGGGGATCTTCTTGGGGTCGCCCACCTTGCGTCGGCGCGTGCAGAACCGGCAATACGCGGCGCACACCGGCGACACGAGGAACAGCGCGCGGTCGGGATAGCGGTGCGTGATGTTCGGGACGGGCGAGTGGGCATCCTCGGCCAGTGAGTCCACGAGGCCGTCGTGCACCTCGAGCTCCTGCAGATCGGGCACGTACTGGCGCCAGATGGGATCGCCCGGCGACTTGATGAGGTCTACCATCGCGGGGGAGATGCGGAACTCGAAATTCTCCGCCGCCTGTCGCAGTCGCGCGAGGTCGGGAACGTGTTCGGCGCCGAACTTGGCGACGAGCGCGTCGAGCGAGGCGATGCTCTGCTTACGCAGTAGCTGTTGCCAGGGCTCCATGCGTCAGATCCTTGAGATAGATCACCAGGTCGTCGCCGGGGGCGTAGTAGCCGGGGAGCCGGGCTGCCTGGGTGTACCCGCGTCGCTCGTAGAAAGCGCGCGTGGAGGCGTAGTCGGCGCGCGACGAGGTCTCAACGACGATCAGTCGTCCGTTGTCCGTCGTGAGCCTCTCCTCGACCGCCCTCAGGAGCGCGGTGCCCAATCCGGTGCCCTGCCGCGCGGGATCGACGACGATCCAGTAGAGGTCGAAGGTCCCGGTGGTACCGGGTGTGGGGCCCCAGCAGGCGTAGCCCATGAGCTGATCGCCCGTGTACGCACCGAGGAAGCGATAGTCGTCGTCGCCCGCGAGCGCGTCGTCGAGCAGCTCCACGGCAATGGCGACCTCGTCCGGCCGGAACAGACCGGTGGCCGCCGTGAGCCGCTCAAGCGGTCCGCGTTGCGCGCGGCCGACGGGACGGAGCGAGCAGCTCACGCGCCGCCTTGGCGCCCTGTGCCTCGCGGAGCGCGACCTCCGCGATCCGGCGCACCAGCTCCGCATAGTCCCAGCCGGCGACCTTCGCCATGCGGGAGAGCCCGGCGTCGTCGTTCAGATCTGGATTGGGGTTGACCTCGAGCACCCAGGGCCGCCCCTGGTCGTCGACGCGGAGATCGACGCGGCCGTAGCCCTTTCCCTGCATGGTCCGCCAGGCGAGCTCGGCGACCCGGACGAGGCGGTCGCCGAGCTTCTGCGGGATGCCGGCCGGGCAAACGGGCACCGAGCCGAGGTCGTCGGCGGAGCCGATCTCCCACTTTCCGGCGTACGTGAGGATGGGCCAGGCGCCCTCGGGCATGCGGCTGAAGTCGATCTCCGCGATCGGCAGCACGCGGCTCCCGACGAAGCCGACGTTGAACTCGCGGCCGCCCACGTACTCCTGGACGAGCACTTCGTCGAACTGCTCCGTCATGGCCGCGACGCGGGCGCGCAGCGACTTGCGGTCGCTCACGACGGAGCCGCGGTCGAGCCCCGCGCTCGCGTCCTCCGCCGCCGGCTTGACGATGGCGGGCAGCGGGAAGTCGTCCTCGATTTTGCCCTGTGCCACGGTCCAACGGGGAACGGGGAGCCCCGCCTGTTGGAGCAAGGCGTTCGCGATGGGTTTGCGACGGCACGCCGCGAGGGTCCAGAGGCTCGCACCCGTGAGGGGGATCCCGGCGAATTCGAGCGTTCCCACGACGTGCTCTTCCCACTCGCTCTTCCCGTGGACGCCTTCGCAGAGGTTGAACACGAGATCCGCCCGGCGGGCCACCTGGAACCAGCGCATGTCGTGGCGCACCGGGACCTTGCGGATCTCGTGGCCCATCGACGCGAAGATCGCGCCGATCTCGTCCACGGCCTTCATCACGCCCCGGATGTCCTCCGGCGTCCAGTCTTCGGCCCCGGGGTCGAACAGGATGGCGATCTTCATGCGGAGGCCGCGGCCGTCTGCCGGGGCGCGGCATGCTGCGCCCCTACCGCCGTACGTTTCCCCGGCTCGGCGAGCGCCTGTCCGGTCAGCCGGCGCCACGCGAGGCGGACCACCTCCTGGATCAGCTCGTCGTAGTCGAACCCGGCAGCGCGCGCCGCCTTGGGGAAGCAGGAGTTCATGGCCGGATCGGGGATAACGCCCGGCAGGGGGTTCAGCTCCAGGACGTTCGGCACGCCGAACCGGTCCACCCGAAGGTCCACGCGGCACCAGTCGCGGCAGCCGAGGGCGTGGTACGCGTCGAGCGCGGTGCGCTCGATCTCGCGGCACAGCGCCACCGGCACGGCCGCGGGGCACTGGAAGATCGCGAGCGGGGCCTCGGGGCGGTCCCACACCCACTTCGCCTCGTAGCCGTACACCGGCGCCGCGCCCTCGGGAAGCGTCGAGAAATCGAACCCGATCACCGGGAGACAGTAGGCCTGGGGGCCGTTCCCGAGGATCGCGACGGTAAACTCGGGACCCGGGAGGTAGGTCTCGACCAGCACGGGCTCGGCGTAGCGCTCGAGCAGGAACCGGGCCCGCTGGCGCAGCGCCGCGACATTCGCGCACAGGTTGGTCGCGAACACGCCCTTCCCCGACCCCTCGGCGACCGGCTTGACGAAGACGGGGTAGGGCAGCGCCATGGGCTCGACCTGCTCCACCGCCTCGATGCAGGTGAACGGAGCCGTGGGCACGCCGCGGTAGGCGAGCGTCTCCTTGGTCCGACCCTTGTGCAGCGACAGCGCCAGCGTGAGCGGGTCCGAGCCCGTGTACGGGATGTTCAGGTACTCGCAGATTGCGGGGACGAGGGCTTCGCGGCTCTGGCCGTGCAGCCCCTCCGCCATGTTGAAGACGAGATCGGGGCGTGCGAGGACCACCTTTTGAGGAAAGAACTGATCGGCTTCGAGCCGGATGACGGTGCCGAAGAGACCGAGCGCCTGCTCCACCGCCGTGATGGTAGATGGGTCGTCCCACTCGGCGAACGCGTCACCGGTACCGTCGGATTCAGCGTCGGGCGCGGAATCGGGTTTTTCGTTGTATGCGAGACCGATTCGCATGTGGTCTCGGGTAACCTCCTACAAAAAAGGCCGCTCGGGCGGTCTGTGAATCGAAACGCGTGGTCGAGTAGACAATAAGGAACACCGAAGCGATGCGCAATAGCGAAATGCGGTGAGAGGTGAGCGGTGAGAGGTCGGCGCAACGCATCTCACCTCTCACTTCTCACCTCTCACTCGTTCAGACTTTGTGGTACGCGACGCGCGCGGCGTCGTGGTTGTCGTCGGCGCGATAAATCTCGAAATCGGCGAACAGCGCGGGCGCCTCGCGCTCGAGGACGCGAAGGCACGCGATCGCCATCCGCCGGATCTCGAGCTCCGCGCCCTCGCTGGTCCGCAGCTCGAGCATCGTGCGCCACGCGCGCGCGTTCGCCGACACGACGATCTTCACCTCGGTGGCGTTGGGAAGGACGCTGCGTGCCGCCTCGCGCGCCACCTTGCGCCGGTGCACCTTGTCCGCGATCCACGCTGCGACAACTGGGAATAGCCGAAGCCCGCGCGATGTCGCACCAGCTCGTGCGAGCAGGAGCGCGAGATCCCCTCGATCAGCAGCACGTAGACCGCGTGCTCCAGCACCGAGCCGTGGCCCTGCTTCTTGATGTTCTCGAGGTAATCGGCCGTCGACCGGTTTGCCGGGTTGTGCTGGCTCATGTAGCAGATCCGGCCGGCGAACTCGGCGAGGCGCTCTCCGGCGGAGGCGCTGCCCTGCCATTGCACCCGGAGGTGCTCCGGCTCGAGGAACTCGGGCCGGGCGATCAGGGTGACGCGAGGGGCGCGGAAGACTTCCATGGGTGCGAGGGGCTAGGGTTAGGAGCTCGGGGTTGTCAGATCGAGCTTTGGTGTCGCCCAGCCGGCGGTCCGCTCCACCTCGCGCAGCCGGGCGGCAATGTCGTCGGGAATCGGCGTCGCCTCCGGCCCTACCTTGAGATCGGCGAGGGGCGCCCAATCAGCCGAGGGGATTATAACACCCGGGTTGAGCGTGCTGTGCGGGTCGTACGCTTGCTTCAGCTCTCGGAACAGCGCGGTCACTTCGGAGCCGTAGAAGCGCTCCAACAGCCCGGCGCGCAGCCGGCCGACCCCGTGCTCGCCGCTCGGCGTCCCGCCCAATCGGAGCAGCAGCTCGGCCGCGTCGGCGTAGAGCGCCGCCAGCGCACCCCGCCAGCCGGAGACCGTCAGGTCGGGCAGCGCATTCACGTGGACGTGGCCGTCGCCCGCGTGGCCGAAGATCGCCACCGGAATGCCGCGCCCCGCCGCCGCCGCACGGATCCCCGCGACATAGTCGGCCAGGCGCTCCAGCGGCACGCACCCGTCCTCGACCACTTGGAGGGAGCGACGGCTCTCCGGAAGGCGGGCCAGAGCGGGGCTCGCCAGGCGGCGCACCGCCCACAGCTCCTCGAGGCTCGCCCGGTCGACCGCCGTCGCGACGTGCACCGTGCCGGCGCGCAGGCCGCGCACCGCGTCCGCGACCACACCCCGAGCCGCCGCCTGAGTCTCCCGCTCGAACTCGATCAGCAGGAGTCCCTCGAGCCCCTCGGGCAGGCCGGAGGGGGCGCCTGCATCCCGCACGACGTCGAGCAGGGTCCGGTCCAGGAGCTCCACGGCCGATGGGTTCAGGGCCACGAGGTACGGGACGGCCTCGGCCAGGTGCCGCAGGTCCCCGAACCCCAGGGCAGCGCCCGCCACATCGGCGGGGACCGGCTCGACCCGCCACTCGACCGCGGTGACGAACGCGAGCGTCCCCTCCGACCCGACGAGGAGATCGAGCTCGTCGCGTGATTCGGCATAGCGGTCGAGCGCATAACCGGCGGCATTCTTACGCGTCTTGGGAAATCGAGCCGCGATCAACCGCTGCTGGTCGGGAGACAGAGGGAACCGCTCCCCGGTCCCCGCTCCCCTGGTGATGCGGCGAGCTTGCCCTTCGGCGTCGACGATCTCGATCGCTTCGACCCAGCTCCGCACGCTGCCGCATCGCACCGACCGCGGCCCCGCTGCGTTGGTGGCCACCATGCCGCCCGAGGTCGCGAACGCGCCGGAGGACGGGTCGGGAGGGAGGCGCAGGCCGAAGGGTCGCGCGGCGGCCGTCAGCTCGGTCCACGTGACGGAGGCACCGGCCCACAGCCTCCGGCGCGGCCAGTCGGGCGCGACCCAGTGGAATCCCTGGCTCAGGTCCACGACGACGCCCTGCCCGACGCTCCCGCCCGCCATCCCGCT
>Ga0209268_1001723_pt1 | contig 10675 bp, 7 predicted proteins | sample GraSoiAngelo_143_FD_185900 | JGI IMG/M metagenome (GOLD analysis project Ga0209268, IMG submission 185900) | Grasslands soil microbial communities from the Angelo Coastal Reserve, California, USA - 14_1009_02_30cm (SPAdes) (version 2) | ecosystem: Environmental > Terrestrial > Soil > Grasslands ... | reverse complement strand
TCTGACCCGCCTTTGAGGTCGCACGCTTGTGTGATATGCTCTTCGCCCTGAAGTGAAACTGTGATGCTAAACGGTTGGAAATATGGCGGAGAGAGAGGGATTCGAACCCCCGATACGGTTTCCCGTATACACGCTTTCCAAGCGTGCGCCTTCAGCCACTCGGCCATCTCTCCTGCGAACCGGCGTCTTTTCTGATTTTATGGAGCTTACGCGGCGACCGCAACCTGGAACACTATCCAGCAGGTCGGCATTCGGCCCATATGGGCTGAGCCGACAGGAAGACCGCTGATTGCTGAATGCCGAGAAATCAGGAGACTGTCTTAGGATCTTGCACGATGGCTGAAACGCCGGGAGCGCTGCCGTTTCCGGATGAGGGCTGAGGAACAACGGGCGCTTTTGGCGATGATTCGAGCACGCGATTGTGCAGGCAGAAGAGCGCCAGCTCGAGGCGGTCGGCGACGCCCAGCTTGTCATACACTTTGCGCAAATAATTTTTCACTACTTGCTCCGTCGTACCGACACGTTGGGCAATTTCTTTGTTCTTCATGCCCTGCGTAACGCAGGAAACGATTAGGGATTCTTTCGGCGTGAGCTGGACTTTGGGGCGCGATGAAGACGGTCTTGTTGCTTGTGTGCGGTAGGCTTCGAGCACCCACCGGATGCCCTTGCTATCCAGCCACGGTTCGCCTTCGGCGACTTTGCGGAGGCAGTCTACTAACAATTCAGGTTCGACTTCGCGGGAAACAATGCCGTGCGCGCCACGGCGGAACAAGTCCAGAGTAAGTTCCTCGTCGGGCTGCGGCGTGACTACCACCACGCGAAGCCCCGGTGATTGCCGCAGCAGTTCAGAAAGCGCTTCCGCAGGATTAGAACTGAGCGCCGACTCCAAGATCAAAATGTCAGCAGAGAACTTTTTTGCCGCAGACAAGGTCTGGGCCATGGTTTCCGACTGGCCCACGACACGAATGTCGTCTTCCAGAGCAAAGATTTTGCGCAGACCGGCGCGGAAGATCGCCTGCGTGTCAGCTACGATCACGCGGATGAAACGGCCGTCGCCGTTCGCTTCGCCTTCACGCGGCTGCCCGAGGTTGCTTTCCACGGTGACCGGAATGCTTGCCATCAGTTTTCCCAGAGCGCTCAGCGGCGCTCGAACCGATACTCATCAATGACCACGCCTACGCCGCGGCGGCCATCTTCTTCGAAACTGCGTACCACGCGCCCGCGGCAATCGAGCTGCACATCGGATGTCGCGCCCACCACGTCGGCGGGGAGCGAAATGGTGAAATCCACTAGTGAGCCTACGGGCATTTCGGAATCCAACTGGAACAGCACACCGTTGGCGGAAATATTTTCGTCTCTGTGGCGCTCGCACCCGATTTCGATTTCACCGAAATCGGGAGCTTGATCGGGAAGCGCGGCGCACTCTGCATATCGGGATAGCGCCCGCGGCGGCTCTTCTTTCCCACAACCTGGGTATTCATCTCTTCGCGAGCCTTCGATGTCGTTTCGTTCCGAATCTCAGCGCCAGAATTTCCGTTATCCGCAGATTCCCCATTGTTGGCCATTACGCCCGCAGCTTACACCTTGGGAATCAGGAGAGAAAAGTTACCGAAGTCATGGAACTGGTGGGAGTTAAAGGCTTGCGCATCATTGAATTGCGGGAGTTGGGAGGCACATCACAGCAGCAATTAGCAATTAGCACTTAGCATTTAGCATTTGGTACTCACCGAGGTGTCGTGATGAAAGATTTCAGAAAGGTTTGGGAGAGAGCACACGAATTAACACTGGAGCTCTACCGCATGACTGGCCGATTTCCGCGTGAGGAACTGTCCGGATTGACTAGCCCAAGTACGCCGGTGTAGCGCATCCATCGGAGCGAATTATTGCTGAAGGCTGTGGTAAACGTGGAAACGTGGAGTTCCAGCGATTCCTACAGATCGCGTCAGGCTCGGCCAATGAACTGGACTACCACCTACTGCTCGCTCACGATCTCAATCTCATTACAAGGAAACCGCATTGCCGGCGATCTTGTGCACATCAGAAAATGCTAACCTCGCTGCTTCAAAAGGTTGAAGCCGAACGTCTTGGGACCAAATGCTAAGTGTTAATTGCTAAGTTCTGGTCTTAGAACTTCGTCACCTCGGTAAAATTAAACTCCTTCACCTTCATAGCCGGTACGACCATATCGAATGACTCTTCCCCGCTCGCCCGCACTGGCGTCCCCATCTCTTCGACGTTGGACAGCATGTGGATCAGGCTTTCGTTGAAGCGGAAATTTCGTATGCCGTGGCGAATCTTGCCGTCTTGCACGTAGAAAGTTCCGTCGCGCGTCATCCCCGTAAGAATTTTTTCGTAGGGATCAACCTCGCGGATGTACCAGAGTCGCGTGACCAGCACGCCGTGTTCGGTTGAGGCGACCATCTGATCAATCGTCTTCGAATCTTTGGGCGCGGCGAACACAATATTCATCGGTGCCTCGCCCATCTCGTTGGGAATGGGAAAGCCATGCCCGGTGGGTTCGATGATACCTACTTTGTCTTTGTATTCGGAACTTCTCATCTTTTCCGCCGTGGCGCGGGCATAGACCAGGCGCTTCACCACCCCGTTCTCCACAAGCGACACGCGATGGCGCCAAACGCCTTCGCCATCGAACGGAGCGCCCGATTGCAAGGGATGCACAACGTCGTCGCAGATATTGATGTTGTCGCCGAACAGTTTCGTGCCCACACGATTGTTCAGAAAGGAACGCTGATCGAGAATCGCCAAACCGCCGAAATCAAAAAACATGAAGCCGACCATGTCGAGTACGGCGGCCGGTTCCAGAATCACCGTGTACTTCCCTGCGGGAATCTCCCTAGGATGTGCCGACTCGAGCCCTTTTTTTGCCGCAGTCTCGGCAAGCGCTTGGGCATTGAGGTTGGCCACATCCGGAGAGTTGGTTTTCTGCCAACCGGAGGAATCCGCCGCCAGCATAGTGATGGAAATTTCAGAAGAAGTCTGTGTGTGCCACTCGCTCAGGCCGCGAGAGTTGAAAATCCCCTCGACGGATTCCGACGACGAGAAGATCCCTGCTGCGGTGAGTTTGTGGTTGGTCGCGATACTGACAATTTTGCTGACAGAGTGGGCACGCTGTTCGGGCGTGACCGCGGCCGTCTGCTCGAAATGCCGGCTCGGCAGCGACTGTGTGGCGCGGGCGCCCTCGCCCGCGTTCGGCATTGGCAGCAAATCAGAGTCTGGCTGTTGCACCTTTGCCAGCGCTTCCGATGCCTGCACGACACGTTTCAAACTTTCGTTATCAAATTTATTTGTCGTCGCGCGCGCTGTCCGCCCATCAAAGGCTGTGCGCACAGACACCCCATAGTTTTCTTCCGCGACGTTCTGATGGATGGTGTTATTAGCAAATCGAGTCAACGCAGATTTCCCGCCATAGAACAAAACCTCCACTTCATCCGCAGTGGAGTATTTCCTAACGCGATCGAAGATGTCGCCAGCCCGTTCCTTGTTTAACATTCGTTCTGCAGAAAATGTTTTCTGTGATTCGACGTTTGCCTGGCAAGACTAATTCGGTAACGGTCGCCTGGGTGTATATCGCGCTCGGGGAGAAGGGTCAGGCATTTGCTCGGTTGGAACCGTATGCAGAACACCCGCCCTTCATGGGATCTTTGAAAATTGTGCAGGTGGTTGATCCAATCCGTTCCACGGTTTGTTGACTTTGGTCCGCCGTGCAGTAGAGCGTTCAGGATTGTACTTACCCCCTTGGATCATTTCCGCTGGGATGCTCTCCTCCACCGCACCAGCGCTTGCTAATTAATATCAAACTGCTCCTGATGCAGCGCCGGATCGCTCTTCACGATCACGGTCTTCTTAGTCAGTTCTTCCATTTCGCTCAAAGCCCGGCCGTTGTTGGCTTTTAGCGCTTTCGCAACCTCCGGGTTCACGCGGAGCATCACGTCAGGATGCTCCAGGTGCTTGGCAATTTTGCGCATCTCAAGGTAAATCTCATTGCAGACGGTGGTCACCGATTTCACAAATCCGGTCGACTGGCAATACGGACACGGCGTTCCGATGGTGCGCTCGAGCGACTGCTTCACCCGCTTGCGTGTGATGGCCACTAGCCCAAAATCATTAAATTGCAGCACCTTCGAGGGGGCGCGATCCGCGCGCAACGCCTCTTCCAGCGCCTGCATGACTTTCTGCCGGTTGCGCCGCTCGTCCATGTCGATAAAATCAATGACGATGATGCCGCCAAGATCGCGCAGGCGTATCTGCCGCACGATTTCTTTGATCGCGTCGACATTGGTTTTGACGATTGTGTCTTCCAGCCGCGCCGTCTTGCCGACGTACTTCCCGGTATTTACGTCGATGGCGACCAGCGCCTCGGTCTGATTAATAACGATGTAGCCGCCACTCTTCAGCCAGACTTTGGATTTTAACGCTTTATTGATTTCCTCATTTAAACCGAACTGCTCGAACAACGGCGTTTCTTTGGTGTAGAGTTTTACCCGCTTCACCAATGGCGGCTGAAACCGGTTAGCAAAACGCAATATGCGTTCGTACTCCTGTTCCGTATCCACCCAGATGGCAGAGAAATCCGAGGTCACCTGGTCCCGCAGCACTCGCTCCACGACACTCAGGTCGTGATAGATCAACGCCGGCGGCTTGGAGTTTTCCGCGCGCGTCCGAATTTCCGACCACAGGCCCTTCAAGAAGCGGATATCCGCACGCAAGTCTTCTTCTGCCGCGCCCTGAGCCGCGGTGCGAACGATGAATCCGCCATGCCCATTCTCACGCTCGCTATTAATGATTCGTTTCAGCCGCAGGCGCTCTTCTTCAGAAGAAATTTTGCGCGAAACGCCAGTGTGGTTCACGGTCGGCATGTAGACCAGAAAACGGCCAGGTAGCGCGATATGGCTGGTGATGCGCGCGCCCTTCTTCCCGATAGGCTCTTTGGCGATCTGTACCAGGATCTCCTGGCCCTCTTTCAGGAGATCGGTAATTAGCGGCACATTTTGCGGTTCGCGACGCCGGAACCGACGCCCACCTCGGCGTCCGCGCGGGCCATGCCGGTCGTATCCTGGGCGCGGCGCGCGCTGCGTGTAGGGCGCAGTTGCCGCCGGTGCGCGGACTTCCACCCGCGCATCCGCACTTCCATTGGCGAGCGCTTCGGCTTCCACTACTGCTTCGGCCTCGGCCTGGGCTTCCTCGAGTTCCGCCTCTTCTTCCGCTTCTTCGTCCACGCCTTCTACTTCCGCGACTTCGGCAGCTTCCGCAGAAACCGGCTCTGACGAGAATGGAACCTCTTCCGCTGCTGGATCACCCGACGCCGCGATCTCCTGGGCATGTTCTCCATATTCATCAGCGGCGTGCGTCTCTTCTTCCATCTCTTCGAATGCCGCGTCTTCCTCCAGCTCTTCAACGTAATGGGCGAGATCTGCTTCTTCCTCTTCGATCTCCTCCTCTTCCAAGGTTCCCGCTGAACCTGCCCCTTCCACAGTGTTCCCCTCCTCGTTTCGGGGATTCTCCCGTTCTTCTCCGCCGAAGACGGCCGCCACATTCATCTCATGCAACCGCTTCTGCTTGCGATCCCACTCAGGCGATTCGCTGTTAAACCTGGTTTCGTGCGCCTCGGCTGGCTCAGGCTGTTCCTGATCGCTGAAATTCTCATCAGTTCTACCTTTTGCGAACAGCGGCTCATCCTCAGGGAACATCTGCCCTAGCGGAGTTTCCTGAGCCTCCGGTGCGCGCTCCTCGGACGCTGGTGCCGCTGGGTTCTGCGCCAAGCGCTGGTACTTCGAAATGGACTCGCCCGGCAGGATGATCGGCTGATATCCCGGCGGTCCGAAGTCTGTACGCTGCGGCTCGCGCGGTGTCTCGGAACCCGCTCGCGCGTATTTTGAATCCGGGAAGCGGTCGCGCCCCCGCCCACGACGGCGGCGCCGTCCGCGCCATCCTCCACGATTTTCCACTGAGCGATTCTCCCGCGCTTCCGCCGGCGCAGGGGAGCTCTCGCCCTGGCCGGGTACGTGGGCTTCGTTAGCATTCCCCGGGGCGGGTTGTTCTGAACCACCATTTCCCACCGGGGCTTCAGCTTCCGTCCGCGACGGCGCCTGATATGCTTGCGCCGGTACGGGACGATTTGTGGGAACTTCTTCCAGGTCGTCCTGATCTTCCCCTAATTCCATGAAGTCGGAGACGTAGAGAAACGCATCGCGTTCCAGTCCTATATCCACAAACGCCGACTGCATTCCAGGAAGCACGCGGGTTACGCGTCCTTTGTAGATGGACCCTGCGAGGGTGTATTCGTTTTCACGTTCCAGGTAGATTTCTGCAAGCTGGTCGTCTTCAACCATCCCGACCTTGGTTTCATGCGGGGTGGAAGACACAAACAATTCTTTTGTCATGCAAACTCCGGTCGCGACCGCTATGCGGCCGCAGAATTCACCGGACTGACGGCAGGAAAGGACGGGGAGGATCGAGCGATGCGATGGCCGTCCTCAAAAAAGGACGGCTTCGGCCTCGGAGGAGTCCCAGAGACCGAATCGGTTGCACAAGCTTGAAAGTCTTTTGCACTGATCGCAATCTGCGCTTGCCAGGTTTGTGACCGCTCTCTCAGATCTTCAAATCTGAGGGGGCCGTTACCCGCCCGGCTGCGACTTCGCTTAATCCTGCCCGGCCTCCACCTGCTCCCGGCCGGTGAGTGCCCTCTTCACGCGAGGGCGATCGTAATCTTGTTTTCGGCCGCGCCTAAAGCGCGGTAAATCTTTTATTCCGTCTACTTCAGTTTACGAAACGGCGCATGCGCACGTTCATCACAATACCCAGCGCCAAAAACATGAAGAGGACAGAAGACCCGCCATAACTCATAAGCGGCAGGGGTATGCCGGTGACCGGCATAAAACCGACCACCATGCCGATGTTCACTAGAATGTGGAAGCTAAGCACCGCCACCACACCCATTACCACGAACGTGCCAGCGCGGTCAGGCGCTGTTTGCGCGTTCTGGGTCAAACGCATCAGCACTACGAAGTATAACAGCATGACCCCCAACGCGCCTACAAATCCGTGTTCTTCCGCGAATGCAGCAAAAATAAAATCCGTTTGTGGGACTGGAAGGAACGCCAGGTGCGTCTGCGATCCTTGCGAACTCCCCCAAATTCCTCCCGAACCTACCGCAATAAGAGACTGGTTAACTTGGTATCCGGAGCCCTGACTGTCTGCCTCCGGATTCATGAAGCTCGTCAGCCGGCTGCGCTGATAGGGCTTCAACCCATGCCAGGCCAGTGGCATCAGCAATGCGCCTGCGAGCACGACAATGAACGCCTGCTTGAAGCGAACTCCTCCCAGAAAAATGCCCATCATCGCAATCGGCAAATAAGTAAGCGCGGTCCCCAGGTCGGGCTGCGCCAGAACCATGAGCATGGGGAAACCCACCATCAGCCCGGCTTTGAAGAAGTCGGGCCAGGATAGGTCTTTCTGGTGCAGATCGGCAAAGTACTTTGCAACCGCAAGAATCAGGATGAGCTTGACCCATTCGGAAGGCTGAAAGTGCCCTCCGCCCGGCATCTTTATCCAACGTCGCGCGCCCAGATACTTCTGACCGAAGATCAACACCATCATCAGCGAGGCAATTGCGGCGATGTAAATCCAGTGCACGCGCTCCAGCAGCATCTGGTAGTTGATCAGGCTCATCCCAAACATTCCGCAAAGTCCGCCCACGATCCAGTACACCTGCTTGACGTGAGCCCCCGCAAACTTCGTGTGCTCAGTCGCGCTGTGGATCTCCATCACGCCCAGCCCGCAGATGAGCAGGACGAAGATCAGCAGCACCCAATCAAAGTCGTGAAATGAAATATAGCGAGACATGAAAATCCAGTATTCAGTCGCTAGTTCTCAGTTGTCAGTTAAACCCCGGCGCCGCCACCGCCAGCGGTGCATGCTTCTCCGGAATCTCCATCACAAAACGCCCGCCCTGAAGCGCCTCGTCGCCATCAGTATCCGCCGCGTTCCACAGCGCCCCGATTTCCACCTTGCCGTCACTCTTCGCCATCTTACTCGGCGTCCGCCGCTGCTTTTCTACGTAAGCCTTGATCACCTGTGCCGCGGTGCGCGCCGCCAGATATCCGTGTTCGCCTTCCTCCAGCAAAGCGCAAACCACAATCTCCGGATTGCGCCGCGGCTCAACTCCAGCGAACCATCCGTTATCTTTAAACTTGCTCTTACCCATTGCTCCTAGTTTTGCCTTGAGCGCATTGCTGATCGTTTGCGCGCTGCCGGTCTTGCCTGCGAAATCAATGCCCTGCAAATGCGACAGCGCCGCCGTGCCACCCGGATTCACCACATTCGCCATCGCATCGGTGATGATCTCCCAATTTTTGGGATCGATAGAAACCTTGACTTCGTCAGACGGGGTGGAAGCGGGAATCACATTCGGCGGGAGATCAGTCGGGTTGGTTATATGCGGCCGTCGCAGCACGCCCCCGCTGGCAATCGCGCCGATTGCACGCGCCAGTTGGATGGGCGTCACCGCCACCGCGCCTTGCCCGATACCTACTGAGATCGTCTCGCCCGCATACCACTTTTGCTTGAAGTTGCGGATCTTCCACTGTTCCGAAGGCATAACGCCGCTCACTTCCTGCGGCAGGTCCACTCCGGTTTTCTGCCCCAATCCAAACATAGTTGCGTACTTGGCAATGCGTTCAATTCCTAACTTTTCCGCCAGCGTGTAGAAGAAAACGTCGCAAGACTGATAAATCGCCTTGCTAATGTCCACCACACCGTGTACCCGATGTTCGGCAACCACCCAGCATTTGAAGTAACGTCCGTAGAACGATGCCCCGCCATTGCAGGTTACCTTCATCTCTTGCGCAATACCTTCCTGCAATCCGGCAGTCGCCATAATGATCTTGAACACGGATCCTGGGGCAAGCTGCGCCTGAATGGCTTTGTTGAGGAGCGGGTGATCATCATCATTGACCAACTTCGACCATTCATCCTTTTTTATGCGCACCGCAAAGTTGTTCGGGTCATACGTCGGCCGGCTGACCATCGCCAGAATCTCGCCCGTCCGCGGATCGAGGGCCACGATCGCACCGTTCCTTCCATCGAGTGCCTGCTCAGCAGCAATCTGCAGATCAACATCAATCGTCAGCTTAAGCTGTTTCCCCGCCTCGGCAGGCTTCTCTTCCTTCTGCTGCCCCATCTCCTTGCCGTGACTGTTCACCACCACCTGGCGTGAACCATTCTTGCCCATCAAGAGGTTGTTGTACTGCAGCTCCACTCCGGACTTGCCCACCACATCCCCGGGGTTGTAGAGCTCCCACTGCGGCTGGTTGAGCATGTCTTCGCTCACTTCGCCAACGTAGCCGATGACGTGCGCCATAAATCCATTACGCGGATAGAGCCGCCGGTGCGCCATGATCGTATCCAGCTCCGGCAATTCGTTGCGGTGTGACTCCACAAACGCCAGCTCATCCGGTGTAATGTCTTCTTTTAAATAAATTGGACGGAACTGCGGAGTGGAAGCGAATCTGCGGACGCGATCGCGTACTTCTTTCGCATCCATGTGCAGTCCCCGTGCGATGACATCGGCATCAGCAGAAATATTGCGCGAGGAATCGCGCAGCAGCAGCGCTGTAAAAGAAGGATAGTTGTCGACAATCACCCGGCCTTCGCGATCCAGAATTTTTCCCCGCGGCGCCAGGATCGGAACCTCACGAATCATGTTCTTTTCCGCTGCCGCGGAATAAAACTCGCTCTGTACCACTTGCAGCCGCCATAGCCCGTACGCCAAAAATAGAAAAACGACGAGAATGATGTACTGCACCGCCGTCAGGCGGACCGAAGACACTTTTTCATCGCGGCCAAACATTGGTCGTCACTCGCTGGTTCCCTTTTTGGTCATTGGCCAATGTCAGTCACTGGCCAGCTCGGGTTAACTTCATTGTAGCCTCGTGAGTTGCTGGAAGATATTACGGTTTGGGTGACGGAAGGGCATACACGGTAGGAGAGAAGCGACTTCTATGCCCGCAACTTGAACCGATCCAACAACGTGAAAATAATCGCAGCCAGAATCGCGTTTGCAAACGCCGATCCCAGCTCGTGCCCCCAACTCCACTCCAGCGTCAGCCCCACTAGTCCGCGTGCGACGAGGAAGTACACGAACTCGTGTACCACATAAAAGAAAAGTGTGACCAGCACGCGTGCCCCGAGGTTCTCCACATCCAGCCTCACCCCGAGGGAGGAGGCGCCGAAGCCGACCACCGTCTTGGCTATGCCGTAAACCCCGATCGGGTGATGGGTCAGAGAATCCTGCAGAAGCCCAATTACCGCTCCCGTAAGCAGTCCCGAAACCTGGCTCCGCCGCGCCACGGCAAAGAAAATCACCACCAGCAGCGGGAGATCAAAGATTGAGAAGAAATGCAGCCGCAGTGGCAGGAATGCCTGCAGAAAGAGCGCCGTCAGCGGAATCAGAATCGCAGCCGGTGCGCTGAACCGGTAAACCTCAACCTGCTCTTGTGATGTGTAAGTGATGGGCACGCTATTGAGGTTTGTCCTCCGGCGGAGCCGGCGTGACTGCGGGCTGCTGCTCCGGCTTTGGGGGGGCGTCGATTGGCTTCGTAGTCTGCTGCGAAACCTTGACCGCTGGCGGAGTAGGCTTCTGCGCAATGGCTGGTTT
>Ga0209268_1001722_pt1 | contig 10680 bp, 6 predicted proteins | sample GraSoiAngelo_143_FD_185900 | JGI IMG/M metagenome (GOLD analysis project Ga0209268, IMG submission 185900) | Grasslands soil microbial communities from the Angelo Coastal Reserve, California, USA - 14_1009_02_30cm (SPAdes) (version 2) | ecosystem: Environmental > Terrestrial > Soil > Grasslands ... | reverse complement strand
ACGATCGCTCCCCCGAACGGGCGCTGTTCGAGCTCGCCAGGACCAAGCCGCTGGGTGTGATCGGACGCGTCCCCTTCGACGAAGGCGCGCTCACCGGTCAGGTTCGATCCGACACCGTGTTTCCCGCCGGCGACTGGCGAGCGGAGTACTTCAGTGGCGACCGGCGCGCCGAGGCCGAGCGGAGGGGGAAGGCTCTGGCGCAACTCCTGAATGACGAAGTCCGGACCCTGCCGGAGCTCGCCCTGCGATTCTGTCTGTCGTCACCCCGCGTATCGACGGTCATTCCCGGGATGCGTCGCGCGGCGCACGTGCGACAGAACGTTGCCGCAGCCGAGAAGGGGCGGCTGACGCCGGACATGCTGTCCAAGCTCGAGGCGCATGCGTGGGAGAAGAACTGGTACCCGGCTTAGGGCGGCACGCCTGCCGATGATCCTCCAAGTCCGTTAAGTTCTTCTCCTGCATCGTCCGGCCAGGTAGCTCAGGTGGAGATACAGGGCGACGATTTTCACGGCACGGATCGGTTTGTCATCCGCCGGCGGCTTGGCACCGGCGGCATGGGCGCAGTATACGAGGCGTACGATCAGGAGCGTCACGAAACTGTCGCGCTGAAGACCCTGCGGTGGCAGGACCCCTCCGCCATCTACCGCCTGAAAAAAGAGTTCCGCGTGCTCAGCGACATCGCCCACGCCAATCTCGCGTCGCTGTACGAGCTCGTGGCGGATGGGGACGACTGGTTCTACACGATGGAGCTGGTCGACGGCGTCGAGTTCTTCGACTACGTCCGCCCCGAGCCGCCGAGCCAGTCCGCAGCGGCTCCGGATGTTCCCCGGCTCCGGGCCGCACTGGCACAGCTGGTCGAAGGGGTGGTGGCGCTGCATCGCGCGGGCATCGTGCACCGCGATCTCAAACCGTCCAACGTCCTGGTGACGCCCGCCGGGCGGGTGGTCATTCTGGACTTCGGCCTGGCTGACGTGGCGGCGCCTCCGTCGCACTTGCAGACTCGCGAAGAAGGCTTGTGGGGTACGGTGGCCTACATGTCGCCGGAACAAGTCGAAGGGGCGCGCACCCCCGCGAGCGACTGGTACGCGGTGGGCGTGATGCTGTACGAAGCGCTGACCGGGCGGCTTCCGTTTCAGGGCAGCGCGTTGAAAGTCCTCGCTGACAAGGGGCGGCAGGATCCGCCAAGACCGAGCGAGCTGGTGCCGGCGCTTCCCCAGGATCTCGTCACGCTGTGCGGGGTTCTCATGGCTCGCGACCCCGCGGCTCGCCCAGAGGACGGAGAAGTCCTGCGTCGCACCGGCGTGTCCGAACACTCGACACCAGGAGCGGAGGCCCACGAGCCCGGGCACCCGCCGTCCCTCATCGGGCGCCAGGCCGAGCTCGGCCAGCTCCGCGACGCCTTCGGCGCCGTGCGTTCGGGTCAGGCAGTCGCATTCTACGTGCATGGCGCGTCCGGGATCGGCAAGACTGCGCTGATCGGTCATTTCGCCGACGCCCTGGAGCGAGAAGCGGCGGCTCTGGTGCTGAGGGGTCGCTGTTATGAGCGGGAGTCGGTGCCGTACAAGGCCGTGGACGGCGTCATCGACAGCTTGAGTCGCTACCTCAAGACGCTCGCGGGTCCGCAGGTGAAGGCGCTGCTCCCGAACGGGGTATCCGCGCTCGCCCGGCTCTTCCCGATCCTGCTCAGGATCGAGGCCGTCGGAGAGGCCCGCAGAGGTGAGCGAGAGCCGGCGGATCCGTTGGCGTTGCGGCAGCGCGGATTCTCGTGCCTGCGGGAGCTGCTCACGCGACTCTCTGCGCAGCGACCCGTTCTCGTGTTCATCGACGACCTGCAGTGGGCGGACCACGACAGCATGGTGTTGCTCGAGGACGTGCTGCGCCCTCCCGATCCGCCCCGCGTGCTGTTGATTGCATCGTTCCGCAGCGAAGATCTCGCTTCCCAGCCCTTCCTGGGCGCGCTGCTCGAGCACGCGGGCACCCCGGCATGTCGCGCCTGCCGGCTCGGGCCCCTGACCTCGGCCGACACGATGCGCCTGACCGAGACGTTGTTCGTGTCGGGGAGCGGACCAGTGGCGGTCCACGCGGCTACCATCATCCGCGAGTCCGCGGGCAGTCCCTTTCTGGTGGAGCAGATGGTGCGGTATGCGCTCGATTCGAAGGACGCCGCCGGAGCGACGGGCATCGGCCTGGCCGAAATGCTGGAATCGCGCATGCGCGCTCTCCCGGAAGGGGCGCGCCCGCTCCTCGCCACGCTGGCCGTGGCTGGTCGGCCCGTCGACGCCAAGGTCGCACGCGCGGCGGCCGGCCTCGAGGGCGATGACCGCCCGCTGGTCGCACTGCTGATCAAGGCGCATTTCCTGCGCAGCTTGGGTGCTCCTTCTCGACTCGAGCTGTATCACGACCGTATGCGAGAAACGCTGGTCGCCGCTGTGGCGCCCCAGGTGGCTGCAGAAATCCACTGGCGGCTCGCGCAGTGCTCCGAGGAGATGTTGGGACTCGAGGATCCCGAAGCCTTGTTCGAGCATTACGCCGCGGCGGGCAACCGCGATCGGGCCGCCGTGTACGCGGCCAGCGCCGCAGACAAGGCCTTCGCGGCGCTCGCGTTCGACCGTGCGGCGCTGCTCTACGAGCGCGCACTGGAGCTCACTTCACGGGGTCCGGTTGACCTATCTCCGTTGCGAGCCAGGTTGGGCGATGCACTCGCGAGCGCCGGCCGCTGTCCCGCTGCGGCACAGGCGTACCTGGCCGCCGCGGGCACGGGCGCATCGGAGGACGCGCTCCAATACCAGCGGCGGGCGGCCGAGCAACTGCTGATCAGCGGCCACCTCGATGCCGGGCTCGAAGTCATACGTACCGTCTTGCGATCGGTGGGGCTCGAGCTCGCGCCCACACCGCGGCGGGCACTGCTGTCGCTCGTCTGGCGGCGAGCAGCGCTGCGGTTGAGAGGGTTGAGGTTTCGGCAGCGGTCGGCTGCGGACATTGAAGCGCGCGAGCTCACGCGCATCGACACCTGCTGGGCGGTGGCCGCCGGGCTCGCGCTGGTCGACAACATTCGCGCCGCCGACTTCCTGGCGCGTCATCTCCTGCTCGCCCTGCGCGCGGGTGAGCCCTACCGCGTCGCGCGCGGGCTCGCGCTGCAGGCGGGCTTCACGGCGATCCAGGGCCGGACCGGTCGACGGCGCGCCGCGCAGCTGCTTGCGGTGGCTCGTCCCCTCGCCGAGCGGATTCAGTCTCAGCACGCGGTCGCCCTGTGCGAGCTGGCTGCTACGGTCGCCGCGTTCTACGAGGGACGGTGGGAGCACGCTCGTGGGTTCGCGGAGCGAGCCGAGCAGATGTTGCTCGAGTGCGGCGGCGTTCCGTGGGAGCTGAATACGGCACAATTGTACCAAATGTTTGCCTGCTACTTCCTCGGTGACGTTCCGGAGCTGGCACGGCTCAGCCGCACGTTCTTGAGCAGCGCCCGGGAGCGCGGCAATCGCCTGGCTGGCTTCTACTGCCGCTCCGGGTTCGCCAACGCGGTGTGGCTCGCGGCAGACGACGTAGCGGGCGCGGAGCGGAACCTCGAGGAGGCCGTGCGGGAATGGCATCAGGAAGAGTTCGGCATCCCGCACTACTGGACGATCGTCGCGCGCAGCCACATCCGGCTGTATCGCGGGGAACGGGAGCTCGCGTGGGACGGCGTCATGCGGGGCTGGCCGGGCCTCGCCGCTTCGGTATTGCTGCGCATCCAAGGTGTCCGGATCAACATGCACGATCTGCGCGCTCGCTGTGCGTTAGCGGCTGCCGCTGGTGGGGCTGACCGCGCCCCACTCCTCGCGCTGGCCGAACGCGATGTGAAACGGCTCGAGCGCGAGCGGTTGGCCTGGGCCGACGCGCTCGCGCTGCTCCTGCGGGCGGGACTCTCGGCCGCGCGTGGCGAGGCAGCGGATGTGGCTCCGCTGCTGGAGCGGGCGACCGCGGCGTTCGAGACGGCGCAAATGGCCGTCCACGCCAACGTCGCTCGACGCCGCCTGGGGGAGGCGTTGAGCGGCGACGAGGGGCGCGCGCTGGTTCACATGGCCGACGCATGGATGCGCAGCCAAGGCATCCGGAACCCTGCGCGCTATGCAGAGGTCCTTGCGCCGAATCTCGCAGCGATCGGCACGCGGCCGACTATTTGAACCTCAGCGCGTGGAACACGTCCTCTTGGGCAATCAGCGACTGCAGGACCTTCATGTCGTCAAATAAGAAAAAGGTGACGACGTCGGCGACGTCGTTCTTGTGAATCAGGTTGGCCATGCAGTACTTGTAACCCTTTCCAAAGTGTGACTCCAAGGCCGTCATCGACGTGAAGCCGCCGTCGGCGCCGAACTCGGTCCTGACGGCCGGCTGTGGGAACGGCCGGATGTTGCAGGTCTTTCCGCCGGAAACGTTGAGACAAATCGTTTGGAGGAACATCTCGGCGAACTGCGCATTGTTCGAGCTCGGGAAGATCGCGTACCGGATTTCGGCTTTGGCGACGCTCGACGTAATCGCGAACTGATACTGGACATCCGGGTTGACGACGACAGCCAGAGCCGCAAATCCCTTGGGGAGCGAGAAGGAGAGCGAATCCTTCGCGAGCAGAGCGGCAAAGCTCTCCTGGGACCACGCCTCACTGCTCGAGCAGGCCGCGGCGACACTGACGAGCCAGCTCATTCGTTTCATGCGGACAAATCTAAGGATCGGCAAACGGCCGTGCTGCCACACATTGCGGCGGTCGTCCTCGGGCGTCATGTTGGTCGCGCGGCCCGAGAACGGCCCTCGCCTTCGCCCTGACGCCTCCGCTCCGACGCCACTCCGATCCCGACAAGCCGTCCTGAACCCGGGTCCCAACGTCACCATCCACTCGGAGGATCACCCCATGCTCGGTCTCCATTCCCTCTCCCGTCAGGCCGTGCGGCTCGGCATCGCCGTCGGCGGCCTCGCCGCCGCCGCGGCCTGCGGCGACAACACGATCAGCGGACCCACCCTCGACTTGAACCTCAGTCGCGTCGCCGGCTTCCACTCCCTGAAGACGGCACTGATCAACGCTCGGAAGGAAGCCAATGGCGGCTTCGATCTCGACATGTGGGCCGCGGTCGTGGATCGGAACGGCCTCGTCGTCGCTGTCGTGTTCACGGGAGCCACGTCCACCGACCAGTGGCCGGGGAGCCGCGTGATCGCGGCCCAGAAGGCGAACACCGCGAACGCGTTCAGCCTGCCGCACCTCGCCCTCTCGACCGCCAATCTCTACGCCGCTACGCAGCCGGGCGGCACCCTGTTCGGGCTCCAGGAAGCGAACCCCACCAACGAGGACGTCGCCTACGGCGGCAACGCGGCCGACTACGGCACGTCGACGGACTTCATGGTGGGGAAGCGGATCGGGGGGACCAACGTGTTCGGCGGCGGTGTGCCCCTGTATAACTCCAAGGGGACCCTCGTCGGCGGCCTGGGCGTGAGTGGTGACGCCTCCTGCGCGGACCACAACATCGCCTGGAAGATGCGCCACGCACTCGAGCTCGACTACGTGCCGAAGGGCGTGGCCGACGGCGGGAAGGACGACAACATCATCTACGACTTTGATCTGAACGGCGTGAGCGCGAGTGGGTTCGGCCACCCCGAGTGCTCCAAGGCAGCGACCGAGATCGGCAACGCGCTTCCCACGACGAATCCGATCCGGCACTGAGCCCGGTCCTTGACGCCCCCGTGACGCCGCGGTATTTCAGTCTCCCAGCTAGCACCGCCTTGGCGACAAAGGCAAACCCGGCGAAAGCCGGGGGCACAAAGCCACGGGTCCTCGCCTCCTCCGCGACGCCGGCGTAGTTGACGCCACGAAGGACCCACGACCGCCGAGCTACCGCATCGGGTAGCTTGGCGGTCGTTTTCTTAGGGAGGCGAAAGGAGGGTCGTCGGATGAAGAACCGCAATGGCACGCTGATGAGCGTCTCCGACTTACAAGCCGAGCTGGCGAAGGCGCCCCAGAAGCTGTTCGCGGTCGCAGGCGACGAGCGGCTGCTGGCCCGGCTGCCCAGAGGCAACTGGGTTGGAGGGACCATTCCCTACCTGATGACCGACGAGGACGGCGGAGTCACCACGCGCGACTCCCTCATGGTGCAAGAGTTACTGAGGGACGAGCGAGCGGCGCCGAGAATCTCGGCCTACGACAAGGGGACCATCGCCCGCGTTACGCACGACGCGCCGGCCCACGGCTACACGTTCCTGATGATGCCGGCCTTTTCAGAGGTCCACCTGGCGTATGGGAAGGACGCTCCCCACTTCAAGGATCTCTTCGCTCACCCGATCGTCGGCTGGGTCACCGGCATCCACCTGAACGACCTGGGCAAGGAGAGGCCCAAGGTGTTCAACGGGAAGACGGGTGAAGTCCTGGCCGACAAGGCGCTCGCCTGCCATGTGTCTCTCCCCGCCGGGAAGACGGCGGACGTGGAGATCGTGAACATCTTTGAGCGCTCCGAGGGCCCGGATATCCGCTTCGAGACGGACGGCTTTGGGCCGATCTCCGACTGCTGGATCGACGACAAGAAGACCAACTTCGCCCGTTGGCTGAGCGACAACGCGGTGGACACGCAGCTGCCGCTCATCGCCGACTACAACGGCGCGCTGATCAACGTCAGCGTCCAAGCGGTGGACCCCAAGGCCGGCACGGTCTCACTCTACGCCCCGGTGTTCAAGGACCGGACGTACCGCGTGGCCAAGCCGATGCCGGACTATGTGCAGGGATTCAAGTCCGTCACGGCAGGCCCGACCCACGACGTCGCCTTCGCTTGCAACTGCGTCCTCAACTTTCTCTACGGCAAGCTCGACGGAGCCCGGGTCGGTCTACCGGGGCCGTACACGTTTGGCGAGATCGGATACCAGCTGCTCAACCAGACGATGGTGTACTGCGATGTGGTCGACGCAGGCATGCCGCACCGGGGAGGGCGGTACTTTGCCGAGCAGATGGCCACGGCGCATTGAGCCTTGACGCGGCGCCGTCCTCACTTCGAGGGCGGCGCCCGTTAGCGCGCCGGCGCGGCCCCCCGATGCTCTTGCTCTCGCAGCTGGTCGAACCGGTTCAACACCACGACGAAGTCTGCCGGCGGCTTCGGCGATCGCACCAACACGAAGCCCCGCCCATCACGGGTCACGTCGTAGCTCCGATGGACCGGATCGCTCACGTAGTTGCCATCGAACAGCTCGCGACGGGCGCCCACAGTGAACGTGGGGTGCAGGGCGATCGCGGCGACCATCATCTTGGTGCCGTTCCTATAGAACAGCTCGCGGCCGTTCGGCGCCCACAGGGGCTCGGTGCCGCCGTCGAGCGACACCTGCCACCGGCCGCCCGGTCCGGGGAACGGCCGCACGTACACGTCGGGCCGCCCTAGCTCGTTGGAGACATAGGCGACCCAGTGTCCATCCGGTGACAGCGACGGTGAGTGGTTCTCGAACTGGTTGGCGAGGAACAGTTGCGGCGTCCGCGGCCCCTGCAACGACAGGGTGTAGATCGAGCGGACCGGCCCACCGCCCCCGGCTCGGAACAGCAGCGTGCGGCCGTCGGGCGTGACGTCGCCGGCCCACTGGTCATCCGGCGCCACGAGGAGCGGCTCGGCCGGGCCACTGCCGTCGGCGGGAATCCAGTACAGGTCCGCCTGGCTGAACGGGCCCCGCGAGTACACAATCCTCCTGCCGTCGGGGGTCCAGATGGGCCGGCGGCCCGATTGGTCGAAGGTGAGGCGCGTCCGGGTGTGCCGCGCGATGTCGTACACCCACACGTCGGCGCTCACGAGATCCGGCTCATCCACTTCAACCGCGATCCGTCGGCCATCCGGCGATATCCGCGGGGCGCCGTAGCCTTGGGGCTCGGCAGGCAACAGGCGCGCCCTGCCGGAGCGGTCCACCATCACGAGCTCACTCTGGACCACCGGCCCGGACACGTACGCAAACGCGCCGTCCCGGGACATCCCCATCCTCGCCGCGCCGCCCGGTCCGACCACAACCCCATCCGCCACAGGCACCCCCGATCCCGTGATCTCGAGGCGCGACGGGTCGAACGGCACTGCGAGCAGCTGTCCCGTCCGCGTGGCCAGGACCACGTGGCCGGAGGATACGTACCGCGGGTTGCTGCCCGTCTGCTCGAAGCGCTTGAGCTTGCCGGTCGCGAGCGTCAGCGCCCCCAGCCGGTCCACCCCCTGGGATCGGATCTGGAGCAGCAGCGCCTTGCCATCCGGCAGGTAGTGGGGGAACGCATAGGATTCGCCGCGGCTCGTGTCGGACTTGAGCAGGAGCCGCGGCTCTCCCCCCGCGGCGGGCACCACCATCAGCCCGCCGTCCGAGCGGAACACTATCGTGTCGGTCGACCCCCACGTCGCTCCAAACCCGAGACCAGACACGTTGGCGACCGTGGTCGCCTGACCCCCACCCAGCGGCAGCTTGTACAGCTTGCCGCTCGAGAAGTAGGCCACCCACCGTCCGTCCGGCGAGAAGAAAGGGGTCCGTGCGTTCTGCGTACCGGCGAGGGGCTCTGGCTCCAGCTGGTCGAGCTTGCGGCTGAACAGCTGATTGCCGGTGGCTCCGGAGCTGACATACACGATCCGTGAGCCATCCGGGGACAACGCGACGGTCGGGCCCGCCTCTGCCAGTGGCGCGCTCAGCGGCAGGGCCAGCGTGAACCGCGCCACCGGCCGTGCAAGCGGCTCGGGTCGCGGACGGAGCCAGGCCCAGAGCGCGAGCCCGGTCGCGACCCCGGCGACCGCCCATGGCGCGACATCCCGCCCGGCGAGCCGACAGAGGTGCCCTGGCGTCGCGACCGCCCACCCCGGCCGCGCCAGCGCGTCCACGAACTCCGCCGCGGTTTGGAACCGGTCCGCCGGCACCTTGGCCAGCGCCTTCAGGACCGCGGCCTCGACGTGCCGGGGTACGGACTCCCGCAGCTGTCGCAGCGGTCGCGGTCGGTCCGTCAGGACCTTGACGATCACCGACTGCACCGTCGGTCCGGTGTGCGGCGGCTCGCCGGCGAGCATCTCATACAGGACCGAGGCGAGAGAGTAGATGTCGCTCCGTGCGTCGATGAGGCGGTCCCCCGTCGCCTGCTCCGGGCTCATGTACTGCGGCGTGCCGAGTGACAGGCCCGTTTCCGTCAGGCGCGAGCCACCTGCGGCGGAGAGGGCGAGTGCGATCCCGAAGTCCGCCACGACGGCCTGGCCGTCCTGGAACAGGATATTCTCCGGCTTGATGTCGCGGTGGATCACGCCGTGGCGATGCGCGTAGTCGAGCGCACTGGCGACGCCGCCGGCGAGCCTGAGCGCCTCGTCGATCGGGAGCTGCTTCTCCCGCTCGAGCCGCTGCCGCAGCGATTCGCCTTCCACGTGCGGCATCACATAGTAGATCAGGCCGCCCGCCTGGCCGGAATCGAACAACGGCAGGATATGCGGGTGCTGCAGGTGGGCGGTCACCCGGATCTCGCTCAGGAAGCGCTCGATCCCGAGCACAGCGGCGAGCTCGGGGCGCAGCACCTTCAGGGCAACCGCGCGATCGTGCTTGAGATCCCGTGCGAGATATACCGTCGCCATGCCACCGGCACCGACCTGGCGTTCGATGGCGTAGTGCTCGGCGAGGGCCGCCCCGAGACGTTCGAGCACATCGGACATGGCGCTCCAAAGTACCGCCCGACGAAAAGAGCGGCCAGGCCGCGGAGCGGGAAGGTGGTCCTCACAACGCCCGCGCCAGCACCACTGCTCCCGTCGCCATCACGACCCCGCCGATGGCGCGGGCCAAGAGCGCGGGCCGGGGGCCGAGGCGCTCCACGGCGACGGCGACCGCGACGGCCGCTACGACGGCGATGTTCATCATCCCCCCGACGAGCAGGACGACCATGAGTCCCAGGCAGCACAGACTGCAATTCACGCCGAAGCGGACCCCGTGCAGGAGCGTGGCCGCGGCGGCCGGGATCGCCGGGGCGACGCAGGCGCGGCACACCGCCAGTTGGCGCGCTTTCCATGCGCTCAGCTGCGCGGCGCCCGCCACGAGTAGCGCAACCCCGGTGGCCGGCGGTGCGAGCCGTGCCACGGCCGGCCACTCGAGCTCGGTCCTGGCGACGGCGCTCCCGAGTGTATAGACCGCCGCACCGAACACGGCCCAGACGGAGAAGTAGGCCACGCCCGCCAGGGCGGCGGGCGAGCTCCGACGAAAGCTCGCGAGCATCGGGAGGAGCGGCGGCAGCATCATCGCCACCATCATCACGAGCCACATCGCCACGAACCGACCGCCGGTCCCGACCCAGGTCTGACCCGACATCGGCATCCAGACCATCGACATCGTCCAGCCGCCCGGCATCGCCATCCCGCCCGGCATCCATCGGGACCAGTGAATGGTCGCCGCCGCGCTCGCGAGACACAGCAGGGCGCTGGTTCCGAGGAGCGGGCCGCGGCCTGACCGCGCGCCGGTCTCAAACCCCACCTCGCATTCCCCCTCTCCCTATGGGATAGGGGGTTAGGGGGTGAGGACCCAGTCGCTGAAGAACATGCGTGCGCGCGGCTGGACCGCGTTGCTCTGCTGTGCCGGAGGATGCGTCAACCCGACGCCGACGTAATTCGTGCCGATGCTGACGGAGAAAATGATGAGGGAGTTGAGGAGGTAGTACACCGCCCGCTGCCACAACGGAATCTGCGTCGCAACGAACGCGAG